>Ga0180215_1000137_pt1 | contig 107787 bp, 100 predicted proteins | sample eDN3rd37CBELigBY_FD_128871 | JGI IMG/M metagenome (GOLD analysis project Ga0180215, IMG submission 128871) | Enriched backyard soil microbial communities from Emeryville, California, USA - eDNA 3rd pass 37_C BE-Lig BY (version 2) (version 2) | ecosystem: Environmental > Terrestrial > Soil >... | reverse complement strand
TGTAGGGGCGTATCGCATACGCCCGGCCAGAAACACGACCATCCAGCATGGGCAACCAGACACGTGGCTGCCGATCGGAACGAGTCGTGGCCAAACGGGCGTATGCGATACGCCCCTACATTTTGGGGCCGGCGCGGGAGGGTCGCCTTACGGCGATGACAGCGCCAGCGCTGTCCCTACGCAAGGATCAAGGGCTCGATTCTCGCCTGACAGATTCACTGCGCTCGACTACTGAACGAAGTGAAGAACCCGTTCCCCTGCGTCCGACTGCCTCAAACGGGTGGGAGATTTCTCACTGCGGTTCGAAATGACAGCATTCGCGGATTGCCACTGGCCCGCGTCTGATCATCTACCGCGCCGGAAGATCGCGTGCAGTCACGCGCCTTTTCCAAGTCTTCAGCCCGCTGTAAGGCAGCGGACGCTCTGCTGAAAAGCAGGGCGTCCACTTACGTTTCCTGACGAACCGGCGTTACTGCATCACGTACGTGACCGAGATGTTCACCGTCACTTCCATCGTACCGGCGTCGATGGTCGGGGCACCAGCGGCGGACTCGGCAGCGGGCATGGCGCTGTCGCGAACCGGCGAGACCGGTGTTGTGTAGCCCTCAGTGATCGTCTGGACGGGGCCGAGGGTCGCATTCGACAGATCGGCGAGATGCTCGGCTCGATCGCGTGCGTCGGCGACGGCCAGCTCACGCGCCTTGTTGATCGCGGCCGAAGTGTCCTCAAGGGTGAACGAGATGCCGTTTACCTGATTCGCTCCAGCATCGACGGCTGCCTGAATGACGGTACCGGCGCTGTCGATCTGCCGTACCTTCACGGTGACGGTCTGGATGACGTAGTAGCCGATGATCGGCTGGTTGGGCTGGTTGTAGTCCTGCTCGACATTGACGGCATAGGTGCTGGTCTGAATATCCTCAGCCTTCACGCCCGAGTCGATCAGCGCGTCACGCACGGCGTTCATCGCTTCGGTCGTACCCTGCTGAGCCGTCGCCAGCTGCGGGTCGCGGTTCATCACGCCCAGGTTGAGGATGGCCACGTCCGGCGTCATCGAGACGCGCCCTTCGCCACTCACGTTGATCGTGCGCGTTGTATCCGTCTCGGCAGCGGTCACCCGGCTGCCGTCATGGTCCCAGGCGCTAATCACGACTGCGCCAACCAGCGCAATAGCCACCAGTACGCCGGCGAGCGGCAAGGTTCCCCTCTGCAACATCGATCTCACGGTTCGCTCCTGTCACTGCGGTTCATCAACAACAACCTTCTACTGGTATGACGCCAACGGATCAGGAAAGGTTCCCACGATTCCGTCGCAATCGCGGCAGCGCGATCATAAGGCCCAGCAACCAGACAAAGATGGCCGCCAGCCCGAACTCAATGAGACGCAGACGCTCTTCTCGTGACGATGTTGTGGGCGATTGCTCGGCCTGCGCCGTCTCATCCGCCTGCGATGTTTCTGCCTGCCGCGCCGCATCAGTCGCTGGCGTTGGCTCAGCGCCGGCGGCGCTGTCTTCAGCTGCTTCACTCGCCGCAGTCGTCGCCTCGGCCGCCGCGACGTCGGATTCGGGCGTTGCTGCCTCGCCAGGTGCGATCTCCGCCTCAGCGGCGCTCGATGTTGCGGTGGCGTCGTCTTGCGCGAACATCGCCTCGTTTGCTGCTGCCGGCGCTTCTGCACCATCGCTCGCCGACTCTTGCGCCGACATCACCGCTACGGAGTCATCCGCCGTTGGTCGGTCGAAGCGCGTCGTCACCAGATCGACGCTGAGAACCAGCACGAACAGCACGGCTGCCATCGCGGTCGCCCACCGGACGGCGCGCATCTGTCGGTCGTACCAGCGGTTCGGCGTACGGATCGGGATTGGCGGCGGTGGCGTGGACACCGCCGGCGTAGCCTGCTCCGGCGCAAGGCCGAATGAGCGCTGCGGGGTCAGTTCCGGCAGCGTGGCCAGCGCGCCTACGAGCGCGCGAAAGTCCTCGGCGACCTGGCGGCACTCAGCGCACCGAACGAGATGCTGCTCGATGCGCGACCGCTCCTCGGGGGCGAGGTCCTGCGGCTCGTCCAGCCAGGCGACGATGACTTCGGGGTCGATATGCTCTTCGGAGCGTTGCGGGGCGACGCGGTGGTCGTCGCTCACGGTCGCCCTCCTGTCCCATTCATGCTGCTTGTATATGGTCGCTTACTCATCGCGACCGCTACTCTCTAGACGCGGCGAGCGCCCGAGAAGTTCCCTGCCGGCCTCGTCGGCAAGCAAGACTTCTCTGAGTCGCGCCCGGCCCCGGTTGATGCGTGACTTCACTGTTCCCAGCGCAACGCCACTGATTTCGGCGATCTCGTCAAAGCTGTGCCCCTGCACGTCGCTGAGGATGACGGCCAGGCGCTGGTCGGGCTGCAGCTGTCCGAGCGCGCGTTCCAGTACTCCGGCCATCTCACCGCGATTCACCAGATCGAAGGCATCGGGCTCAGCGGATTCCGGCTCCCAGATGCGCTCCTCGTCGTCCTGGCGCTCGTTGAGCGACTGTTCCGGCCGCCGGGCTCGGGCGCGCAGAGTATCGAGGGCGCGATTCGCCGCGATGCGCAGGACCCAGGCGCGGAACCCGCCGGGGTGGCCGCCGCGGAATGTGCCCAGCGATTGCCAGGCGCGCAGAAATGCGTCCTGTGTAACATCGTGGGCGGCGTCGGGGGTGCGCAGATGACGGAGCGCAACGGAGTAGACCGCTCGCTCATGGCGCTCTACAAGCGCATTGAACGCGTTGAGATCGCCGCCGAGCGCGGCCGCAATCAGGTCCTCATCACCTGGCATGTCGGTGTTGTCTGCCCGGTCCGTGCCGGTGCGGCGAAGCCGCAGGCCAAACAGCACGCGTCGCCTCTCACTCTGTGCCGTAGTGCGCGGGACACGACGGAATGCACGAGCCGTCGCGGCATTATAGGCAAGCCGCAGACATCCCCTGCCCCCACCACCAATAAGCCATTCCGCGGCTCGCGGCTACGTCGGGTACACTAGCGCGACCCGCCGCACAGTTGCGTGCGGTGGCCGGCGATTGACGCAACCGATGACAGCTGAGTGAGTATCAATGGCACCTGAGACAGCTCTTCAGCCGGAACGCGTGACCATTCTTGGCCTCGGCCGCTTCGGCACCAGCCTCGCCCGCAATCTGCACGACCTCGGTTACGAAGTCACAGCGATCGACATCGACGAGAAGCGCGTGGCCGATGTCGCCAACTTCGTCGCGCTGGCGGCGCAAGGGGACGGCACCGACGAGGAGCTGCTGCGATCGCTCCATATCGATCGCTCTGATGTCGCAATTGTCGCCCAGGGCGCCAGCCTGGAGGGCAGCGTCCTTGCCACTCTCCTGCTGAAGCGCCTGGAAGTGCCATGGGTCGTGGCCAAGGCGCGCACCCGCCTGCATGGTGAGATCCTGGAGCGCATTGGCGCGGATCGCGTCGTCTACCCCGAAGCTGAGGCCGGTGCGCGACTCGCTCACTCGCTCGGCGTCCGCAACATCAACGACTACATCTCTCTGACCGAGACATCTGGCGTCGCCAAGGTGGTCGCGCCACCGCACTTCATCGGCCACACGATCGCCGAGCTCGGAGCATCGCAGCACGCGCAGCTGAACCTGCTGATGATCAAGCGGGGACGGCGCGTCATCGTCATGCCGCACTACGAGGAACGTATCCAGCCGGACGATGAGCTGCTGCTCGTTGGGCCCGATGTCGAGATTTACAAGTTCATGCATCCTGGTCGTGAGCTTCCGGAATGAGCGGCCCGAGCTCGCGCCGTCCCGGGGACCGGATCATTCGGCGACGGCTCCAGGCAACCCAGGTCATCGATCTGCCGGCAGCGCCGGAGCGCCCGGCTGTTCCGAACGTCCGCCGACACGCCAAGCTGTTTGCGCTTGGCTTGCTGGTGACGGTGCTGCTCTCCGGCGCGCTGCTGACCCTGCCGTGGTTCAGCGTCGACGGCAACTGGACGCCGCTCGTCGATGCGCTCTTCACCGCAGCGTCGGCGGCCTGCGTCACCGGCCTTGTCGTTGTCGATACCCGCGATCACTGGAACTTCGCCGGCCAGGTCGTCATTCTGGTGCTGATCCAGGCCGGTGGCCTGGGCTTCATGGTCGGTGCGAGCCTCCTGCTGCGTGCCCTGCAGCGCGGCGCATCCAGCCTGCGCGATACGTTGCTGCTCCGTGATGGTGCGCCGACGCTGTCGTTGCGTGAGGCTGCCAGCCTGTCGGGCCGCATCGTGCGCTTCACCGTCATGATGGAAGGCATTGGCGCGCTTGTTCTGACGGCGCGGTTTTCTCTCGATCAACCGCTGCATGAGGCGCTCTGGCACGGCATCTTTCATTCTGTCGCCGCGTTTTGTAACGCCGGGTTCGATCTGCAGGGCGGATTCAGCTCGATCGGCAACTACCGCGACTCGTTCGTCGTCAACCTCATGCTGATGGTGCTCATCCAGGCCGGCTCACTGTCCTACCTGTTCTTCGCCGATATCGCGCTCCATCGGCGCTTCAAGCGCTTCTCGCTGGAGACGAAGATTGTGCTGCTGATGAATACGCTGCTGCTCGTGGGTGGCGCAGCGATCTTCCTCGGCGCTGAGTGGAATGCGACGCTCACCCACGTTCCGGTTATCGAGCGTCCGCTGGTGGCGCTGTTCCAGAGTGTCTCGGCACGCACCGCCGGCATGGCGACCGTCAGCTTCGAATCGGCGACCAGCATCACGCTCTTCACCTGGGTAGCGATTATGTTCATCGGTGGTGGCTCGGGTTCGGCGGCCGGCGGTGTCAAGCTCACGACCGTTGGCGTCGTTGGCCTGGCGGTTGTCTCGACGGTCCGCGGTCAGCTGGAGCCGCAAGTGTTCGGTCGTCGCATCCCGACGACGCTCATCTTCCGCTCGATGGCGGTCATCGCGATCATGTTCGTCGCTCACTTCGTTGCGACGCTTGGTGTCGTCATCTGTGAGCATTTCAGCGGTGGCGATGCGCGCTTCATCGACATCATGTTCGAGACGATGAGCGCCCTGTCGACGACCGGCATCTCGACCGGTATCACGCCGCATCTCTCCAGCGCGGCCAAGATCGTCCTCTGCGTGACGATGTTCTTTGGCCGTCTCGGCCCGCTCACTGCCGTCTATGCCCTGCAGCTTCGCCAACAGGTCGTGCGCTACAAGTTCCCGGAGGCTCCGATCCGCATCGGTTAGATTAGAGCCTTGGATTGCTGTGCATCAAGCTATGGGAAACTGATGACAATAAAGTCTGTTGAATCTCCTCTTGCTAGGCCAGTTGGATAAGTTGTAGGTGAGTCGTGGTGGAGGAGGATCGAGATTGGCATCCTACGATAAAGTCGATGATGACTGGAAGTACCACGATGCAGTCGATCAGGGCATCTCCATTGTCGTCTTTTGGCCGTACGGCGAAGGCGAATACCGACATCTAGGTTACAGCGTAGGTGGTGAGATCAAGGATGCTGTTCTCAATGAAATTGAGATCGATAAGGACGCGTCATCATACCGAGATATAAGACCATCTAGATATCAAATCGGCCCCACGGCAGAGTGGTTTCCCACGTACATTCTCACGTTCTACGAGAACGTTCGACCGCTTATCAACGACGGCGCATCTTTGATAGGCTGGGCGGACTTGGTCGTTCGAGCAGTTAGTGGTGCCCGGCGATGGTCGGAAGGAACACGTGTTCAGCTTCCGGAAAACGCAAGTGTAGCCATGAGCGATCGCCTATCCCGACCACTTCTGTCAATCCCTGCGATCGAAGCACTTTGTTTTAAGCACCTGCGGGACAACTACCACCCGCGAGCTCGGGTCTTGATTAGTTCGTCGACTCGGTCGACGTATGAGCCGTACGGCTCTGCGCAGCATCCAAGCGGTCATGAGACGCATACGATCCAACTTGACGTGGGGAAATCAACTTATGTCTACATTGTTGACTCACGAGGTATGCCTATCGAACACTATAGACTCAAGAAATCCAGACTTGAACCGCTGACTTTGCCGGATTGGTTTCACGAGGAAATGCAGGAGCTTGGTGAAAGCAAAGAGAACCAACCGTACAGAGTCAATGGTTAAACTGTCGTCCGGGTACGCATCCAGGCGCTGAGAGCTTCGACTAGTCAGGCTTCAGGACTGCTTTCGAGACTGTATGGCAGATTGCTAGCGCCTGAATAGGGATGTTGCTCAAGAATTAGAACGGCTTCGCCAGGACAGACCGGATGGAACGTCGATGCCGTCGGTTGTGAAGAGGACTTCCGGTTCGCCGGCCGTGATGCGCCCATCTGCCTCCCGCTTGAGCGGAAGAAACGAGACGCGGAACGCGCTGTCGGCCAGCTCGATGAACGCCAGGCCGCTGCCATCCGGTGCCCAGGTCGGCGCGGCTGCGTCCAGCCCGTTCGTTAGTGCGTACGGCTCGCCGCCACCACTCGGCACGATGTAGATGTTGTTGCCGCTGCCATCCTGCTCGATGAACGCGATTGACTGCCCGTCCGGCGACCAGGCGGGATCAGACACCAGACCTTCAACGAGCTTATTCGCCTCGGCGCTGTCGAGATTCAGCGTCCAGATCTGCGTCGCGCTGACATCCTCGCGCGCAGTAAAGGTCACGGACCTGCCGGTTGGGTCGAAGTCGGGATCTTCCTGCATGATGCCCAGCGACATCGAAGCGTTCAGGATGTACGGATCAACGCCGTCGCGCTCGACCAGCCAGAGAAAGATCGGGTCGTTCAGGCGTCCGGGGTCCTCAGGGTCGTCGGGGAAGTCGTATTCGTAGCCGTCTTTGTCGCTGCCATAGATGATCTGATCTGGCTCGGTCGGCGACCAATCGGGGTCGATCGCCCAATAGGCATAGTGCGCAAAGCGTCGTGACCACGGCTCCTCGTCCGGCCTGTGGTTCGTCAGCTGCTTCATCTCTTTACCGGATCGATCGGCGATGATCAGGTCGGAGTAGCCCTCGTCCCAGGTGCGGACATAGGCAATGCGCTGCCCGTCGCTGCTCCATGCCGGTGAGCGTGCCTGGCCGTCGTCAGTGAGCTGCTCGACGTCGCCGTCCCAGCGGTAGATGTTGCCTGTAGCGACGAAGAGGATTTCGCCATCCGGGCCATCGGCGGCAGGCTGCGGAAGTGCCGTTGCCGACGGGGTCGCGATGTCCGATTCCGGAACACCGCAGCCGGCCAGCAGCGCCAGCAGGCCGACGAGCCAGATCGCTTTGCCCAGCCGTATTCGTCGTTGTCGTCCCGTGTTCTTCATCACTTCACCGTTGGCCCAACCGTCAGCCGATCCTGCCGCAAAGCGCAACCGATGGTCGGGATAGTATCAACTCGCGGGTGCCGGGTGCGTCCTCCTCGCCGGTAGCGGCCAGGTCAGAGTCGTGCGAAGATATGCGCGTTGTTTCACTACCACCGCACCAAGCGGGAAAACGGGGGAGGACGCATGGCAGTTACAACACTGCTGGCGAAGACCGTCTTCGATGCTACCGGAGACGAGTTTGTCACGGATGGCTTTGTCCAGATTGAGGACGGCACGATCAAGGCAGTTGGTCGGCGCGAAGATCTCGGCAGCACCGCAAGCGGCGCACGCGATCTTGGGGACGCGACGATCCTGCCGGGTCTGGTCAACATGCACACCCACCTGACGCTGTCAGGGAGCCGCCAGTGTCTGCAGGACGCGCTTCACGACACCTACGAGACGAAGATGATGCGCGCGGTCGAGCACGCCAGGCAGGCGATCATGTCCGGCGTGACGACAATCCGCGACTGCGGAACGCTCGACTCGATCGTCTTCTCGATCCGTCAGGCGTCGAAGGATGGCCTGATCGCTGCGCCGCATGTCTGGGCCAGCGGCAACGTGCTGACCTCGACCGGCGGCCACTGCTACTTCTTCGGGAACGAAGTTGATACTGTCGAGGAGGCGCGCCGCGCCGTCCGCGAGCAGATCAAGGCTGGCGCTGACTTCGTCAAGGTCATGGCGACAGGCGGCGGCCTGACGCCGAATACGAACCCGCGCGAGGCGCAGTTCGATGAGGCGCAGATGATCGCGATCGTGCAGGACTCAGCGCGCCTCGGTCGCTACGTCGCCGCGCACTGCCACGGCACGCCGGGCATCCGCAACGCAGTCGCAGCGCAGGTACGGACGATCGAGCACTGCTCGTTCATGGTCCCGGACGGCGTCCACTACGAGCAGTCGGTTGCCAACGATGTCGCCGAGAAGGGCATCTACGTCTGCCCGACCTTCGGTGTCGGCCAGCGCGCGCAGCAGTGGATGGAAGAGCAGGGCATCGAGAACCCGTTTGCTGCCCATCGCCATACACGTATCGACAACCTGCGTAAGCTCTGGGATACCGGCGTGAAGTTCGTCTCCGGCAACGACGCGGGCGTCACGATGACCCGCTTCGACGACTTCCAGCTCGATCTTGAGCTGCTCGTCGAGCACGTCGGCGCTTCATCCGCGCAGGCGATCCGCACCGGCACCAGCCAAGCCGCCGAAGCCATCGGCTCCGACGAGTTCGGCACCCTCGCCCCCGGCAAGCGAGCCGACGTCCTCGCCGTCCGCGGCAACGCCATGGACGACATCGGCGCGCTGCGCAATACCCTCCTCGTCCTCAAGTCCGGCCAGGTCATGGTCGACAACGCCTAGGACGCATAGCCCAATCGGAAAAGGCTCCCCCTCTCCCCACGGGAGAGGGGGCCCGGGTACCCTCTGGGTGGAGGTGAGGTCTCTTACTTCAGTGCCTTGTGCACCTCGGCCAGACACGCATCCATCGACGCGCCGTCGACCCAGCGCAGGACGATGACGAGGTCGTCGTCGGGGGAGATGTAGATGATGTTGCTGCCTGCGCCGCGCGCCGCGTAACTGTTGGTCGGCAGGCTGGGGAACATCAGGTGGTCCGGGTTGAGCCACCACATGAAGCCGTAGGTCGGCTCGACTGATGCCGGCGTCGTCGCTTCGTCGATCCAGCGCTCGGAGATGAGCTGCTTGCCCTCCCACTTGCCGCGCTGCAGGAAGAGCTGACCGAAACGCGCGTGATCGGGCGTGGCGATCCAGACGCCGCCGCCGAAGTGTCCGCCGCCCGAGACGCCGTGGATCTTCTGTCCGCCAATCTCTTCCCAGGACGTGCTATAGCCATGCCACTCCCAGGTGTCCGACGCGCCGATCGGGTCCATGACGTATTCCTTGATGACCTCCGGCAGCGCACGCTTCCAGATGTTCATCAGGGCGAATGAGAGCAGATTCACCCGCACGTCGTTGTACTCGTAGAACGTGCCGGGCTGCTGGATTTCGCGATCGACGCCCTTGCGCCGGTCCGCAATATCGCGCTTGCCCCACAGTGTGCCGGTCCACTCGCTCGTCTGGCGCAGCAGCTGCCGCCAGGTGATCTGGCCGTTGTGGTCGCCACTGAAGTGCTCGGTTGGAACGAGGACGGAGACGCGCTCGTCGAGATCACGGATCATGCCGCGATCGAAGGCCAGGCCGGCGACGGTTGAGAGATAGCTCTTCGAGATGCTGTAGGTCATGTCAACGCGAGCCGTGTCGCCCCACTCGGCAGCGATCGCGCCGTGACGCAGGATCATGCCGTTATGCTCGCCGCGATCCTTCAGTGGACCGACGATGTCGTTGTCCGGCAAGTTGAGATCGACCCGCGTGTGGTGGTCGCCGCGTGCTTCGTGGTCCTTGATGAACGCGATCGCGGCATTCAGCCTGTCGGGATCGAACCCCAGGTCAGCCGGATCTCGTCGCTCCAGGTCGGTCGTTCTTGCCATCGTCTCCAGTACCCTCTCTATCTCACTCAGCCATTGAGATGCGCCGAGCTACCGTGCCGGTAGGCGCTTCCGAAAACAGCTCGCCCCTCGATGAATGACGCTTCCAACGACTGTATGACATCGTCCGGACCGCCATGCTCACGGAGCCACTGCTGGGCGTGGTCCGGCGAGCACGCAAAGCGCGTGGCAGCGCACCGATTCGCGGCGGCCGGGCCGGCTGTCCAGCGACGGATGACGACCGTCGAGCGCGGTGTGCGCTTCTTCAGGCGCTCCGGTTCCACCTCAATCGTGATCGCCCGGTTGCAGTGCTGGCAGTTGGCGCGCACGAGTACGGGCTTGTCCAACATCGGCGCAACGCCGAGCGCATCGACCGCGCACATCATCGGTCGCTCGACGTTATCCCAACTGGCGTTGATGCCCGTCGGAGCAATGGAAAATGGGTAGACACACGTCACCGTACCCTCGTCGTCGGTGGCAATCCAGTCAGCCTCGACAAGCTCTTCCGCGATCTGTGATGTCTCCCGCGTTGACAAGCCGATGCGCTGACTCATGGTCTCCATCGTTGGCGCTTCGCCGGTATCGATGACTGCGTCGATCAGCGCACGATAGAGCAGGCGCTGCGATGGCGCCAGCGCCGTCGCTCGCCCCAGATGGGTGCGGCTCATGTTCCCCTCCCTCCGATTCTCTCTATTGTGCTACGCCGTGCGGAGTCGTTGCATCCGTGTTGTGGCGATTCCGACGATGAGCATGGCGATGAAGGCCGCGCCGGAGACTGCCTTGGGCGTGCCGATGCTCTCAGCGATCGCGCCTAACGCCAGCGCGCCGAACGGCGTGAACCCGCTTGTCAGCATGTAGATGCCCATGACACGACCGCGAACGCGCGCATTACTCAGCAGCAGGAGCAGCGCATTGCTGAGCGAACCGAAGATCGAGCCGGTGACGCCGGATACGAATAGCCCCAGCATCGCAAGGATCGGCGTCGGGCTGGCGGCGAACGCCGCGACGGCAGCGCAGTAGATCGTCGTCAGCAGCATCACCGCGATGCCCTTGCGCTCGACACGATCCATCGTCGCCGCGATCAGCGCGCCAGTCAATGCGCCGACACCGCTGGCGGCCATCAGCGCGCCGAGGCCGCTGGCGCCGATATCCCAGACGTCGCGGGCAAACACTGGCATGAGCTGGATATAGGGGAAGACGAGCGTCGCCGGCACGGCAGTCAGGATCATGAGTGAGCCGAGCGCCGGATTGCGTCGAACCTCATGGAGACCGTCAAGGATGCCGCCTGGCGCGATCCCGGCCCGCGTGTTCGGCACCGGCTCGATCCTGACCGTCGCCATGAGCGCGCCCGCGAGCGCTACCGCCTGCAGGATGAAGCAGATGGCGACGCCGAACAGCCCGATGATTCCGCCGGCAATCGACGGTCCGATGATGCGCATCGCGTTCGCGCCGGCTGAGTTGAGCGAGACTGCGTTCGCCAGATGGTCGCGCGAGACGAGCGACGGCACGAACGTCTGCCGGACGGTGCCATTGACCGCCATGATCGCGCCGTTGGCTGCTGCCGCGATGAGGAGATGCCAGCTTTCGGCTGCGCCGCTAAGGATCAGTGCCGCCAGCGCGGTTGCCGTCGCCATTGCGGCCCATTGCGTGCCCATCAGGACCTTGCGCTCGTCGGCGCGATCGATGAGCGCTCCGGCCGGCAGGGTAATCAACAGATACGGGACACCGGCTGCGAAGCCAATCAAACCGACCCAGAGTGGAGAATCGGTCAGGACGAGCATGTACCAGCCGAGGGCGATGTTCTGCATCCATTGGCCGAGGTTGGTGGCGACCGTCCCCAGCCACATCGCGCGGAATGACGGGTAGAGGCGCAGTGCGAGCGTGACCGATCCGCCGACTGAGCGGCGCGGTGGCTTACGAACTGGCGCTGGTGGTGGTGAGCTCTCCGGCTGAGACGTAGCCATTCCCCCCAATCCGTGGCGGCTTGCCGCCGACCGACGGTTCGGAGATTGTACCCGCTCTCTCCGGTTTGCGGGGTTTACCAGCCGAGGTCGCGGCGGAGGGTTTCGGCGCGTTGGATGCTGTCGCGCGTCCACGAGGGAATGTCGGCATGTACCGCTATCTCAGCCGCTGTCATCCAGTGCAGCTCGGCGACCTCTTCGGATGACACGATCTGCGGGTCGTCTCCCTGGTGCTGCGCCAGCATGATGATGTCAAGGACGAGATCTTCGTCAGCATAGAACGTGTGGCTCTCGACGTATTGAGGGTTCTCGATCCGCAACCCGACCTCTTCAAGAACCTCGCGGATGGCAGTGTCTTCCAGGGCATCGGCGATCACGATTGGGTCGACCTTGCCGCCGGGCATCGACAGGACGCCGGGCATGAACGGCTCGTCGTCACTGCGCACGATCAGGAGATACCGACCATGGGCATCGACGATGGCTATCTCAACGCCGATGGTCATCCGGTAGTCGGTCATAGCGCCGTGCGGCCCAGCAATGCTGTCGTAAGCGCCGCAGCAACGATCGTTGAGCCGCCGGTCGGGTCGAGCAGCGGGTTCAGCTCGACGACATCGGCAGAGGCGATTGGCAGATTGCTGCGTCGGAGCTGCCCGATGGCGCGGATGAGCTCGCGATAGGTCAGGCCACCGGGGAAGCGCGTGCCGGTTCCGGGGACGATCGAAGGATCGAGTGAGTCGATGTCGATCGAGAGATGGACAGCATCGACGCCGTTACGCAGCAGGCGGTCGATCGATGTCAGGATGGCCTCATCAATGCCGCGCTCTTCAATGGCATCTGCCGTGAAGACGAGTGCCGGTCCGGTTCTCAGCAGGTCGCGTTCGGCTGGATCGAGATCGCGCAGGCCAATGTAGACGAGGTCGTCGATCCGCAATCCGGATCGCGCCCCGATCGCAGTCAGGCGCTCCGGGCCCTGCCCCAGCGCGACGGCCAGCGGCATCCCATGAACGTTGCCGCTCGGGCTCGTCTCGGGCGTGTTGATGTCGGCGTGCGCGTCGATCCAGATGACGCCGAGTCGGCCCGCCACGCCGGCTCCGGCCAGCGACCCGATCGATGCCGCATGGTCGCCGCCGAGCATCAGCGCGAAGCGCTCGGCAGTGATCGAGTCGGCGACGGCCTCGGCCAGCCGCCCGCATGCGTCGCCGATTTCGTTGACGTACCAGGCGTTCGGCGTATCGCCGCGCCCCTCAGTTGCTGGGTCGAGCGGCGCGACCGGGATCTCGACTGATGGCCGCAACCGTGAGGCAATCTGCTGATAGCCGCGTGATGCCAGCAGACGACGCATGGCGTCGTCCAGCGTTGCTGCGCCGAGGTCCACGCCGTCGCAGTTTGCGCCAAGCGCCATCGGCATCTGGAAGACGTCGATCGGCACCGACGGATCGCTGAGGCGGTTAGTCCTGTCGCCCTCGTCACGCATGGCTACATCACGTCCGGCGCAGCGATACCGAGCAGGCCGAGGCCATTCGCCAGTGTCTGGCGCGTCGCGTCAACCAGGCGGAGGCGCATCGTGCGCTGCGGCTCCGGTGCGGTCAGCACTGGCCGCTTGTCGATATCGGCGTAGAAGTCGTTGAACCGCCGGGCCAGCTCGAAGACATAGTTCGCAATGACGAGCGGCTTGTACTCGTCCGCGGCGCGTTGCACCTCGGTCGGGAAGATGCCGATCTGCTGAATCAGGTCGGTCTCCTCCGGCTGCAGATCCTCGAACGCGATCTCGCCGGCTGTTGGCACCTCTCCGGCGCGCTCAAGAATGCGGCAGGCGCGCGCGTGCGCGTACTGGATATATGGCGCGGCATGACCCTCAAACGACAGCGCCTCTTCCATATCAAAGACGAGGACGCGGTTGTTATCGCGCGCCAGCATCATGTATTTCATGCTGCCGATGGCGACCTGCTGGGCGATCTGCTGGCGCTGCTCCTCGGCAAGATCGAGCTGTCGCACCTTCTCCTCGATGATGTCGCGTGCCCGCCGCTGCGCCTCGGCAGCCAGATCGTCGTAGAGCACGACGTTGCCGCGGCGGCTGCTCATCGCGCCCTCCGGCAGCATCACCGCCTCATAGCCCAGGTGGAAGCACTTGTCGGCCTGCTCGAAGCCGTACAGCTCCATGACCTTGAAGATCTGCTGCATATAGAGCGACTGGCGGACATCGATCACCCAGACCGAGCGGTCGATCTCGTAGTCCTCGAACTTGCGCCGCGTCAGCGCGAGATCCTTCGTCGAGTAGAGCGTCGTGCCGTCCGAGCGCAGAATCGGGATCGTCCGGTACGTCTCCTTGGTCAGGCCGAGCTGCTCGTCGATCTTCACGACCGGCAGGCCGTCGCTGACTTCGGCGATGCCGCGATCCAGCAATTCCTGGACGATAGCCCGGCCTTCATCCTCGACCTCGCTCTCAAAGAACCAGACATCGAACGGGATGCCCAGCTCGTTGTAGATGCGATGGAACCCGTCCATGCTCCAGCGCTTGGTTTCGTCCCACAGCGCCAGGAACTCGGGGTCGCGCTGTTCCCAGCGCTGGAACGTCTCGCGGATCTGCTCCTGCCAGCGTGGGACGTGCGGCCACCAGTCGAGGTGTTCTCCGAGTCGCTGCCAGCGCTGCAAACGCTCCTCGGTGTCCTCAACAGTGACGACCGGCGGGATAGTCGGCGGCCCGCCGGAATGCGACGGGATCGGCGGTGCCTGGTGGGGACCTTCGGCGCGGAGCTGCTCAATCTCGGCTTCGAGCTGCTCGCCGAGAATCGGCCAGAGTGCCGGAATCGTCCGCTCGCTGTAGATCGCGTCGGCCTTGATCTCGCGCTGGTTGGCGATCTGGCCGAGCAGATAGGCGACATCTTCGCCATGACCGCTCGCCTTGTAGAGCTCCTTCATCAGGCGGTCGACAGCCTTGCTGAAGATGGAGTCCATCTTGGCCATCTCGTTCAGCAGCCCGACGATCTGGTCACGATATTCCAGCCGCGCGACAGCTTCGGCGTAGAGGCTGCCGAGCCAGCGGCCGCGCTCCTCCGGTGCGACCTGATCCTTCTCGTCCTGGTGAAACTCGAGGAAGCACCACAGACAGCGGATGACGTGCATGCCGATATCGCCGATGTAGTTCGCTCGCACAGTGTCAAAGCCGGCGAACTCGGTGATGCGTGAAACAGCGTCGCCCAGGGATGCGTTGCGCAGGTGGCCGACGTGGAATTCCTTGTGCGTGTTTGGTTGCGAGAACTCGATCATGACCTTGTCGGCCTTGTGCTCACCTCGCCCGTAATCCGCGGCGAGCTCGTGGACAGCGCCGAGGACCTCGTTGGCTACCTTATGGGTATCGAAATAAATGTTGATGTAGCCGTTCACTGCCTCAATGCGGGCGTAGTCGCCATCCTCCAGCAGCTTGGCCGTGATCTGCTCGGCGATCTCCTGAGCCTTCTCGCGGCTGCGAGCCTGCTGGCGCTGCTTGCGCTCCTTCTTGGACAGTCCCTCGTCGGCGTCATCCGGCTCGTTGGCCGCGACTTCGTTGGCTAGCGCGTAAGCAACTGACGCCGCCGTGCCCCACTGGCCCGAGAACGGGATCGCCCGCATCTCGAACGGACGCGGCTGGAACCCGAGCTCGGTGATGATGTCATTGATCCGGGAAACCGCCTGCTGCTCGTAGCTCCGAAACATCCGTCCTCCAGGTCGTCGCTGCTGCGCCATTCGCCTATCAGGAAAGGCAACGTCAAGTATTCCATGTTGCGAGCGGCGGGATGGCGGCTGGGCGGCCCTCACCCCCCGGCCCCCTCTCCCAACGTTGGGAGAGGGGGTGTTCTCGTTCTGGCGTGGCGGCTGTCGTTTCGAAAGGGCAGGCAATGCCGTTGCGCTGGCCTCCCCCTCTCCCAGCGTCGGGCGGGAGCCCTCGGGGCAGCGGCTGGGGATGAGGGCCATCTCCCGCGTTGCCACACAACAAGAGAGCCGGAACCATAACGGTCCCGGCCCCCTGTATGAACGCTGTCTGTTCCCCGTTGCTTACGGGTTCAGGTCCATGTAGATGTTCTTGACCTCGGTGTACAGTTCCATGCCGTGCATGCCGAGCTCGCGGCCGAGGCCGGACTTCTTGTAGCCACCGAACGGGCCGTAGACGCCCGGGCCACCGTTGGAGTTGATCGCGACCATGCCGGTGCGCAGGGCCTTGGCGACACGCATCGCTTTGCCGATGTCCTGCGTCCAGACCGAGCCGGCCAGACCGTAGTCGTTGGCGTTGGCTTCGCGGATCAGGTCTTCCTCGTCCATGAACGGGATGACCGACAGGACCGGGCCGAAGATCTCCTCGCGGGCGATCCGCATGTCGTTCGAGACCTGGCCGAAGATGGTCGGCTGGATGAAGTGGCCCTCAGCCAGTGCTGACGGGCGACCGCCACCGTAGACCAGCTCAGCGCCTTCGTCCTTGCCGATGTCGACATAGGAGGTCACGCGGTCCCACTGGTTGCGCGAGATGACCGGGCCCATCAGGGTAGAAGGATCAGTCGGATCGCCAACCTTGAATGACTCGGCCTGATCGACCAGCACCTGCATCACATCGTCGTACGCCTTCGAGCCGACGAACAGTCGGGTGCGAGCGGTGCAGACCTGGCCTGAGTTGCCGAATGCGGCCGGGACGGCAGCAGCGGCTGCCTTCTCCAGGTCAGCGTCGGCGAAGATGATGTTCGGGCTCTTGCCACCCAGCTCCAACGACACCTTCTTGATCGTGTCGGCCGAGGCCTTGAGGATGGCTGCGCCAGTTGCCGTCTCGCCCGTGAAGGCGATCTTGTCGATCTGTGGATGCGCGGCCATGTGCTCGCCGATCAGCCCACCCGGGCCCGGCAGCACGTTGACGACGCCCTCCGGCACGCCCGCCTCGTAGCAGATCTCGCCGAGGACGACCGCCGAGAGCGGGGTGTTCGAGGCCGGCTTGAGGATGATCGTGCAGCCAGTGGCCAGCGCCGGTGCGACCTTCCAGGCGGCCATCATGAACGGGAAGTTCCACGGCACGATCTGACCGGCAACACCGACCGGCTCGCGCCAGGTGGTGTTCAGAATGTTGCCGCCGAGCGGCAGCGTCTCACCATAGAACTTGTCAGCGGCACCCGCATAGTACTCGAAGACTGCCGCACTACCGAGGATCTCACCCTTGGCGCGAGCCAGCGGCTTGCCGCTGTTGCGGCTTTCCAGCTCGCCTACCTCGTCGGCGCGCTCGCGAATGCGGTCAGCGATCTTCTGCAGCACTCGCCCGCGCTCGCTCGGCGCCATGCGTGCCCACGGCCCCTCGTCGAATGCCTGGCGCGCGGCAGCAACCGCGCGATCGACATCCTCGGTGCCAGCCTTGGCAACCTTGGCGATAACCTGGTTTGTCGCCGGATTGTAGGCGTCGAACGTCTCACCGTTTGCGGCATCAACCATCTTGCCGCCAATAAGCAGCTTGAAGTCTGCGACAGACGTCTCAGCAACCATAATTCTTCCTGTCTCCCTCCCGGCGGATTGAATCCGCCCGGCAGCAACTCGATACTTCATTCTATCAGTCGTCAAGCATTGAATAGGCATGCAAACGCCCATTCAGCCGCCGAATCCGGTGCCAAATGGACGTTTTATTGCAGTCTGAGCGGCTGGATTACCAGTCTGCTGTGCAGCGATGGAGGTTTCTGAACGGTCTGCGCTCGGCCTGCGAGCGGCGCGACCACGCCGGAGTCGTTCGTAGCGGAGAGCGGCGCGGCGCAGTCAGCGGGGCGCGCTGTCGTCGTGAGCCGCGCGTGCGTCGCGTTTCGGTTGCGTGCTGCTGGCGGTAGGTCATGAAGCGCTCTGGCATCCATCGCATGGTGCGGCCCTTTCTGATCCTACGAATGCGTTCCGTTGGCGTGGCCGGCCAGCGACGACTGCTCCTCGGAGAGCATGCTGGCTCGTGGGTCGCGCTGCCCGGCGTACTTGTTGCCCTTCTTCATCCGGTACGGCGTCTCGACTGGCGACGACACCGTCTGGAAGGTGAACGAGCACAGGCGCATACCTGGGTAGAGCGCGACCGCCATCCGCCCCAGGTTGGAGAGTTCCATCGTGGCGGTCCCGACCCAGCCCGGCTCGAAGACAGCCGCGGTCGAGTGGACGGTGATGCCGAGGCGCGCAATCGACGAGCGGCCCTCGAGACGGCCGAGCAGGTCGTCCGGCAGCTCCAGCGACTCGACGGTCGACGCCAGTGCGAAGTCGCCCGCCTGCATGATAAAGGGTTCGTCGTCGGCCACAACGATCGTGCGCATCGCCTCGCCGATCGACTGCGGCTGGCGCGGATCGATGTAGGAGAAGCGCGAATGCTCGAACACCATGAACGTGTTGCCGAGCCGGAAGTCGATTGAGACGGAACCGAGATGCTCGTCGAGGTTGGGCTGTGGCGTAATTTTGATGCGACCGCTCTCGATCGCGGCGCGGATATCACGATCTGAAAGGATCATGGTTGTCGTACCCTCGTTCTAATCCGTCTCTTGCCGTGACCGAACGCGGGATGCGCGATTGTCACGAGCGTCCGCCGGAGCAACAGTTTCCGAATGCCGGCGTCGCGATGTACGTACAGTACCGCATTGCGTGACTACGAGTCAAGGAACAGAGCGGGCGAATGCCTGAGCCGACCGAGTGCCGCTGTTATACTTCCCGAATGCGTCTTGGGAAGCGTGAGCAATCAACACTCTCGAATTCTGCCGGTGCCCCGGGCGTGCCTCGTCCGGAATGCACGGAAGGCGGGACGGTGCTGATGCTCCGGAGACCTGGATGTCCCAGCGCAAGATAATCCTGACGCCGCGTCCGGCGCGACGCCGCCCTGTCCCGGCCTATCAGGTCCGGCGCAGTGGGCGTACGTCGTCTGACGATGCAGCCGACGTGCCTCCAGAGGCTCCCGCTACCGAGCGCGACTCGATGCGGACCGACACCGCAGCCTTCGAAATCCCGAACTTCGACACCGTCCCGGAGCCAGCTGCCGACGATGCGCAGCCAGATGCGGCCGATGACGCCGACATTGCCGATGACGTCGGAGCTCACGAAGCGTCCGCCGAGGCAGGCACCGTCGACGAGGTCAGCGAGGCAGCGGAGGACGAGACAGAGGACGAATCTGTTTCCGCTCCAGAGGCAGTCGCTACTGCTGATGTCATTGAGGAAGCGCCGAGCGAGCCAACTGAATCAGCCCCAGCCGACGCTGCGGAGGGCGCAACGACGACCACCGAGCCCGCTGACGAGGGCGAGGACTATGCCGATGTTGTGCGATCCGTTGAGGAGGCGGCTGCCCGCGAGCGCGGTGATGGTGCAGAGCCACCGAATACGCAGACAGCATCGGTCGGCGCTGATACCGCGGCCACCGTGGCCGCAGGTTCAGTGAACGTCCTGACGCCCGATGCCGTCCGCCGCCAGCGAGCAGCCCAGGGCGGTGGATCGCCGCCACCAGACGATGGTGGCGTTGTGGCTGGCCAGGAGCCATCGCGACCTCGTCGCTGGAAGCGCTGGCTGATCGGGTTCGGCATCCTGATCGGCGCCCTCATCATCGCCGCTCTCGCCTACGTGCTCTACATCGCGCTGGCGATCAACGACGCATTTGACAAGGCCCATGTCGAGCCGACGCCATACACGCTCTATACCGTCAATGAAGAGGGCACACCAGTCGCGGTGCCGACCGAGCAGTTGGCTCAGTATTTGCCGAACTGGGATCAAAAGGATCCGATCAACCTTCTGCTGATCGGTATTGACTTCCGCAACGGCGACGAGGAGCCGGCCCGCTCCGACTCGATCATCATCATGCGCATTGATCCTCAGACCAAAGAGGTCTCGATGATGAGCCTGCCGCGCGATCTTCTGGTGACAATCCCGGATTATGGCCAGGACAAGATCAACGCTGCGTTCGCCTATGGCGAGGACGAGCGGACCGGCGGCGGTCCGCCGTTGCTGGCCGAGACGATCTCGTACAATTTCAATATTCAGATCAACTACTTTGTGACCGTCGACTTCGCCGGATTCCGCAAGATCATCGACACGCTCGGCGGCATCACTGTCGATGTCGATGCGCCGATCAAGGACGATCAGTATCCGTCTGAGGACTTCGGCCTGACGCGCGTGTATTTCCCGACCGGTCTGCAGAAGATGGACGGCGAGACGGCCTTGCGCTACGCGCGCACCCGCCACGGCGATAACGACATCGCCCGCAGCGAACGGCAGCAGCAGGTGCTGATGGCGATGCGCGAGCAGGGGTCGAAGCTGAACGTCGATTTGCTGCTGAACGCGCGCTCGCTGATCGAAAGCATGGGTGATTCGTTCACGACCGACCTGAGCTTCAATCAGCTCCTCGCGCTGGCCAACCTCGCGCGTGACATCAACCCGGCCGATATTGCGCGGGTCAACCTGTGGGAAGAGGGCGCGCTGATCGAGCACAACCCCGAGTTCGAGGGTGACGCCTTCTACATGGCGCTCGATTGGGGCGTCGCCAGCGACCTGTTCGAGAAGTACTTCCCGATGAAGGTGGCGGCCTCGCCGACAACTACCGTTACCGAGACGCCGGCAGCGTCAAGCCCAACATCGACTGATACGACCGTCACTGGCAACCTCGATATCCCGATCATCGTGCGTGACGACACCTCGACCAACACGGGCGGCTCGATTGCGACCGGCCTTCTCGAAGACGCCGGGTTTACAACCGTCTCTCAGGAGATGGGTGTCAATGTCATGCCGACAACGACGATCTACGATTACGTGTCCGACCCCGAAACCGCGGAAGCCATCGCTCTCAAGCTCGGCCTGGACTCCTCCGCGATCGTCCCCGGCAGCGGCGGCACCGGCATCGTCATCTCGGTCGGCGACGACCTCATCGCACGGTTCGGCCCGTAACGCGCAAAATACGCAGGTCGAAGCGCTCCCTGCACTGCCTACGCCAATCGTCCATTTGTGCCGCACGCTGGTTGATCTGCCCGAAGAACAGACGGGTTCTGGGCCCCGGAAATGTAGGGGCGCATCGCATACGCCCGGTTGGACCCACGCTCCCGTCGGTGCGTGTCGATCAGCAGGGTTGGCGACTTCGCGGGTCGGCACGGTTGGTCATTGCCGGGCGTCTGAAATACGGGCGAGTGCGACGTGCCTGCGCCGTCGTAGTGCTAGCCGGGCGTATCGCATACGCCCCTACAATTGCCTGCCTATCAGGCCAGGTGGCTTCAGCGCAGATGATCGCGCCCACGGGTAATCGCTTCGTAGCGATTTTTCAGATGCAGCTTTGAGTAGATGTTGCTGATGTGGTTCTTGACCGTCTTCTCTTCAATAAAGAGGAGCTCGGCGATCTCGCGGTTTGACTTGCCGGCAACGATGAACTCCAGCACTTGCAGCTCGCGAGGTGTCAGCACAGAGCCGTGCGCTGATCGGCTGCGACCGCCCTGAGCGCTGGATCGCACGAACTCCAGCAGCGCAGGAGCGAGCATCGGTGTGATGAGCGCGCCACCCTCGTGGATGATGTGAACTGCTTCGGAGAGACGCTCCGGCGAGAAGCGGCCGTGGACGAGGTAGCCCTTCGCGCCGGCCAGCACGGCACTGCGCAGATGCTCGGGATCCTCTGACCAGGTCAGAATCAGCACCTTCGAAGCTGGCGACTCATCGCTGATCACTTCGGTCGCCGAGATGCCGTCGCGATCCGGCATGCGGATATCCATCAGAATGACATCGGGAACAAGATCACGAGCCAGCTCGATCGCGTCGTCGCCGGATGAGCCCTCGCCGATGACCTCAATCTCCGGGTCGAATTCCAGGCTCGATTGCAGGCCGCGCCGGACAACGAAGTTGTCGTCCACGATCACGACACGCACCTCGCCCGGAACGACGGCGTAGGACTCGCTGGCTGTCGATGTCTGCCCCGCTACGGGAGTTGAGAGATCACCGAAGGACACGAACGGGACGCTCCTCTCGCGGTGTCAGGGGGATGTCGACGGTCACTTCGGTGCCGACCCCACGGCTGGTCTCCAGCTCGAAGTGGCCGCCCATAATGGTCGCCCGTTCGCGCGCGCCAAGCAAGCCGAAGTGGCCATCGTCTGCCCACGGATCGAGCCAGCGCTGATCGAATCCGACGCCATCGTCGCGGACAGACAGCGTTACGGCTATCGACGATAGCGTCAGGCGCACCCAGACATTCTGCGCCTGGGCGTGCTGCTCGACATTGCTTAGCAGCTCTTCCAGCATGCGCAGAATCTCGGAGTGGATCAGAATCGGTACCGGATTATCCGGCCCGTTGATGCGGATGTGGAGTGTCTCCGGCCGGCGCAGATCCCACTCCTGCAGGAGATTGTTGACGGCGGGGAGGAGATATTCGGTCGCCTCGGTCTGACGCAGGCTGCGAATGACATCGCGGACTTCCATCGCGGCCCGTTCGGAGATACGGGTGACGTAGCGCGCGCGCCGACGTGCCTCCACCGGATCGCGGTCGATCCACTGCGCCAGCGAGCGGGCCTCCAGGCTGATGCCGCCGAGCGTTTTGCCGACGCCATCGTGCAGATCGCGCGCGATGCGGTTGCGTTCGGCCTCGGTCGCCAGGACGCGCACCACCGCCATCATGCGAGCGGCCAGCGAGATCGCTCCGGCGATAAGAAAGACCATCAACAACCGTGCAACCAGATCGCCACCGAAGCCGTCGTTGAACGTCGAACGGATGCGATCCGTGTTCGTCAGCAGGATTGCACCATCGAAGATCGCGACGCTCACCATCGCCCAGCCGAGCGGCAGCACGAATGCCGGCCAGAATACAGCTGACATCCCATAGAGCCAGAACGGTCCTTGCCAACCGTAGCTTGTGCCGATCAGCAGGACGCACACCGCCATGTCGATAATCACTGCCGCAACGGCGATCGGTGTCAGTCGGCGTGGGATGCGACGGACGACGAAAGCGGTGGCGGCCAGGTGTAGCAGCGCAGCGGTGATTCCCAGCAGCTCCCCGCGAACGGTGCTTTCGGCGTGGAGATGTGACGCCATGATGGCGATTGCGACAGCAAGTGCGATCGCGCGATACAGCGTAAGCGGGTGGAGTCGCTTGATGCGGGCCCAGACGAGCGCAGGAATCTCATGCGCGGCGCGATCAGACCAGGGCGCTCGTGCGGTCCAGGAGGGGTGCTTCGTATTGAGCGCCGGAGTTTGCTGTTGTGTGCGGATCGCTGGTCGCTCGCCTGCCACGATCGTCCGTCCTGCGTGTCGCCGGTGCACGTGCATGACGAGTCTAACACCGGCTTCCGACAGAACATCTCCCGAGGGGGACCCAGATCAAACTTGGGCCTTTGGTCCGATGTGTCTTTTCTGCGTCTGGCAGACAATATTGGTGATCGGCGGGGTGACAGGACGCACCGTCGGTCAGTCTCACTCACTCCTCCCCTCATTTGGCCGCTGGAAGGACTGGAGCGACAACGCTCCAGTCCTTCTAGCGTCTGCGGAATACCGAGTTCGCTTCAGTTGCATGGATCGCGGTTGCGGCACATTTTGACAGCTAGCCGCCAGAAACAGAACACCCCTCTCCCAACGTTGGGAGAGGGGCGGGGTACCCTCTGGGTCGCGGGTGAGGGCCACAGGGCCACTCGGTCTTACCGCATTGCGATTGTCGTACTGAAGGCGTTGATCCAGTTCTGCGCAAGGTCGAAGACCTGGCTGGAGAAGATGCCGGCGGCGATCGTCGCGACGGTCATGACCACCAGGCCGGTTGCCATCAGCGGCACGCGGCTCGGCGTCATCTCAGTTTCCGGTGGTGGCGAGAAGTACATCGCCGCGACCACCCTGAGATAGTAGAAGGCTGATACCGCTGACGCGAGGACGATCGCGATCGCCAGCCAGATCATGTTCGACTCGATCGTCGCAACGATGACGTAGTACTTTCCGTAGAAGCCGACGAGTGGCGGTATTCCCATCAGTGAGAACATGAAGACGGTCATCGCTAATGCTGCCAGTGGCGAGCGCGAGGCGAGGCCGTTGAAGTCCTCGATGTTGGTGCCGCCGCCGCGCTCCTGCAGCCAGGCGACGATCGCGAACGCGCCGACATTCATGAATGCGTAGGCGAACAGGTAGTACAGCACCGATGAGACTGAGCGGTCGTCGGCCGTCTGGACGCCGCCGAATGCCGCCAGACCGGCCAGAATGTAGCCGGTGTGGCCGATCGACGAATACGCGAGCATACGCTTCACGTCGCGCTGCGAGACGGCGACAATGTTGCCCAGCGCCATCGTAAGCAGCGCCAGAATACCGAGGATCGTAACCCACTCATCACGCATCGGCGCGAGCGCCTGCGGAAAGATGCGAATCATCGCCGCGAATCCTGCGACCTTCGGGATCACCGACATATAGGCAGAGACCGGCGTCGGCGCGCCCTGGTAAGCATCCGGCGTCCACATGTGGAACGGAACGGCCGCGACCTTGAAGCCCAGACCAACGGTCAGGAGCAGCAAGGCCAGCAGCAGTGATGGCTCCAGATTGCCGTCGGTCACCGTGCCGGAGAGCGCCGTAGCGATACCGTCGAGGTTCGTCGTTCCGGTCGAGCCGTAGACCCAGGCCATACCGTAGATCAGGATGGCTGACGCGAAGAGGCCCAGCAGGAAGTACTTGAGCGCGCCTTCCAGCGATGTCAGGCGCTTGCGGGCGAAGCCGGTCAGCGCGTAGATCGCCAGGGAGCCCATCTCGATACCGATGAAGACCATCAGCAGGTCGCCGGCTGCGCCGACCACCATCGCGCCGAGCGTCGAGAAGACGAGCAGAACGTAGTACTCCGGCAGCGGCATGCCGCCGGGCTCGACGTTCTTCTCCAGATAGCTCGCGGAGATCATCACCGACAGGATCGCGCCAATCAGCGCAATCATGTTGACGAAGACACTAACGTCATCGGCGCGGAACATGCCGTTGAAGGTCGTCTTGTTGACGTCGATGTAGAAGAAGTTGGCGACCAGCGCTGCGCCCAGGCCGACCAGCGTCAGCATGGTCAGCACGCGATGACGCGAGCGATCCAGCATGAGGTCGCCGAGTAGCAGCAGCAACGCCGTGCCGAGCACGATCAACTGCGGGATGATCAGCGTCACATCCGGGTTGATGTGCGGGAAGAGTTGCGTAACCGTGTCCACGTGTCCCCCTGTTGGAACTACTCGCCGTTACCGGATGCTCTGGTCGTCATCCGGCCGCGCATCCCGCTCCCTAAACCCCGAGGCTGCCGAACGATGCGAGAATGGCTTCCAGCGTTCTCTGCATGATGTTCATGAACGGACCAGGCCAGACGCCCATGACAATCGAGAGCACCACGAGCGGCACGATCGCCGTGATCTCTCGCAGATCGAGATCCGGCCACGCGATCCGATGATGCTCGTCTGCGTGGGCGGCTGCCACCGCGCCAGAGCCACCCGAGACAGCCGGCAGGCCGTGTGCATCTCCGTGGCCGTGGCCGACACCGGCGCTCTGGAGCATCGCGACCTCTTCAGGCGTCAGCGCGTTGTCGCCCGGATCGGGCAAATCCTCCGGCTGGCGCATGAAGACCACGCGCTGATAGAGCCACAGCATGTACCAGGCAGCGAAGATGACGACGGTGAACGCGATCGCGCCGGCCCAGTAGTATTCGCGGAATACCCCGATGATCGCCAGGAACTCACCGACAAAGCCTGACAGACCCGGTAGGCCGATTGATGCAAAGACGAGGATGCCGAACAGCGATGCATAGATTGGCATGCGCTGAGCCAGGCCGCCGAACGCGCTGATGAGACGCGTGTGCGCGCGATCGTAGACAACGCCGACACACATGAACAGGCCGCTCGTCACCAGACCGTGCGAGAGCATGACGATCATCGCGCCATACATGCCCTGCATCGTGAATGAGAAGATGCCGAGCGTGACGAAGCCCATATGGCTGACCGATGAATACGCGATCAGCTTCTTCATGTCCGGTTGTGGCAATGCGACGAGTGCGCCGTAAATGATGGCGATGACGGAGATCAGGATGATCCACGGTGCCCAGTCGCGCGAGGCGTCCTCGAAGAGCGACAGGTTGAAGCGGATCATGCCGTAGCCGCCGATCTTCAGCAGCACGCCCGCCAGCAGCACGGAACCGGCTGTCGGCGCTTCGGTATGCGCGTCCGGCAACCAGGTGTGGAATGGCCACATCGGCACCTTAATCGCAAAGGCGATGAAGAAGGCGGCGAAGACCCACATCTGGAAGTTGTGGCCGTAGTTTCCTTCGGCCAGCTGAATCACGTTCAGCGTGCGCACGCCGGTCTGCTCGTAGTACGCCTGATAGGTTGCGACGATACCGACGAGCATTAGCAGCGAGCCGGCCAGCGTGTACAGGAAGAACTTCACAGCAGCATAGACGCGGTTCTGGCTGCCCCAGACGCCGATGAGCAGCGCCATCGGGATCAGCGAGAGCTCGAAGAAGATGTAGAAGAGGAACAGGTCGAGCGCCACGAAGACGCCGATCATGCCCATTTCCAGCAACAGAATCGCGATGAAGTATTCGCGCACGCGCGTCTGCACTGGCCCCATCGACCAGATGACAGCCAGCATGCTCAGCATTGTCGTCAGAACGACGAGCAGCACCGAGACGCCGTCGACACCCATGTCGTAGTTGATGCCAACGCTGGGTAGCCAGGTGATGTGCTCGGTCATCTGCATGCCGGACGAGTTCGAATCGAAATTCGCCAGCATGACGAGCGACGCAATGAACGACGCGGCGGACGACCAGAGCGCGATCTTGCGCGTCGTTTCCGGCGTTGCCTTTGCCCAGAAGAAGATCACGAGTGCGCCAAGTAATGGCAGATACGTGATCACGCTAAGGATTGGGAAGTCACTCACGGGATGTTGCCCCCTCCACCCGAGCTGCCTCCGGGACCACTGTCGTCGTCACGTTCACTATCACCTGTCTCGATCCGACTATTCCCACACTGCCCGCACTCATCACGAGAACAGGTTGCTGGCGAAGACGAAGTACGCACCGACGATCACCACCGCGCCGAGCGCAATGGCTAATGCATAGTTCGCGACGAATCCGGTTTGCACGCGTCGCAATCGGCCGGACGTGAACCCGACGACGCCAGCGACGCCGTTCACCGCGCCGTCGATGATACCGGCATCGACGATCCGCCACAGGAAGACTGAGAACAGATACAGCGGATGAACGATCAGGTTTTCGTACAGCTCGTCGAACATCCACTTGCGCGACACGAAGGTGTACAGACCGCCGAAGCGCGCCGCCCACATGTTCGGATCGAACGCCGGTGACTTCTTGATGTAGGCCATGTAGGTGATCCAGAGGCCCGCCAGCGCAATCAGCGTTGAGATTCCGCCGAGTGTCAATGTCGTCGCCAGCGAGACATGATGCTCGGCGGCCCCTTCGACCGCGTTGAGTGACGCGATCGCGGCTTCGTGCGCGCCATCAAGCGTGAAGTTCGGCGACAGGAATCGGTGGATCCAGCCATCTTCCGGAGGGAAGCCGATGAAGCCGATCACCGCCGCTGGGATCGCCAGCAGGATCAGCGGAATCGTCATCAGCCGTGGCGATTCGTGCGGATGGATAACGTTCGGATCGAAGCGCTCCTTGCCGTGGAACGTCAGGAAGACGACCCGGAACATGTAGAGCGATGTGAAGAACGCGGCGATAAGGCCGACGACCATGATGATGTAGGAGTGATCGATCCAGGCACCGACGATGATCTCGTCCTTACTCCAGAATCCGGCGAGCGGGATGAGACCAGCGTTCGCGGCGGCTGCGATCAGGAACGTCCAGTAGGTGATCGGCATGTACTTCTTTAGCCCGCCCATGCGGCGCATGTCCTGCTCCTCGTGCATGCCGTGGATGACCGAGCCGGAGCCGAGGAAGAGCAGGCCCTTGAAGAAGGCGTGGGTGACGAGGTGGAAGATCGCCGGAATCCATGCACCCACACCGAGCGCGAAGGCCATGAAGCCGAGCTGCGAAACAGTCGAGTAGGCGATGACGCGCTTGATATCGAACTGAGTGACGGCGATCGTGCCGGCCATGAATGCCGTCGCGACGCCAACAATCGAGATGATGAGACGCGCATCGTCGGTTGCGATGTAGATCGGGAACGACCGGGCAATCATGTAGATACCGGCCGTGACCATGGTCGCGGCATGGATGAGGGCCGAAACCGGTGTCGGGCCTTCCATCGCGTCCGGCAACCAGACAAAGAGCGGAAGCTGGGCAGACTTACCGGTCGCACCGATGAACAGCAGGATGCCGATGAGTGTGACCGTCGAGCCAGCGACCGACGGAATCTGCGCAAACACCTCGCTGAAGACCATCGAGCCGGTCTTGACGAAGATCAGCATGATGCCGATGCCGAAACCGACGTCACCGATGCGATTGACGATGAACGCCTTATTTGCCGCTTTCGTTGCTGAGGTTCTCTTGAAGTAGTAGCCGATCAGCAAGTACGAGCAGAGGCCGACACCCTCCCAGGCGAAGAAGAGCAGCAGGTAGTTGTTGGCCAGGACGAGGATCAGCATTGAGAAGATGAACAGCGGTAGATAGGTGAAGAACCGGTAGAAGCCCGTGTCACCTGCCAGATAGCCGTTGGAGTAGATGTGCACGAGCGAGCCGACGGTCGTAACAACCATCAGCATCACGGCTGTCAGATGATCGACATGCAGCGTGACCGGAATCTGGAAATCACCAGCCGGGATCCAGGTGTAGAGATGCTGCGTGAGCGGCTGATCGGAGCCAAGCTGGTCGATGAAGACGAGCAGACTGACAACCCACGATCCGATGACCGATACGGTCGCGATCGGTCCTGCCAGGTCGCGGAGTAACCAGCGCCCGAACAGGCTATTGATCACCGCCGCCAGGAGTGGCAGCAACGGGATCAAGAAGAGCAGATCCTTCATCGACTGGCTCTCTCCCCTACGAGGGACAGCTCCCTGCTGCCCCGATCCTGACGCGCCCTCGCGTCAGACGTTCCCCAGTAGCGTGCTGCGCTAGTCACGCAGCTCAGTAACCTCTGCGACGTCAACCGTATCTGCCCGGCGCGACAGCGCCATGACGATGCCTAGTCCAAGGACGGCCTCGGCCGCTGCGATGCCGATGACGAAGAGTGCAAATGTCTGGCCGATCATCGAGTTCTGCTCCCAGGCGAAGCCTACGAACGACACGTTGACGGCATTGACCATGAGCTCGACGCTCATGAAGATTACGAGCACGTTGCGGCGCGTGAGCACGCCCATCATTCCGGTGATGAACAGTGCCGCGCTCAGCAAGAGAAAGTGTGTGGCGGTTAGCTCACCCATCAGCGGTTCTCCTCACTGCCGATACCGGCGCCGGTCGGATATTCGGCTGCCCCGGGTTCGCTCGGTACGTCGGTGCCCGCCCAGGCTGCGTGCTCAGTGTAGGCATCGGCTGATGTCACCATAACCAGGCCATCACGCATGTCCTCGCGATGGATGACCCGCGCTGGTGGCGCGCCGGACGGCAGCGCCACCAGGTCAGCGCCTCGCGAGTGACCCAGCGAGATCGTGCCGGTCGTGCGACCGCCTGCTCGGGTCGTCGGCTCATCCGGCCGCGCCATTACCAGCGCGCCGATGGTGCCGACCAGCAGCACGATGGCCATGGCCTGGATCGGCAGCACGTATCCCGAATAGAGGAATTGACCGAGTACCTGCACGTTGCCACCGGCTGCGGCGATCGTCTCTTCGTTCCACGGCCCTGGCTGCCCAACGACAGTGCGCGTCAGGACTGCCGCCGCCACCTCGCCGAGCAGAATGAGCCCGATGACGATCGCGGACAGGCGTTGCAACGGTGCGCCACCGTGAAACTCCGGCAGGTCGTCCATATCGACGAGCATGATGACGAAGAGCACCAGCACAAGAATCGCACCGGTATAGACGATGATCTGCACTGCGGCGAGAAACTCGGCGCGCAGCATCACGAAGATCCCGGCGAGGTTGACGAACGTCACGACAAGCGCGACGGCGCTATGCACCGGGTTGCGCGACACGACCACCCCGATGCCGGCGATGACCGCAATCACCGCCAGGATGTCGAATACGAGCACCTCAGGCGTCATCTGATCTCCACCCCCGTGTGTCCCTGAGCCGTGTCACGCGTCATCCCCCTACCAGAGCTGGTTATTGAAGGCGAGCCGGACAAACCCGGTCACGACAATGTTCAACAGCGCCAGCGGCAGCAGCACCTTCCAGGCAATACCCATGAGTTGATCGTAACGGAATCGTGGCAATGTCGTTCGCAGCCAGATGTAGAAGAAGAGGAAGATCATGGCTTTGAGGATCAGCCACCACGCCCCGTCAGCAATTGGGCCGTCGGTGCCGCCCAGGAAGAGCGTCGCTGCGAACAGCGAAATGACAATCATGCTGATGTACTCGGCCAGGAAGTAGAACGAGAAGCGGAAGCCGGAGTACTCGGTGTGGAAGCCGGAGATCAGCTCGGTCTCGGCTTCTGGAAGGTCGAACGGCAGTCGGTTCGTCTCAGCCACTGCCGCAATCAGGAAGATCACGAACGCCAGCGGCTGGTAGAAGATGAACCAGTTCGGGATTTGCAGGCCAGTGCCGAACAGATCCAGTGTCTGGCGCTGCTGATTGAGGATATCAACCAGCGAGAGCGACCCCGAGATGATGAAGATGCCGACGAGCGACAGACCCAGGGCGATCTCATAGGAGACGACCTGCGCGGCTGAGCGTAGCGCGCCAAGCAGCGAGTAGCGGTTTGCTGAGGCATAGCCACCGAGGATGATGCCGTAGACGCCGATCGAGCTGAGCGCGAGGACGTAGAGGACGGCGATGTTGATGTCGGTGGCGTAGAGGTTGATCTGGCGTCCGGCAATCGTCACCTGATCGCCGAACGGGATCACCAGGCCGGCTAGTGGTGCGGTGACGAACGACACCAGCGGCGCGATCACGAAGATGCGCTTGTCGGCGAACTTCGGGATCAGGTCTTCCTTGCCGATGAGCTTGACAGCGTCAGCAATCGGTTGGAGCAGGCCGAACGGGCCGGTCCGATTTGGCCCGATGCGATCCTGCATGTAGGCCATGACCTTGCGTTCGGCCCACGTCATGTACGCCATGCCAATCAGCAGGACGTTCAGGACGATGAACCCGACCACAAACGAAATCCAGAGCGGTTGGTCGCTCATGTTGGAAACGTTTCCCCCTCTATGCTCCGGCGCGCGCCACCCCGTTGACGCTCAACCCGATGCCGTGGCGCGCGGCCCCAACCGCGCCTGAAGAGCGAGACAATCGTGTCCCACCTTCACACGGAGAGAGCCTGTCGCATTCCCGGCCACGTTCCGGTCCCGAAGGCTCCCAGAGTGTACTGCACCTCGGCGCTTTACACCGCGTGCGTTTCTCGGTCGTTTGCCCGCTAGCGGTCTACCGACCCGAGCACGATGTCGATCGTCCCAATGAGCGCGACGACATCGGCGAGCATTGCCCCTTGCGCCATGTACGGTAGCACCTGCAGATTCACGAAGTCGGGAGTCCGCAGTCGCATCCGATACGGCGTGTTGGTGCCGTCCGAGTAAATGTAATATCCGAGCTCGCCCTTGGAATGCTCGATGGCCATGTAGACCTCGCCCTTGGGCGCCTCGAAACCCTTGATAACCCACACGAAGTGACGCTGCATGTCTTCGGCAGTGCGGAGTACGGTCGCGTGTGGCGGGATGACGTAGTTGGATTCGTTCAGCATCAGCGGCCCGTCGGTCGGCATCTGATCCAGGCACTGGCGGATGATCCGCAGCGCCTGCCGCATCTCTTCCATCCGGACGAGATAGCGGTCGTAGACGTCGCCACGGGTGCCAATCGGTACCTCAAAATCGAGCCGATCGTACACCAGGTACGGCTGAGCCTTGCGAATGTCGTAGTTGATGCCGCTGCCACGCAGGCAGGCACCGGTCAACCCGTAGGAGATCGCTGCTTCCGGCTCGATAATGCCGACGCCGCGGGTTCGCGCGATCCAGATCGGGTTCTGCGTCAGCAGATCAGAATATTCCTGCTGATGCGCCGGGAACTTCTTGAGGAACGCCTCGACCATATCGGTCAGTCCCTCAGGGATTTCGCGCGAGAAGCCGCCGATCTCCATCATGTTGGTCGTCAGCCGCGCCCCGCAGAAGCGCTCGAAGATGTCGAGAATGTCCTCGCGCTCGCGGAAGCAGTAGAGGCTCATCGACAGCGCGCCGATGTCGAGCGCGTGGGTGCCGAGCCAGACGAGATGGCTGGCGATGCGGCTCAGCTCGGCCATGATGACGCGCCAGTACTGCGCTCGTTCCGGCGCGGCAATGCCGCAGAGCTTCTCGACGGCCAGGATGTAGCCAAGGTTGTTCAGCGGTGCCGCAACGTAGTCGGTCCGGTCAGTCCAGGGCGTGAACTGTGAGTAGCGTCGGTTCTCACCGATCTTCTCAACGCCACGATGGAGATACCCGATGATCGGGTCGGTCGCGACAATCGTCTCGCCTTCAAGCGTCAGGACAACCCGGAGCACGCCGTGCGTGGACGGGTGCTGCGGCCCCATGTTGAGGACGAGCTCACGGCGATTTTCGCCAATCTGACGCTCGACCTCGATCTGCATTGTTCCGCCGGCTGGGGCTTCTTGAATCATGGATCTATGCGCCCTCTCTCGGAGTCTCGCGAATGCGCGGCGCTGCGCCTGCGAACCCGGGCTGAACGTATTGCTTGTAGCCGCGCATCGGATAGTCCTTGCGCAGCGGATGGCCCTCGTCCCAGTCCTCAGCCAGCAGCATGCGGCGCAGATCCGGGTGACCGGCGAAGACGATGCCGAACATGTCGTAGCACTCGCGCTCCAGCCAGCCGGCTGCCGCGTAGACGGTTGTCAGCGTTGGGCAGGGCTGGTCTTCCCGCACACCCGCCTTGAGGCGCAGCCGCCAGCGGCGCGGGATCGAGTAGAGCGTGACAACGACATCGAAGCGCGGCTCGCTGCGCAAATTCAGCATATCGACTGCGGTGAGGTCGGAGACCATCTGGTACTTCAGATCGGGAGTATCGCGCAGAAACGTGCAAATCTCCGCCAGCTGCTCGGTACGCACGCGGACGGTCACCTCGTCACGGAAGAAGGTGACTTCCTCAATGGCGTCGCCGAATTGCGCGCGCAGGCCGATGATCGCGGGATGCTGCGCTTCGTCGAGCGGGCCCCAGTAACCGCTATAGACCCACACCGGATTGATTTCCTGGACGCCGGTCTGATCCGTCGCTGGCTCGATTACTGGCGCAAGCTCAGCGGCGACCTGCGTATCGAGCGCAGGCAGTTGGGTCGTTTCCTGCGCGTCCGGCGGTGTTCCGGCGTCGGGCGCTGGATTCTGGGACATCGCTCATTGCCTCCTCGGCCGTGCCCGTGGGATAGCCCTCAGGCGGGAGAACCGTCTGGTCAGTCGCGTCGCAGGCCGGTCGTCGCCTCTCGGCTGCTCAGGCCGGTCTGTGAGCTGACGATTGCCGCGTCGGTACCAGTGATGGCGGCGCGTGCCGCAATGCGATCCTGATCGCGCTCAATGTCAGCTGCTGCGACGCCGTGCTGCTTCGCAATCGTCTCGTACTTGATGACCTTATTCTGAAGCTCAAGGACACCATAGTACAGACCCTCCGGAAGCGGCGGGCATCCCGGCACGTAGACATCGACCGGCACAACCTGGTCGACACCCTGGACGACAGCGTATGTATCGAATGGGCCGCCGACGTTCGCGCAGCTACCCATCGAGATCACCCACTTCGGATCTGCCATCTGGTCGTAGAGCGTCCGGACGGTCGGTGCCATTTTCTTGGTGACCGTGCCGGCAACAAACATGAGGTCAGCCTGGCGTGGCGTGGCCCGGTAGAGCATGCCGAAGCGCTCCGACAGGTCAAACCGCGGCATGGACGCGGAGATCATCTCGATTGCGCAGCAGGCAAGGCCGAACTGGAGCCACCACAACGAGGAGCGTCGCCCCCAGTTGAATAGCCAGTCGACGGAGGTCGTCAGAACGTTCTTCTCGAATTTGCCTTCGATCAGACCCATTCGAGCGCTCCTTTCTTCCACTCATAGGCGAGACCGCCGAGCAGCAGGCTGATAAAGATGATGGCCTGGATATAGCCGTACAGCCCGAGAGCATCGAACGCAACCGCCCAGGGAAAGAGGAAGATCGCCTCAATGTCAAACACGACAAAGAGCATCGCCACGACGTAGAAGCGCGGTGTGTAGCGCATACGTGGCGGTGCGACCCCCGGAACGCCTGACTCGTAAGGAAGCTCTTTGGCAGGGTTTGGGCGAACCGGTCGGATTAGTCGGCCAACCATCAGGAGGGCCGATCCCATCAAGGCTGCAGCGAAGAACAACAGCCCGATGACCGCATAACTGGTGAGCAATTGTCACCGCGTCCTTTCCACCCAAATCCGCCTTTCGGCGGCCCCGTAGAACCGTGTGTACTATATCACAGACCCGTCACCGTTCCGGAAGCCTTGCGCCACCCAGCCGGGCCGTTTTTCGCATTCGTACGCGGTAAATGTGTTGACTTCCCGGCACGTTCAACGCGCTGAAATCGCTATGTCAGCGTTATTCGCAGGAGATTTGCCCCAGCGACGATGATGACCAGGATCGCCAGCATCGCCGAGCCACGCAGAAAGCCGAGCATCGAGCGCATCTGCTTCGAGTCGTCGTCGGGGTACTGCGTCTGGAGCCGATGACGCATCAGCAGCGCGAACGCAGCCGTCGCCGCAGAAACTCCGATGAATACCCAGTGCCAGCTCGTCGTGTCCATTCCCTGCCCTACTCCGCGCGGATAGCAATATTAATGAATGATCCGGATGGGACGGTCAGCCCGCCGACCGGTGACTGCAGGATAACCTGACCGACCTGGACGGCGTTGATGTTCACACCGGGTGGCAAGTTCGACTGTGTGACCGGAACCACCGCACCAAGCTGAAGATTGGCGGCTTGCAGCGCTGCGGCTGCGGCGGATTGCGACAGACCCGTCAGATTCGGCACGACTGTCTGGCTCGACTGGTTCGAGCGCGGCGTGGGTGTCGGCGTTGACGTAGCCGGAGGAGACGTCGGCGTGGGTGTCGGCGTCGGCGTTGGCGTCGGTGTTGGTGTGGGTGTCGGCGTCGGCGTGGGTGTTGGCGTCGGCTCGACCGGGTTGTCCGGAATGCCAATCGCGCCGCCCACAGCCTGCGAATAGGCGAGCAGCGATGCGACTCCCTCCGGGGTGTAGCGCTCACCATTTACCGTCAGGTCAGCCAGCGCGGCACGCAGATCGGCAGCTTCGCGGCTCGTCAGTTGATCGCAGCGCACGACCGGGCGATCCTGGATGGTCGCGATCTCCTGCTCGACCTCGACTCCGGCGATCGGCAGCTTGCCAGTCGGGACGCAGGCATCGATCTCGATGATGTCATCAGGTCGTGCGAACGCTGCCGGGACCGGCTGCCCGTCCGGGCCGTTCAGCGTCGCTGCATAGGCGGGATCGTGCGCGCGTACCATGAAGTCGTGGAACATCGGCGCTGCTCCAACGATCCCGTCGATCTCCCGCATCTGCGAGTTATCGGTGTTGCCGACCCAGACGCCGACGACGAGGTCGCTCGTGTAGCCGACCGCCCAGTTGTCACGCCAGTCGGCGCTGGTTCCGACCTTGGATGCGACCGGCCGGTCGAGATCGGGGAACTCCAGCGGATTGCCCGCGCCATAGGTCAGGCGGCGCGCGTCGTCATCGGCAAGGATGTCGGTGATCTCGTAGGCATGGCCCGGCGCGATAACCTGCCGCGCGCCGTTCCAGGCGCGGGCCGGGTTAAACGTCTGCAGCGTCTCGCCGCCCGGCTCCTGAATATCGAGGATTCCCGTCCACGGCACGAAGCGACCATTGTTCGCGAACGTGCCGTAGGCGTTGGTCAGCTCCAATGGCGAAATCTCGCCACCGCCGAGCGTCAGCGCCAGCCCATAGAAGCTCGTGCCACGCCAGAGTCCATCCCGCACGCCGATGCGGTGGGCCAGGTCGATCGTGTCGGCCACGCCGGCGAAGTCGATCGCGCGCACCGCTGGCACATTCAGTGATTGGGCCAGCGCAGAACGGACGCTGACTGCACCGTGAATCTGGCCGCCGGCATTCACCGGCACATACTCGGGCTCCGGCGCGCCGGGCGTGTCGTAGCGCACGGCGTAGTCGAGGATCACAGTGCCGGGATACCAGCCAGATTCGAAGGCAGCCGCATAGGTAATCGGCATGAATGCCGAGCCGGGTTGTCGTTCGGCGACGGCGACGTTCACCTGACCGGAGATGCTGTCGTCGGTGTAGTCGGCTGAGCCAACCATGGCGACGATCTCGCCGCTGCCGGGCAGCATCGCTACGAGCGCCCCGTTCGTGGCGTCGTACGGCGCGAGCGCCGCCAGGTGCTCCTTCACCACGTCTTCGGCCTGCTGCTGGAGACTGTAATCGAGCGTTGTGCGCACCTGCAGGCCGCCGCGATACACCTTCTCCGCGCCGTAGCGCGCTTCCAGCGAGTCGATGATGAAGTTCACCCAGTGCGGCGCGAGGTTGTAGCGGTTCTCCCGTGTCTGCGGATCGAGCAGGACGCCCCAGGCGGTGTCCGCCTCCTGCTGGGTAATGAGCTCCTGCTTCGCCATCTGATTCAGGACGTACTCCTGACGCGCCTTGGCGAACTCCATATTGACGGTCGGGTCGTAGTAGCTCGGCGCTTGCGGCAGACCAGCCAGCATCGACGCCTCCGCAAGGTTCAGCTCCCACGGGTGCTTGTTGAAATACGCCTGCGAGGCGGCATCGACGCCATAGGCGCGGTTCCCGTAATAGATCGTGTTCAGGTACAGTTCGAGGATGTCTTCCTTTGAATAGGTCTCGGTCATCTGCACGGCGACGATCGCCTCGCGGATCTTGCGCTCGTAGGAGCGCTCGAAGCCGATCTTTTCGGGGAACAGCGCCCGCACGAGCTGCTGGGTGATCGTCGAGCCGCCGGACGACCCGCGCCCGGTCAGGTTGATGAACGCGCCGCGAATAACCGCAATCGGCTCAACGCCGTAGTTCGTCCAGAACGTCTCGTCCTCAGCGGCAATCGTCGCGTTGACGAGGTTCATGTTCTGGCCGTTGTTCGTGATCTCATCCAGCGAGAGATAGGTGCGCCAGCCGAACTCCGGGTCGCTCACCTCGTAGAGCAGCGCGCCGTGGCGATCGTAGATGCGTGTTGTCTGGAAATCCCGCGCCTCGAACTGGTCGATCGATGGCAGATCTTCGGTGAAGTAGTTCCAGCCGGCTACAGCCACGGTTGCGCTGACACCGCCGATGAACAGCAACAGCGTGGCGGCGAAAATCGCCAGCATGCCGCCCAACCGCGCGACAGACGAGACGCGCTGGCTGCGCATGCGCCGTCGGTCGGCGCGCGCGATGGCGATCTGGCGTGCCGGGATGTGCCGTCGCCGTTGACGGGCGGCCTGGACGCGGCGTGAGCTGGAGGATGTGCGATACCGTCGGGGCATGGTCAAACGCCTGTTGGTCGCGCAGCGTGGCGCGGTGCTGATGCTGGCGGAATGCGCTGCAGTGACGACCGTTGCATTGCCGAAGGATACCATTGAGCCGCTGGCAGGCTCTGCCGCCTGCTGCTCTCATTCCATGAAGGGCGATGATGATGGACGACGAGGAACGAGCCGCAGCCGAGCCGCTGCCACTGAGCGAGGTCGACCGCATCCTCGATCGCGAGCTGTCTGGTTGGCGTCGCGAGGACCGTGGCATCCGCAAGCGCTATCGCCGCGCGACATTCCCCGAGGCGATCCAGTTCGTCGTCAGGCTGGGTGAGCTGGCCGAAGCGGCCAACCACCATCCGGATATCGACATCCGCTGGCGCAACGTGATCGTCTATCTCACCACCCACGAAGCGGGCGGCGTGACCGCGCTCGACCTCGACCTCGCCCGCCAGATCGACGCGCTCGGCTAGGCAGGGCGCGGGCTAGCGGTCCTGCTTCAGCAGGTTCAGCTCACCGGCTCGCCGGACTGCTGCGCGTCGGCTGGTCACTCCGAGCTTGCCGTAAATGTTCTTCGTATGCGTCCGCATCGTGTTGAGCGAGATCAGCAGCTCGTTAGCGATCTCGGGACCGCTAAGATCACTGCCGAGCAGACGCAACACGTCAATCTCCCGCTCGCTGAGCGACTCGGGTTGAGTCCGACCGGCAGGCTGACCGCCACGGCGCTCGCCAAACGCCGCCAGCAGTCGCCGCGTGTAGCTCGGCGTTATCCCGTGCTCCAGCGCTGTCTCGAGAAGGTCGCATATTGGTGTGCCAGCATCGACGAAGATTCGAACATACCCTTCCGGTTCAGCAAGCTTCAGTGCGCGCTCAATCAGCGCTCGTGCCGTGTCGTGTTCGCCGAGCCGCTCGCGCGCGATTGCCTGGAGCAGCACGATCTCGATGACGCTGCCGACTCGTTCTCCCGCTTCGGCGGCCTGGAGCAGGCGGTCCAGGAACGGCAGCACCTCCGGCGTTGGCCGCTCGCGGCCGTGTGTGTCACGCGCCAGGAGTGCTTGGGCCAACGTGATGTGCTCGTATTCATGGAGATAGCTCAACTCGTCGTCGATTGACAGCGTGCGCTCGCGCGCCCAGGCAAGCGCCTCATCGAGCATCCCATCTCTGATCCAAAGGCGCGCTCGCAGCGCCGCGATCGGACGCAGGTCCGGCATGAGGTCGGCAGCGTAGACGCGTTCGGCATGCCCGAGCAGATCGACCGCAGCGTTCGGGTTGCCTTGCGCAAGCTCGATGTTTGCCATAGCGACGTACCAGCGGGAAGCGTCATGTGACGGGCCAATGATATTCGTCAGGCTTTCGCTGCTGTTCAGGTGCGCGGTGGCGGCGTCGAGGTCGTTGCGCTCAAGGCGCAGCTCGCTGAGCCCGACGAAATAGCTCAATGGCACCGGCGTGCCGCTGTCGTCCGGCGCGGCTGCTTGCCGGACTGCCTCGTCCAGCACGCGCTCTGCATCGCGCAGATGTCCCTGCGCCACGCGGATGTCGGCCAGCGTGATCGCGCCGTTGATGACATCCGAGCGATGGCCGCCGCGGCGCAGGTCGTCCATCCCGGCAGCGAAGTGCAGATAGGCGACCTCAAGGTCGCCAACCGTCCAGAGCGCGATTCCCAGCAGTCCCGCTGCCGCTCCGCGCCGGACGTGGTCGTCAGGTGGCGAGAAGTCGAGCGCGATGCGGGCTTGCTCTACCGTCGTTGCCAGGTCGCCGGCCGCCTGCGCGAGCGCCGCGCGATAGATCGCGATCGTGCCCGGCAGTAGCCGGAATTCCTCGTCGTTCTGCACGACCATCGCCGAACGATCCGCGTTGGCGTCCAGCCAGCGCTCGCCATCGCGCAGGCGTTCCTTAACCTCGGCCTGCTCTCCTTTGGCCAGTAGCGCCCAGGCATAGGCGACACTCAGGACGGGTCGCCGCCGCACCACGTCGTCGGGGAGCGCCCTGAGCCAACCCAGAAGCGTGATCCCCAGCCGCGCCCGGCGCAGCTCCGGCAGCGCCCGTTCGAGCATATCGGCGGCTCGCTCCGGGGCTCTGGCTGACAAGGTGTGCTGCACTGCTTCGTTGAGCGTGCCGTTGTCCTCGTGCCACGCGGCTGCGCGACGGTGCAGCTCGGCAATGTTGCCGGCATATTTCGATTGCGCGTGCGCCCGCAGCACGTCGGCGAAGAGATGATGGTAGCGAAACCAGCGCCGCTGGTTGTCCAGCGGGATGACGAAGAAATTCCCTCGCGCCAGTGCGTCGAGGCGCGCATCGGAATCATTCATGCCGGTCACAGCATCACAGAGCGGTCCGTGCAGCCGCTCGAGAATTGCGGTTTGCAGCAGGAAGTCGCGCACCGGCTCGGGCTGCCGTTGCAGCACCTCGTCAATCAGGTAGTCGGCGATATAGCGATGGTCTCCGGCAAAGGCTCGGATAAACCCCGATACATCGCCCTGCCCCTGCATCGACAGTGCGGCCAGCTGAAGTCCGGCCACCCAGCCCTCGGTGCGTGCTTCCAGCGCAGCAACATCCGCGACCGATAGATTCAGGCCCATGATCGTATTGAGAAACTCGGCCGCTTCGTCGTTCGACATCCGCAGGTCGCTCGCCCGCAGCTCGGACAGTTCACCGCGGGCCCGCATTCGGGCCAGCGGCAGGGCCGGATCCTGACGGGTGGCGATCGCCAGATGCAGCTGCTCCGGCAGATACTCGACGATAAAGCTCAAGGCGTTGTCGATGGCTGCCGAGTCAATGAGATGAAAGTCATCGAGAACCAGCACCGCCTGCTCGGTCATCGCGCTGATGTCATTGAGCAGGCTGGCCAGGATCATCTCGGTTGCCGGGGGCTGCGGGGATTGCAGCGCGTTCGCTGCTTGCGCGCCAACATCCGGCAACACCGACCGCACTGCTGCGACGAGATAGGTCAGGAACCGGACCGGGTCATTGTCGCCAGCATCCAGCGACAGCCACGCGGTATGACACCGGCTTCGATGCGCCCATGACGCCAGCAGCGTAGATTTGCCAAAGCCGGCTGGCGCAGAAACGAGCGTGAGCTTGCGTTGCAGCCCAGTATCGAGCCAGTGCAGCAAGTCCTGCCGCACGACGATCTGCTGCCGCGTCCGCGGCGCCGAAAGCTTGGTCGTGAGCAACGGCAGTGGCTGCGAAGCTGGTGTAACCAACCGTGCTGCTCCTGGTGAGGCGCGGACGACTGCAGGCTGTCACGCCATCATACTGCGCTCAGGCTGATACAGATACGGCGGCGCTACCCGCGTCCGAAGGACAGCGTCCCGGCAATCTCGTCGAACGTGTGCGACACGTGCTGATAATCGGCGTCAGGAGGTGCCAGGCCGGTCAGCACCAGCCCACTCTGCTGCTGGACGATGAAGATCTGGTAGATCATGCGCGGCTCGCCATCGACCGTAGCGGTATAGAGCCATCGCGATGCCGGAACGTTATTGATCGTCACCGGACCCAGGCTCAGCGTCACGACGTTTTCGTAGCGCGCGTTGACGTCACGCCGCGTTGCTTCGAGGTATGCCTGCGCCGTCGTGATCGAATCGAGATCTTCGCGGGTGATGCGCAGCGACATTGGGTTCGCGCCGGTCGTCTCGCGCGCAGCCAGCTCAGCGATCAACGGCGGCGACTCGATCCAGTCGATCGGAATGCGGATGGTATACCAGCCGTCGGGTGCGGAGAGATCGCGACCGGCGCTCAGCGGAGTAAGCGCGACCGGCCCGCTGGCGGCCGTGCCGTCCGGTTTTTCAAACGTTTGCTTGTTGCTGTCGCCGCAGGCTGCCAGTATCAGCGGCAGCGCGGTCAGGATGGTCAGCAGGAGAAGAATTCGCCGGTTGAGCACCAACACTGTCCCTTTCTGACAGAATGAAGCCATAGACGGAATACGAAGGGCCACCCCGGGTTACGCGATTTCGGTGGTCGGAGATCGCTATACAGAGGAAGGACGCCGCATATGGAGGAGCGCGAACGACCGAGCGTCGATGTAGTCGTCGGTGATATCGCCGATGTCGCGACGCACCAGGCCGAGGTTTATGTCAATGCTGCCAATAACGAGCTGTGGATGGGCGCAGGCGTGGCTGGCGCACTCAAGCGCGCAGCCGGAGCGGTCGTCGAGGAAGAGGCGATGGCGCAGGGGCCGATCGAGGTTGGCGACGTCGTCCTGACCAGCGCCGGCGCAATGCCCGCACCGGCGCGCGCTATCATCCACGCCGCCGCAATGGGCTTTACCGACCGCACCCAGATCTATGCCTCACCGGAATCGGTCGCTTCAACCACCCGTAAGGCGCTCGACCTCTGCGATGCCAACCACTACCGCAGCATCGTCCTCCCCGCGCTCGGCACCGGCGTCGGCGGCCTCGACGACACCGACTGCGCGACCGCCATGGTCAGCGCCCTGCGCGACCACCTCGCCGCCGGCAGCAACCTCCAACGCATCCGCTTCATCGTCCGCACCCCCGAACGCGCCGAGGTGTTCCGGCGGGAGATTGAGCGGGTGTTGGGGTGAATTGGAATGCGGGAAGGCTAATTTAGCCCTCGATCATTTGATTGGCGGTGGAGGAACTCCTGTCGAATGTCGGCAAGCAACCTGCGCCCGGTCGGGAGTTCGACATACCAATGTGTCCACCCGTTGACCGTGGGCCTCCCGAGAATCTTGGCAAATCTCTGGTTGGAAAGCCGCGCAACCCGCTCCCCATTCCAGACGATCTTCCCGTCGGATGCGAGCTCTGCTTCGGTGAGGTCGCGACCGCGACCTGTGAACACCAGCCGATCTCCTGAACTGAGCAATCCAGCGTCGATCAGATCTTTCAACGTGACGTCGTACCGCATCGGAGATCGTTTGGTGCCGGGTCTGCCGGGCGCGGATGGGTCGGCTGCCAATCCAACAACGACACCGGGGTCGGCTACCGAAGAGGTTCCGCTTAATTGGGCTTGGAACCATTGTGCGATAGCCTGAGGCGTCGCGTTAACATCGCGGTCCGAAAGCGTTCTTCGGAGGGTCTGTACGGGGGCAGCATTCGGGTCGAGCATGATCTCCCGGAGAGCAGTGTCGAGACGGAGCTGGTTCAACCAGACGCGAGCGTTTGCCGTCGTGATGCTCTCTCGTGAAAGCCTCCAGAGCTGTCCAAAGAGCGCGTCGAATTCCGCTTCGGTGCTGAAATCGAGCAAGTCGAGATGGAGGATGCGCTTAGCACTGAGATCGGGCTTGAGAAACGTGTTGAAAAACTCAAGATAGCGGCCGTTCCACAGCGCCGCCCATTCGATACCCTCGACGGCACAGTATTGAACGATCTGTGCTGCGTTCTTATCAGTGAGCGGGGACTCTAGGGGTTTGGCTTCGATTGCCAGCATCGGAGTCGAGGATGTTCCCGCGCCGGCCGAACCGAATAGAACGTAGTCGATGAACTCCTGCGAACTCCGGACGTAATACTCTCGCCTCACGGTGCCAATTCCTTGCCATCCGAGCGCGGCAATAATCGGCTCGATGAAGTGTGCCTTAGTGTCTGCCTCGCTGAGCTGAGGAATGACCTCTTGGCTCAGAAACGCCCTCAACTCGTCAAGGGTACGCCGGATCCGTGCTCGAGCAGCATCCACGAAAGCGCCTCCGTGTGGCGGACGCAGGCAACAAATGTGATCTGCCTGCGATTGGTGCATCTGTGACTGTCGCATAGTACACGAAGAACAGCATCATGGCTTCCGGCTGGGGACCGTCAAACAAGTTTGGGATGCGCTCCCGTCGCTACTCTCGATTGCTTCGCTGGACACATGACAACCTCCCTCTCCCCGCGGGCGGGGTGCCCTCTGGGCCGCGAGGGCCGGGGAGGGTAAGGTCCCCCTAAATCCCCCCGCTGAACGTGTCGCACTTGGTCGGGTCGCCGGTCTGGTAGCCAGTCATGAACCACTGCTGGCGCTGCTCGGATGAGCCGTGCGTCCAGGTCTCCGGATTCACCCGGCCCTGGAACTCCTCCTGAATCCGGTCATCGCCGACGGCCGCCGCCGCATCAAGGCCGGTGCGGATGTCCTCATCAGTCAGCTCGGCGAGGTAGCCGGTCGCGACGGCGTTCTTGGCCCAGGTCCCGGCATAGCAGTCAGCCTGCAACTCTGTGCGAACTGCTGCGCTTTCAGGACCCTGACGGTCCTGCTGCGAGCGGCCGAGAATGCCCTCGATGTCCTGAATGTGGTGACCATACTCGTGGGCCAGCACATACGCCTCGGCGAATGGGCCGCCTTGCGCGCCGAACTTGGTCCGCAGGTCATCGAAGAAGCCCAGATCGAGGTAGACCTGCTTGTCGGCCGGGCAGTAGAACGGGCCGACTTCGGAGCTCGCATAGCCGCAGCCGGTCTGCGTCGCTTGTGAGAAAAGCACTGTCTTTGACTCGGTATAGGTCAGGCCATACTTGGGCAGCTCATCTTCCCAGTACGCCTGGATGCTGTTCACGTAGCCGACGATTCGGCAGTCGCGCTGCTCGTTCGCATCGTCGCCAGTCTGACACTCGGTCGAGATGCTGCCACCCTGCACTGCCTGATCGGCAGGTGGCTGCTGCTGCTGAATACCGGTGCTGGAGTCCAGCGGGTTGCCGCCCATCAGCAGCGTAATGATCAGGATGATGAGGCCCAGCCCACCACCGACGCCGCCGATGGCTGCGCCGCGCGGCACTCCGCCTCCGCTGCCGCGCCGATCCTCAATTTGAGATGGATCGAGCTGCGCATCTTTTCTGAATCGCGCCATATTTAACCTCCACCCGGCATCCTCCGCCGGTCCTCAAGGTCCGTGTTGCCTCAGGTCTGATGCATTTGGTTGGCGATGTTGTATCACGCCACGCGCGGCGTGGCTCATCCCCCAATGGCCGAACGAAAGCACGCAGCGTGCCGCGCACGTCCTGCTCATCTCGGGTACGATCCGCATATCCGAATCAGGGCGACACAGCAGACAGGAGGGTTGCATGAGCGCGAAGACCTATGAAGCCGTCATCATTGGTGGGGGCCACAACGGCCTGACTGCCGCCTGCTACCTGGCGCGAGCCGGCTACGATGTCTGCGTGCTGGAGCGCTACCACACCGTCGGCGGGGCGGCGATCTCAGAAGAGTTTCCGAACGCTCCCGGTTACATCGCCTCGACCGGCTCCTACGTCCTGTCGCTTACGCCGCGCTCGATCATCGACGATCTCGATCTCTGGGAGCACGGACTGGAGCTGCTGGAGCGCAATCCTCGCTTCTTCATGCCCTTCCCGGACGGCGAATACCTCGTCTACTGGAACGACGACGATCAGGTCATCGAACAGATCCGGCGCTTCTCCGAAAAGGATGCGCGCAACTACCATTACTATGAAGACTTCGTTGAGCGCGCCTGTCAGGTGATGGATCAGTTCATCCTGCGCCCGCCGCCCTCGTGGTCAGAGTTCGCCGCTGCCTTCTCCGGCAGCGCCGACGACGCGCGGGTGTTCCAGAAGCTGATTCTCGGTTCGGCCGCCGACTTCGCCGAATACTTCTTCGAGAGCCCCTACATCCAGGCCGGCATCGCCGCCTCGGGCCTGATCGGCACGTTCCGCGGCCCGCGTGATGCTGGCACCGGTTACGTCAAGTTGTATCACTCGATGGGCATGAGCACTGGCTATCGCGGCCGCTGGGCGTACGTGCGTGGCGCGATGGGCACGGTGACAAAGGCGCTGGCGTCGGTGGCACAACTCAACGGCGCGGAGATCCGGACCAACGCCGAAGTGGCCGAGGTCATCATCGAAGGCGGCGTGGCACGCGGCGTCGCGCTGGCAGATGGCGAGGAGGTGCGCGGCAAGGTCGTGCTCTCCAACGCCGACCCGGTGCGCACCTACACGAAGCTGGTCGATGCCGCCGCGCTGCCCGAGTCGTTCCTGCGCGACATCAACGCCATCCAGATCAAGTCGCCGGTCATGAAGATCAACCTGGCCGTCGAGGAGCTGCCGCGCTTCACCGTCCTGGAGGGCGAAGGTCGCGAGCAACGCTGGGGTCACACCGGCGGGCTCTTCATCGGCCCGACGATCGACTCGATGCAGCGCGCCTATGAGGACGCCCTGCAGGGACTACCCAGCTCCGAGCCGTTCATGAACATCCACACGCAGTCGGCGCTCGACTCGACGGTCGCGCCGGAAGGGAAGCACACGATCTCGATCTTCACGCAGTACTTCCCGTACGAGCTGGCCGAAGGCACCTGGGATGAGCGCCGCGAGGAGATCGCCTGGCACGTGCTGAAGCGCTTCGCCGAGTACGCTCCGAACGTCATGAACGTCGTCGTCGACATACAGGCGCTGGCCCCGCCGGACATCGAGGCGCGCTTCGGCCTGACCGGCGGCCACATCTTCCAGGGCGAGCTGGTGCCCGAGCAGGCGTTCGACCTGCGTCCTGTCCCCGGCAGCAGCACCTACGAAGGCCCCGTCCCCGGCCTCTACCTCTGCGGTGCCGGAGCCTGGCCGGGAGGCTGCGTCATGGGTGCTCCCGGCCACAACGCCGCCCACGAAGCGATCGCGAATTTGCAGGGTGGGAGGCATGGATAGCAAGCGATGCTATCCGAACACACTCAATTGTGTGGACACTAGCCCGCCTTCGTTGCGGACGGCCGACTGACGCCCGCGTCACTGCGGCAAGATCACGTGTCGTGGCGGGCGCGGGCAAACGCTTCCAATGTGCTCCATTAATGGAGCGAACCGATCTTGTATAGCGGGATCAATGAAGTATATGAGCTGGCAGGGATCGGGCAGCTTTTCCAGCGAGGGCAGGTTCCGCAGCCCACCGTAATACAGGCGTGGATGCTCGGTAGATTGATGGGTGTCAGGTGCCGCCACATCATTCACATTTACAAACGTGTACTGGTAATTCAGCCTCAGGCGATACGTCGCAACCGCTACAGCTTCGGATGCAGCCGACTCGCCAGAGATCAATGCCCCGCCGGGCCATGGTGATTGTTCAGCGGCAGTGCGTAACACGGCTTCAACTCTTTCGGCTCGCGGCTCTGGGACAATCGTATGTCCTTCATCACGTGCAGATGAGACCATCACAACGGAAAGTATCAACGGGAAGACGACTGGCGCACCGCGCAGAAGCACATGGCGACACGTGCCAGAGACCGAGAGTCTGCGGCATTGATGTTCGAGGACGTTGCCGGCCTCGATCGCACCAATACCGACCAACAGGAGCAAGAACGGCAGCGCGAAAATCAACCGCCCGATATGAACGCGGGAGGTCAGCAGCATCGGGAGCGTGAAGCCAACTGCCATCGCCAACAGAATCAGCGCACTCTGTCTCTTGTCAGCGCTAAGCCGGCGGAGGCAGACGATGACGCCGATGAGGAGGAACGGAGCCAATGCGCGCGGATAGAGGCGTCCGACAGGCTCCCCACGCGGATTGTAATAGTGCGTCAACGCTGGCGCGGTATCCCAGTCGAACATGAGTCGTGCCAGATCGCCGACATTTTGTCGCATGAGTCGAGCAGCAAGCTCCCGCCTGGATGCTTGCCCCTGATCGGGAACGTCCTCTTCAAGATAGTACGTATAGTTTTCCGGACTCTTGTTCAGTGCCAGCAGCTGCTCTCCACGAGCGTTGTAGTAGCCGATGACGCTTTCGACGGCCGATTTGTGCGTTCCCGTTACTGCTCCGATCGCCACAAGTGCAAGGGGAAGCACGCATGCTGTGACAGTGAGCGAGACAATTGCATTGCGGCGATGTCCCGCCCGTGCTGCATGTACGGCCATCAATCCGAGACTGATCGGCCAGAGGAATCGAATTGGAGCGTACGCGTAGGCCCCCACAATCAGCGCCACCTGAAGAAGAACGAGGTATTGCAGCCGCACATGTTTGTCTTCAAGCGTTCGTTGGAGAAGGTAGGTTGTCAGCAGCGCCGGAACTACTGACACACCCACCAGTGTTGCTGTGCGTCCGTAGAGCAACCACATCGGTGATAGTGCCAGTAGCAGCGCAGCCAACAGCGCCGCCCGATGGCCGATCAGTCGACGTCCAACAACCCACAGCAATGGAACTGCCCCGGCTGATAGAAGCGTCACTGGAATCCGTAAGGCGCTGAGGCTGATGCCGAACACGCGGAATGCGAGCCAGGCTGGAAACCCAATGAGTGGCCCCTGACCGCTATCGGTCATGAGCCCATCGGTAACAGCGAAGACATCCGATGGTTGGAACTGGTCGATCCAGAAAGAGAACACGCGCCAGGCAGTGTACGGCTCCCAATTGTATGGAAACGCAGGATGATTCCCGACTGATGAGAAAAGCAAGAATGACGCAAACACGTACAGCAGGATGGCAGTGGAAACATCTCGATGATTCTTCTGAGATGTAATGTATTGGGCTCTATTGCCTTGCCGCTTCGTCCACTGAAATATCATGTCATTGATTCCAAGTCCGTGTTTACAGGCATGACAATGGTGGGTATGCCAATATGATTCGGCATATTGCCCACCGACATGCGCAATAAATGGTGGTTGTTACAGACCTATGGCGCGATCATAGTCAGGACTGATAATGCATCGGTGTTGCTACAGGCGGGTAGCACTTCGGGAGTTACCCTCAGCCCCGGTCCGCCAATATTGACAATGACCACGGGTTGAGAATCGTCGTAACACCAGTTGGTCCATAAGAAGGTCGCCTGGAATTCGTTCTGGAGCTCGTCAGACAGGGCAGATCTCACACTGCCGTTGCCGAACACCAGGCCGTTCCCGTCTCCATCAGTGATGATGAGCGAGATAGTGGCCAGGTCACCGCAGTCGTGACCATTCGTTGCAGCCGTGATGTGGAGATGGACATCATCGCCGACCGCTTCCGCAGCTACGTGAATGTCCGTCGCTTGACAATCTGCTGCATCAACTGTAGGAGTCAGCGGAACTGCTTCTTCTATTACCGGCACCTGGCTGTCAGACTGTGTTGGCGTTGCGACAACGATGGGTCGCTCGCGGCCGTCTTCGAGCACCTCGGGCGTAGGTGTTGCGGCCATCGTGCTGGTCGGTGACGCTACGAAGGTAGTTGAACCGGTGCTCCCACTGCCAGGATTCCTGTTTCTGTCTCCGGTGCTGCCGACAACGGCGATCAGGACAACTGCGACCACCACAAAGGCGAGGCAAGCGACGGCTAACTGTGCTCCCTGTCGTATCCAGCCGTGCCAGTGCAATGGTGATGCACTCGGGTCGCGGTAGACAGCAGTCAGCACCTGCTCTCGAACTGCCGGGCTTCCGTGGACGTGCGGCAGCGCTCCGAGTCTGCTGCCCATCTTTCGGGCGGCCCACTCAAAGTTCGCACATTCTGCGCATTCAGCCAGGTGCTGTTGAACCCGACTTCTCACGTCTCTGGGGAGGGTGCTATCGATTCCGTCCGAGATCAGACGCTGGATCTCAGCGCATTTGCCGCGATTCATCACCCGGCCTTTCCTGATGGGCCACTGGTATCGAGCGAAGTCTCCAGAGCGGTGTACTCCGTGATGAACGCTTTTCGAGCGCGGTAGAGCCGGACCTTGGCGGTGTTTGGAGAGATACCGAGTGCTTCGGCGCATTCTTGAAGAGTCAGGTGCTGGGAATGTCGAAGGAGAAGAATGCTTGTATGGGTCTGCCCAATGTTCTGGAATGCGATGCGGATCTGGTCGTCCTCCCCGAGCCGGTCGGCCAATTGCGGATCGAAGCCCGATTCGCTGCCGAGCAGGAAGGACGGGAGCGGTAGCCGCGTGCGGAGTCGCCTGCGCCGAAACCAGGAGTTCGCCAGATTTGTGGCAATGCGGTAGAGCCACGGTCTGAAGTGCAGATCTGCATCTGTGCCTGGCAGCGCGCGCAGGACTCGAATGAATGTCTCCTGCGCGAGATCATCCGCCACTTCCCGATTGCCTGTCAGCCGCAGGAGATAGCCAGTTATGGGGCCGTGGTGAGTATCGAACAATCGTGTGAAAGCGGCGGCGTCTCCGGCCCGCGCGAGGTCAACGACGACAGCGTCGTAATCGGACGATACTGCCCGACCAGGGCTGAGGTCTCTGGTTGTATCCTCGTTGGTCATCTCCACCCGGTCCGGCCCTCATTACCGTCGCAACCACCCGGCTTTCGTCCCACTACTCACTAGAACGCTCGGGGACTGCGAGACGGGTACATTGTGGGGTCAGCAGGCTGTCAGGGGCCGCGCTGTAGAACGAACAGTCAGGACTTTGTCAGGCTGGCGAAGATCAGCAGGTCGGTCCACGAGTCGGCAGCGACGCGTTGCAGCCTTGACTCGATTGAGGCGAGCTGTGTGCCGACGTCTCGCTGATTGATGCTTCGGGGGAGAATCAGCAGTCCGGCGTGGTGATGTCCTTCCTCTAACCAGAGCTGGGCGAGGTCGGGAAGCGTTGCGATGTCATAGCTGACGAGAATGCGATTCGCAGCGGTCGCCGCCGTAAGCACGCTCGCATCGTCGGCGGTGCGCCATTGACCGTCGGCCAGGTCCGCGAGATGGACGACATCGAATCCTCGTCGCGCCAAAGCGTTCGCCAGTGCATGTGAGAGGTGCGCATCCAAAAGCAGCGCCGGCACTGCTAGACGGAGATCACGTGATGCGGCTGTTGCGCTGCGAACCGCTCGGACATTGCGTCAGTGTCGCGGATCGCGGCATCAATCTCGTTAGCAAATGTTTTCGCGTAGTCGAGCGCGACGGCGATGATATCAGCACGGATGTCGTAGTGCGCTGCGATCGCTGGTATGTCGTACTCGTATTCACGCGCAGCACCGGCAAGGAGCCAGATCGGCAGACGGTGACCTCGCACGTATGCCTGGCGACCGATGCCAGTATCGCGGAACTCGATCGCCGGGAATTCGCGCATTCGCAAACCCTCCTCGACCAGGAGTGCCGCTGCCTCACCGGGCGTCCTGCTCATCGATCGGGCGACGCGGTTCAAGCGCTCCAGTCGTTCGCCGCTGAGTCGGAAGCTGATGACTTTACTCATATCTGCCACACAATCTGTCAACGATGTCAACATGTAGACATTGTAGACGATAGCTGAGCACCACGGTGGAGAGAGGCATGTCCCTACGGACGACCTGCGGCCGCTTCTCTTACCTCCATGCTACTCAGCGCACCTCGCACATCAGCGCCAGCGTGTTGTCCTCGCTGTCCCTGAAGAAGGCCATCCACAATTCATGATCGGGCATGCGGGCGATGAGGTGTGGCTCGTCGATGAAGGTGACATCTCGCGATTTGAGCGCGGTGTATGTTGCGTTGATATCGGCGACGCGGAAGTAGAGGATCGAGCCGGGGTGGTCGAACTCGGGCAGTTCCGGCTTGCTGATCAGCAGGCGGACGCCGTCGCAATCGAAGAAGGCGAGGTCGCCGGTCTGGAAGATGAAAGGCACGCCGAGCACATCGCGATAGAACGCGACTGCACGGTCGACATCCTGCGCGCGCATGGAGATCTGCCCGATCTCGCTGAGGCTCAATGCCGCAGTCGGGTCTGGCCGGTTATCCATCTGTGCTGCCCCTTGTCAGTTAGCCGGCGGATTGGCGATGAACGCGAGCATCTGCTTCCAGGCGTCTTCGCAGGCTTCTGCGTGCTCCTTGAAGGTGCGGTCGAAAAACGAGTGTGGCGCGCCGTCGTAGACGACCATCGTGTGCGGCACGTTGGCCTCGTTCAGGTCGACATCGAATTGCTCGAACGCCTCGACCGGCGTGTGGTCCGCTCCGGCCACGAGCACGAGCAACGGTGCCTGCATCGACGGGATGTAGCTCTCGATACGCGATGGCACGCCGTAGAAGCCGATTGCTCCGCTCAGGCCCGGCTGCGTGGCCGATTGCCGCCACGACGCGGCACCGCCGAAGCAGAACCCGACGCTGAAGACGCGCTCGACCGCGCCACCGTTTGCTGAGCGCAGGTGGGCGATCGCTGCCGCTGCGTCGGCGTCGACCCCTTCGGCCGTCGTCTGCTCGACGTGCGGGCGGAAGGCGAAGCTTTCGTCGCGATTGTCGGTCTCGGCCGTGCGGCCGAAGTAGTCGATCGCGATGGCATCAAAGCCGGCGACCGCGAACTGGTCGGCGAGCTCCTTGTAAAACATATGCAAGCCGCGAATATCCGGCAGGATCACGACGCCCGCGCCTGTCGGATTGGCTGGATGCGCCGCGTAGGTCATGAAGCGATTGCCATCAGCCGCTTCGAGCGTCAGGTCCCCGCCTGCGGCAACGCTGCCGCCGGAAATTGGAGGGAGCGGTGGGCGGGCGTCATCTCCGTAGCACATCGAAAACCTCCTCAGAACGTTGGATTGGTTATCGTTGGCACAGGATACGGCAGCGGGCTGAGTGGCGAAAGGGGCAGCCATGGGCGGACTGGCGAATATCATGCGTGTGGGGCTGCCCGTCTTCATCGCGTTCATCTCCAGGGGCGGCTGGATCATCCTGTTCGCGTTCGGCTCTCGGCCGCTGCGTCGACTCTGGCGCTGGTTCTGGGCCTGACGTGCTGAAGCCGCTGGCCCTTACAACCCTTCCTCTAACGCTGTTCGCCCGAGATGACCGCCGAGGATGTCCCACGGCGATTGATTCTCCGGGTGGTACTCGAAGCGGGCGCGCTCGAAGTACTGGACGGTATAGATCTCGCCCGTCTCGTTGTTGCGCTCCCGGAACTCCTCGCTGATCGGGAACCCGAAGATTGATAGACCACCATTCGCCTCCCAGTACGCGCGGAAGCCCCAGCAGAGACGGTGGCCGGTTTCAGCGTAGAAGTTGCAGTTGGCGTCCGACTTCGCGACGACTGGCTTGAACGGCACCTCGTTGTGCCGTCCTTCGGTCAACTCGACGCCGAGCAGCCCCAGCAGCACATCGTAGTGCGCCGGCCAGACGCCGGGGTGCAGCTCCATCCGCACGCGCTCGAAGTACTGCATCTGGATGCCGTCGCGAGTGAAGACGTCGGTCAAGGGGTAACCGAAGCGGGCTAGTCCACCGAACTCATTCCAATAGCGCAGGAAGTTGCCATCGACGCTGTATCCCGTCTCGGGGAAGTAGCGCGACTGTGGCTCCAGGAACGCACCGGCTGTCTGGAACTCGTACCCGCGAGCGCGGAGCTGATCGATCATGCTGGGGAGGGCCGCCGCATCCTGCGACGCTGCGCCGACGTGCATCAGGACGATGCCACCCGGTCGCGCGTCGTTCAGCACGCGGGTGTTGATCTCGCTGACCGTTGCGCCGTTCCAGCCGAGCGTGTCGGTCGTCCACATGACGTTGACGGTGTAACCACTGGCGGCGAGGTCACGCAGGGTTGCCGCATCGTACTCACCGTACGGGGGCCGGAAGTAGGGCTTCATCCAGACGCCGGTCAGGTCGTGCACCAGGTTCTCGGTGCGACTGAGCTGGCTTTGTCGCTCAGCCGTCGTCAGCGACGGGAACGATGGATGATTCCAGGAGTGATTGATGAGCTGGTGACCCTCATTCACCATGCGCTGGACAAGCCCCGGGTTCGCCTGCGCCCAGACGCCGGTCATCCCGAAGGTCGCCTTCACGCCCTTGCGGTTCAGCGTATCGAGGATTTGCGCGGCGTAGCCGGTGTCGGAACCGGCATCGAACGTGAGCGCCATCAGCTTCTGGTTGGTGTCGAACGTGCGAACTGTCAGGACATCGGCGGCCGCCGCCGGCTGCGCCACCAGCGCGAAGGTCGACGAAAGTGTTGCTACGGCCAGCAGAACTGCCACAACCAGACGGAACCGACCGTGATGGGAGGACCCCTTGCCCGACATCTCGCCCCGCTTTCTTCACCGCCGCGCCATGCGCGGTCTTGCGTTGAATGTCTCCTCCCTTCTATAAGCCAGACAGCGCTATTTCGTCAGCATGCTCGAGCAGATTGACACGAAGCTGACACGCCATGCGCAGAGCGTCAGGCGTTTTCGACGACGAGAACGGCCGCTCCCTGGATGTGGCCGGCGCGGAGGTCGGTTAACGCATCGTTCGCACGCTCCAGCGGGTAGGTTGTGACTTCGGTGTGGATTGGCACCTGCGGCGCGAGCTGCAGGAACTCCTCGGCGTCCTGCCGCGTGAGGTTGGCGACAGAGCGGATCTCGCGCTCGCCCCAGAGGATGTCGTACGGGAATCTCGGGATGTCGCTCATGTGGATGCCGGCGCAGACGACGACTCCGCCCTTCGCCATCGCGCGCAAGGCTGTCGGCACCAGGTCGCCAGTGGGCGCGAAGATGATCGCGGCGTCAAGTTCGGTCGGGTGCTCATCGGTGCCGCCGGCCCAGGTCGCGCTGAGCGTGCGGGCAAACTGCTGGCTGGTCAGATCGCCGGGACGCGTGAACGCGTACACCTCGCGCCCCTGCCAGATCGCCACCTGCGTAATGATGTGCGCCGCCGCGCCGAACCCGTAGAGGCCCAGACGCCGCGCGTCGCCGGTCATCCGCAATGCGCGATAGCCAATCAGTCCGGCGCACAGCAGCGGCGCAGCGGCCAGGTCGTCGAACCCGGGCGGGATCGCAAACGTGAAGCGCTCGTCGGCGGTTGCCAGTTCAGCGTAACCACCGTCAATGTCATAGCCGGTGAATCGTGCCTCATCGCACAGGTTCTCGCGACCGCTCAGACAGAACTGACACGTCCCATCGGTGCTACCGAGCCACGGCATACCGACCCGATCGCCGACCTGGAACGATGTCACCTGCGATCCCAGGTCGACCACCGTGCCGACGATCTGGTGGCCGGGGACCAGCGGCAGCTTCGGCTCGGTCAGCTCGCCATCGACGATGTGCAGGTCGGTGCGGCAGATGCCGCAGGCGTGAATCCGGATCAGTACCTGCCGGTCGCTGGGCGATGGGTCGGGCAGGTCGGTGGGCTCCAGTGGACGCCCTGCTTCGCGGAGAACCATTGCGCGCATGTATCAGGCTCCTCTCGTGCCGGTGGGTTGCGATCGCGGAGTGGTGGTCTGGACGGCTGGCCAATTGTTTGCGACAGTTTCTCTCCGTCATCGATTCAGGCAAAGAGATTGGAAGAGGCACCCATGACCGCATCCACTCCGTCTGTCAGGTTCGGGCTGCGCAGCAGCCAGCACCATCTGACCTGGGATGAAATACGCCGCAATTTCCTTGCAGCTGATGCCTGGGGACTGGAATCCGCGTGGGTCTTCGACCACATCATCCCACTCTCCGATCCGCGAACCGGCCCCAATCTTGAAGGCTGGACGCTGTTGGCCGGTCTGGCCGAGGCGACGAGCAACGTGCTGCTCGGCACGATGGTGACCGGCATTACCTACCGCAATCCGGGCATGCTGCTCAAGTCGGCAGTCACGGTCGATCACATTTCCAACGGACGCTGCCTGCTCGGCGTCGGCGCAGCCTGGTTCGAGGGCGAGCACCAGATGTACGGCATCGACTTCCCCGGTGCCGGCGACCGCGTCTCAATGTTCCGCGAGGCGCTGGAGATCTTCGAGAAGCTGCAGACGGAAGACAGCACGGCCTACGACGGCAAGTACTACCAGCTCCGCGATGCGCTGTTCTTCCCCAAGCCGGTGCAGCAGAAGGACGGCAAGCCACACCTGCCGGTCGTGATCGGCGGCTCCGGCGACCGCATGCTGCGGATCATCGCGCGCTACGCCGACCAGTGGGACAACAACTTCCCGGACGTGGACACCTATCGCGAGCGCGTCGGGAAAATCGAGGCTGCCTGCGAGAAGATCGGCCGTGATCCAAAGGAGATCCGCCGCTCCACGACGCTCGGCGCCGACTTCGTGACGAAGAGCGAAACAGAGCAGCGTGAACACCTCGACTCGCTACGCGCGCTCGGTATCACCGACTTCCTTTTCCACGCGCCGAAGAACGTGAACGACTTCAAGCCGATCGCCGAGGGCCTGATTCCGAAGCTGCGTGAGGAGTGGAAGTAGGCGACTGCGTCTCACTCAGGCGATACATATCACTCTTCCTTCGGAGCGAGTCCCAGTGGACTTACAGGCATGGGATGCACCAGTTCGTTTGCGATTCTGCGTGGCTCGTCAGCGTCGAATACTCGTGTAACGGGCCACGGTAATGTTCTCGTTGTTCTGTCATTTCGAGCGCACACGCGAGAAATCTGTCCCGCGTTGAAAGGAGTCGAACGGGTGGGAGATTCTTCGGCTATGGCCTCAGAATGACAGAAGTAGCGAGTGGCTGTCGCACCCGCCGGATCCTCTCCTTGACGCTGACAACACCTTCCGAATGACGAAGGGGCGGGTTAGCCACTCGGCTGACACAAACACCGCGGTTGACAACTCGTTGTTCCGGCCAGCAAGGATGCTGGGTTCTGCGCTACTCCACCGGAATCGCCGCGCCGCGGATGATGCCGGCCTGCTGGCTGCAGAGAAAGGCGATAACTTCGCCGACGTCGGCCGGCTTGACCCAGTTATCCGGGTTGGCCTTTGGCATCGACTCGCGATTCTGCGGTGTGTCGATCGTCTCCGGCAGGATGCAGTTGATCGTCACGCCGGTCCGGCGGAATTCGCGGCCGAGTGAGCGCGTGAAGGCGATGACCGATGCCTTTGCGGCGGCATAGGCGGCTGTGTTCGGCATCGGGTTGACGGCGGAGCGAGCACCAACCGTGACGATCCGGCCGTAGTCGCGCTCGACCATGCCGGGCAGCGCAGCGCGAATTGTCGACACCGCCGTCTGGACGTTCAGCTCGATCAGCTCACGCCACGTCTGGTTGTCGGTCTGGATGAATGCTCCGCCGCGAAACCCGCCGACGAGGCAGACGAGCGCATCCAGTCGGCCGTGCTGGGCGATGATGCGTTCGATGAGCGGCTCAGCGGCACCTGGCTCCAGCAGATCGGCGACCTCCACGGTAATCCCCTCGCCCGGCGACTCTGTGGGCCGGTGGGCCGTCGTGATGACAGTGGCGCCCTCGCGAACGAGCACCGGCAGCACGCCCGCGCCGAGCGCTCCGGTCCCGCCGGTCACCAGCACGACGCGATCGTTCAATATCCCTGACATGACGTAGATCCTCCTGACATCGTCTCGCTTTGATTGTACGCCCACCTGTGCGCGCTCAGGGTCTTGACAGGCACGATATTACTAATTAGGATGATATGGAATTGGAGGATCGCAGGTGACCGTGAGTCGACAGTCATGAACCGAGAGCCGTTGGGCTTCCTGCTTGGCGCAGCCGGACGCAAAGTCGCGAAGATGTACACCGCCGCGTTGGCGGATGACGTCGTCTCGCCGTCGCAGCTCTACGTGCTGCGCCAGCTCTGGCGTGAGGACGGGCTTGCGCTGGTCGACCTGCGGGAGCGCGCTCAGCTCGATGCGACGTCGACGACCTGGATCGCGGATCAGCTGGAGAAGGCCGGTCTCGTCGAGCGCAAGCGCAATGATCCTGATCGGCGCATCGTCCGGCTCTGGCTGACAAGCACAGGTCGTGCGCTTGAGCCTGATCTGGAGACGCGGCTGGCGAGTTGGGATGCGGGCATCGCTGCCATGTTGCTGCAGCACCACACCTCGGCAGATCTGGAAGCGTTTCGCTCGGTTCTGTCGACCATTGTGGCCACGTTGCCGGAAGGCGACGACCTCTGGTCGAGCTTGTCGACCTCCTGGGATGAGGCGCTAGAGCGCCTTCGTCGTTCGATTCTGGATGAACCAGAACATGCAGTAGAAGGAGAGCCGGAACCATGACATCATCATCTATTGGACGCGCCATTGAGAAGGAGATCGTCGTTGCTGCGACGCCGGAGCGTGTCTATCAGGCGCTCACCACTCAGGCGGATCTGGAGCACTGGTTTGTCAAGCAGGCCGACATCGGCTCCGCGCCGGGCGAGCGTTATAACCTGACCTGGCTGCCGCATCAGAAGAGCGTCGGGAGAATCGTCGAGATGTCGCCACCGCACCGCTTCGTCTTGGTCTGGGATCTCGAGTCTGGCGGCCAGGAAACGACCTGTGCCTTCGACATTCTCCCCCACAATGAGGGCACCCTCGTTCGTCTGACACAGACCGGATTCGGTGATAGCGACGACTGGGACCGGGTCTATGAGGACAATAGCGGCGGCTGGGATATTGAGCTGGGCAACCTGAAGCGCTGGCTCGATGAAGGTCAGCGCAAGACCGAGTGGTTCGAAGAGAACAGCTGATCGTCGGATGCCGTTCGGCCCGACCGACCGATGGGCCGAACGGCACATACCCGCGGGCGGAGGCACGCACCGGATGCAGATCGAGACTGAGCGGTTGATCCTGCGCGAGTTCGTGTCGGACGACTGGCTGGTGATGGCGCGCTACTGGCGCGATCCGCGCTACCAGCACTTCTATCCTGAGAACGACGATCCTGCCCCCATCGTGCGCGAGCTGGTCGAGCGCTTCGTCGCAGCGCAGGCAACCAGCCCGCGTCTGAAACGCCAGCTCGTCATCGTCGAGCGCGCGTCTGGCGCGATGATCGGTAATTGCGGCATCCGGATCAATGATCCGGAGATCGGCGAGGCCAACATCGGCTACGAGCTCGACCCGGACTTCTGGGGGCACGGATACGCGACTGAGGCCGCGCGAGCCATCGTCCGGTTCGGGTTCGAGGATCTTGCGCTGCATCGCATCTGGGCCGAATGCATCGCCGATAACCGCGGTTCGTGGCGCGTTATGGAAAGGCTCGGCATGCGCCGCGAAGCGCACGTCCGCGAGCACCAGCACTTCCGCGATCGCTGGTGGGACACCTTCACCTACGCCATTCTGGACCACGAGTGGCAAGCAAGAGGCGGCTCCAACTGACTTGAGCATCAGTAGCCGCCGGGAGCATAAGTCCAACAACCCTATTGACATTCCGTGCGGGCCCCGCATAACCTGCTGCGTATCGTCGCCGGTTGAACGATTCCCTTTCGACAACAGCGCGCTGGCGAGTTGCCTGCGCGCGCGTGAATGGCGTTACGTTCGGCAGCGGCTGCCGGATCAATACGTCACTTCACACAACGAGGGGAGTCTTATCTGCCGCGGCCAGCGCATCGATGGCTGATAGCGCGCTGGTCGGTTTCGCGTACCGGCATGGGAAAGGGCGGGAGCGAAATCAGGCGGCCTGCTGGCTTGTGCCGGCACCTGTCCGCGACGGACGAATCCGTTGGACTGGAGCGTGTCGGCTGGATGGTGAGGGGAAGGAGTCGTCCGGTGGTTCGTATAACGCCCGTATCAGATTCAGTTGAGGATCTCTGGAACGAGGCCCGTTCCGGGCGTCTCACTCGTCGCAATCTGTTGCGACGTGGTGCAGCGCTCGGTCTGAGCGCACCTGTCATCGCGACGCTGCTTGCCGCATGCGGCGGAGACGATGACAACGACACCGAATCTTCGGGCGGCGAGGCGACGACCGCGCCCTCGGCGACCGAGCCACCTGCCACCGAGGCTGAGTCGACTGCCACCGCTGAGGAGGGCTCGCCAGAGGCAACGACCAATGACGCGTCGCCGACGGCTGCGGAGGAGGAGCCGACCGAGCCATCTGCGCCGGCCGCTGAGGCAGGCGGCGGAGGCCAGCTGCGCATTCTGCAGTGGCAAGCTCCGACGATGCTCAACCCGCATCTGGCGACCGGCTATAAGGATTACGATGCGTCACGCATCGCCTATCAGCCGCTGGCCGACTTCACTCGCGAAGGCGAGCCCGTGCCGGTGCTCGCAGCCGAATTTCCGACTCTGGCGAACGGCGGTGTAGCCGAAGACGGCCTGTCGGTCACCTGGAAGCTCCGCGAGGGCGTCACCTGGCACGACGGCACGCCGTTCACGTCGAAGGACGTGAAATTCACCTGGGAGTATGCGACCGATCCCGATACCGCCTCAGTGACATCGGCTGTGTTCGCGCCGATTGAATCGATCGACACCCCGGACGACTATACGGTATCAATCACCTTCGCCGAGCCGAATCCAGCCGGCTTCGAGATCTTCACCGGCCGCAACGGCATGATCATTCCCGAACACATCTTCCGCGACTTCATGGGTACGGAATCGCGCAACGCCGAAGCGAACCTCAAGCCGGTTGGCACTGGCCCATTCGTTGTCACCGAGTTCCGACCGGGCGATGTCGTCCTCTACGATCGCTACGAGGGTTACTGGGAGGCAGGCAAGCCGTTCTTTGACAGCGTCGAGCTGAAGGGTGGCGGCGACGCGCTTTCTGCTACGCGTGCCGTTTTGCAGACCGGCGAAGCGGACTGGGCATGGGGTGCCGGCGGCGACCCGAAGGTCATCGCGGAGCTGGAGAAGGAGACCGCTGGCAAGCTGACCAAGGTTGCCGCAATCACTGGCGACAAGGTCGTCGTGCAGTTCGCCGATCCGAACACCGAAGTGGATGGCGCGCGCGCCGAACCTGGCACACATCATCCGCTGTTCCAGCACCTTGAGGCGCGTCAGGCGATCGCCCTCTGTGTCCCACGCGACGTCATCGCCGCCGAGGTTTACGGCAATGGCGCTGTGCCAACGTCGAATAATCTGGTTGCTCCGCCGCGCTTCAACTCGCCGAACACGACCTGGGAGTTCAATATCGATAAGGCCAGGGAGCTCCTGGCCGGAATCCCGGAAGCAGCTGACTACAAGCTGCTCTTCCAGACATCGGTCAGCTCGACGCGCCAGAAGGCGCAGGAGGTCGTCAAGCAGTATCTCGAGCAGGTCGGCTTCGAAGTTGAGCTGAAGTCGGTTGACGCGGCTGTGTTCTTTTCCGCGGATGCCGGCAACCCGGATACCTACACCAAGTTCTACGCCGACCTCGAAATCTTCACGTATGCGCCGGACAGCCTCTATCCAATCGGCTATATGCGGCGTTACGCAACCTCGGGTATCGCCCAGAAGTCCAACAGTTGGGGCGGCCTGAACGTCACCCGCTACTCCAACCCGGAGTACGACGCGTTGCACGAGCAGGCGAAGACGGAGATGGATCCTGATACGCAGAACGACCTGTTTATCAAGATGAACGACATTTCGGTGAACGACGTCGTTGAGATCCCGATGGTCATCCCGCAAGGCCTGACCGCCGCTGCCGCTGACCTGACGGACTACAACCCGACCTCTTGGACCGGCCCGTACTGGGATATCCAGAACTGGCGGCGCGAGGGATAGGTCAGGGGACAACGCGAGTAGCAAACGCCGCTGACCACCAATGTGGTCGGCGGCGTTTGTTATGCGTCTCAGCCAGGTGCGCCCAGAAACTCGAGCAGCAGCCGATTGAACCGCTCCGGCTCATCGATGTGTAGCCAGTGGCCGGCATCGGCAAATAGCTCGTAGCGCCATTCACCGGCGACCTTCGTGGCTGACTGCGCCATTGCCTGCTCGGTCAGATATGGGTCGCGTCCGCCAAACAGCCCGAACGTTGCCGCCTGAACTTCCGGCATAGTCGGGCCATCGGCCATCAGTCGCTCCGGTGGCATGTTCGCCCGATACCAGTTGATTCCTGCGGTCAGCGCGCCGGGTGCTGCGAGGACGTTCCGGTGCTGCTCAAACTCGGTCTGACCCTCAAGCATGACCCGCAACATGGCCCAGTCGTTGTGTCGCAGGATGTCTTCAGCCGAATCGAACTGGAAGAGCAGGCGGTACCAGCCCTTCTGCAACGCCTCGAGCGATGGTCCGCCCGACGCTCCCGGGTGACCGACCGACAACACGACGAGCTTCTCCACGCGTTGGGGAGCATAGGCGGCCAGCGCCCAGGCGATGACCGCGCCCCAGTCGTGCCCGACGACGTGCGCGCGCTCAACACCGAGTTCGTCCATGATGGCGGTGACATCGCCGACGATGTTGGGGATCGTGTAGTCTGCCAATTGTGCGGGCATCTCCGTCTGTCCACGTCCGCGAAGATCCGGCGCAATCGCCCGCCAGCCTGCTTGAGACAGCAACTCGATCTGCGGCTCCCACATCGACGAGGTGTCGGGGAAGCCATGGAGCAGCACGACCGCTCGGCCTTCGCCCACATCCCGCACAGCGTGATTGAGTCCATTGGCTGCAATGTGCTTCATGCGACGACGGCGTCCTTCTGGATCATTGAGCTGAACGCTGCTTTGTTGCGCTCCAGAATGGACTGGATCGGCGGAGGCAGCGCCTCGAGGCCATCGGCTAGCGCTGTGGCCAGCATCCGCGAGGTGGCGGGAGAGGCGAGCATACCACGCAACGCGGCCAGGCTTGCGGCTGAAGGAGAATGCGCGGCGGTGTACCAGAGCGTGAACTTGTAGAGAGGCACTAGTGCTTCGTCGCGCTGGCGCTGAAACTCGGCCATGGCCTCATCCCAGTCCGCGCCATTGAGTGCGGCGTCCAGCGCACCGGCCAGCCAGAATGACTGCCCCAACGCGTTCCCCATGCCGAGTCCGGTGCTCGGATCCATCAGCAAGCCGGCGTCGCCAGTAAGTGCCCAACCGGGCCCGTACGGCTTCCTGATGTAGTTCTCGATCCCACGCGTCCCGATGATCTTGCCGACGAGGCGCGCGTTTGCAAAGCGCTCGTGCATTGTGGGGAGTGCGCGGAAGCGACGCTCGAACTCATCGCGCGGCGCATGACGCACCGCGTCGAAATCGACCGGCTGCATTTCAAGCGCCAGGCAATCCAGCCCCGGCTGCATTGGAAAAACGAAGCCGATTTGGTCGCCGGTGAAGTACAGCTCGATTGCTGGATCGGGGAGAGGAATGACTCCCTCGTAGTAGCCGTAATACGCCGGGCGTAATGCCGGTGTCGAATCGATGACCACTGGCTGCACCTCGCGTGCGATTGTTGAATGCTTGCCATCCGCGCCAACCACGACGCAAGCGCGGACATTGATAGGCTTGCCGTCAACGGTGATTCGAGCGCCGATGACGCGCTCACCCTCGTGCAGCAGGCTGTGGACACGGGTGTGATCACGAAACTCCACGCCGTCGTGGGCCGTCGCGGCATTGACCAGCACAGCGTCGAGGTGGTTGCGTCGCGGAGCGAGCGCATAATCGCCATTCGATGAGATCGGCGCGTCCAGAATGCAATCCTCGATGCAGGTCCGTGCTCGTGTAATGCGCCGAAACCCGGCCGCCTCAACATCTGCCAGAACACCGAGCTGATTGAGCAGCGCAACGTGCATCCACGACATGTAATGCGTCGACATCGTGTCGCTCGGAAACCTGTCCCGATCGACGAGGAGTACGCGATGTCCGCGCTGGCCGAGTAGCAGCGCCAGGCTCGCGCCCGCGACTCTTCCGCCAACGATCAGAACATCGACATCCTGTGGGATTGATGAATCCATCGCGACCCTGCCTCCAGATACTAGAGTGAAGCAATAAAGAGTGGAGTTGGATTGGGACTACCGCAACAACGTAGTCTCGCCATTACGCAATGTCAACTAGCTGAAGCAATGCGAGATCGCCGATTCCCGCGCTCGCTGGCTGTATGCTTGACGATGCGGCGAATCGTTCCGCGGACATGGATGGACGGAGTGGGGTAGGACTGGTGTCGACTGAGAATCTGGTAATCACGTTTGAAGACGTGCTGGATGCCGCCGAGCGCTTGCGCGGCGTAGCCAACCCCACGCCTGTGCTGCAGAGCCGAACACTCAACGAGATAACCGGCCGTAATATCTATCTGAAGTGCGAGAACTTCCAGCGAGCCGGCGCGTTCAAATTCCGCGGGGCGTATAACGCCATCAGCCGCCTTGACGAAGAAGCGCGCACTCGCGGCGTCGTCGCCTACAGCAGCGGAAACCACGCTCAGGGTATCGCGCTCTCAGCACGCCTTCTCGGCGTGCCAGCCGTGATCGTCATGCCGGACGACGCGCCGCAGGTCAAGGTGGATGCGACTCGCGGTTATGGCGCAGAGATCGTGTTCTTCGACCGCCAGAAGGTCGATGGCGCAGACTATCAGCACGTCGTCGCTGCCGAGCGCGGCTCGGTCGTCATCCCGCCGTACGACAATCCCTACATCATGGCCGGTCAGGGCACTGCCGCGCTGGAGCTGCTAAAGACCGCTCCGGAGATTGACACGCTTGTCGTGCCGATCGGCGGGGGTGGCCTGATTGCCGGTTGTGCCGTTGCCGCTAAAGGCTTCCGTCCGTCGATCCGAATCTATGGCGTCGAGACGGTTGGCGCTGACGATACGAAACTCTCGCTGGCGAAGGGCGAGCGCGTCACCGTCCCGCCGCCCGAGACAATCGCCGACGGCACCCGTTCACAAACGCCCGGTGAGCTGACCTTCCCGGTCATGCAGGCGCTGCTCGAGGATGTGCTGATCGTCAGCGACGAGCAGGTGCTGGACGCACTGCGCTTCGTCGTGACGCGCATGAAGATCGTGATTGAGCCTAGTGGCGCTGTGCCGGTCGCGGCCGCGATGGCCGGCCTGCTACCTGATGACGCGCGCAACGTCGGCATTGTCATCAGCGGCGGCAACATCGATCCGTCGGTTCTGGCCTCACTCTGGGAGTAGCGACTCTTACCAGTCGCAGCGCGGCAGGAACAACGGCGACGGTCACGATGTTGCACCAGTCAGAGCGCAAGCGCTCTGCACTGGACCGGCAGTTTGCGTGAGACAGGATACCGTGCGATGAGTATGCAATCTGCCGCGTGGCGCTCGATGCGCAGCTCTGCCAGCGATCGTGCCAACGAACGACCATTCTCGATGGCGACGCTGCGACGCATCGGGGGATTTGCGCGTCCGCGGCGGCGACTGATCGCTGCGTTCCTGGTCATCAGCGTCATTACTGCGGCGCTCGCCGTCGCGACGCCGGTGCTGGCCGGTCGCGTTGTCGACGCGATCGTCACGGGCCAGTCCACCCGGCATGTCATCCAGCTCGCCGGGCTGATCGCCGGCATCGCCATCCTGGAGGCCGGGCTCGGCATCGTCAATCGCTGGCTTTCCTCGAACATCGGCGAAGGGCTGATCCTCGACCTGCGGACGGCTGTCTTCGATCATGTCCAGCGCATGCCAGTCGCCTTCTTCACCCGCACCCGCACCGGCGCGCTCGTCTCACGGCTGAACAGCGACGTGATGGGTGCCCAGCGTGCCTTCAGCGACACGTTGTCCGGCGTCGTCAGCAACATCGTGATGCTCCTGCTGACGCTCGGCGTGATGCTCAGCATCTCCTGGCAGATCACCGCGCTGGCGCTGGCGCTGCTGCCGATCTTCGTTCTGCCGTCGCGGCGCATTGGTCGTCGACTGGCGGCGCTGCGGCGCGAGGCGGCGGACTACAACGCGGCCATGAGCACGCGCATGACCGAGCGCTTCTCTGCCCCTGGCGCGACACTCGTCAAGCTCTATGGTCGGCCCGATGAGGAGTCTGCCGAGTTCGCCCGCCGCGCGGCGCGTGTGCGCGACATCGGTGTCCGCGCGACGATGCTGCAGGCCGTCTTCGTCACGGCGCTGACGCTTGTCTCGGCCCTCGCGCTGGCGCTCGTCTACGGTCTCGGCGGTTTCTACGCGATTCGCGGCCAGCTTGAGGCCGGCTCGGTCGTCGCCCTCGCCCTGTTGCTGACACGCCTCTATGCCCCGCTGACGTCGCTGGCCGGGGCTCGCGTGGAAGTGATGGGCGCGATGGTCAGCTTCGAACGCGTCTTCGAGGTGCTGGATCTGCCGCCGCTCATCGCCGAGAAGCCAGACGCCCGCGACGTCCCACCCGGTCCGGTATCGATCGAGTTCGATCACGTCTCGTTCAGCTATCCAGCCGCCGACAAGGTGTCGCTGGCCTCGCTGGAAGAGGTCGCCGTCCTCGATACGCGCGGCGGTGTTGAGGTGCTGCACGACATCACCTTCCGGGCCGAACCCGGTGAGATGGTCGCGCTTGTCGGCTCGTCTGGCGCAGGAAAGTCGACGATCGCCCAGCTCGTCCCGCGCCTCTACGACGTCGATTCCGGCGCAGTCCGGCTCGGCGGTGTGGATGTCCGCGACCTGTCGCTGGCGTCGATCCGCGCGACGCTCGGCATGGTGACGCAGGATGGCCACCTGTTCCACGAATCAATCCGCGACAATCTCACGCTGGCTCGCCCGGACGCGACCGACGACGAGCTGTGGGACGCCCTGCGCCGCGCCCGCCTGGAGGGCATCATCTCGGCGCTCCCGGACGGGCTGGACACGATCGTCGGCGAGCGCGGTTATCGGCTGTCCGGAGGTGAGCGCCAGCGCTTGACGATCGCCCGTTTGCTGCTGGCCCATCCGCGTGTCGTTATCCTCGATGAAGCGACTGCGCACCTCGACTCAACCTCGGAAGTCGCGGTTTCGGCGGCGTTGAATGAGGCGCTGGAGGGCCGCACGGTTCTCGTCATCGCCCACCGCCTCTCAACTGTCCGTGCCGCCGACCTGATTCTCGTCATCGAGGATGGCCGCATTGTCGAGCGTGGCACCCACGTCGACCTGCTCACCCACTCCGGCCGCTATGCCGAGCTGTACCGCACCCAGTTCGCCCACGAAGAGCAGCAGGCAGCGGATTGAGGTGGGCGTTGCAATAGATAGTTGCCAAGCAGACTGCCGTCGGACCAAACGGGCGTAGCCCCTACATCACCGTATCCACCGCGCTGGACTGCCTACCCACGGTACGTGAGAACCGATGCATTGCCCGACCAAGGGCATAGTGCAGCCGCCAGGGCGGCACGCAACGAGCCGCATTCCCGTCTCCTGCGGATATGACGATGAACGCTAGCCAGCCCCCTTGTCCTGTCATTGCGAGGCCGCAGCCGAGAAATCTTTCCAATCCGGAAATAGCCGTTCGAGGGATCGCTCAGCAGCGCCAGAACGACACGCTCCGCAGTGATCTCCGCGCGGATCGCTTCTGTAATACTGCCTGCCTGCCGAAAAGGACGGTCCCAAACCTGTACCGTGTCTCGTTGACACACTAGCACAGGCGTTCTATCATTGCGGAGAATATATCGTACGTACGCGGCCAGCTTCCCCGGTGGCCGTGTCGCTTGAAGAGTGAGGAGCGGCACCCGACCAGCAAGCGACCGAAGAACCACCCTCCCGTCATCGCGGCAGGCCATTGGCGCGTCGCGATATCTGCAAGGACGTGACACGTGACGATCTCAAATACCATCACTGACCGAGTCATACGCCATGAGGTCCACTCGTCAGTAATGATCGATGAGCGCCAGGACAACGTCATCACCGCCGAAGGACTGGTCAAGCGCTATCGTTCCGGCAAGACCGATGTGCTGGCGCTTGATGGCCTTGACCTGACTGTGCCGGCCGGCTCAGTCATTGGGCTGCTCGGCCCGAATGGCGCAGGGAAGACGACAACTGTCCGCATCCTCGCCACGCTCCTGCGGCCGGATGCTGGTCGTGCGACTGTTGCCGGCTTCGATGTCGTGAAGGACGCCCAGGAGTTGCGCTCGGTCATCGGGCTCTCCGGGCAGTACGCGGCGGTCGATGAGAACCTGACCGGTCGAGAGAACCTCTATCTGTTTGGGCGGCTCTACCAGCTCTCGAAGGCCGACGCGAAGCGCCGCGCTGATGAACTCCTGGCCCAGTTCGCGCTGGAAGATGCAGGCGACCGGACGATCAAGACCTACTCCGGCGGCATGCGCCGACGCCTCGATCTGGCCAGTGCGTTGACCGGCAGGCCGCGCCTGCTCTTTCTCGACGAGCCGACAACCGGCCTCGATCCGCGCAGTCGCCTCGACCTCTGGGATGTCATCCGTGATCGTGTGCGCGAGGGCACGACGATCCTGCTGACGACGCAGTACCTCGAAGAGGCGGATGCGCTGGCCAACAGCATCGCTGTCGTCGACCACGGCCGGATCATCGCCCGCGGCAGCGCCGATCAGCTGAAGGCGCAGATCGGCGGCGAGCGGATCGAGGTTGTTGTGCGTGATCCGCGTCACATCTCTGCTGCCGCCGAGATTTTGACGCGCAACGGTGATGGCGATCACTCGATTGACCAACACACTCGTCGCGTAACGGCGGCCGCGCAGGGCGGCGCGCAGCGCCTTGCCCAGGTGCTGCGGGCGCTGGATGAGGCTGGCATCGAGATCGACGACATCGGCCTGCGGCGTCCGACACTGGACGATGTCTTCCTGACACTGACCGGCCGTGCTGCCGAGCCGTCTGACGATGTCGAAGGCGAATCCGACGAATCCGTACGGAGGGTTGCATGAGCGCATCCAGCATGCCGACACGCGCCATCGGCGGGCCACAGCAGGCGATCCGTGACGGCCTGATCGTCGCCTGGCGCAATCTCAAGCGCGTGCCGCGCATTCCGGAGCTGGCGATCTTTGCCATCATCCAGAACATCGTCTTCGTTGCGCTGTTCGCCTTCGTGTTCGGTGGCGCGATTCCGCTGCCGGGCGGCGGATCGTACCGCGAATTCCTGATGCCGGGCATCTTCGCTCAGACCGCTGTCTTCGCCGCATCGATGACGGCGATCGGCATGACCGACGACATCAGCAAGGGCATCCTCGACCGCTTCCGCTCGCTGCCGATGGCGCGTTCGGCGGTTCTCAGTGGCCGGGCGTTGTTCGATCTCGTCTACAACGCCGGCACTCTCGTCGTCCTGATGCTGTCCGGCCTGGCGGTTGGCTGGACGGTCCATACCGATATCCTGAGCTTCCTGGCTGGTGTGGCGCTGCTGCTCGGCTTCGCCTTCGCGATGTCGTGGGTCGGCATCTACCTCGGGCTGTCATTGCGCACCGTCGAGTCGGCCCAGCAGGTCGGCTTCATCTTCATCTTCCCGATGACGTTCATCTCGAACGTCTTCGTCCCGCCGCAGACGCTGCCGTCGTGGCTCCGGCCGGTGGCAGAGTGGAATCCGGTCAGCGCGCTGACGGCGTCGGTCCGCGATTTGTGGGGCAACCCCAACCCGTTTGCCGCTGGTGGCTTCCCGGCCGAGCATCCAGTCCTGCTGACGCTGATCTGGATCGTCGCGATCATCGCCGTCTTCGGTCCGCTGGGAGTGCGACGCTACCGCCTCCTCAGCCGCTAACGTCATCACCCAGGTTACCGAGATCTCGAGAGCCGCCTGTCTGGAACCGGACCGGCGGCTCTTCCGCGTTATAGTGAAGCGAACAATAAGAACGAAGAATAGCGGTGGGAGAGGGGCGGACGATGGATCGGGTGAGCTGTGCGGTGATTCCCGGCGATGGAATCGGGCCGGAGGTCGTGTCGGAGGGGCTGCGCGTGCTGCAGGCGGCAGCAGAGATTGACGGCGGCCTGGCGTTTGACTTCACTGAGTTCCCCTGGAGTTGCGAGTATTACGCGCGCAACGGCGAGATGATGCCGGCAGATGGCCTCGATACGCTCAGCAGCTTCGAGACGATCTTCCTCGGCGCGGTCGGCTATCCCGGTGTGCCGGATCACGTCTCGCTCTGGGGCTTGCTGATCCCGATCCGCCGAACTTTTCAGCAGTACGTCAACCTGCGTCCGGCACGATTGCTGCGCGGCGTACGCTCGCCACTGAGTGAGCCCGGCACCATCGACCTTGTCGTCGTCCGTGAGAACTCGGAGGGCGAATACTCCAGCATGGGCGGGCGGTTGCACGCCGGGACGCCGGCCGAGATGGCGATCCAGAACACCGTCTTCACCCGTATGGGCGTCGAGCGGGTCGTGCGCTACGCCTACGAGCAGGCCCGCTCGCGGCGCGGCCATCTGACCTCGGCGACCAAGTCGAATGGCATCAATATCACGATGCCGTACTGGGACGAGGTGGTCGCGGCTGTCGGCGCTGAATACCCCGATGTCGCAACCGACCAGTACCACATTGATGCGCTGTCGGCGTTCTTCGTCACCCGTCCGGACTCGTTTGACGTTGTTGTCGGCTCAAACCTGTTCGGCGACATCCTGTCCGATCTGGCTGCCGCGGTGATGGGCGGTATCGGCATGGCACCGGCCGCCAATCTCAACCCTGAGCGACGCTTTCCGTCGATGTTCGAGCCGGTCCACGGCTCGGCACCGGATATCGCCGGACGCGGCATCGCCAACCCAATCGGCCAGATCTGGACGGCCAAGATGCTCCTCGACCACCTCGGTCGTGAAGAGCTCGGCTCGGCGTTGCTCGACAGCATTGAAGAGGTGCTGGCACGTGGCGAATCGCTGACGCCTGACCTCGGAGGCCGCGCGACAACCAGCGAACTGGCCGACGCGATCATCACCGAGTTTCGCTCGCGGGGATAGGTCCGGGGCGCAGGCGATCGCCCGTGACGCATGAGAGGAGCAGGGCGTGTGGTACGCACTTGCCGCAGCCCTTGTCGCCTGCGCCGTCGTGCCGCTCACGATCGTCTACTACCGCTGGCTGGCGCGCGCCATCGCCCCCCGCGTCTCCTGGCTGCCGCTCCTGATCGGCATGACGATCATCGCCGGCTTCGTCGCTGCGCCGTGGCTGGTGGTGCTGGCTGTCGTGTGGGTGGTGGCTTGAGATGTGGCGGGTGGGTGGCCGCCGTCCTCCGACACCCACCGTGCTAGACTCGCCAGCATTGGCATGCTGTGGTGGGATCGGAGATGCGGGATGGCTGAGCGGAGTGTCGTGCTGATCGATGGCGGCGATTTGACGATCGCTGATGTCATCGCCGTCGCGCGCGAAGGCGCACGCGTTGAGCTTGGCGAGAACGCCATCCAGAAGATGCGTCACACCCGTGCCTATATCGATGCTGCCGCCGCTGGGGATCGCCCGGTCTATGGCGTGACAACAGGCTTCGGCGGCCTGGCGCGTGTGCTGATACCGGCCGACGCGCGGGTTGAGATGCAGCACGCCATTCTGCGCTCGCACGCGGCAGGCATGGGACCGGCGATTGAGCCGGAAGTGGCCCGAGCGCTGATTCTTCTGCGCACCGTGACGCTGGCGAAGGGCTACTCCGGCGCGCGGCCCGTCGTCGCTGAGCAGTTCGTGAAGCTACTCAATGCCGGCATCATCCCCTACATCCCGGTGTTTGGCTCATTGGGAGCAAGCGGTGATCTCGCGCCGCTGTCGCACGCGTCGCTGCTGCTTATCGGCGATGGCTGGGTTGTTGGCGAGCATGGAGAACCGCTGCCGGCTGCTCCTGCATTGGACGTTGCCGGTATCGAGCCAATCTCTCTGGAAGCCAAAGAGGGGCTGGCGCTCATCAACAGCACTGACGGCATGCTCGGCATGCTGGCGATGGCGATCGTTGATGCCGAGCGCCTGTTCCGCACAGCCGACGCAATCGCCGCGATGACTGTTGAAGGACTGCTCGGCACCGACCGCCCGTTCGCCGCCGATCTGCAGGCGCTGCGACCGCATCCCGGTCAGGCGAAGAGCGCCGAGAATCTGCGCAAGATGCTGGCAGCGTCGCCGCTCGTTGCGGCCCATGATGACGTGACCCACGGAGTGCAGGACGCCTATTCGCTGCGCTGCCATCCGCAGGTGATTGGGGCGGCGCGCGACACGTTGGACTACGTGACGGTCGTCGCTGAGCGCGAGCTGGCGTCGGCAGTCGACAACCCGGTGATTTTGCCGGATGGTCGCGTCGAATCGGTGGGCAACTTTCACGGTGAGCCGCTCGCCTTCGCCTGCGACTTCCTCACTATCGCCGCCTGTGAGGTTGGCGCGATTTCGCAGCAGCGCGTCGACCGGATGCTCGATGCGACGCGCTCGCGCGGTCTTCCAGCGTTCCTCTCGACCGACGCTGGCGTCAACTCCGGTCTGATGATCGCGCAGTACACAGCGGCATCGATCGTCGCTGAGAATCGTCGCCTGTCGCATCCGGCCAGCACCGATTCGATGTCGACGTCAGCCGGCCAGGAGGATCACGTTTCGCTCGGCTGGGCGTCTGCCCGTAATCTCCGGCAGGTACTGGCAAACCTGAGCCGCGTTCTGGCGGTTGAGGCGATGGCAGCCGGACTGGCGATCGACCTGCGCGACCCGCTGCAGCCCAGCGCGGGCTCGCGGGCAGTGCTCGATTTGCTTCGGACACAGGTGCCGGGTCCAGGGCCGGATCGCTTCCTCGCGCCGGAGCTTGCGGTGATCACCGAGATGATCCGCGATGGCCGCCTGCTGGACGCCGCCGAAGGACAGGTCGGCGCGTTCGCCTAGCGCCCGCAGTTGCTACTCGTTCAGCGATTCCAGTGCCTGCTCAAGGTCCGCAATCAGGTCGCGGGTCGACTCGATGCCGACCGACAGTCGGATCATGCCCGGGTGTTGCGCCCACGGCGAGCCGGGGATTTCGGCCATCAGCTCCGGCGCAGACTCCAGCCAGGCGGTCGGCGGGAAGATGAGCGACTCGACGCCGCCGAGACTGGTGGCCAGCAGGAAGAGCGTGGTGCGTTCCGATACGCGCCGTGCTGCCTCCGAGCCGCCCTCAACCTCGAACGACACCATGCCGCTGTAGCCGGTCGGCATCTGTCGCGATGCCAGCTCGTGCCCAGGATGGCTCGGCAGGCCCGGATAGATCACGCGGGTGACACCGGGGCGACCCTCGAGCCACTCGGCGATCGCCTGGGCATTGACCATGTGCTGGCGCATGCGAACGCCGAGTGTGCGGATGCCGCGGATCAGCAGCCAGCAATCAAAGGCGCTCGGCACTGCGCCCTGGTTGTACTGCCGCTCGCGGATTTCGGCGGCCAACTCGGGCGTGCGCGAGATGACCGCGCCGCCCAGCAGGTCGCTGTGTCCGCCGAGATACTTCGTTGTTGAGTGGACGACGAGATCGATGCCGAAGTCGATTGGATTCTGGCAGTACGGCGAGGCGAACGTGTTGTCGACGACCGTGATCGCACCGGCAGACTGTCCGATCTCCGCCATTGCGGAGAGGTCAACGATGTCGAGCAGCGGGTTCGTCGGGCTCTCAATGTAGATCATGCGCGTGTTCGGGCGCACAGCCGCCTGCACCGCTTCGACATCGGTCAGATCAACGACGGTCGTGTCGATGCCATAGCGCGGCAGGTCGTTGGTGAAGATGTCATAGGTCGTCAGGTAGCAGTCGTAGCCGACGATAGCGTGGTCGCCGCTGGAAAGCAGCTGCATCGCCGCATTGACTGCCGCCATGCCGGAGGCGAACGCCGCAGCCTCCACGCCGTGCTCGATCTTCGCCAGCAGCCCCTCCAGCGCGTCGCGAGTCGGGTTCGCACCGCGCGAATAGCGGTACTTTGCGTCGTCGTTGATCTGCCCACGCACGAATGTCGAGGTCGGATGAATCGGCGGAGTCACCGCGCCGGTGGCCGGGTCGGGGCCGGGGCCACCGTGGATCAACAGCGTGTCGACATCGAGGTCCCGTCGATCGGGCATCAGGGCTTCTCCTTCTCTGAGCCGGCGGCGCGGCCGGGAATATCCATCTCAAAATGGAGTGCTTCGGAGATTCCGTCGCGATCATCCAGGATGAGTCTGGCCGGCATGGAGCGCCAGAACGCCTCCGCTCCCGGCGAGCGTGGGTCGGTGTGCAGGATCAGGACATCGTAGCTGTCAATCGTCGCGACGAATTGCACGGCCGCATCGACCAGCCGACGCGCCAGGCCGTTGCGGCGATAGGCACGATCGACGTAGACACGCACGATCTGGGCGGAGCGCTCCGGATCGTAACGCTCGACGAGCCAGGCATGGTTGAACTCCGGCTTCAGCCCACCAGAGCGCACGCCGGCTGTCGCGGCAATCTCGCCCGTGTCATCGTCGACGGCGACGTATAGGATGTTGCGCGGGTTATCGATGTAGGTCGCCTGCATCTGGTCGACATCGCCGTGGAACTCCGGCCGGTAGCCGTAGCCGAAGTCCTGCTCGAAGATGCGGATCATCAGGTCGCGTGCTGCCGGAACATCTGCCGGTGTCAACGGGCGAATCGTGAATGACCGTTGCGGTTGATCAGCCATCTTCCACCTCTCGGGCCGCGGGTCACCGCGAGCCCATTGTCAGTTGCTATTCTCGGCGAAGGCCGCTTCGACCAGCGTCGCCAGTGTGCGCAGATCAGGCACTTCCATGTCCGGCACTGCCTCCTGCGGCGGCGTCGCGCCGAAGCCGTCGCGCCCGTGGCGGCGATTGACCCAGACTGTCGTCAGGCCCAGCGAGTTGGCCGGAGCGATGTCGTGGAACAGGCTCTGGGCAACGTGCAGGATCTTCTCCTTTGGTGTGTCGAGCCGTTCGAGCAGCTTCCGGAAGTTGTTCAGGTTCGGCTTGTAGCTGCCGACCTGTTGGGCCGTTACGACCGCGTCGAACGGGATTTCAAGGCGCTTCGCGGACTCGTCAAAGAGGTCATCATCGACGTTTGAGAGGATGACGAGCTTGTAGTGCCGCTTCAGTGTGCGCAGCCCCTCGGTGCTGTCGGGGAATGCCGGCCAGTCGCCAACTGATGCGCCAAATGCCGCCCGCTCATCGGGAGATGGGGTGAAGCCGAGCCGCTCGCCGAATCCGTCGGCAACCTCAGCCAGAACGTCGCGGTACGCCTTGTACGGTCCCGCTTCGACGGCAGCTTCAATCTCGCCGAACTGCTCCAGCATCTGGTTGTCGCTCAGCTCGTGCCCGTGGGCGCTCAGCAGTGGGCGCAGAGCATTGAGGATGCCGGTCTCCCAGTCAATCAGTGTGCCGTAGCAGTCGAACGTCAGCGTTGAGAATTCGCGCAGGTCTATGGCCACGCTCTCCCCTATTCCCCGTATCGTCATGCTCATACTGACTTGAGAGCATAGGCAACGAGAACGGCGCGGTCAAACAGTTCACCGACCCGACATGCATGATTGTCGAAGACGGACTACGATATATCGAGTCGCTGGAGAATCACACCCCGATACCGCGCGATCGACGGGAGAGTCACCTGGCCACTGATGATCTTCACCAGAACGATGTGCGACGTGCAGATGCGGTGTATACAGCTGCCTATCTGCGGTTGGAGGCTGTCGTCCCCGGCTTCACGATCGAGCAGGTTGGCGATTTGAAGCACATCACCTACGGGCGCCCGAAAATGGGCGTCTGGCACGAGCTTGAGGCTGGCGATGCTGCTCCGGCCGAGGTCCTGGCGGTCATCGCCGAGCATCCGGATTTGCGTGACGCGTACGTCGCATTCCACACGAGCGATGAAGGGCCGGAGGCTCAGTTCCGGGATGCCGGCTACACCCGCATCGTGCGGAACTACCTGATGCGTCTGGATGTTCGTGACTCCGCTGGTCGGCCGGACGACCAGATCGTGCGCCTGACGACTGAAGCTGAGATCGAGCGACTGGCGATGCTGCGCGAGGATGGTCGCATTCTGCCGGAGTACGTGAACGATCCGGAGATCGGCTGCTATGCGCTGGTCGTCGACGACGTGCCGGTGGCCTCGGCGGTGGTCATCACTGACGGCGACACCGCCGTCGTCGAATATGTCCAGACGCTAGAGCGCTACCGTCGGCTCGGCTATGGGCGCTGGTTCATGCGTGGTCTGCATCGCCTGGCCGCCAACAACGGCGCGCACTGGATGGTGCTCGCCTCGAACGACCAGGGCCTGCCGTTGTATGAATCGTTGGGCTACCAACCACTCCGCTATATCGACATTTATCATCGGCAGGAGATACCCGGAACGTAAGTACGTGCGTGGCAACGGGAAGTCCGCGAGGATGGAGGCGCGATGCCGAATGTTGAACAGGTGCGTCAGAAGCGATCCGGCACGGGCCTGCGCGCCTGGGATCGCGAACGAGCGTTTGAGGGCTTCACGATCTTTACCCCGATGGCGGGCGGCAACGAGGTCTATCTCATTGACATGGCCGGTGAGGTCGTTCATCGCTGGCAGACGCCGTATCCGCCGGGGCTCTACGGTCGCCTGACCGAGCGGGGAACGTTGCTTTACAACGGCAAGACACCGGAGCAGCCCGGCCGTTTCATCGCCCAGGCGGCCTGGAAGGGCGGCGCGATTCTGGAGATGACCTGGGATGGCCGCGTCCTCTGGGAGGTCAATCATCCCGATCACCATCATGACGGCATTCTGTTGCGCAATGGCAACGTGCTGCTTGTCTGCATTGCCCCGCTCTCGTCCGACATTGCAACCGCCGTGCAGGGCGGAACCGTCGGCTCCGAGTTCGAAGGGCAGATGCACGCGGACTATCTCGTTGAGATGACGCGCGGCGGCGAGGTCGTCTGGGAATGGCGCTCCTGGGAACACCTCGATCCGGTCAAAGATTCGATCTCGGTCATCCAGAACACGCGCGCTGCCTGGACGCACTGCAACTCGGTCAGTGAGCTGCCGGACGGGAATCTGCTGCTGTCATTCCGCAATCTCTCGCTGGTAGCGATCCTGGATCGCGGCACTGGCGAGCTGATCTGGAGAATCTCGTCGCCGACGGTCGCCCAGCAGCACGCGCCGGTCATGCTCGATAATGGCAATATCCTGCTATTCGATAACGGCACCCACCGCATCGATCATCTGCTGCCCTACTCTCGCGTTATCGAGATTGACCCGGCGACGAAGGAGATAGTCTGGCGCTATCAGGAAGAGGATGTCTCGCAGTTCTTCAGCCCACTCATTTCCAGCGCCGAACGTCTTCCAAACGGAAACACGCTCATCTGCGAAGGCACGTTTGGCCGCTTGTTCGAGGTGACGAGCGAGGGAGATGTCGTGTGGGAGTACATCAATCCGTTCTTTGTCGATGATGTAAGCACGGAACGCGTGAAGCCGGTGAATCGCGTGTTTCGCGCCTACCGCTATTCCGCCGCAGACATCGATCGCGCACGCGCGACAGCGAATCTGCGCTGACCGGTTTGGAGTGAAAGATGAACGCAACTCCGCGAACGATCCGCGCGCCACGCGGAGCAGAACTGAGCTGCAAAGGCTGGCCGCAGGAGGCAGCACTGCGGATGCTGATGAACAACCTTGATCCCGAGGTGGCCGAGCGCCCGGAGGATCTGGTCGTCTATGGCGGCACTGGCCGCGCTGCGCGGTCGTGGGAAGCGTTCGACGCCATTGTGGATAGCCTGCGCAATCTGGAGGCGGACGAGACGCTGCTCGTCCAGTCCGGCAAGCCGGTCGGCGTCATGCGCACGCACGAGGACGCGCCCCGGGTGCTGATCGCCAACTCCCTGCTCGTCCCGAAGTGGGCGACCTGGGAGGAGTTCTGGCGGCTTGAGGGCCTGGGCCTGACGATGTACGGCCAGATGACCGCCGGCTCGTGGATCTACATCGGCACGCAGGGCATTCTGCAGGGCACATACGAGACATTTGGTGAGCTCGCCCGCCAGCACTTTGGTGGCTCACTGGCCGGCAAGCTGGTGTTGACTGCCGGTCTCGGCGGGATGGGCGGCGCCCAGCCGCTGTCGGTGACAATGAATGACGGCGTCTGCCTCGTTGTCGAAGCCGATCCGCATCGCGTGCAGCGGCGACTGGAAACGCGCTACGTCGATCGTGCGACGGAGTCGCTTGATGAGGCGCTAGAGCTGGCCGAGGCAGCGCGAGCCAGCGGCGCAGCGCTGTCGATTGCGCTGGTCGGCAACGCTGCCGAAACGCATCCGGAGCTCGTGCGCCGCGGATTCCGCCCCGATGTCGTCACCGACCAGACCTCGGCGCACGACGCGCTGGACGGCTACATCGTGCCGGAGATGACGCTGGAGGACGCTCGTCTGCTCCGTGCTCAGGACCCCGAAGGCTATTTCAAGCGCTCTCTGGCGGCGATGGGCGCACATGTCCAGGCGATGCTCGACTTCCAGCAGGCTGGCTCGGTCGTCTTCGACTACGGCAACAATCTGCGCGGTCAGGCGTTCCTGGCCGGCGTCGAAAACGCCTTCGATTATCCCGGATTCGTCCCGGCCTACATTCGTCCGCTCTTCTGCGAGGGGCAGGGTCCATTCCGCTGGGTGGCCCTTTCCGGCGATCCCGAGGACATCTACGAAACCGATCGCGCACTGATGGAACTGTTCCCGGAGAAGGAGCACCTGCATCGCTGGCTGCGCATGGCAAAAGAGCAGGTTGAGTTTCAAGGACTGCCCGCGCGCATCTGCTGGCTGGGCTATGGCGAGCGCCACCTGGCCGGCCTGAAGTTCAACGAGCTGGTTGCCAGCGGACGTGTCAAAGCGCCGATCGTCATCGGGCGCGACCATCTCGATAGCGGCTCGGTCGCCTCGCCGTACCGTGAGACGGAGGCGATGCGCGACGGCTCCGACGCCATCGCCGACTGGCCGATCCTCAACGCGCTGGTCAACACCGCGTCCGGTGCGACCTGGGTGTCGGTCCATCACGGCGGCGGTGTCGGCATCGGCCTGTCGATCCACGCCGGGCAGGTGATCGTCGCAGACGGCACACCGGCAGCGGCCAAGCGGTTGGAGCGCGTGCTGACCAACGATCCGGGCATGGGCGTGCTGCGTCACGTCGATGCGGGCTACGAGCGCGCGGTCCTGCACGCGCGCGCGACGAAGATGCAGATCCCGATCTGGCCGACAGAAACGGGTAGCTAGAACGACAGAGAATAGAGCGGTTGATGTCTGGACGATTTCATCGGTTCCAACACGGCGGCGTGAACTTTACGGTCATCTGCGAGCTGGAGCGCGAACTTCCGCCCGGTGGTGGTCCTTCCTTTCTCAATGCACCCGCAGATGAGGTGCGCGCCGCCGTTGACAGGTGGACGAGCGAAAGCGGCGGTCCGCTGCGCATGGCGATGAATATCCTCGTCGCCGATATCGACGGCAAGCTGGTCGTCATTGACACCGGCAACGGTCCGAGCGACGACAACGCACGCGGCGCGATGGTTGAAGGGCTAGAGGCGGCGGGAATCGACCCATCTGCCGTCGATATGGTCATCACGACCCATGGTCACGGCGATCACATTGGGGGGAACACCGACGCCGCCGGCAATCCGACCTTTCCGAACGCGACCTACGTCATCAGCGACATTGAGTGGCAGCGGCTAACCAGCGACCCGAATGACGCCGCTCAGCGCCAGCTCATTGGCCTCGCCGACCGCTATCGGCAGGTGACGCCCGGCGACGACATCATGCCGGGCATCGGCACAATTCCCGCGCCAGGTCATGCAGCCGGGATGATGGCGCTCGTGATCGGCAAGGGCGACGATACGCTGCTCCACGTCGCTGACACGTTCCATCTGGCGTTCCAGCCCGGTCATCCAGATTGGTACATCTCGTTCGATGGCGATCCCGACCAGACGGTTCGCACCCGGCGCAGCCTGTTCGCGCGCGCTGCCGAGAATGGACATCTCGTGATGGCCTACCACGCGCCGTTCCCCGGGCTTGGCCGGATTGAAGCGGATGGCGATGTCTGGCGCTGGCGACCAGCGGAATGATGTCAGCATGAGCTTTCGGCAGCGCCTGACGCAGCCGACCGCGCTACTGCTCGATGGCGCGCTCGGCACTGAGCTGGAGCGGCGCGGCGTGCCGACGCCGGAGCCGCTCTGGTCGGCGCAGGCGCTGCTGGAGCATCACGAGGACATCCGCCAGCTTCACGCTGCTTACGTCGACGCCGGGGCAGAGGTTCTCACTGCCAACACGTTTCGCACGAACGAGCGCGCCGTCGAACGCGCCGGGCTGACTGGTCAGGCGGAGACGCTGACACGCCGCGCCGTCGACCTCGCTCGCGCCGCTGCCGACGCGGCGGATCGACGGGTCTGGGTAGCCGGCTCAATCTCGCCGGTCGAAGACTGCTTCTCGCCCTGGCTGGTGCCCGACGATGATGCGCTACTCCGCGAACACACGCTCCTCGCCGGTTGGCTTGCCGAAGCCGGCGTCGACCTGATCCTGATTGAGACGATGAATTGCATCCGGGAAGCGCGCGTTGCGGCGCACGTGGCCGTGTCCACCGGCCTGCCGGTGCTGGTGAGCTTCGTCTGCGACGACCAGGGCCAGCTGCTTTCTGGTGAATCGCTCGCCGATGCCGCAACCGCGCTCGCGCCGCTCGGGCCCGACGCGCTGCTGGTCAATTGCATCCCGACGCCGCATGTCGAAACAGCCCTGCGCGCGCTCGCCAGCGCGACGTCCCTCCCGACCGGAGCCTACGGAAACCTCGGCCCGCCTGTCGCGCCCGATCGCTGGGAGCTCGAAGATACCGTCGGTCCGCAGCGCTACGCCGTGTACGCGCGAGACTGGATCGGTCTCGGCGCACAGATCATCGGCGGCTGCTGCGGCACAACCCCGGCGCACATAGCCGCACTCCGTGAGCTGGTTGGTGGACTCAAACCCGACCACTCGTCCTGAATGTTGCGCGGTTATCTCGGGGTCTGTCGTGATAGACCGTGCGCTGCCCCGACAGACCACAGAGGCGGCTACAATCCCTGCCCCGCACTTATCCCGGCGATTCGACCGAAGACCGAGCCGGACGTAAGGCCAGTGCCGCCCGGGTAGTTGAAATAAAACAGCCCGCCGACTAGCTCTCCGGCCGCGTAGAGACCAGGAATCGGTTGCATCGCCGTGTCGAGAACACGCGCATTGCGATCGATCCGCAGGCCGCCAAACGTGAACGTGATACCGCACGTTACCTCGTAGGCTTCATACGGCGGCGTGTCCAGCCGGTTGGCCCAGTTCGATTTCGGCACAGTAAGCCCGTTCGTCCCGCGACCGTCCTTCACCGTCGGGTCGAATGGCACGTCGTCCTGCACTGCGGCGTTGTACTCCTCGACCATCTCCAGGAAGCGCGCGCCGTTGACATCTTCCAGCTTGTTGGCCAGCTCTTCGAGCGTATCGGCGCGAACCTTTGTCACCTCGCGGATACGGTACTCGTCGCGCAGGAGATGCGTGACCTTGGCGTCAAACACCTGCCAGGCGAATTGCCCCGGCTGCTGCAATACGATCTGCCCGTACTTCGCGTAGGTGTAGTTGCGGAAATCCGCACCCTCATCGACGAAGCGCTCGCCGTTGGCGTTCACCATGATGCCGAACGGGTAGCTGTGCTTCTGAAAGTTGTCGCCAACCCGCAGGTCGCCGAAGTCGGGCGCGTTGCGGTCCCAGGCGACTGCGTGCGACCCGGACCAGTTGCCCCACGGCATTGCGCCGACAGCCAGCGCCATGCGGATGCCATCCCCGGTGTTGAAGCGCGTGCCGCGGACTTTTGCCAGGTCCCAGCCCGCCCCGAGGTAGCGCGTGCGCCACTCGGCGTTGGCCTCGAACCCGCCACTGGCCAGTACGACGACGCCGGCCCGGATCTCTTCGCGGCGTCCGTTCTGGCGTGCGACGACGCCGCGCACCTCGCCATCCTCTTCGATGAGATCAGTTGCGCCGCACTCGTAGCGAATCTCGATGCCTTCGGCTTCGATCGCCTGCATCAGCGCCTCGATCAGGCCCGGGCCGCCGCCGGTCACCTCAACAGCCAGACCGCCCCAGAAGCGGAAGCGATCGCCGATGCGGAATGCCTGTCGGCCATAGCTCGGTGAGAAGCGGACGCCGTGCGTGCGCATCCAGACGGCCACTGCGCGGCTCTGATCGATCAGGATCGGCACGAGATCGGGATCGGCGCGATACTGGGTAATGCGCGCCATGTCGGCGAAGAACTGGTCAGCCGTGTAGCTGCCGAAGTCTGTTGTTGCCAGCTCGTGCTCGGTCAGCTCGGGCATGACCTCGAGCAGGTCATCGACACCGTCGAAGGCGAGCCGAAACGCGCCGGCAGTGTAGCGGCTGTTCCCTCCGCGTTCGGCGTGCGGCGCGCGCTCCAGCACGAGGACGCTCGCGCCCTGCTCGCGGGCCGCCAGCGCCGCGCAGAGTGCGGCGTTCCCCGCGCCGACAACAATAACGTCATAACTCGCGCTCACAATCGCGTCCTCCCTGGCTCCCCGGTGGCTCCCTCTGCGGCGATTGTAGTGGCTCTGGACGCCGCGTGACGGTGTGCTAGCCTGCAAAGTGAGTGGCACAACGATGTGTCGGAACGCGGAGGCTTCGCGATGACCCGTATCCCCGGTGTTGACTACACCCAGCTGCCAGACGATCTGCGTCGCCCGATCGAGCAGCAGGTCCGCAAGTCCGGTAAGCCCTTCGGCGGCCACGTCCTCTATGCTCGCCGGGAGCCGATCTACCGCGCAGCCAAGCAGATGTGGGCAGCGCTATCCGAATCGGGCCTGATCGATGCGCGACTGACCGCGATCCTGAACCGGCGCGTGGCATCGATCAATGGCTGTGAATTTTGAACGGACCTCAATGCTGCCGTCGGCAGCCACCTCGGTGTCTCGGATGCTCAGCTCGACGCGCTTGCTGGAGACTGGGAGTCCAGCGGTCTGTTCGATGAGCGCGAGAGCGTCGCACTCGCCTATGCGGACGCCATCACCTGGTCCGATCGTGACGTTGATGACGAGCTGTTCGCGCGCGTGCGCGAGCACTTCGACGATGACGCCATCGTTGAGCTGACTGAGGTCATCGCCTGGGAGAACGCCTCCAGCAAGTTCAACCGCGCTTTGCGCGTGCCGTCGAATGGATTGTGGAAGCGACGCGAGCAGGCCGAAGGCTGAACGAATCATTGATCAGGAGTCGACGGACCGACCCGCCTGCCGGTCGTAGTTCCGCAGCATCATGCCCGTCGCGCGCCGCATGGCGAAGCGCTCGTAGTACGGCTGCAGCTCGGTGTCGCAGAGCAGATCGACCATGTAGTAATCGGAGAGCCGGTCGACCATCCGACGGACGAGCTCGCTGCCGATACCGCGATCCTGATATTCCGGCAGCACCTCCAGCAGCGGGATGTAGGCCGACAGCACGCCATCGCTCACGGCGGTAATGAAGCCGACAACCGCGCCGCCTTGTTCCATCTCCCCATCGCGCGCCAGGACGATGTGCGAGCTGCCTCGGAGCAGGCGCAGATGCGTTTCCGGCGCCGGCGGATTCGGCCAGCCAACGAAGAAGCCCTGCAGATCCGCAGCGGTGAGATCGTCCGCCGACTCGCTATACCAGATCATCCCATACCCCTCCCACTCCCGCGCCGGAGTATATCCGGGTAGGATGAGCGTTAGATATTGGCGATAGTCGCCGCGCAAAACATCCGTGCGGACAGGACCCGGCCTGTCCTCGCCGTGAGGCGACCCTCCCGCGCAGCGCGCTCGCGCGTCGGCCAGTGGCAAGCACTGCGCAGGAAGCGGATCGGCATACGGCGCTGAGATCTGGTTGATTGGTGGCTCAACAGCCGCTTGCTACAAATGCAAGAATCCAGGCGATCGAGCCGCGAAGGTCGCCTCACGGCGAGGACAGCGCTAGCGCTGTCCCTACGAAACGGCAGACATACCCGTAGCAACACGACTCCCCTCTCCCCGCGGGAGAGGGGCCGGGGGTGAGGTCCTCCACGTCCCACACTGAAAGGTGCTGTCCATGTCGCGATCCCTGGCGGTTGATGGAACGGACCTGACCGGGCGTGTGCTGGGGCCGGTGCTGGCGCGCTGGCGGAGCCAGCTTGGCTGGACGCAGGACGAGCTCGCGCTTCGCGCTGGCGTCAGCCGCGGCTACCTGTCGCGCCTGGAGCGCGGTCTGCCCGGACGGCCGGGTCTGGATGTTCTGACCCGCGTCTGTGGGGCAATGGGGCGCTCGTGGACCGAGCTGTATGCGCAGGCTGGCCTGGCGCTGCCGGGCGATGTGACGCTCGATGCGATCGGTGTCGGGCTGGATGATCCGGAACTGCTGCTCTATCTCCGGCGCTTGCCCGAGCTGGAACGTCGCGACCTCGACATCGTGCGTGCGGTGCTGCGCGCCTGCTTCGACCGACGCGATCAGCCGCTGCCGTCGCAGCGAGGTGATATTCGGCAGCTCGCATTACCAGCAGGCAATGATCACCGGCCCGATTCTGAGATTCAGTAACTGATTTTGATCGTTAAATAAGAATCAGTACAAAAACGCTTGACATTGGTTCTCTTCCTCGCTAGGATAGTGGCGAAGGAGGAAGAACCGTGACGATTCAGATCAATTCCTGCCCCAGTTGTGAAGGTGAGCTCATTGTTCGTGAGCTCTATTGCCCGACCTGTGACATCCAGATCCGTGGGTCGTTCGCCGCGCCATCGCCAGTCGCGCCGTCGCTGAACCTCTCGGAGGAGCAGCGCGCGTTCTTGCGGCTGTTCGTGCTGAGCCGCGGCAACCTCTCGGATGTCGAGCGTTCGCTCGGCGTCTCCTACCCGACTGTCCGTGCCAAGCTGGATGACCTCATCGCTGCGTTCAGCGAGGAGAGCGGCGCCACAGAGCCGGAGACCGAAGAGCTCGATCGCGAAGAGATTCTGGCGCGTGTTGCCGATGGTCGGCTGTCGCCGGACGAAGGCATGTCGATGCTCCGTCGCCTGGCTAGCGAAGCCTGAGTCGGAGGAGCGTGATGGCAGCCGACGTCGCATTCGCCAACCAGACAGCCGCGGCTCGTCTGCCGATCTTCGCGTTTCTCGGCGGCAACGCCATATCGCTGATCGGCAGCATGCTGACGATGGTTGCGCTGCCGTGGTTCGTGCTTGAGACGACCGGCAGCGCCGGCAAGATGGGCATCACGGCGTTCGTCATCGCTCTGCCCGGTTTCGTGATGGGCGTGTTCGGCGGCGCGCTGGTCGATCGCATTGGCTTTCGCCGCGTCAGCATTGCTGCCGATCTGGTGAGTGCCACGGCGATCGCGCTCGTCCCGATCCTCCATCATTCGATCGGCCTGGCCTTCTGGGAGCTGCTCATCCTCGTGTTCATGGCCGAGCTGCTCGCCATCCCCGGATTGACGGCACGACGCTCGATGATCCCGGAGCTGGCAGCGGCTGGACGAATGCGACTCGAGTCGGCCAACTCGATCTTCGAAGGGACGCAGTTCGCCGCGTTGCTCGTCGCGCCGCCGCTTGCAGGTATGCTGATCGCCCTGGTCGGTGCCGACACTGTCCTGTTGTTCGATGCTTGCACGTTCGCCATCTCGGCGCTGGTCGTTGTACTGGCAGTCCCGGCGCGTCTGATTCCGACGCGACCGCGCACCAGCACCCGCTATGTCGAAGATCTGAAGGCGGGCTTTCGGTTCTTGCGTGGCGACGACGTCCTGCTCGTCCTGGCGGCTGGGCTGGCTATCTCGAACTTTGTCAGTAGCCCGATCGTCTCAGTCGTCCTGCCGGTCTTCGTCAAGCGCACCTGGGATGACCCGACGCGCCTGGGCCTGATCGCGGCGGCGTTCGGCATCGGTGCGCTGTCCGGCGCGGTGTTCTACGGCGTCGCCGGTCATCGGCTGCCGCGGCGGATGATCTGGATTCTCGGCTACATGCTGACGACCGTCTCGACCTGGGTGCTGCTGTTCTCGACCAATCTGGCCGTCATCATGGCCGGCGTTGTCGTCGGCGCGCTGGTCGTCGGTCCGCTCAACCCGTTGCTGGTCACCGTCCGCCACGAGCGGATTCCAGCCGAGCTGCGCGGCCGCGTCTTCAGCACGTTCTCGGCGATCTCGCAGGTTGCTGCCCCGCTCGGGATGTTGCTCGCCGGCCTGTCGATCGAGCACCTCGGCCTGCGCGGGACGATCCTCGCCATCGCCATTCTTTCGCAGACATTGGCTGTCGGCATGTTCTTCGTCCCGGCGATCCATCGGCTCGACGAGTCGCGGGTCGTGGCTGAGGGGAGTGCCGCATGAGCCGGCTGCGCGATGGATCGGCGACGCCACTGCGGTCGATGCTGGCTGCGAACCTGATCTCGCAGCTCGGCAATCAGTTCTCGAACATCGCGATCCCCTGGTTCGTGCTGGAGACGACCGGCAGCGCCGGCAAGATGGGCCTTGTTGCGGCAGTCGGCCTGATTCCGCTCATCATCATGGGCGCAGTCGCGGGCGGAATGGTTGAGCGCGTCGGCTATCGACGCATGGCGATCATCTCAGATCTTGCCAGTGCGGGCTCGGTCGCGTTGATCCCGCTGCTCTACCTGACCGGCTCGCTGCCGTTCTGGCTGCTGCTCGTGCTTGTATTCGCTGGCGCGGTGCTCGATGCACCGGGCATGACATCGCGGACGAGCCTCTATCCCGATCTGGCAACGCTGGCCGGCATGCCGCTGGAGCGGGCCAACTCGCTCTGGATGATCGCGGGTCGCATCGCTGGCATGTTTGGCGCACCGCTGGCCGGCGCGACGATGGTGTTCATTGGTCCTGAAGGTGCCCTGATCGTCAATGCCGCGTCGTTTGTTGTGTCGGCAGCGATCCTCTCAGCCGGGTTGCCGATGCTGCGCACTGAGCGAGTCGTCGAGCGCGGTCGCTACTTCGCCGAGATTGCCGAAGGTATGCGCTTTATCCGCTCCGATCGCCTGGTGCTCTGGATGATTGTCACGGCGGTGACCGGCAGTCTCCTGGCTGAGCCGCTCTACGCGGTTGTCCTGCCGGTCTACGCGCGGGATGTCCTGGGATCGGCGCTGGACCTCGGCTTCCTGTACTCCGCGCTCGGCGCAGGATCGATCGTCGGCGCAGCGATCTATGCCGTGCGTGGTCACCAGTTTCCGCGACGCCTCGTGTATGTTGGCGGGTTTACCGTCCGGGCGCTGACGTTCTGGGTGCTGGTCGCGATTCCGCCACTCTGGCTCGCTGTCGGAGCGATCCTGATCAATGCCGTTGCGCTTGAGCCGGCCAACCCGTTGGCGATGACGGTGATGCAGGAGCGCATTCCCGAATACATGCGCGGTCGCGTCTTCGGCCTGATCGCTGCGACCAGCCTGGCGACGAAGCCAATCGGCCTCGTGATGTACGGCTTGCTGCTTGAGCGCGCCGGTTTGCAGACATCGCTCCTGGTCATGGCCATCGCCAACTGTGTCGTTGTCGGAGCCCTCTGGTTCGTTCCGACATTCCACAAGATGCACGCTCCGCTTGCCGGAATTACCCAACCTGCCGTTGCCTGGAAGGAGGCCGCATGATCTTTGGCCGTTCGAAGAATGTCGACGAACAGTTCGCTCGTCATACCCTGCCGATTGGTGAGGCCGATCACGTCGTTGCCCGCATCGGCATGCACGTCGGCGTGCTCCGTATCTCCGGCGGCGCGACCGACCTTCTTGATGGCGCATTCCGCTATACCGCGGATCGTGAGCCGATCCTCAACTATGAGGAGGCGGATGGCGCGGGCAAGCTCTCGGTCTGCCAAACCGTGCCAGGCGGGCGATCCTCCAATCGAGGTCGCAATGAGTGGGATCTAGCGCTGTCCAACCGCATACCGCTCGACCTCGAAATCGTCCATTCGACGGGCGATGGCACCTATAACCTCTCATCGCTCGCTCTGCGCAACGTCTCGATTGACCAGGCGACCGGCGACTCAACGCTGACGGTTGCCGGCCGCCAGGACAACCTGCGGCAGGTGCGCATCGAAGGCGCGACCGGCACGATTAGCCTGCACCTCACTGGCCAGTTCGCCTCGCTGGCAACGGTCGATGTCAGCGCCGGCACCGGATCGCTCGACATTGACCTGCGCGGCATCTGGGAGAACGATTGCGCCATCCGGCTGCATGCGGCAACCGGCTCGATTCGAGTTCGTCTGCCGGACGCTGTTGGTCTGGAGGTTCGCGCCTCGGCAGCGCTTGGCTCGATGCGCGCGCACGGGCTGCAAGGGCAGTCCGGCAACTGGACACGGCCGGCTGCTGAAGGCATGCCGGTGCTGCGGCTCGATCTGTCCACCGGCGTTGGCTCGCTGAGCATTGAGGCAGACACCCGATGATTCCGGCGAGCGATACGCGGGCGCGTCTGCCGCTCTTTGCCCTGTTGGCCGCGAATGCGGTCTCGATGCTGGGCAACGTCTTCGCGCTGATCGCGATTCCGTGGTACGTGCTGGAGACGACCGGCAGCGCCTCGCAGGCCGGCCTGACCGGCTTCGCGGCCGCCCTGCCATTCATCATTGCCGGTGTCTTCGGCGGCGCGCTTGTCGATCGCTTCGGGTTCCGGCGCATGAGCGTCGTGTCGGACATCATCAGCAGCGTCGCCGTCGCGGCGATCCCGCTGATGGCGGTGACGGTCGGGCTGGAGTTCTGGCAGCTACTCGTGCTGGTGTTCATCGGCGGTCTGCTCGACACGCCCGGGACGACGGCGCGCATGTCGCTGCTGCCCGATCTGACCGAGCGGGCCGGGATGAAGCTGGAACGGGTGAATGCGATCGAGCAGCTGATCCAGCGCGCCTCCTACCTGCTCGGCGCGCCGGTCGCGGGCCTGATCATCGCTGGGGCCGGGGTTGATGCCGCGCTGTGGATCGACGCTGCCAGCTTCCTTGTCTCGGCAGCTCTTATCGTTGTCTGCATTCCAGCCAGCATGGCCAGACAGCATGAGGAGCGACCGGCCTCGGGTGGCTACCGGAACGATCTGCGTGTCGGGTTTGACTTTATTCGGCGCGACAGCCTGATTCTCTGCCTGGTGATCCAGGTGTCGCTGATGAACTTCATCGACGCGATGATCGGGCTGATCATCCCGGTTTACGCCGTCGAAGTCTATGGATCTGCGGCCAGCCTAGGCCTGATGCTGGCGGCCCACGGGGCCGGCGCGGTCGTCACGACGCTGCTGTTCGCGGCAGTCGGACATCGCGTGCCGCGCCGCAACCTGTACATCGCCTCGTTCGTGCTTGCCGGTGTGCCGCTGATCTCGCTGGCGTTCATGCCGGTGCTGGCGCTGACGCTCGCCGCGCTGGTCGTCCGCGGCTTTGGCGCTGGCCCGCTGAATCCCATCCTTATGACCGTCAACCAGGAGCGGGTGCCGCCCGAGCTGCGCGGACGCGTGTTTGGCGTCATCACCAGCATCGCCTGGCTGGCGATACCGATCGGGCGTTTGCTGGCCGGCTATCTGGTCGAGTGGGCCGGCCTGCCGCTCGCGATCGGTGGCGTTGCCGTGATCTACATTCTGGCGGCGCTCAGCATGTTCCGCGTCTCCGCACTGCGTGAGATGGACGTGCGGGTCGGCGCAGCTGCGCGGGCCGGTACAGTGTCGGCATGAGATCGCTACGTCTTTCGTTTTGCTGTGCATACCCTGCGTCTGACCAATTGAGCGACGCACGAAGACATAGAGGAGAGCCTGATGGCAGAGATTGATGAAACGCGAGCTGCGGAGCATCCCGGCTCATTGGAAGGAATCAACTGGATCCGCCTGGATTGCGAGCAGACAGATCTGTCGATCATCGCTGATCCGGCAATGGTTGGGCAGGTGTACCTCTCGTCTGGCTCGAAGAACAGCGATCCATCGCTGGTTCGTGAGGGTGACGCGATCATTGTTTACCAGCGCGGGCGGAGCTCGAATACGCAACCGGTGCTGACGGTGCCGACAGAGGGCTGCCCGCCGATTACCGGAAGTATTGAGCGTGGTGATGTCTATCTCAGCGGCGTCGACAGCACCGTCGATGTGCGGCACGGCCAGGGTGATCTGCGGGTCGACGGTAGTGCCGGTGAGCTGACCTATACGCTCGGCAAGGGCGACACGCGCCTGGCCAGCTGCGTTGGCCAGCTGTCGTTGAGCGTCGGGGCCGGCGATGTTCAGATCGCTTCGTCGACAACCGTCGGCACGCTGGCGCTGGGCAAGGGCGACATCACTTGCGATTCGGTCGATGGCCGGCTGGAGCTGAAGCTCGGCGCTGGGGAGGTGTCGATCATCGATAGTTCTGGCGCGATCGTCACGAAGCTCGGCAGCGGCGACGTGCAGGTGACCCGCCCGCGCGGGCAGAATCTGACGGCGAAGGTCGGCAGCGGCGACATTGTCATCCGCTCGGGCAGCCTGGTCGGCATGGATCTCGAAACGGCTCGCGGCGACATCGTCTGCAACGCGCAATTGCTGATGCCGCCGTCGCAGCCACGGCAGTCGGGTGATGCCGACGACGAGAGCCTCGTCTCGCGCATTCTGCGCTCGAAGGGGTTATCGTTTGCGGCCGATGACAAGGGGCTGCGCATTTCGCGCGGTGGCTTCGATCTGGAGGCCGGTGACGCCGGATTGCGCTTTACGAAGGGTGACTTCACGTTCCACGCCGGCGACCATGGCCTCACCTTCTCAACCAGTGAAGACGCTGACGTCGGCGAGTTTTCGGCAGAAACATCTTCCGGTGATATCATCGTCGATCTTCAATCGGGCGTGCCGGTTCGTGTGGAAGCCCTTCTGGCCGGTGGCGAAATCCACTCGGACGTCCCGCTCGTCAGCGTCGGTCGCCCCGGACCACGCGGCGCGACCCAGCGCTACGTCGGCGTCTCGAACCCCTCATCATCCGAGCGGCTTGACCTGAAGCTGCGAACCGAACGCGGCGATATTCGGGTGCGGCTCGTGGCGTCGGCACCCGTGAGCGCCCCGCAGCCACCACAGCCGCCGACACCGCCCAGCCCGCCAACTATTCCGAAGCCGCCAACGGCTTCGGTGATCGTTGGAACACCGCCAACGCCTCCTGATGAGACGACGACGCACGTGCCGGTCCTGACGCGCGACCAACAGATGCGGGCGATTCTGGATGCGTTGTCGCGCGGCGAAATATCGGTCGCCGACGCAGATCGGATGCTCAATGCGCTCGGACCAGAGCACGGCAAGTAGCAGGAAGCTTGATATGACCGCCGTTGTCGAACATCAGCACCAGCAGTCAGAACGAACACATGTCCCGTCGCGACGGGACCGGTTGGCGATTCCCTTCCTCGTTCTGGCGAACGGGATATCGCTGACGGGCAATACGCTTACCGCGCTGGTTATCCCCTGGTTTGTCTATGTCACGACCGGCAGTGCCTCACGCACAGGCATCGTGGCCTTCGCGTCGCTGCTGCCGGTTATTGTGGCAGGAATGGCAGGTGGCCTGGTTGTTGACCGCGTTGGCTTCAAACGAGCGAGCGTCGTCAGTGATATTTTCAGCGGCCTGACTGTCGTCCTGATCCCGATCCTGCATCTGGCCGGTGCGTTGCAGTTCTGGCATCTGCTGGTTCTCGTATTCGCCGGCGCGCTGCTCGATATCCCGGGCTCGGCGGCGCGACAGTCGATGATCCCCGGCCTGTCCGCCCGATCTGGCATGTCGCTGGAGCGCGCCAATGCCCTGATGCAGATGGCAAGCGCGGCGGCGATGGTTGTTGGTCCGCTGTCGGCCGGCTTTCTGATGGCGATCATGAGCGAGACGTCCGTGCTGTTTCTGGACGCCGGCTCCTTCGCCATCTCGGCGCTGATGGTTGGTGTGCTCGTGCCGTGGCAGCGCGCGATCGAGAAGCAGATGGCGGACGGGCCGACCGAGAGCAACGTCATTCGAGAGTCCCTGGCTGGCGCGAAGCTCATCCTGTCCGACGGGTTTCTTCGTGCGGTCGTCCAGGTGTCGGTCGGCGCGAACCTGCTGTTCAGCGCGCTGTTCGCCGTGGCGCTGCCGGTCTACGCCAAAGAGGTATTCAACGATCCGCGCGTCCTCGGCCTGATCATCGCCGGATTCGGCGGCGGCTCGCTGGCCGGTACGATCATTTACGGTGTTGTTGGAGAACGTCTTCCACGTCTGTACGTCCTGCTCGGCGGCGTCGCGCTCATGGCAATCGGTCTTTGGTCGTTTCCCTGGTCGACCTGGGTTGCGCTCAGTGTTATCGGTGCAGCAGCAATGGGCCTGGCGAATGGCCCGATGAACGCAACGCTCATGGTTGTCCTGCAGGAGCGCGTGCCGGAGAGCCACCTCGGGCGGGTCTACTCCAGCCTGATGGCCATGGTGCAAATCGCATCACCCCTCGGGGTTGTTCTGGCCGGATTTATCCTGGACAGCGTTGCTGTGACGATCGTTCTTGCCGGCATCGCCAGCCTCTTTACACTGATCGCGCTCGTGACGTTCCTCAACCCCGAGATTCGCACGATCTCGAACGACGTGGAGTTGACGCCAACAGGTCGCGCACCCGCCAATCAGCATGTAGAGTGAGCGGGTGACGAGGAAAAGTGAGCCTTCTCGCCGACATCATCGTCCATCATGGCTGCAGTCCGACCTCGGCCTCGGGCGTGATAATGCGCTGCTCTTCTGGGGTCATGCGATCTGGGGTCTGGGCTTTTCGCTCCAGATCGCAATCTGGCCACTCTTCATTGAGCATCTTGGCGCACGGCCAGGGCAGATCGGCTTCGTCATCGGCGCGGGTGCGCTGGTCAGAACAGTGCTGGCGCTGCCGGCAGGAGCCCTGGCAGACCGCGGGTCGCTGAAGAAGCTCATCGTCTCGATGATGGCGGTGCCGACGCTCGGCGCGCTCGTTCTCACCCAGGCGACGTCATGGTGGCACGCAATCATCGGCGCGATTCTCATGGAGTTCTCCGGCCTGGCCGTACCGGCGGTGTCGGCCTATATCGCCGCTGCGTCGACGCCCGCAGGCCGTACGCGCGCCTATACCTACATCTTCAATCTGTCGATTGCACTTGGCATGCTCGTCGGGCCCGGACTTGGCGGCTGGCTCGCCGAGCGATTCGGATTCCACATCGTCTACTTCTGCTCGGCCTTGTGCTTCGCTGCGGGTGTGCTGCCGCTGCTGGCAATCACGGATCGCCGAACCTCAACCAGCGTCGACGCGGAGGCGGAATCCGCAATTCCCGCCGGCGCTGAGCCGGCTCGTATTCGCGATCTGTTCGGCAACCGCGCGGTTCAGCTCGTGCTGGCTTTTCACCTGCTGGTTCCGATGATCTACGTCGGCTCGACGCTGCTGCCGAACTTCCTGCACGACCAGCGCAACCTCAGCCTGGGCACGATCGGCCTGCTCGGCTCGCTCGGCTCGGCTGCCGCGCTGGTATTTGCCTTGCTTGTCAGCCACTGGCGACCGCTGTCTCAGCCGTTCGCCGGGATTGGCGTAACACTGGCGATGGTGACCGTCGCCTATGCGCTGTTCATCGTCACCGGCAACATCGCGCTGATTGCCATCGCCTATATGTTGCGTTATTCGTTCAGTGCGATCTGGTCGTTGATAGCGGCAGCGCTGGCCGACGTGACACCGGAGCGGCTACGTGGGCGCGCGTACGGCATTGGCGAAGTGAGCATCGGCATCGGTGACGCGGCCGCGCCGATCGGCGCGGGTCTGCTCTATGGCGTCTGGCATCCGCTGCCGTTCTTCGTCGCGCTGGTCATCGCTGCCCCGTTGTCGGTCGTCGCCTGGCTGACGCATCGGCAACGCCAGCGTGCTCCCGCTCAATCGCTGGTGGCGAGCGCAAGCGGCGAATAGCCAACGACGTAGTTCCGAAACGCAAAGCGAGGAAGGCTGATATGCACCCCAACCGACGGCATCTTGTTGCTCCAGCTGTGAGACGTGACGTCATAACCGACCTGATGATCCGTCCGGCTGAGCTGGACGACGCCGATGATCTGGCGGCTCTGCTGGTCGAGTCCTACACCGGCAGCACCGGTGCGCCGTCTGCCGAGGAGCTTGACGCCGCGTTGATGGAGATCCATAAGTTCTTCGGCGGTCTGTATGGCGAGCCGATCCTGGCTGCCTCAATGGTGGCGGATAGCGGTGCACGAATCGCTGCCGCGAGCCTCGTCGGACGCTATCAGGGGACGCCGCTGCTGGCTGTTGTTCTCACCGCGTCGCCTTGGAAGGGGCTCGGTGCTGCGTTCGCCGTCGTGCAGTCCAGCATGAATGCGTTGGTCGAAGCAGGCGAGACTTCGCTGGCACTCATCATCACCGCCGCCAATCGCCCTGCGCTGGAGCTGATGGATCGCCTCGAGTTCACGGAGGTTGGCAGCTGACGTGATCGCCACCAGAACTATGTGGGCATGAAAAACGACCCGGAGCAACAACGCTCCGGGTCGTTCTGTCTTCGCTGGATCGGGCTCTTAGGCGGCGCTGGCGAGCTCGATCAGATCGCTCTTGCGCAGCTTGGCGAGAGCTTCCTTCTCGATCTGACGCACGCGCTCGCGGCTGATTCCGTAGTGCTCGGCGATCTCAGCCAGCGTCTGCGGCTGCTGGCCGGCCAGGCCGAAGCGCAGCATCAGCACGCCCCGCTCGCGCTCGGTCAGCTGATCGAGCGACTTGCGGATCTGATCGCGGATCGCGCTGGAGACCGCTTCCTCAACCACCTGGTCGCTGGCCGGGTCCGGCAGCAGGTCACCGATGGTCGACTCGCCGTCCTCGCCGATCGGCTTGTCGAGCGATGACGTGCGCGGAATCGCAGTACGCGCCTGCTCGACACGCTCGACCTCAAGGTCGAGCTGCTTGGCAACTTCGGCGTCGGTGGCCGGACGCCCGAGCTGCTGCTCGAGCTGCGCCTCGGTGCGGCGAACCTTCGAGATCAGGTCATGCATATGCACCGGAACGCGAATGGTTCGCGACAGGTTGGCGACGGCACGACCAATCGCCTGGCGGATCCAGAACGTCGCGTAGGTGCTGAAGCGATAGCCCAGTTCCGGGTCGTAGCGCTCTACGGCCGTCATCAGGCCGATGTTGCCCTCCTGAATCAGGTCGATCAGGGGCAGGCCGCTGGAGCGGTACTTCTTGGCGATCGAGACAACCAGACGCAGATTGTGACGAATCAGCTTCTCGCGCGCTTCGCGGGCAATCTTCAGCACCTGATCGAGATTCTCGACTTCGATGCCCTCGCCCTGCAAGCGGCGCGCCTCAAGACCCGCGCGCACCTTGCGCGACAGGTCAATCTCTTCCTCGTGCGACAGCAGGCGGTGTCCGCCAACGTCGCGGAAATAGCGGTAGACCGCGTCGCTGGTGGCCTGATCGATCAGCTCAGCTGACTCATCGATCACCTCACCAACTTCAGCGTCAGCGGCCAACCTCTCCAACTCATACGTGTCGTAGTTCGCTCGCTCGGTCATGAGACTCCTTCAATTCCCCGCGTTTGCTAGCATCATGGTCTCAGCAGAATCCCCACCACCTGCCGAAACTTTGTAATTCTAGCAGCAAACCATCAATATGTCAACTCACCCATCGAGTTTGTGAAGAATCCGACAAACCCACCATCTAGAATAGCCGATGTTATGGATTTGTAAAGCGTTTGGGTGAAATACGACCATTGGGAGACAGGCGTGCGCGAAGACCGTGGCCGATTTCATAGAACGTACACCCGACTCGGTCGCTTGTCCAGACCGTCGAATCCTCCACACCGCTCTATCCATAACAATCACGAACGCGCAGAAGCGTTTCTGACTCTTGTGCTATTGGTCAGCACGCCTCGTATTAGCTTCTCGATCCTCACAATGACACTCCAGACACATGTAAGGTCGCGTTTCCGAACGCATCTGTCAGTTTCGCTGCGGGCCGCCAAAATATCGTCCGGGCGCGTTGCCGATCGTATTCAGCCTACGCCGCCCCTCGTCAATTGGATGCAGCCGCAAGAACGTCGCCGTCAGTTCATAACTGAAGCGACATCTGGCGCGCGACCTGGCCCCGGTGGGCCCTCGTCGGCCCAATGAACAGCTCTCGCGTTACACTGCTCTGAAGGTCGCCAGATGAGAGGGCGTGAGTGATGGATTTGCGAGCGAGACCGATAACGATAGTTGGCGCAGGCGCGATCGGCGGGACGGTCGGCGCGTTCATGACCCAGGCCGGGTACGACGTGACGCTCGTCGACGTTGTGCCGGAGCATGTCCAGGCGATGAACGAGCGCGGACTGCGCATCACCGGCATCCGGGGCGATCACACCTATCCGGTGCGAGCGATGATGGCTGACGATGTTACAGAGCTCGGCGCGACGATCCTGTGCGTCAAGGGTCACTTCACCGCGTCGGCCATCGAGCAGATCGCACCGCGACTTGCACCGGATGGCTTCGTCCTTTCATTACAGAACGGGCTGAATGAGGAGATCATCGCCGCCGCCGTCGGGCCGGAGCGTACCGTTGGCGCGTTCGTCCATTTCGGCGCTGACTACATCGAGCCGGGGCTGATCCAGCTAGGCGACGCGCAAACAATCTACATCGGCGAGCTCGATGGCCAGGTGACGCCGCGCGCCGAGGCGCTGCGCGACGCGCTGTCGCACGTCATGCCGACTGAAGTGACGACCAACCTGTGGGGCTTCCTGTGGGGCAAGCTCGTCTACGGCGCGATGGCGTTCCTCGTCTCCACCGTCGATGCGCCAGTGCCCGAGATCCTCGACACGCCGCTCGGCATGCGCCTGAGCCAGGCCGCATCCGGCGAGGCGTATCTCGTTGCCAGGACGCAGGCGGACCAACTCGAGAATATCGGCCCGTTCAACCCGAACGCGTTTGCGCCAGGACCGGAGTTCGACGCAATCAGCCAGGCTGCGTTGGGCGAGCTGCGTGAAGCAATGCGCGCCTCGATCAAGCAGCACATGGGAATCTGGCGTGACCTCAAGATCAAGAAGCGCAAGACTGAGGTGGACATGCAGTCGGCAGTGATCGCTGCCAAGGGCGCTGAGAATGGCATTCCAACACCGGTCAATGCGGCTGTTCTGCAGGTCATCCACGAGATCGAAGCCGGCCAGCGCGGCATGGAATGGTCGAATCTCGACGATATCGCGAAGATGGCCGGGATCAGCTAGCCGCGGCGCGAAAGTAGAAATCGAGCATCGCGGACAGCGACGAGGGCTCGCGGCGCAGGCGGCTACGCAGCGCCGCGCCCTCCCAGCAATCGACGAGGATATCCGCCATCTGGCCGACGTCGGTTGCGGCTGGAATCTCGCCGCGCTGCTGCGCCTCCTGCAGGCCGAAGGCGAGCCGCTCTGCGATCCCCGAGAAGCATTGCTCGATCGCCTGGCGGAACGTCTCGTTCACGCCAGAAAGCTCCTGACCCAGACCGCCCATCAGGCAGCCCATATAGCCCTGCTCCCGATAGCTCGCTTCGGTCATCTCGAAAAACCGCCGTACGCGGTTGAGCGGTGTCCGCTCCGGATCGCTGAGACAGGCGTCGAGGCTCGCGTGGACACCCAGCATGTACTGATCCAGCACCTGCAGGGCGAAGTCCTCCTTGTCCCGGAAGTGATGGTAGAACGAGCCTTTCGGCACGTTCGTCGCTTCCAGAAGAGCCTGAATGCCCAGGTCGTTGTAGCCATGCGTCAGAAGCATGGTCAACCCGGTATCAAGAAGTCGCTGCTTCGTTGCGTGCATCGCATCGCTCGTTCGTGCCGCCACATCCTCACCGGGATGTGGCGGCGGGCAATTCGCATGAGCCGCCCGTTGGGCGAGATTCTACGTCTCTTGGACCTTCGCGATCATGTGGTTGATGACAGCGCTGTGCTCGTGCTGCGGACTGAACATGATGATCTCGGCGTCGGCATCGACCCGCACGTTGTGGCCCGGCGGCCAGTAGAACAGGTCGTTGGCCTGCACTGTCTCCTGGGCACCGTCGGCGCTCGTCGTCGTGATGCGACCCTGCAGGACGTAGCCCCAGTGCGGACACTGGCACAGGTCGCCATCCAGTCCCTTGAAGAGCGGGGTCGTATCGACGCCGGCCGCGAGGCTGAAATACTCACCACTAATCGCATCGTAGCCGTTGACATGTCCGAAACCGGTTCGCTGCCGGATGACCGCGCCGGGAATTTCGAGCCTGACGTCCACCTGATCCTTCGGCACTCGCATGGTTGCTGCTCCTCGATGAATGTGCTGAAGACTAGACCGATCAGTCTAGTGTGAATATATGAGCGTCCCGGCGCGTTGTCAATCCCGGCATTGCCGTCGATTGTCGAGGGGAAGGCGCGCACTTGACGAGCCGCAGGCGCGGACGTAGCATCGATCCAGATGCAACTCTTTGCATTTGCGAGTGGTTGCGCCTCGCGCTGCTTCATCCCTGGAGTTCTCTATGACGATACCGTTGCTCCCGATTTACATGCACATCCCCGATGGATTCCTCAGCGTGCCGGTCGCGACGGTGATGTACGTCATCACGGCGATCATCGTTGGCGCAGCGGTGCGCCAGACGAACCGACACCTGAAGGAGAGCACTGCTCCGCTCATGGGTGTCCTCGCGGCGTTCATTTTCGCGGCCCAGATGATGAACTTCCCGGTCGCCGGTGGCACGAGCGGGCACATGCTCGGCGGGGCGCTGGCGGCCATTCTCGTCGGCCCGTGGGCAGCCGTCCTGATTATGACGACCGTCATCGGCGTGCAGGCGCTCATCTTCCAGGATGGCGGCCTGGCAGCGCTCGGGGCCAACATCTTCAACATGGGCATCCTGACAGCGTTCACCGGCTACGCCGTCTACCGAACCGTCGTCGGCCTCCTCCGTGGTACGCGCGCCAGCATGCTGATCGGCTCGTTCGCTGCCGCGTGGATTTCGGTGATGATGGCGGCGTTGCTAACCTCCGCTCAACTGGCAATCTCCGAGACATCACCGTGGAGTGTCGTGCTGCCAGCGATGCTCGGCGTCCATGTCCTGATCGGCATCGGCGAGGGGCTGATAACGGCCGGAGCGGTAGGCCTGGTCCTGTCGGCGCGACCTGACCTGCTGCGTTCGAAGGCTCCCGCTGTCAGAAGCAGCCTGGCGAGTTCGGGCTATTCCGGAGAGAGTGCATCATGACCGCACGCAAAGGATGGATCGCGCTGATCGCCGGTGGCATTGGGCTAGCCCTGATCATTACTCTGTTCAGCCCGTTCGCGTCGAGCAACCCGGACGGACTGGAGCGGGTCGCCGAGGATAAAGACTTCCTGCACCACGCCGAGGGACCATCGTTCGAGATCATCCCTGATTACGCTGTGCCGGGGATTCATAACGAGCGCCTGGCGACGATCCTGTCGGGCATCATCGGTGTTCTGATCGTCGCGGTGATCGGACTGGCGGTTGGCTTCGGGCTCAAGCGTCTGGCGGCATCACGGGCCGAGCCGACGCATTCAAACGACACCACCAGCACCGCGCCGCCGGGATGAGTGGGACCGAACTGCATTGACCGCATTTCTGCCAGGCGAACGCTTTCATCACGGCGAAGGCCTGCTGTACGACACTGATGCGCGCATAAAGCTGCTGATCGTCGTCGCCTTTGCGTTTGCCGCGACGGCGATTCCGGAAGGGCACTGGCGCGCGTTCGCAGCGTTCACGCTGTTCGTAGCGGTCGCGATTGCGATCAGCAGGCTGCCGCTCTGGCTAGTACTGCGCCGCTCGCTGCTGGCGCTGCCGTTCGTTCTGGCAGCAGTGCCGCTCATCTTCACCCGCTCCGGCGATACCGTCGCGACGCTGCCGGTGCTGGGCTGGACGATCTCCGATAGCGGGCTGATCGCCGTCGCCAGCATTCTGCTGAAATCGTGGCTTGCTGTGCTGATGGCGGTCGTGCTGACCTCAACAACCCGCCCGCTCGACCTGATTCGGGCGCTTGAGCGGTTGCATGTCCCTCGCATTCTCGCTTCGACCGTCTTCTTCATGTACCGCTACCTCTTCGTCATCGGCGCTGAAGGGCAGCGGATGATGCGCGCGCGCGAGTCGCGCAGCGCGCTGATGCCGGGGGTGAGTGGCGGCGGGACGATCACCTGGCGTGCGCGTGTGCTCGGCACAATGGTTGGCACGCTCTTCATTCACAGCTTCTCGCGCAGCGAGCGCATCTATGCAGCGATGCTGGCGCGCGGCTACGATGGCACGGTGCGGTTCATGGAGGAGTCGTCGCTCAGCCGCACCGACCGCATATTTGGCGCGATCGCGTGTGTTGCACTCGGAGGGCTGGTACTCGTTGCTCGACTCTAAAGCCATTATCGCCGAGCGGACTGCCGGGCCGTCCACCGGCTGTGCCGTCGATGTCACCAACCTGAGCTACACCTACCCCAACGGGTTTGAAGCGCTCCGCAGCGTCAACCTGACGATTCGCGAAGGTGAGCGCGTTGCGCTGATGGGTCCGAACGGCGCAGGAAAGTCGACCCTGCTCATGCACCTGAATGGCGTCCTGACCGGGCAGGGCCGGATCGAGATTACCGGCATTCCGCTCGACGAGTCGACCGTCCGGCAGATCCGCGCCCTCGTCGGCTTTGTCTTTCAGAATCCCGACGACCAGCTCTTCTCACCGACGGTATTCGACGATATTGCGTACGGCCCACTCTACATGGGGCTGCCGAAGGACGATATTCGCCGGCGCGTCAGCGACGCACTGGCGGCGGTCGATATGGCCGGCTTCGAGGAGCGCATGCCGCATCACCTGTCGCTAGGCCAGCGCAAGCGGATCAGCGTCGCGACGGTGCTGGCGATGGACCCGCGTATCCTCGTCCTCGACGAACCCTCGGCCGGCCTCGACCCGCGCGCCCGCAAGGGTTTGATCCAGCTGCTTCGTGGGCTACCGCAGACGCTCATCGCCTCAACCCACGACATGCGCCTCGTGCGCGATCTCTTCGACCGCGCCGTCATCATGCAGGACGGCCGCATCGTCGTCGACGCGTCGACAAGAGAGATCATTGACGACGAGGTGCTACTGGACCAGTACGGCCTCGAGTTGCCCTGATATAGAAGCGACCGCATCTCTCTCCGTAAGGACCGGACCCGGGCTGTCCGTCGCGGGGTGCCCGCTGGACCATGGCGACCCTCCCGGCCCGATCGCCAAAGATTTATTATCCTGTCGCACGGCGTCGTCTCGGCATCGCGTGCAGCGTTCGTCGATTTTGCGCAGATGTCGAACGCTGATGGCGCAGGTACGGAACACGATCATTTGGCGCGGGAGGGTGGCCTCACGGCCAGGACAGGCCGGGCCCTGTCCCTCCGGGGGGCGGCGGTTTTCTCCTTCTTCGGGAGGCTATTCCGGCTGATTGGCCGGGATGAGGCGCTCAACGATGACGACATCGAGCCACTTGCCATCCAGTTGGGCGTGCTTCTCGTAGATGCCGACCTCGCGGAATCCGCAGGCGGCGCAGAGCTTCCGGCTGCCGGTGTTGAACAGGAACACGCGCGACAGCAGCTTCCAGAACCCGGCCGCCTCTGCAGCCGCGATCAGTTCCGGCAGGAGCACCTTACCGACGCCGTGGCCACGTTGCTGCTCGTGGATGTAAATAGAGAACTCGCCGATACCGGCGTAGCACGCGCGGGGCCGGTAGGTTGAGACGCTGGCCCAGCCGACGACCTGATCGTCGATTGTCGCGACGAGATACGGAAAGCGTCCGGCTCCCGCTTCGAGGGAATGGCGGATATCATCAGGTGTCCGCAGCGTTGTCTCGAATGTCGCCATGCGACCGACGATCCCCTGGTTGTAGATCTCGGCGACGGCCGCTGCGTCGGCGATAGTTGCGGGGCGGACGATGACCTGCGTGTCGGTAACAATGGAGTCTGGCATGTTCGGCCGTGTCTCCTGATTTATCGGTTGTTACGTTTCGGATATCGAGACGATGATACGGTATCGGCTATCGTTCTCAGCGTGTTCACCTGAGATTCAGGTTTGTATCGTTGAATGACAACGACGTGCCTGTGAATCGGCAAGGATGATGAGGTTGGCGGGTGTGTAACCCCCAGCCCGGAGTTGGATTGTGGCCTCGTGAAGGGTACGCCCGGGAGTTGACCGGAAACGACGACCCGGACGATCAGCAGAGCGGGATGCGTCAGTCGCAGTCGCTGGAGTCAGCAAATGCGGCAGACGTCTCGGACATAGAGCTCGAAGGAGCGATGGTCGCGGCAGCCAAGCGCGACCCGCGTGAGTTCGGTGCGCTCTACGAACGATATGTTGACCGGATTTACCGGTATGCATACCGACGTGTTGGAACCCATCACGAAGCGGAGGACATCACGGCGCAGACGTTCCAGCAGGCGCTGCAGGCGCTTCCGGACTACGAGTGGCGCGGGCTGCCCTTTGGCGCATGGCTGTTCCGGATCGCCGGAAACATCATCAATCGTCGCGGCCGAACAAGTGGTCGTGAGGTGCCGGTTGAGGACGTCACCGTGTTCAGTAGCTATGAAGAATCGGACGATGACCCGGCCGACCGCGTCTGGCGGTCTGAGCAGGCTGATGAGCTGGCCGGAATGATCAGCAAGCTTCCCCCCGATCAGCAGCGCGTGCTGGTGCTGAAGTTCTCGCATGGTCTGAAGAACCGTGAGATCGGCGATCTGATGGGGCGCTCCGAGGGCGCTGTCAAGCAGCTCGTCCATCGCGCGCTCGTCGCGCTGCGCGGAACGATCGAGCGTGACTATGTCTGACCAGCGTCCGCTGCCGTTTGATCCCCAGCAGGCCGAACGGCTTGACGAGGCGATTGAGGCGATCGTCAGCGGCGGCACACCACCGGCCGACGACACGCAGATCGCCCCACTCGTGGCGCTGGCTGCCCGTCTGCACAATGAGCTGCCGCGCGATCTGCCCGACCCCGCCTTCCGTGAGCGTCTCAAGCACGATCTCACCCGCCAGGCCCCGGCACTGCCTGCGGCAAAGCCAGCGAAGCGGCGCTTCCCGGATGTCGTCCGTCATCTTCCTGTCTATGGTTCGGTCGCTGCCGTGTTTGCGGTTGCGCTCGTTGCCGGTTTCCTGATGTTCATGCAGGACGACGATCGCCCCTCGACGCCGACGACGACTGCGCGTCTGATGCAGGCAACCAGCATCGCAACAATGCAGGCGATCAGTTCCGCGACGCAGGCGACGAGTTCTGAGACGGCGTTCCAGACCGTGCAGTCGACTGCTGCGTCGGTGACCGAGCCGGCTGAGACGGCGAAAGTCGAAACCGCGACTGGCCCGGCGGATGTTCCGACGGAGACGCAGGCAGCGCCCGCTGGTACCGATGAGCCGGATATTCCCCTAACGCCGGCAGCAACTGAGCCGATTGTCCCGACCGCGCCGATCCAGCAGGCAAACGTCCCCAGCATTGATCCGGCAACGATCGAGCAGGGACCAGTTCCGGCTGCTGACGGTGGAGGCAGCGGCCCGAGCGCCGATGTGACCTACGTGATGGCGGCGGCTCCGGCGACGGTTGCGACGACTTCGATGGTCTATTACCTGACACCACCAGACGAAGACCCGGTCGCGTTCTGCCAGAGCGTTGCCGAGCGTGCTGGCATGGCTACTGACGATGTGTACTCGACTGACGAATCCGGCCGCACCGAAGTGTTTGCCGGAGCCCCTGGTGGCGGGATGCTCTACTGGCGGCCAGACTCCGGCGTCTTCCAGATCTCCAGCAGCGCAGCCGGCGGTGGAACCGAGTTGGCTGAGGGCGAGATCGTGCATGCTGCGCAGCGCTGGCTGGCGACGATCAGCTATCCGACCGCGTTGCTCGGAGCGCCGACCGTCGACGACTTCGGCGAGCTCTGGCAGGTGCAGTTTCCGATGGCGGATCTGCCGTCCGTCGGCGTTGGCTATCCGCTCGGCGTCGACCTCATGCTGCACCGCGACGGCACCGTGGCCGAGGCGCGTGGCTACTGGCTCTCGGTGAATCAGGAAGCGCCGGTTGACGTCATCAGTGTCGAGCGCGCCTGGGATGCTGTCACGCACGGGGCTGGCTACTGGCGCGACGGTGGCATGTCAGCTGGCGGCGGTGAGTTCCGCGCTACGTCCGTGCGACTGAGCTCCATCCTGACGACCGCTGGCGACGAGCTTAAGCTGCTGCCCGTCTACGAATTCCGTGGTGACTTCACCATGCCGGACGGCAGTTCCGCGCCGATCTCCGTGTTTGTTCGCGCCTCAGCAGACTAGCCGACGCAAACACATCGTAGAATGAGTGCAACCGCCATGTGAGCGTGGCTCTCGCCTGGCCATCTTCTGCGGTCACACCCGCCTGTCCGTCAAAGCCTGAGTACTGGAGGCGCGCAACGTCGATGCATGATGCTGTCCGGTCGCTGACAAGCGTTCCGACCGAGCCGCCGCGAATTGATCGCATGCTCGCCCCATTCCGCACATTCAGCCGCACCGCCGCAGCTGGCGGCATCCTCCTGTTCCTCGCGACAGTCATCGCGCTCGTCTGGGCAAACTCCCCCTGGAGCGCCAGCTATGCCCGGCTCTGGTCAACCGAGCTGTCGATCGAAGCCGGACGGTTCCAGCTTGATGCGACACTCAGCCACTGGATCAACGATGGTCTGATGGTGATCTTCTTCTTCGTCGTCGGGCTGGAGATTAAGCGCGAGGTGCTCGTCGGCGAGCTCGCATCGCTTCGTCAGGCGGTGTTTCCGATTGCCGCAGCCTTTGGTGGAGCAGCAGTCCCGGCGCTGATCTTCCTCGCATTCAATGTCGGGACAGATGCAGCGCGCGGCTGGGGCGTGCCGATGGCGACCGATATCGCCTTCGCGCTCGGTGTCCTGGCATTGCTCGGCAGCCGCGTGCCAAATGGCCTCAAGGTATTCCTGGCGGCGCTGGCGATTGCCGACGACCTGATCGCCGTGCTCGTCATCGCCATCGCCTACACTGAGTCCGTCTCGTTAACGTATCTGTGTGCCGGATTTGGGGTGCTATGCATCGCGCTCGTGCTCAACTGGCTCGGCGTCATCCGCCCGACGGTCTATGCACTCCTCGGTATCGTGCTCTGGCTGGTCTTCCTGAAGTCCGGTGTACATGCGACGATCGCCGGTGTGTTGTTGGCGATGGTGATTCCGGCGCGGACGCGCATCGACACGCTCGACTTCGTCGCGCGCGGCCGCGCGCTCCTGTCCGACATCGAATCGGCAGCTACTCCCGGTGTCAGTGTCATGACCAATCGTGATCAGCAGTCTGCCCTGCATGAGCTGGAGACCACCACCGAGTTCGTGCAGTCACCGATGCAGCGCATGGAGTACGTCCTGCATCCGTGGGTCGCGTTTCTGATCGTGCCGCTCTTCGCGCTGGCAAACGCTGGTGTGCCGCTTGATTCTGGCCTGGGCGAGGCGTTAACCAGCGCAGCAGGGCTTGGCGTCATCATCGGGCTCATCGTTGGCAAGCAGATCGGCATCACGCTCATGGCGCTTGCAATGGTCCGTTTCCGAATTGCGCCACTTCCGGATGGCGTGACGATGCGCCATATCTACGCTGTCAGCTGGCTCGCCGGGATCGGCTTCACCATGTCACTCTTCATCGGCGAGCTGGCATTTAATGGCGGCGAACACCTCGCGGCAATCAAGACCGCTATCCTTGTTGCCTCGGCCATTGCCGGCACCGTCGGCTTCGTGCTAATGCGACTGGTGACGAAGCCACAACCCGATCAGGCGTAGCGTTCGTTGCTCAGCTCCAGGCGTCGAAGATGATGCGTGAGATCCGGCCGTTGAGGATTGCGCCCGGATGCTCGCTATTGAAGGCAAGCTCGGGATGGCCTTCGTTCATCAGGCACAGCACGTAGCGCTGCTCACCGTCGATCTCGATGATTCCGGCATCGACGCGGACCGCGCCGTTGCCATCCGTCATGAACCCGCTCTTGGAGCGAATGACAACCTGCCCCTGATGGACGGCGCCCACCCGTAGGTACTGGCCAAAAGGCAGATAGCGGCCGATCTGGTCATGATATTGCTGCGTTACCAGAATGTCGCGGACAAGCGCTGATGCCTCAGGCGAAACGAGCGTGTCGGTTGCAACCAGCCGCAGCAGTTGCACGATGTCTTTCGGCGTGCTGGATGCGTACTGCCGCGCATTGCGCTCCGGCCAGTCACCGGACTTCAGTGTCGTTGCCGTCATGCCCCACTCGCGTCCGGATTGCTCGATCCGTTCACGACCGGCGAGCCGAATGAGTGCGTTTGTGGCGATGTTGTCCGACAGGGCGATCATGAGCGTTGCAATGTCACGCACCGAGAGCATAACGTCCGGCGAGAGATCCTTCAGGATGCCCGAGCCGCCGGTCGTGTCCTCCGGCTGCAATGGCAGCATCTGCTTTATGTCGATCAGGCCCGCATCGGCCTGACGCGCAATTTCGGCCAGCACCAGGAGCTTGATCGTTGAGGCGGTCGGCATCACCGCGTCGGCCCGGTAGCCAACTTCCGCGCCGGTCTGCAGGTTGTATGCAAGGTACGCGGCTTCGCCCTCAAACTCGTCGATCAGCTGTTGGGCTGCTGTCTCAATCTCGTTCACTCCGCGCGATCCCCTTCTTTCAGCACAGCATGGTGCGCCTCCTGATGGCGACCCACGCCGTCAGATTATGCACGCTTTTCACGGGATCGCAGGCGCCGCTCAGTCCTCGACAATCTTCCAGTACGAGTTCTTCCGGACGACCTTGCCGGCGCTGAACGTGTAGTGGTCTGTGCCGCACACCTCGATGCGTATACCGGCGGGCGAGGTGCCGGTGAGCGTCCACTCGGAGACGCCGAAGTTGCCGCAGGCCCAGTGGCGCGCGTCACCGTAACGCACATCCGGCAGGCCGGCGAATCGGCTGGCCAGCCCCTCGCGCACGGCCGCTGCGCCCTCAAACCGCTGGCCCCACGGGTGTGGCCCACGCGGCATCACCAGCACGCAGTCATCCGCAAAGAACCCCATGACCGCGTCAAGATCGTGCTGGTTGAACGCCTCGCAGATCGCTTCAAGTGTCTCGACGGTAACGGAAGGTGTCGCCTGCATCGCCGGTCCGTCCCTTCGGTAGTGCGTTGCTGGTTGAGATGATGGGCAGATTATCTCATGGCGCGGAATGGGGCTAAGAGAACAGAGCCGGGCGCTTTGTTACGTCAGCGTCAGGGGAGCATCCGAGTCGAGCCCTTGCGTGTTTGAAGCTGTCTGGTCACAGGGTATGCACCACAGGTAACGCTTTCGCTGTCATGAGACAACGTCGCCACGTGCTCGGGTGTGAACGTGACGACGTTGTCTCATTGCCTTGCAAAGGAGTGGAAGCTACGTAACGTACTCCGTCACGTAGCTCCCAGCCCGCGCCCGCTCAGATGTAATCGAACAGCGGCGGGAAGACGACGACGATGGCGGCGGCCCAGAGGGCGTAGAGCGGGATGTAGCGGGTTTGCCACTGTTCGAGGCTGGCAAAGGTGCCGCGTCCGCGCAGGAACTGGACGTAGAGCACAGCCGACCAGGCGAGGTTCACCAGTAGTAGCACGTTCACGCCCAGCGCAGCCGTCCGGTTCGGTGTGAAGCCGAAGTCGTTAATCCGCGAGGCAATTGCCCACAGCGCGACGGAGTTCGCCAGCAACGCGCTGACAACGAGGACCACCTGCAGCAGATCGAATGGGCCGGCCGGCGCGTGCTGATCGCGGGCTGAGATGGAATAGAGCAGCAGACCGAGGACGACGATCAGGAGCAGGTCGAACACGATCAACGCATCACGCTCGATGTCGATCCCGCGTCCGGTCCAGACCAGCGCGCCGAGGAACGCCAGCAGCATCGCCGCGAACATCGGCGTGAACAGGCGCGTTAGCACCGGCGCCATGTTCTCGATCACACTCTGCTTGGCTTCAACCAGCCACGACGCGACAAGCACCGCGCCGACCGCGCCACACGGCAGCATCCACGACTCGAAGAAGCGCTCGATGTCGATCCCGATTGCCTGGAAGATGACGGCCATGACGCCCGTCAGAACGCCTCCGCCCAGCGCGATCAGGACGTAATAGATAAACAGCTCCCCGGAGAAGCGAATGAAATCCATGCGACCGCTGACCTCGCCCCAGCGGCTGCCGGCGTAGGCGATGCCCACCGCCAGCCAGAGCGCGATCGGCAGATGCAGCGCCGTCAGCACTTCGCTCGACCCCTCGCTGACGAACGGGTAGACATTGGCGAAAATGCCCGCCGCGATGAACGGCAATACCAGCCAGCGTGCTATCTGCCGGTCGAGTCGTCGCTTCCAGACGAAGTACAGCGTCAGGAACGGCAGGACGAACAGGCTGGCATTGCGTGCATAGAACCCCGCATCGTCATCGAGGTCGAGTCCGAACAGCGCCGGCAGCTTGACGGCGATCGCGGCGGCGATGGCCAGCCCGACAGCGACGACCGCGTCGGTGCGGCGCACGCCAGTCGCTTCGGCGCTCTCCGGCGCGGCCACGACGAGTTGCTTCCAGAGTCGATCCGCGTGCTCGCGGGCAAACTCGCGCGAGAGGACATCCAGGCTGCCGATGCGCTTGACGGCGACGAGGAACGCTTCGTCGGTCGAGAGATCGGCTCCGACCAGCACATCAATCTGTTCGCGCAGATGGTCTTCGAGCTCCTCGACGTCGACCTGATGGATCGCCTGCCGACGCCGCAGGTAGGAGCGCCACAGGTCGATTTGATCCTCAAGCGACATCGCCGGCCCCTGAGCCGTCATTGGCCGGCTCCTTCCGGGACAATCCCACCAATAGCTGAGCCTGACAGGGCATTCCAGATATTGCGCATGGTCGAATCGACCGCCAGCCACTGCCGGCGTTCCTCGACCAGCCGCTCCTCACCCTGCTCAGTGATGCGGTAGTACTTACGTCGTCGGCCAGTCTCAGCCGTCTCCCAGCGAGCCTCAATGTGGCCAAGCCGCTCCAGTCGGTGCAAGACGGGGTAGAGCATCCCGTCGGTCCACTCCATCCGCCCACCGGAAACCTCCCGCACACGCTGCAGGATCGCGTAGCCGTAGCTATCTTCCTCGGCCAGGATCGCCAGAACGATCGGGGTCGACGACGCGGCGATCAGGTCCTTGTTGATCTCCATCACGTCACTCAATTGCATTGCTCCGATTCACTGTCATGCGTACCTTGCAGCATTATACATGGCGGTGTTAGGTATGGAGCGGAAAGGGTATCCACCATTGCACGGATGTTGTCAGCAGCGGTAGCCATCTTCGATTCCCGGAGGTCCCAGCGGGGAGACGGGTTCTCCACTGTGTTCAGGTGCTATCAATGCGAGACTGTCGCGCCTCTCGGTACGACAGTCATTCCTATGTCCTGCCATTTCGAGCGCGCGAGAAATCTCCCCCGCTCGATACCATCGAACTCAGCCGCTCCCCAGCCTGCTCATCTGTCATCCTGAATAGTCGACCGTAGTGAATCTGTCAGGCGGGCCGCCGCCGATACGCTCGTAGGGACATGACCCGGCTTGTCCATCGCCGTGAGGCGATCACTCCCGCTTGAAGCATTGGCGTTCTGGACGTATCGCCACCACATCGGCCTCGAAATGTAGGGGCGTATCGCATACGCCCGTTTGGCCACCATCCGATTCCGATCGGCGGCCACGTGTCTGGTTGCCCATGCTGGATGGTCGTGTTTCTGGCCGGGCGTAAGCGATACGCCCCTACATTTTGGGGCCGGCGCGGGAGGGTCGCCTCACGGCGATGACAGCGCCAGCGCTGTCCCTACGCAAGGATCAAGGGCTCGATTCTCGCCTGACAGATTCACTGCG
>Ga0180215_1000136_pt1 | contig 109457 bp, 91 predicted proteins | sample eDN3rd37CBELigBY_FD_128871 | JGI IMG/M metagenome (GOLD analysis project Ga0180215, IMG submission 128871) | Enriched backyard soil microbial communities from Emeryville, California, USA - eDNA 3rd pass 37_C BE-Lig BY (version 2) (version 2) | ecosystem: Environmental > Terrestrial > Soil >... | reverse complement strand
TTGAGGTACTCCAGGCGCGAGATCACGGGCATCAAGGGCTTGACGATCCGGCGGTAGGCGATGATGTCCCGGCGCAGGACCGAGATCTCCTCGACCGTCTCGCGGCCGCCGTGCGTGAAGATCTTGTCCTCGATTTCCTGGACGTTGCGCTCGATCTTGTAGACGATCGGGAAGAAATTATCGACGAGGTGGTCGAGGACTCGGTACAAGAGGTACCCCGAGCCCATGCTCATGGCGTCCTCGCGCTGCTTCTCGGAGCCCTCGCAGGCTTCGAAGAACCGATCCAACGGCCAGACGCGCCCCTTGTGGATCGTGATCAGGAAGTCCGGCCCCACGAAGAGGTCCACCTCCGACGGGGTGGTCACGCGCAGGCGCTTGTCGAAGACCGGGAAATGCAAGACCAGGAAGAGGTAATCGTCGTACTCGTCGAGCTTCGGGCGCTGCCTCCGGCTCGTCAGGTCGTCGAAGTCCAGCGGGTGGAACGGGAAGTTCTCCTCGAGGTAAGCGATGTTCTCGGAGGTGGGATCAGCGAGGTCGATCCAGGTCAGGTTGCCATGGACGATCGTCCGAATCTCCCCCTTCTGCGGCGCTCGCGGGAGGTCGGGGTCGGGCTTGGGCTCAGCGGAGCGCGCCCATGGCGCGGGTGGCAAGGCCCGGCGGGGACTCAGCGGGGGCAATGGAAAGCGTGCCATGGCCACGGGGGACCAGGGCCAGTCGAGGGCCTTCATGGTGATGGAACGGAGCATGGATACCTCCCCGATGCGCAGGAATCGATCGTCGAGACGGACTAGACTGTCCGGGGTCCATTACCCACCACCCCCTTTCCAAAGAATGAGGCCCCGTCTGCTGAAAGCGGGGCCGGACGCCTCAGCGAGCGAGGAACGTTAAGTCCACCTTAAACCTCCCCATGCGCGCTGTCAAGGCGCGTTCCGGCTTCCTCCGGCGGGGCCGAAACCTCAGTCTGGCGGGGACTCGCCGGCCGTACGCCAGCCGATCCACTTGCGATACTCATGGAGGAAGTGACGGATGAGCTGCTCGCGCGTAAAGCCGGAGACGTCGTAGCTGGCAGGTCCGCTGCGCAGGATGACCTCGGCGCGGCTGACGGTCTTGGGGGGCGACTTGGTATCGATTTCAGGAAACGCGAAGGTGGTTGACCGGAACGAGCGAACCCGGATGCTGTAGTAGAACTCCTCGTGGCCGTGAGGATCCAGGGTGGTCAAGGCCAGGAAGCCGCTGCCCCGTTCGAGTCGGGCTTTCTGGCCGTGCTTTCCGAGTTCGGCCCGCACGTCTTGAAGGGCGGGCAAGGCCACCTCGTTCATGAAGTGCTCCATGTGGAGGCGGGCCTGTTCCTGCCCTTGCTTGCCGGCTGTGTTTACGCGTTTCTTGACGATGTCCGAGAGAATTTCTTTCCAGTCCATGCGGCTCATTCCTCCACGGTTTCGACGGGGTGGTCAAGCTCTCCGGCCTCTGCCCTCAGGCCGGTCAACAGGCTGTAGCACATCAGCAGAATGATGGCGCAAAAGGGCAGCGCCATGGTGATGATCGCCGTCTGGAACGCCAGCAACCCGCCAGAGACCAGCAAGACGCCTGCGATGACGCCGATGAGGATGGCCCAGAAAAAGCGCTGTTTGGTTGGAGTGTCCAGCGCCCCGTTCGCCGACATGATATCGACTACCAGCGCACCCGAGTCCGCGGAGGTCACGAAGAAGGTCGCGATGACGATCATGGACAAGACCGACGTGAGGGTCGGCCACGGAAGTTGCTCCAAGAGCACGAAGAGGGCGACTGCAACGTTCTGCTCGACGACCTCTGCGATGCCACCGGTTCCGAAGAGCTCGATATGTAGGGCCGTGTTGCCGAAGATCGAGAACCAGATGAAGCTAAGCAAAGTGGGCATCAGCAAGACGCCGGTGATGAATTCCCGAATGGTGCGGCCGCGCGAAATTCGGGCGATGAACATGCCGACGAACGGAGACCAGGCGATCCACCAGCCCCAGTAGAACATCGTCCATGAGCTCTGCCACTCGGTACCGATGAAGGCATCCGTCCGGAAGGTGGTTCCGATCAGGTTCTGTAAGTAGATGCCGATGGTTTGAACGAACGAGCTCATCAGGAAGGCCGTCGGACCGAGGATGAAGACGAAGAGCATCAGCAACAGGCCAAAACCCAGGTTGAGTTCGCTGAGCCGTTTGATGCCGCGGTCCAGTCCGGAGAGGACCGATAGCGTGGCCAGGGCCGTGACGACGGCGATCAGGATGAGCTGGCTGGTCGTCGTGGCCGGGAAGACGCCGAGGTGTTCCAGGCCCGCGCTGATCTGCATGGCGCCGAAACCGAGAGACGTGGCAAGCCCAAAGAGCGTGCCGATGATGGCGAAGGTGTCGATGGCGTTCCCGAGGAAGCCGTTGATTCGATCTCCGAAAAGGGGATAGAAGACGGAGCGAATGGTCAACGGGAGGCGTTGACGGTGCGCCATGTATCCGAGCGACAGCCCCACGACCGCGTAGATGGCCCACGCGTGGAGGCCGTAGTGGAAGAAGCTGAGATTCAGCGCCCGCCGGGCTGCATCGATGCTACGCGGCTCGGCGGTGCGGGGGTCGATGAAGTGCAGCATGGGCTCCGCGACGCTGAAGAACATGAGGCCGATGCCCATGCCTGCGCTGAAGAGCATCGCGAGCCAGGTGCCGAAACTGTAATCCGGTTCGGAATCGTCGGGTCCCAGCTTGATGGCCGAATACCGGCTGAAGGCCAGCCAGAGCGTGAATCCCAGGAAGATGGCGACCGCGAGGATGTAGAACCAACCGAACTGGTCGATGATGAAGGCCTGGATGGCCTGAAAGGCGACTTCCATTTTATGGGGGATGCTTACCCCCAAGATCACGAAGAGAAGGACGAGGCCAGCCGCGGTGAAGAAGACGTACGGATTGACCTTGAAACCATAGCGTTCGACGATCATGCGGGCCTCCTAGACGTCATTTTCCGGTGGGAGGTTGAGGCGCGTTGGGGTCAGGGCTGGTGGAGTCCTTCGCCTTCGGATGCCAAAAGGGACTTTACGGCATGCGGGCCTCGCTTAGCAATCGACAGGCCAGCCAGCAATTTCCGTGGCCTGACGTCAGCCGTGTCCTTCTTCCTTCGATGTCATCGACCGAACCGCGTGCCTTGACTGAGCCGACGCGACCCATGGTCCGCCCGCATGGCGACACCTCCTCTGGATGGAGGTACGGTCATGAGGCCCGCGAAAGGAGGAGCCATGAACGACGTGCTCAATCCGATCCTCGGCTTCCTTACCGGCGTTTTCGGCATCGTGCTCGGGCTGGCTTACTTCCTACCCGTTTTGGTCTTGGTCCTCGTCGTCGTGATCGCCCTGTACCTGCACCGCCGCCAGGGCCGGCCCACGGTCTTCTCGGGGGAAGAACCCGGGCGCCATGGAAAACGCCGAAAGTAAGCAGCCCGCTCACCGGCTCGACAGCCGTCGCTCTCGAGCCGGTGGAATTACGTAGTTCCTTCGATGGTCGTCGGCCGAACCGCGTGGTATGACTCAAGTAGTCAATCGTTACCAAGGCCAGGAGGCAGCATGAGTTACCAGGGCGGGATCCTTCTCGATGCCGGAACCAACGAGCTCGAGGTCGTCGAGTTTCAATTGAACACGCCGACGTCCACCGGGCAGTCGAAACAAGGGTACTTCGGCATCAACGTGGCCAAGGTCAAGGAAATCGTCATGGTGCCCGAGATCCTGACGATCCCGATGACCCATCCCGCCATCGCCGGCGCCATCAACCTCCGCGGCCAGGTCATCACCCTGATCAACCTGGCGCAGTGGCTCGGTCTTCCGTCGGCGGTGACCAAGAAATCACGGGTGATCGTCACGGAGTTCAACGGCGTGGTCAACGGCTTCATCGTCGACGCCATCACGCGAATTCATCGCCTCTCCTGGGAGCAAGTGGTGCCCCCGCCCGCCGATATCTCGCTGAGCCTTGGCGATTGCTTGACCTCCGTGGTCAAGATCGACGACCGGATCCTCTTGATGCTCGACTTCGAGGCCATCATCGCGGACATCAACCCTTCTATCCGCCTGAAGGGCGAGGCCGCAGCCGTCGCGTCCAGTCATGCCCGCGATACGAAGACCGTCTGGGTGGTCGAGGATTCCAGCGCCATTCGGCGGATCATCGTCGGCACCCTCTCGGAGGCGGGATACCAGGTCCAGTCCGCCGAGAACGGCGAGGTCGCATGGACCATGCTCGAGCAGGCCGCCGCTTCTGGGACGCTTCCCGACTTGCTCATCTCGGATATCGAGATGCCCAAGATGGACGGACTTCACCTGTTGTCTCGCATCAAATCCGAAGATCGCCTCCGCGCCTTACCGGTGATCATGTTCTCGTCTTTGGGAAGCGATTCCAATCGGGAGAAGGCGGTGAAACTAGGGGCGCTCGATCTCATCCGGAAACCCGACCTCCCGGAACTGGTCGGCATGGTCGACCGCATCCTCTTCGCCGAGTCGGCCGACGGCTGATTCCAGTGGCGACAACCGCCTGTCAGACGACCCGCTAGCCCTCGGTTAGCGGGTCGTGGCTTGAGTCAAGGTCATCGAGAGGCCTGCGGTCTCCCCGTGATCGTCCGTGATCCGGGAGGGCGTCACCCAGACGTCCGTCGCCTTGCCATGTTTGCTCATGACCACCAGAGCCAGGCGGGGAGGAGAATCCCCTCGTAGTACCTTCTCGAGCGCGACGTCCAACTCGATGACCTGAGAGGCCGGGAACAGCCCTTGATAGGGCTTCCCTAGGGCCTCTTCGGCCGAATACCCGAAAAGCCTCTCGGCTGACGGGTTCCAGCTCGTAATGGTGCCTTGAACGTCGGTTCCGACGATCGCCTGCCCCGAGGAGTTGACGATAGCCCCGAGCAGCTTCAGCTTCCGCTCGGCTTCCTTACGCATGAGGAATAGCCCCAGCTGGACGCCGAAGTCACTCATCATGGCCAGCAAAGCCGGATCGGGATGGCGGAAGTCCCGATAGGCGAAGAGCAGGACTCCGACCATGCCGGTCGAGGCACGAACGGGGAAGGCCAGTGCCCCCTTGAGGCCGGCTTGCTCGGCCATTCGTCGGCGCAAGAAGTTGCTTTCTCTCAGCACGTCCGTGTACCAAGCGGGAGAGCCATTGCTCCAAACCATTCCCGGAAGGCCTTCCCCGGCCCCCATGGTCAGGTGTTGGCCCAGCATGGTGAATTCCGAGGCGCTGAGGCCCGGAGCTTGCCAGCTTGCTTGCCGTCGCAAGCCGCCTGCCCCGTCATCGGGGGCCCAGTACTCGCCAATCTGCCAGTCTAGCGTCTTGCAGATGGCCTGCATCATGTGGACCAGCGCCATGGTCTTGGGAGGGTTCTCGGCCATGATCGTCGTCAAGGCCCGCTGGATGGATGCCCGCTGCTCCGCGCGCCGCTCCTCGGTGATGTCGTTCACGAGCGCCATTCCGTAAAGGGGGCGAAAGAGTTCATCCTTGACGAGGGAAACGGTCATCTGCACCCAGACGACGCGCCCGTCTTTCTGAACCAGGCGCTTCTTGACGTCACAGAACTCCCGTTTCCCGTCCAGGAGGTCGCTGAAGAGCTCGGAGATGACTTTTCGGTCGTCGGGGTGGGAAAGCGCCGTGAAACTCAGATGCCTCAGTTCGCGCTGCTTGAAGCCGACCATGGCCTGGAACGCCTGGTTACACTCGATCAGGTGGCCTTTCAGGTCGGCCACGGCGATCCCCGTGGCGGCCTGCTCGAAGACACTTCGGAACAGGAGGTCCCTAGGCTTCCCGGAGGTTTCGTCAACCCGGACCAGGGCCAGCATCGGGGCCTCGGGCTCATGGCCGAGCGGACTCAGCGAAACCTCGGCCTGCACGATCGTGCCGTTGCGCCGATGGAGGCTCAGCGTCCGGGGTAGCGTGCGATCGAGGGTGACTGCGTCACCCCAGAGTGTCTCGACGCGGAGGCCGTCGAGGGCCTCGGACGCGTCGTACCCCAGAAGCTTCTTGGCATGGGCGTTCCACGCGATGATGCGGCCCGTCGCGGGGGCGAAGGCGAAAGCCGCCTCATGCAGCAAGGCCAAGTAATGCGTGAAAGCGGTAGGGTCGGTGGGGGGAAGTGGGTGGGAGGCCATAGGTTCCGGTTTCCCTCGCTTGGCCCCATGACGGAGCGGGGGTGACCCGTCCAGTATCCCCGAAACGACGCCGGGTGGCCTCGGTACTTCCTACGGATCTCGCTCAAATCCAGACAGGGTGCCCCCTCTCTCCCTGCCCCTCACCCCTAAAACGGCTTCAGCCCAGGCGCGCGCCTGGGCTGAAGGGGTTGAACGGGGCTTAAACCGTGGTTTTGGGACGTTTCCGACCGGTGAGCCACAGCGCCACGACGAGGATGCCGAACGGCACGAGCGCGAAGGCGTCGCTTTCGGCCAGCGGACCTGCGAGGTGGGAGAGGTTCATGAAGCCGGTGAGGTTGGCGCCCGAGAGGCCCGCGACCAGGACTCCGGCCAGGGCTCCACCCGCGATGAGGCCCGAGGACAGGAGGACGCCGGGGGCGAACTCGGAGGATTCGGGGCTCTTGGCCTTGTTGCGGCGGTCCACGACGTGGCGGATGAGGCCGCCGACCATGATGGGCACCGAGGTGGCGATCGGCAGGTAGGCGCCGACGGCGAAGGGCAAGGAGGCTACTCCGCAAAGCTCCATCATCAGGGCCAGGAAGACGCCGATCAGCACGAGTCCCCAAGGCAGTTGCTGGGTGAGGATGCCGTCGATGATCATGCTGAAGAGGCGGGCCTTGGGGGCGTCGAGCTTGGTGACGGGCTTGCCGTCCACCTCGGTGACCACGCCGCCGATGCCGGGATCCACGAGGTACGCGATCTTGCCGGCGTCGTCGACCAGGTACTTGCCGACGGGCACTTGACCGTCGGCGACCCGCTGGTAATGGACGTGATAGGCCTTGCCGTCGGGACCTTCCTGGGTCAGGGCCGAGGCGGTCACGGGTGTGGTGACGCCGGGGAAGTCACGGGGCACGACCGTCGTGTAAGCCTGGTTGAGGAACAAGAGCGTCCAGCCGATGACCAGCGCGCTCGTGACGACGCCGATGCTGATGCCGATCTGCTGGGCGCGCGGGGTGGCGCCGACCAGGAAGCCGGCCTTGAGGTCCTGGCTGGTGGTTCCGCCGGTGGAGGCGGCGATGCAGACGATGGCCGCCGTCGACAAGGCCATCGCCTTGTAGTCGACGCCAGTCCAGCCGATGGCGAGGAAGAGCAGACAGGTGATGAGCAGGGTGGCGACCGTCATGCCCGAGACGGGGTTCGACGACGAGCCGATCTCACCGGTGATGCGGCTGGAGACCGTGACGAAGAAGAAGCTGAAGATGACGATCAGCACGGCCGACAGGGGGTGGATCTGGAGGATCGGAGCCGCGGCGATCGCGATGACGATGGCGAGGCTGCCGAAGAGGACGACGGTGATCGGCAGGTCGCGGTCGGTCCGCAGGGGGGCGTCGACTTGTTCGTCACTGCCCTTGCGGGAAGCGAGGAGGGTGGAGAGACCACGCTTGAAGGCGCCGATGATCGTCGGGAACGAGCGGATCAGGCTGATGATACCGCCGGTTGCCACGGCTCCCGCGCCGATGTAGAGGATGTAGGCGTTGCGGATCTCGGCGGGACTCATGTCCGCGATCAAGGTGGTGGCGGGGAAGATCGGGGTCGTGAGGCCCGCGCCGAAGATCTTGATGGCGGGAATCAGGATCAGGAAGCTCAGGACGCCGCCTGCGAGCATGGTGGCCGCCGTGCGCAGGCCGATGATGTAGCCGACGCCGAGCAGTTCGGGGGAGACCTCGGCGGCGACGGAGCCGCCCTTGTAGCCGGGGATCATCCAGCCCGGGGCTTCCTTCCAGAGGTGGGTGCCGGCGTTGAGGATCTTGTAGATGGCGCCGAGGAAGAAGCCGGTGAAGACCGTCTTGGCGTTCGTGCCCTGCTGCTCGCCGACGATCAGGACGTCGGCGCAGGCCGTGCCTTCGGGGTAGGTGAGCTTGCCGTGCTCTTGCACGATCAGACCTTGCCGCAGGGGAATCATCATGAGCACGCCCAGGAGGCCGCCGAAGAGGGCGAGCAGGAGGACGCGGATGAGTTCGAGGTCCTGGCCCATGAAGAGCAGGGCGGGGATGGTGAAGGCGACGCCGGCCGCGATGGACTCGCCGGCCGAGCCGGTGGTCTGGACGACGTTGTTCTCGAGGATGCTGGCTCGTCCGAAGAGGCGGAAGACCGTGATGGCGAGGACCGCGATGGGGATGCTGGCGCTGACGGTCATGCCCACCTTGAGGGCGAGGTAGACCGAGGAAGCAGCGAAGATGATGCCCAGCAAGGCGCCGAGGGCGACCGCCCGCACGGTGAGTTCGCGGGGGTGTTCATGCGGAGAGACGTAGGGCTGGAAGCCCCCGTTCTCCGCGGTAGGACGTTCAGACGTTACGGCCAATGGCTTTCTCCTGACGATCGTGGGGGGCCGTCTCTAGCTTAGTCCTATCCCCCCCTGGGAGCAAGCGCCATCAAGGGCCTCGGGAGAAAGCCGAAGGCCGGACGACGTATCGTCCGGCCTTCTTGCCGATCGTGATTCCTTTTCGGGACTACGAGCGCTTCGCGACCTTGGCCCAGGTGTCTCGGAGGGTTGCCGTGCGGTTGAAGACGAGGCGATCGCCCTGCGAGTCGGCGTCCATGCAGTAGTAGCCCATGCGCAGGAACTGGAAGCGGTCTCCCGCCTTGGCCTCAGCCAAGGACGGCTCGGCGATCGCCGAGTCGAGGACTTCCAGCGACTTGGCGTTGAGCTCGTTCTCGAAGTCGCCGGTCGGCTCCGTGACGGTGAAGAGGGACTCGTAGAGGCGCAGTTCGGCGGGGATGCCGTGTGCGGCGGAGACCCAGTGCAGGGTGCCCTTCACGACGCGGCCGTCGGTGGTGCCGCCGCCCCGGCTCTCCGGGTCGTACGTGCAGCGCAGTTCGACGATGTTGCCGGCCTCGTCCTTGATGACGTCCGTGCAGGTGATGTAGTAGGCGTGCTTGAGGCGCACCTCGCTGCCCACGGCGAGCCGGAAGTACTTCTTGTTGGGGGCGACTTCCTGGAAGTCCTCCTGCTCGATGTAAAGCTCGCGCGAGAAGGGGACCTTGCGGCTGCCGGCCGACGCGTCTTCGGGGTTGTTCTCGGCATCGAACCATTCCACCTGGCCTTCGGGGTAGTTGGTGATGACGACCTTGAGGGGGCGGGTGACGACCATGACGCGGCGGGCGGTGAAGTTGAGATCCTGGCGCACGAAGTACTCGAGCATGGGGAACTCGACGATGCCGTTGGCCTTGGTGACGCCGGTGGCGGCGGCGAAGTCGCGGATCGCCTTGGGCGTGTAGCCGCGGCGGCGCATGCCCGAGATGGTCGGCATGCGGGGATCGTCCCAGCCGCGCACGATGCCTTCGTTCACGAGTTGCAAGAGCTTGCGCTTGCTGGTCAGCGTGTTGGTCACGTTGAGGCGGGCGAACTCGATCTGGCGGGGACGGCCTTCGATCGTGATGTTGGCGATCACCCAGTCGTAGAGGGGGCGGTGATCCTCGAACTCGAGGGTGCAGATCGAGTGGGTGATGCCTTCGAGCGCGTCCGAGATGGGGTGCGCGAAGTCGTACATGGGGTAGATGACCCAGGCGTCGCCGGTCCGGTGGTGATGGGCGCGGCGAATCCGGTAAAGGGCCGGATCGCGCATGTTGAGGTTGGGTGAGGCCATGTCGATCTTGGCGCGAAGGATGTGGGCGCCATCTTCGAACTCGCCGTCGCGCATGCGCTTGAAGAGGTCGAGGTTTTCTTCGACCGAGCGATCGCGGTATGGGGAGTTCTTACCCGGTTCGGTCGGCGTGCCGCGGTACGCGCGCATCTCTTCGGCCGAGAGGCTCTCGACGTAGGCGAGGCCCTTCTTGATGAGCTCGATGGCGTACTCGTAGAACTTCTCGTAGTAATCCGAGGCGTAGTAGAGATGCTCGCCCCAGTCGAAGCCCAACCACTTCACGTCCTCCATGATGGAGTCGACGTACTCGACCTCCTCCTTGGCGGGGTTGGTGTCGTCGAAGCGCAGATGACAGCGCCCGTTGTATTCCTGGGCGATGCCGAAGTTCAGGCAGATCGACTTGGCGTGGCCGATGTGCAGGTAACCGTTCGGCTCGGGAGGAAAGCGGGTGACGATGGTCTGATGCTTGCCGGTGCGCAGGTCGTCCTCGACGATCTCGCGGATGAAATCGAGGTTGGGCTTTTCGGCAGAAGTCGTCACGTCTGCGGGTGCAGTATCCATGGTCTCGAACCCCTTGAAGGAAGATAGGTGGAATGCGATGAAACACCTCAATCTAGCACGATCGCGCCTTCGCGACTAGCGCTCGAAGTACTCGCGCCGGAGCGTGGTCGCGATCTCGTCGAGCCGATTGGTGACCTGAGAGATCGAGAAGCCGACGTAGAGCGGGCCGACGATGAAGCGGGGAATCAGCTTGGCGGCGATTCCGTCGTCGCGTTCGTAGAAGAAGAGGTTGTAGCTGACGCAGTGCCGGTTGAAGTGGTTGAGGGCGTAGTGGGCGGCGACTTGAAGGTAGTCGGCCATCTGGTCGATGCGGGTCGGATCGTCGAGGACCACGTTGAGCTCGGTGAAGCCCATGCGCGGATGGGTGGAGACGTTGAATTGGACACCCGGTTGCTGGTCGACGACGATGCCATGGAAATCGGTGTCGAGGACGTTTTGGCGGTAATCGACCTCGTGGAGGCCGACGATCTGCATGTGCGGATGGCGCAGGCTTCCGCCGGAATGCGGGCCGTGGTTCTTGTAGAAGACCACGGACGTGAACTCACCGCTTTGACACATGGCCTGCCACTTCGAGACGCCGAAGCGCAAGAGCTGGTGAAGGTGCTCGGGGCCGTACGTCGACAGTTCGGCGTCACAGTGATCGGTCTCGATGATCACGGTCTGGTAGGTGTTCTCGAGGACCGGATACTTGTTCTTGAGGAAGATGATCGGGCCTTGCTCGTCGAGGATGTCGGCGAGTTGGCTCCGGTCGCAGAACGGACAGTCCGTCTCACGGTTGTCGATCGTGAACGGTTTGTCCTTGCCGGCGTGCGTGTTGAAGCGGAGGTGCTGTCTCATTCTTCTAATTATACGCGCCTTGCGCGCGGGTTGAAGGGGGAGAACGCCATGCCCCCAGCGTAAGGCGTCCCCCTGTGCAATTCGCCCAATGCCTCTCGGAAGAACTGACGGGCCAGGGAGCAAGCAGGTATCTGATGATGAAGAGGAGTGATCGCCTTTGAATCATCTGGTCGGCCCCAAGCGCCGTGGCGCCGCATCACGCGGCGAGTGGTCGGCCGACCTGCTTGCCGATTGGAGGTACCCGATGGGTCTGAAGTATCCCGATGGAGTCTTGACGCCAGTCGACGGTGCCCCGTCGATGTCCTGGCCCCTGGTCAAACTCTTGCGCCCCCGCCAATGGCTCAAGAACGGCTTCGTCTTGGCGCCGCTGGTCTTTTCGGGCATGTACCTCATGCCGAGCGCCATTGCCCAGGCGCTGCTGGCCATGGCGCTCTTCTGCCTCGCCTCGTCGGCCACGTACATCCTCAACGACCTCAAGGACGTCGACAAGGATCGCCTACACCCCAAGAAGAAGTTCTCCCGTCCCCTGGCCGCGGGGACCGTGAGCGTGCCCCAGGCCAAGGCCCTCTTGGTCGGTCTCTATGCGCTCATCACGGCCTCCCTCTGGCTCATGCCCCAGGTGGCCGGAGTGATCATCGCGTACCTCGCGATCAACGTGCTCTATTGCTACAAGCTCAAGCACATGCCCGTCGTCGACCTCTTCTGCATCGGCAGTGGCTTCGTGCTGAGGGTCTTCGCCGGAGCCTTGGCCATTTCGGCGGTGCTTTCGCCGTGGATGTTCGTCACCACCCTATGCCTCTCACTCTTCCTGGCGACGATCAAGCGCTATCAAGAGCTCCGTGAAGGCAGCACCGGGAGCCGGGCCGTGCTCGAATACTACACGCTCGGTCTGCTCGAGCGATACGGTGCCCTGTCCGCCATCTCGGCCATCCTCTTCTACGGGCTCTTCGTGGCCACGGTTCGCCCCGAACTCGCGCCCACGATACCTTTCATTCTCTTCGGCATGTTCCGCTACTGGTACATCGTCGAGCGCCTGGGCGGCGGTGAGTCGCCTACCGATGCCCTCTGGGGAGATAAGGTCCTCGCCCTCTGCGTTGCCGCCTGGGTGGGAGTCTCCATGGTCACCATCGCGTTGCCGTAGCGCCGTCCTGCGTCGCCTCGTTCAAGGATCGAACCATGTTTGTTGAACTGACTCGCTCCCCTAGTCGCCCGCGGTCCTACGGGATCCTCGGGCTCGATGCGACGGCATGCCTGATCCTTGGCCTGCTAGCAGGCCTCTGGGCCTTTCTCAGCAGCCCGTCGATCGCCCCCGTGCTCACCGATTATCGGTACCTGGACCTCTGGTTCCAGGGAGACTCGCCCCGCGCCTTCGGCAACATGACCAACATGCTGGAGAACCGCTGGAGCCGGGACGATCTCCATCCGCTCTTTCGGGTCGTGACCTATCCGTTGACCATGCTGATCGCCGCAGGGTTCTCGCTAGGCCCTCTGGACGCCGTCCGGATCGTGATCGCGGGAGTCGCGGGTCTTTGGGCGGCCGGTTTCTACGGCGTGCTCCGCCTGATGCGCCTGGAGCGCGTCGACGCCGTGATGTTTACCTTGGTCCTGGTTTCCACCTCGGCCTTCGTGTTCTGGGCGGGCCTACCTGAGACCTTTCCATTCGGCTCGTTGAGCTTGGTCTTCTCGATGGGCTTGGTCGCGGCCTCCGAGTGGAGGCGCATGCATCCCGGCTTATTCGTCATCAATAACCTTTTAACGGTCGGATTCGTCCCGACAAGCGCCTTGGCGGGACTTAGCGCGACCCTCCTTCAGCATCGTTGGAAGCAGGCCCTGGGAATCGTCGCCGTGTCGCTTGCCGCCCTACTCGCCCTTTGGAACGTGCACAAGGTTTTCTTTCCGGTGGATCGCGTCTCGACCCAAGACTTCCTGCTCGACCAGGCGGGGGGACCGCTCCAGATCTTGAACTCGATTTTCGCCCATACGCTCGTGATGCCCGAGATCAAGCTGATCGTCACCGGAGACTACGTCCCGGATTATGCGTGGCGCATGACCACTCAGTTCTCGGATCCGGGGTCGGGGGGCATTTTGTCGGCGATCGCCCTCGCGGCCGGTCTGGCTCTCCTCGCCTTGGGCGCCTGGAGCGCCTTGACCACCCGCCGCCTCGGCAAGCTCCGCTGGCTCTTGGCGATCGTCGGGCTCGGCTTTCTCGGAGCTCACCTCATCTTCGGAGACGAAACATTCCTGTATTCGCTGCAGTTCGCTCCGTTGCTCGTCTTGCTCGCGGCCTTCTCGGCCATCGGTCCGATGCGTCGCGTGGCCTTGGCCTTGGCCGCCCTCTTCGTCGTCAGCGCGGGGGTCAACAACGTGTCGAAGTTTCAACAGGCGGCGCTCTTCGTCCAAGGGCATCGGATGAGCAAACATCCGATCGCGGTCTGGCCTCAGGGCGCCACGTACGTGTCCTTCGTCCACCGTTCGGAACTGGCGCATGGCCCAGCCTTGACCCCGCCTTGGGCTCCGGAGATGCGCCGGGAGCGCCTCGTGCCCTTCAATTACCGATTCCGGACGGGCTTCGGGGAATTCAAGCGGCACGTCATCAAGCGCAAGGAGGAGCAGCCATGATCGCAGCAAAATCGCTGGCATCGAGCAAACCTATGCGGTTTCTCTGGATGGGGGGAACGTCCGCGCTCGTCAACCTCGGAGTCCTGTACCTCCTGGTCAGCCAGGCAGGCCTTTCGGCAGGCTGGGAGTTAGACCTCGCCAATGCCTTGGCACTCGAGTGCGGGATCGTCTACAGCTTCGTCCTGTGCCGCTACTGGGTCTTCCCGGAGGCTCGGACGCAGCATTCCGTTTGGCGCGGCCTCTTCGCGTTTCACGGGGCGGTCGCCATCGTGGCAATCTTCCGGTTGGCCTCGTTCGCGGCCATGCGCGCGGCGGGCCTGCACTATCTGCTCAACGCCCTGCTCAGCATCGCCCTAGCTTCGGCCATCAGCTACCTACTTTACGAGCGGCTCGTCTTCGCTCGTCGATGACGCGTCGAAGTATCCGCCATCGGCTCGCCGCCATGGCCCAGCAGCGGGAGGCAAGTCGCCATGAATCGTCGTCGTATCCCCAAGTTCTCGCGGTTGACCAAGGTCTTGCTTGGCTTCGTTATCCTCAACCTCGTCGCGGTGAACCTCGTCCTTCTGGCAGGCTTCGATGCGAAACTCGGGGGCATGAGCCTGGGCCATTCCCTGGCCTTTCTGCGCTTCGAGCAACAGCTAGATGATTCCTGGGGCGCCATGATGGCGGCTTACACCTTCCTACAGAGTGGCGGCCTTGGCTCGGTCTATCAGGAAGTCTTCTTCAACCAGCAAATTAAGTTCCAGTACCCGCTCTCGTCGCTGCTGATCTTTCCGGCCCTGGAAGTCTTCCGGGCGGATCCCAAGGACTGGCCGAAGGCCCTCGCCGCCGTCTCATGGGGATTCGTTTGGCTCAACTTGCTCGCGGTGCTCCTGATCGTCAGGGCAGTCAAGCGAGAGGCCGGCCTTCGGGAAGCCAAGACGGATGACTGGATTCAAGGGGGCCTGCTGATCGCCCTGGCACTGACGTATTATCCGATGCTCAAAGCCTTCAGCCTCGGACAGATCCAGGTTTGGATCAACGCGCTCTTCGCCCTGGCGCTGCTTTTCCTCATCACCGGCAAACGCGCGGCGGCGGGGGCGCTCTGTGGGTTGATGTGCCTGATCAAGCCCCAGTACGCGCTCTTTCTCGTTTGGGGGATGCTCCGCAAACAGGCCGCCTTCACCCGCGCGTGCTTCGGGGTCCTCGTGAGTGGAGTCGCTCTCACAATCCTGACGTTCGGGCCACAGCATCTTCTGGATTACGTGCGCGTCACGTCCTTCCTGTCGCGCCATGGCGAAGGCTATTACCCCAATCAATCCGTCAATGGCTTGCTCAATCGCTTCTTCGCAAACGGCAACAACCTTGAGTGGCTGCCCAATGGCTTCCCCCCGTTTCATCCCGGGATCTACGCGGCCACCCTAGTGACATCCATGCTGCTGATCGCCCTGGCACTCGCCTGGAAGCATCGTCCGGCCTCGCAACCCCAATGGGTGGATTTTTGTATGCTCGCTTTGGTCTGCACCCTAGCTTCTCCGATCGCCTGGGAGCACCATTATGGGGTCCTCATGCCGATCTACGGCTTGGCGCTTCCCCTTTGCTTGGTGAAAAGGACGAATGGCCGCTGGCTCACCCTTTGCTTGGGGCTGAGTTACCTTCTGACCTCGCATTTGATCTTGGCAACGACTCGGCTTGCCGACTCCTGGCTCAACCTTGCGCAGTCGTACGTTTTCTTCGGGGCCTGCCTGCTCCTGGCCTGCCTTTGGACCATGAGGCGAAGCCTGTCGCATGATTGGGGGGACGAGATCAGTCCGGTCTCGCGCTTCACCAGAGGAACGCCAGCATGGTGAGGTCGTCGGATTGATCGGCCAATCCGGTATGCGCCTGAACAACTGATCGCATCCGCTGGAGTATTTCCTGACCACTCAGGGCGGATCCGTGACGCAGGACGTCGCACATCCGCTCTTCTCCGAAGAGAATGTTGTCGGGGTCCAGCGCCTCGGTGACGCCGTCGGTATACATGAAGAGGCGATCGCCCCGCTCGAGCATGACACGCCCTTCCTCGAAGGACGTATCCGGCATGACTCCGACCAGCGCGCCTCTCACTTTCGGCAGGAACGTCGCCACTCCCTCGCGAATCATCACGGGAAGCGGATGCCCCCCGTTGGCGTAACGGCATTCGCCGGTGGGCACGTGGATAACGGCAAAGACGATCGAGACGAACATCATCGAGTCGTTCTCGGCCGCCAAGGCATCGTTCAGGCGCGACAAAGCGGCGGCGGGGCTCCCCCCCTGATACGATGCCTTCAGAAACGTGCGCGTGACCGCCATGAACAGGGCCGCCGGAACGCCTTTCCCCGAGACGTCTCCGATCACCAGGCATACATGCTCCGGATCCGCCATGAAGAAGTCGTAGAAGTCTCCTCCCACTTCTCGGGCCGGCTCGAGCAGGCCCCGTACGTCGAAGCCTTCGTCAGCCGGCATCTCTCGGGGGAGCAAGCTCCGTTGAATCTCGCGAGCCACCCGCAGCTCGCTCTCGATCCGCTCGCGCTCCGCCGTCGCCGCCTCCAGCTTGCTCAGGTAGCCTTCGAGGTCCTCCTGCATGCGCGAGAACGAGACGGCGAGGCGTCCGACCTCGTCCGCTCCTCCCGATTCCGCGACTCCCACCGCGCGGGCGGCAAGCGCCTCGCGGGCGCGTGACTGGTCGTCACCGGTGACCGAGACGGAGAGCGCTCGCACGGCTTTGTCCAGCTGCCGCAAGGGCAACGTGATTGACCGTGCGATGCCGAGCACGACCAGCAGCAAGAGCGAGAAGAAGCTCAAGCCCATCAGCAGCCCCTCGCGGGTGACTTCTGCAAGCTCGGCGTTCGCCTCGTCCTGAGCGAGCATCACACCAAGGGTCCATTCCGGAGAGGGAATCCTTGCGAAGGCCAACCAGCTCCGCTTCCCGTCCGTGAGGTCATCGATGGGAAGTATGCCCGTCTCCTCGTGCCGCAGCTGCTCGGCAAGCCGCATCAGCTCCGGATCTTGCCGCGTAGCCGCAAGGCCCGAGAGGCTTTCGCGCATGATCCAGTCGCGTCGCGGGTGCGCCAAGAAGGTGCCGTCGCGCGCCAGCAGCAAGGCATGGCCGGTCCTACCCAGCGCCAGGCCCGCGAGGTGGTCGCTGAGCCAGTCCAGCGAAACGTCGCAGGCAACCACACCCAGGAATCGATCGGTCGAATCGTAGAAGGGGACCGCGTAGGTGATCATGAGGCGGTTCTCAGCCTCATCGTCTTGGTAGGCTTCGGTCCAGACGGGCTCGCCCAGGTTCTTTGCCTGCGCGTACCAGTCGAGAGCATGGCCCTCTGGGCTGGCTTCGCGACGCACGGCATGAAGCCGGCCGTGTTCGTCGCGATAAACGTACGTTGCGAGGGGCGAGCGATCGCCAGAGTCGGCAGGCGGGGCGAATGCCACGCTGGCCCCGAAGATCTCGGCATTCGTGCTGAGAAGCCGTTCGAGTGCACGCTTGAGGCCCGCCCCGGAAGCCGGAGCACCGTCCTCGAGGGCCAAGGCGAGACCTTCGGTGACCTTCTCCACCGAGTACTCGACCGTCTCGATATGGTTTGCCGTCGCCTGGGCCAGGTAAAGCGCTTTCTGCTGGATTTCGGCTTCGAGCATGCGGCGGGCATGCGTCACGCTGTAGCCGATCAGGGCTGCCATGAGCGAGCCCGTTCCCAGGATGACCAGGAGGGCCAAGCGCCAGGCGAGTCCCATGCGCCGAATCGAGAAACGGGTCATCGCGGAGTCGTGAGCCTCATGGTCAGGACGTTGACGCCGTCCTCGCGGCGGTAATGGACCTCGTCGACGACCTTGCCCATGAGGAAGATGCCGAGCCCTCCGAGCTTGCGATCGTCGAGCGCCGAATGGCGATCGCTCGCATCTGCGGCGAGCGGATCGAAGGGGACTCCCTGATCCCGTAGCTCGAGGGTGAGGCGATCGCCGTCCTGCTCGAGGCGGATGTCGACCTCGCCCGGCGGCGTCAAGTAGGCGTAGTCGCAGATGTTCACGACCGCCTCTTCGACGGCCAGTTGCACCTGCAAGCCGAGCTTGGGAGGAAGGCCCGCGCGTTGCGCGAAGTCGTCCACGAAGGCCATCAGGTCGGGGAGTCGGTCGCGCTTCGCCTCGAAGATGCGCCGCTCGTTCATGTCGCGCTTGCCGCGAGGGCCGCGTCGATCGTCGGGTACAGGGGCAGGAAGCTGTCGAAACCGGACATCTCGAAGACGTCCTTCACGATCCCGTCGAGGCCCGCGACCGAGAGGCTGCCTCCACCGGTCTTGAGTTGCTTGGCCAGTGCCAGGATGATGCGCAGGCCCGCGCTGGAAACGTATTCGAGCCGGGAGAGATCTAGGACGACGCGCTCGCGGGAGTAGGAGGCGCTGTCGCGCTCGAAGTCCGGGGAAGTCACGGCATCGAGTCGGCCCGCGAGGGACAGGACGGTGATCCCGGAGTGGTCTTGGACGGTGGTTTGCATGGATTTCCTCGGTCGTTCATCAAAGGAGCGCGTGGCTGCGATCCTTTTGCTTCACGTAGTCTAGCAGTTCCTGGCCGAAGTCGGACGCGACCCGGATGGCGTCGTAATTCACGCGCTGGTTGTTGAGGAACTGGAGAATCAGGCGATCGCTGCCGTCCTCGCGCGGCATGAGGCCCGAGAAGAAGAACCCCATCTCCTCGTAGGCCTCGCAATGCGTGGCGGTCGCCGGATCGTGGAGGTTGAGCTCAAGGAAGACCGTCTCGAAGCGACTGATGCAAAGTCGGCGCAGCGTGAGACGAATCTCGTCGACCGTGTTTCGGCCGGCCCGTTCGACGTCGATGATCGCGACCATGCTGGCGGGATTGGTCGAAACGTCGATCTCGGACGGCATGTTCGAGAGGGCTGCTCGGGCTTCCTCGAAGCGGGGCTCGCAGCCTAGCTTCCGGTAAAGTCGCCCGAGCATCTCTTGGTGGTGCGTCGGGGCGTGCAGGGGAGACGCGGGACGTGGCGAGTCGAACTCGAAGAAGGCCATGATGTGCTCGCGTTCGGGCGTGCCTTCCCGGATGTTCTGGAAGCTGATGGCCGGGACCTTCGAGAGCAGCAAGGCGCATTCGTTCATCCCGTAGCGAAGGGCGGTCTTCTGGGAATAGGGGTGCGAGGTGACCCCGCTGAGGAAGCGCGCGAAGTCTCCCCTGGCGCGAGATGCCGCGACCATGTCCTCGAAGATCCGGTTGAAGCAACCGAGCCCTCGACGCGTGGTCTTGGTGAATGCGACTCCCAGCTCGGCGACACCGGGCCAGTTCGGATCGTAGACCATGGCGGCGTGGGAGAGGATCTCTCCGTCGTCCGTCACGGCGACGAAAGAGGCGAGGGTACCCTCGGCGTTGAGCGCCTTGACGCGGTCGGGGTAGTAGATATGCTCGTAGGGATACGAGTACGAGTAGGCGTGGTAGGCCAGACGGGCGACCTCGACGCTTTCCTCGATCTTGAGGGGGCGCACGGTATAGGGAATGACCTCGGCCACGGAGGCCTTATGCTCGTCCGAGGGAAGCGCCGTTTCCGGAGGCGCGGGGAGAGCGGCCTCGGCCGGCGTCGCGACGTGCTTGACGAGCACGACCTCTTGGCCGTCGTAACCGCGGTTGTTGTACTGGACCTCGTCGACCATCTGCTTCATCAGAAAGGTGCCGAGGCCCTGGACGACGAGCTTTTCTTCGAGTTCTTGCCGGTCCAGCTCGGGGAAGAGCTCGGGGTCGAACGGCTGTCCCTTGTGCCGGAAGCGCAGGGTCATGCCCAGTGCGTTTGCTTCCCAGAGGATCTCGACCGGAGAGAGGCGGCCATCCGGGAAGTCGTGCTCGACGATGTTCGCAAACGTTTCCTCCGCCGAGAGCTGCACCTGCAAGATTTCCTTGGGGGAGAAGCTGGCGCGTTGCGCCAGGTCCTCCACGAAGGCATTGAGCAAGCTGAGGTAGCTCAGGTCGTTGGGGACGATCAGGGTGATTGGGGCTTGGGCCTGCAATGGGAGGCTCCTCTCGTTAGCGGCGATCGATGATGCGCTTCAACTTGCCGGTGCGAGGGTTGCGCTCGAGGGCGTCCTCGCGGATCCAGCTGATCTCGGCGGGGTGGATCTTCTCGCCCGCAATCAGCTCGGGGAACATCGGGCGCTCGGTGTAGAGCGTGTCGATGATGCGCTGGGCGTCAGAGACTTGGAAGCGCTCGGGATCCGAGACCGCAAGCCGCAGGGTGAGGCGATCGCGCCGGTCGTCGTGGGTCACGACCACCTGGAAGTCGATGATGCCCAGTTCCGAGAGCTTGCCGAGGATCTTTCGCACGTCCTCGAGGTAAAGCGTCATCGGGCCGATCCGCGCGCCTTCTTCCGAGCGTCCGAGAATCCGGAACTTGCGGTCCAATCCCCCGGCCGGCTCTACCCATTCGGCGAGGTCGCCCGCCGGGTAGCGGATGATGGGCATCAAGCGGCGGGTCAGCTCGGTGATGACCACCTTGCCGGGCCTGCCCTCCTCGTGGATGGGCTCTCCCGTTTCCTCATCGAGAATCTCGAAGTGGGTCTCCGCCCCGAAGACCCGGTGCTCGTTGGGCCCGCAGCTGCCGTCGGCATAGCCGAGAAGGCCTGCGTCGACGCTGGCATAGCCGACCGAGAGAATCTGCACTCCCGGGAAGACGCGCGAGAGGTAGGCGCGCTGGTCCGGATAGAACGCCTCGCCCCCGAAGAGGATCTTCTTCAACTTCAGGCGGAGGCCGGGCGATCGCTCGGCCTGTCCCGCCAACTGGATGATGCTGCTGGGCACGCCCGCCAGGACGTCGATTTGATGTTCCTCCAGGATGTGAAGGATCACCTCCGGATCGGTCGCACCCATGACGGGGTAGACCACGGCGCCGGTCGGCGCATGTTCAATGCTCTTCGTGATGAAGAGAAACGAGGCATAAAGCTCGCCGCCGTAGAAGATATTGGCGACCTTTTCGCCGGGAGCCAGCCCGTTGGCGGACAGTCCGCGCCCGAAGGCCTCGCAGAAGGCGACCCACTCGTCGCGCGAGAAGAACGAGAACTTGGGATTTCCCGAGGTTCCGCCGCTCTTGAAGGCGATGCCGTCGGTGGCGGGGCCTGTCATCAAGCCGTTCTCGCCGGGGGAGTTGGCAGCCCAGAACGCGTCTTGCTCGATCACCGGAAGGTCGGTGAGCGCTATGGGGCCATCGGGCACGTCGCGATAGAGCTCTCGGTAGAAGGGCGAGTGCGCCCGGGCGTAGCGAACGAGGTCATTGAGCGGGTAGGTTTTGATCATGCGTCGGTCCTGACGATGAGGTGCTTGATCTTGCCCGAACGCGGGACGAAGACGAAGTCCTGGGGGTCGACGAGCTTCACTTCGAAGTGGATCGTGTCATTCTCCACGGTGGAGTAGTGAAGCTCCTTGTATTTTTCGGTCAGCATGTCGGAGACGCGCTTGGCGTCGAGGCCGAGGTTGCGGTCCAGCTTGAGCAAGAGGCCGCTCTTGGTCTCGACCTTGTGGCCGTACTCGATTTGCACGTGACCCGCGTAGTCGAGGTGTTCGGAGAGCAGGTTGACGAACTTGTTGTAGTTGAAGAACGGAGTCGCCCCCGGCCGGAAGACGTCTCCGCAACGGCCTTGAAGCTCGAAGCGCGGGGAGGTGCGACCACACGCACACGGACCCGGGACCCAGCGCCCCATGTCGCCGATCTCGTAGCGATCCAGCTTCATGGCCTTTCGATGGCGAGACGTGAGCACCAGGCGACCCGACTCGCCTTCGGCGACCGGACGGTCCTCCTCGGGGTCGAGAATCTCGAGGATTTGCAACCGCGTGTTGAGGTGAAAGACCGCCCCCTTGGAATGCTCGCACTGGAAGCCCATGGGCCCCGCGTCGTTGCTGCCGTAGGTGGCCGAGCGGATGACCTTGATGCCGAACGTTTCCATCAAGACCTTGCGCTGGGCCTCGCTGAAATGCTCTCCGCCGTAGAAGATCTTTTCAATCCCGCCGTAAGCCAAGAGGGCATCCTTCTCGGCCTCGAAGAACTCCATCAGCCAAGACGGTGCGCCGATCAGCACGTTCGCCTTTTGGCGCACGATGTTATCGACGATTTCCTCGAAGTTCGCATGAAGACCCGACGGGATCTGCGGCGCCTGCAGGGCTTCCAGGATGCTGAAGAAGCTCAGGAAGCCCCCGTACATATGGCCGGCCGCAAAGAGGTTGACGCAGCGATCCCGCGTGGGGTCGAGGCCCGCCGCGAATAGGCCCTCGGCGGCCGAGCGCATCTGCACCTGGTAATCGTCGTAGGTGAAGACCGAGACCTTCGGGTCGCCCGAGCTGCCGCCGCTCGAGAAGAAGAGCTGTTCGTCCTCGCGCTTCGGCTGGTAGGTCAGGAAGTCTTCCTTGGTCATGACGGGGGTGCGAGGCGCCGGCAGCGCGAATGGGTTGGGGGCGATCTCGGCGAAGTGGGTGATGGTGCCGCACGTTTCCCCCGGGTCGAACGTGACGCGCCGGGTGAAGCGCTGAAGGGGGTAAACTCCGTCATGTGGCTCGCCGACGTAGTTATTGCCGACCATGTGTCCCAGCTGCGTGATGCGCAGGGCACCGGCTCGGACGAAGGCGTCGCTGAGGGGCGCGAGGCTGGCGAGGTCGCAGGCGAGACCCACTGTCTGGAGGTACTTGCGAAGCGGCCGCAAGGTCGCTACGATCTCGCTCCGGCGAAGCGGCTTTACCCAGATGCTGCGATACAGGGGTGAGGCGCGAAGGCCCGACTTGTCCTCGACGAAGACCCGCCAGGACCCATCGGCGGGGGTGATCAGCTCGGCGCCCCCGAGGCAGCTCTCCAGCTTGACGAGCTGGGTGGCCGTCGTAATCTCGGCTTGCTCCTGGGCGCTAGGCGAGGCTAGCGGGAACTCGGGAGAGATGCGGGCAAGCTGGTCGGCGAGACGACGGGCCACCGAGCGTAGCAATTCGAAGTCGTCGGTCTCGACGTAAAGTACCTGGGGGCTGGAGCAGGCCTGCTGCTCGATCAGGCAGACTTCCCGGGCCACGGCTTCCAGGCTCGCGTCGTCACCGAGTTTCTCGGCCGAGAGGTAAGCGAATGAGAGCTTGTGCCCCCAGTCGATGAAGCGCGTTCCCGAGGGCACCATGGCCTTGACGGCGTTGATGGATTCCTCGTTGCCCCAGGCGGAGACCCCGTCCGCTTCCTGGAAGATCGCCTTCAAGAGATCGTCGCGCCGCGACGAGATGCGCGCCACGATCATGAGGTCCTTGACCCGGCCCGTGGGGTCGCAATCACCCAGGACGCACGCGAAATGCTGCGCGAAGAGCGTATCCGAGCCGCTGGTCTTGACCAGGTTCAAGTTGCCGCTGAGCATCCCCTCGACGAGCGCCATGGCGGCCACGGCGAAGACGTTGGAAGGTGTGACATGCACCAGCAGTCCCAACGGAGCCCAGCTCTCGAAGATGGTTCCGGCGTAAGAGATGCGGCTGGGATTGAAGGGATCCAGCGAGCCGAGTTCCCGGCTGAGCTTCTGCATCACGTTGGGCCTGGCAGTGAAGTCGCGGATTGCGGCGATGCCCGCCTCGAAGTCATGCTCGGCGACCTGGGCTTCGTCGGCGTAAGCGCGGAGCTTGCGGTAGGCCGGTCCCTGGGTGGCGAGATCGTGGGAAAGGCCATCGAGGGCGGAGAGGATGACTTCCAGGGGGCAGGCGTTCGCGAGCGTCGTTTCGACGGTTTGGCCAAGCGTCGCGATGCGGGACTCGAGGGTCGCATCGTCGATCCACTCCCCTTGCCAGATATGCGTTTTCGTCATGGCATCCTTCACTTTAGCAACTCGGCGGCAGCCGCCGCACAGCTCTTGTTGGTCGACGTTCCGGCCCGGCCGAGGATCTCGAAGTAATCGGTCTCGATCCCGCAGCCGCAACTCCGACCCGGGTGGAGCTTCGCGAGATCCCCCATCAACACGCCTTGGGCCGGCACCGAGGTGATGTACGGCGAGACGAACTGGAGGAAGCCGGCTTGAGCGTAGTCATTCACGGCGAGCGTCTTGACGTCCCGGACGAAGACCTTGGACCAGATGGGCGCGTGAAGGTTGTGGTGGGCGCATTCGATGTACGGAATGCTGTGCTCGACCGACCCGAAGGAGCTGCGGATGCGGGCGTCGGGGATGCCGAGCCAGTCGCGGATCAAGGCGTAGAGGTCGGCCTTCTTGATTTCCTGGTTGGCATGGCCCTTCCAGCCGCCCGCCACGAAGACCAGCGACTCGGGGTGAAGCGTGAGCTTGGGGTAGCCCAAGGAGATGTAGCGCTGGAGCGTGAAGTAGAGAAAGGCGGGAAAGCCGATGATCCGGACCGGAAGACCTTCCTCGGCATACGACCTGAGTGCCTCCACGCAGCCGAAAGGATCGAACTCATGGGAGCCGTCGCCCTTGGAGCGCAGCGCGAAGGTGACGCGCTGAGGTGGGGCGTACTTCGTCAGGAACATGGTCGTGTTCGCGGTGCCCAAGGCCATGTCGGGTAAGGGCTCGTAAGAGTTCAAGAGGTAGTTGGCAGGCTCTGACGAGACGAGCCCGAGATGCGCGTGCATGAAATCGACCATGCGGCGTCCCGAACCGATGCTCCAGGCGTCGAAGAACATCTGGGACTTCTGGCCGGTGGTTCCCGACGAGGTCAGGTGAAGGGCCACCTGCTCGCGGGGGATGCTCATGATCTCGTGGGTCTTGAAGAAGTTGGCGTGAATGAATGGTACGCGCTCCAGGTCCGCCATGGTCATGAGCGCATCGGGCGTGAAACCTTCTTGCTTGGCAAGTTGGCGGTAGAAGTCCGAGTTCTCGATGTGCCAGGCGATATTCTGGCGCATGGCCTCGATGAAGAGGCGCTCGACTTCGGGTGTGCGGGTGTAGGGGTCGCGAACCTCGCAAAGGGCTTGAACGGCGGAGAGCGTCGTCGGTTCTGGAACCTGAAGGGTCAAATCGGGCCCTCGTTTCTGTGAATCGTGTTTGTGCCGCCGGAAGAAAAGGCGGCCGCCCGGCAAGGTACCGGACAGCCGCTTGCTTATCAGTATTTTGCCACGTGAGTACGCCGGAATATCCGTCGATGGGCTAACTGTGACGAAAGTCTCAGCGCAGCGAAAGGGCGGCCGCCGAAGGAGCACGCAAGAGATCGCCGTAGCGCGCCCGTTTGATGAAGCGTCCCGAGCCGGCGCGTCCAAAGTAGGTATTGTTCTCGACGATCACTTGGCCGCGCGAGATGACGATCTCGGGGAAGCCCTGGACCTCGAAGCCCTCGAAAGTGTTGTAATCGACGTTCATGTGGTGAGTATGGGGATTGGCGACGCTGATCGTCTCCTTGCGATCGGGGTTGAAGATGACGAGGTCCGCGTCGGATCCGACGGCGATCGTGCCCTTTCGGGGGAACATGCCGAACATCTTGGCGGCCGCGGTCGAGGTCAGCTCGACGAACTTGTTGAGGCTGATGCGCCCCCCTACGACGCCCCCGTTGTACATGAGGCTCATGCGGTTTTCGACGCCGGGGGCGCCGTTGGGGATCTTCGAGAAGTCTTGCCGCCCGAGCTCCTTCTGACCCGTGAAGCAGAACGGGCAATGGTCGGTGGCGACGGTGTGGAGGTCGCCGAACTGCAGGCCTTTCCAGAGCTCGTTCTGGTTCCACTTCTCGCGAAGGGCAGGCGTCATGACGTACTTGGCGCCCTCGAAGCCCGGCGCGTCGTAGGAGGTCTCGTCGAGGAAGAGGTACTGCGGGCAGGTCTCGGCGAAGGCATGAACACCTCGGTCGCGGGCGCGCTTGACCTCTTCGAGGGCATCCGAGCTCGAGAGGTGGACGATGTAGACGGGCACTCCCGCGACCTCGGCGATGGCGATCGCCCGGTGCACCCCCTCGCCCTCCATCCGGGTCGGCCGGGTCTTGGCATGGTACTTCGGAGCCGTATGCCCTTCGGCAAGCGCCCGCTTGATGATCTCGTCGATTACGATGCCGTTCTCGGCATGCATGCAGATCATCGTCCCGTCCTCGCCCGCCCGGCGCATCGCCCGATAGATGGTGGCATCGTCCGAGTACAAGACCCCGGGATACGCCATGAAGAGCTTGTACGAGGTCACGCCCTCGTCCGCTAGGCGCCCCATCTCGACGAGCCGCGATTCGGGCATGTCGGTCACGATCATGTGAAAACCGTAGTCGATGGCGGCCTTGCCTTCCGCCTTGGCATGCCAAGCTTCGAGCCCTTCGAGCGTCGAACGCCCCTTGCTCTGGATGGCGAAATCCACGATCGTCGTCGTGCCGCCAAACGCCGCCGCCCGGGTCCCGGTCTCGAAGTCGTCCGCGCTGGTCGTCCCCCCGAAGGGCATCTCCATGTGCGTGTGAGGGTCGATTCCGCCGGGAATCACCAACCGACCCGCGGCATCGATGACTTTCGCCGATTCAATCTCGAGGTTCTGCCCGATCCGCACGACCTGCTCCCCCTCGACGAGGATGTCGGCGAAGTAATCGTCCACGGCGGTGACGATGCGTCCGTTCTTGATCAGCAAGCTCATGCGGCTCTCCTCTTCTGGTCCCGGCTCTCGTTTCGGGCCTGAGACCCTCTGGGGACATGCCCCCGCGGCTCCCCCCTGGCTCCTGACGCTCTCCTGAACGACGGCGGTCTTGGCCCTCGTCAGGGCAAGTTTTTTTAGGTTGCCATGCTTGTTTGCTTGTTGTAAAGTGTAAAGAAAAATCATTCATCATAAACAAACATGAAGGCCCTTGGTCACCCGGAACCCATCCGCCCACGACATCAAAGGAGCCGCCTGAATGATCCAATCCCTCCCCATGGCCTTGCCGGCGGACCGGCTGGAATCCCACCTCCCGGACCTCAAACCCCGCCTCACGGAGGCCCAAGCCAAGGCCGAGGCGAACCGCTGCCTCTACTGCCACGACGCCCCTTGCATTCAGGCGTGCCCGACCGCCATCAACATCCCGGAGTTCATCAAGCGCATCGGCACCGGCAACATGGCCGGTGCCGCCGAGACGATCCTGGAAGCCAACATCCTCGGCCATTCTTGCGCCTCGGTTTGCCCGGTAGAGGTCCTCTGCGCGGGGTCCTGCGTTTATAACCGCCTCGGCGAGCCCCCGATCATGATCGGTCGTCTGCAGCGCCATGCCACCGAGTACGCGTACGACCGCGGCTTGCGCTTCTTCCAGAAGGGACGCGCCACGGGTAAGCGCGTCGCCCTGATCGGCGCAGGACCCGCCAGCCTCGCTTGCGCCCACGAACTCACCCGCTTGGGGCACGAGGCCGTGGTCTTCGAGGGCCGGGCGATTCCCGGCGGCCTCAATGCAACCGGCGTCGCACCTTACAAGCTGAAAGCCGAGGAGGCCCTCCGCGAGGTCGCCTACGTCAAGGGCATCGGCTTCGAGATTCGAACCAACTGCTTGGTGGGACGTGACATTACCTTCGACCAGCTCAATTCCGATTATGATGCCGTCTTCCTGGGCATGGGCCTAGGCCCGGATTCCATGCTCGAGTTGCCTGGCGAGGAGCTCTCCGGTTGCGTGGGGGCTGTCGCCTTCATCGAGCGCCTCAAGAACGAAGCCGGCTTCCGACTGGCTGACGTGCGCCAGGCGATCGTGATCGGAGGCGGCAATACCGCCATCGATGCGGCTCGCGAGCTGAGGCACCTCGGCGTTCCGCGGGTCACCATGGTCTATCGCCGCGGCGAGGCGGAGATGTCCGGCTACGCGCATGAGCTGCTTGCCGCCAAACAAGAAGGCGTCGAACTCCGCTTTTGGGCCGCCCCCGTCGAAGTTCTGGGCCAAGGTCACGTCAGCGGCTTGCGCTGCGAGGAGACTCGATTGAGCGCGTCGGGCAGGCTCGAGCGCATCCCCGGTTCCGCGTTCACCCTGGATGCCGATCTGATCGTCAAGGCCACCGGCCAGGAAAAGCTGGCGAGTCTGCTTTCGGGGATTCCGGGCCTCACGCTCGAGCGCGGCCGGGTCGTCGTCGATCCCGCCACCGGACAAGCGGGCAGTTCCAAGTTCTTTGCCGGTGGGGATTGCGCCAACGGTGGCAAGGAGGTCGTCAACGCGGCGGCCGAAGGGAAGCGCGCGGCCCAGGGGATGGACGCCTATTTCAAGGCTGCAGGCCGTCCCGTCGCCCGCGAAGTCAGCGTCCGCTAACGAAGGAGGCAGCCGCAACATGGCCGATTTGAGCATCAACTTCGCGGGTATCGAGGCCCCGAACCCCTTCTGGCTGGCGTCCGCGCCTCCCACCAATACCGGCGAACAGATCATGCGCGCTTATGAGCACGGCTGGGGCGGAGCGGTCTGGAAGACCCTGGGCACGCCCATCCGCAACGTCTCTGCGCGCTTTGCCGCCAACGACTTCGCCGGTCAGCGGATGATGGGCCTCAATAACATCGAATTGATTACCGACCGCCCGCTGGACGTGAACTACGCCGAGATCCGCGAGGTCACCCGCAAGTACCCCGACCGCGCGACCATCGTCTCGTTGATGTTCGAGACCGAGGACGAGTGGAAGGAGAACATCGAGCGCTCGATTGAGAACGGCGCGAAGGGCCTGGAGCTGAACTTCGGCTGCCCGCACGGCATGTGCGAACGCGGCATGGGCTCGGCCGTCGGCCAGGAGCCCATGGTCCTCGAGCGGATCACCAACTGGGTCATGCGCTATGCCTCCGTGCCCGTGATCGTGAAGCTGACCCCCAACATCACGGATATCACCGTTCCGGGGCTCGCGGCCCAGCACGGCGGAGCCAACGCCGTGAGCTTGATCAACACGATCAAGTCGGTCATGGCCGTGGACCTTGATACCATGGTCCCGGTCCCCAACGTCGGCGGAGCCTCCACCAACGGTGGCTACTGCGGACCGGCCGTGAAGCCCATCGCCCTCAACATGGTCGGCCAACTCGCCAGGCACCGCGACTTCTCGCTGCCGATCTCCGGCATCGGAGGTATCTCGACCTGGAAGGACGCCGCGGAGTTCATCGCCCTCGGCGCGACCAGCGTCCAGGTTTGCACCGCCGTCATGCACCACGGCTACCGGATCGTCGAGGACATGACCGATGGCCTCTCACGCTGGATGGATGACAAGGGCTACCGTACCATCCAGGATTTCGCCGGCCGAGCGTCCCGGCACTTCGTGAACTGGGAAGACCTCGACATGAACTTCAAGGTGGTGGCCGCCATCGACCCCGCCAAGTGCATCGGCTGCCAGCTCTGCTACGTCGCTTGCAAGGACGGAAGCCACCACTGCATCTACCTGCCGGGCGACGGCACGGGCAAGGCGCCCGATACCGGCTTCGACCGCGTTCCCTACGTGGCCCATGACGAGTGCACGGGCTGCAACCTCTGCTCCTTGGTCTGCCCCGTGGAGAACTGTATCTCGATGGTCGAGGTGGATCGCGGGCTCTCGCCCGTGACCTGGAAGCAGTTCACGGCCGGTGAGGCCACCCTCCCCGCCTACGCCTACAAGCACTAGCCCCCACCCCGCCGCTTCCCATCATCCCCCCGTCAGTCCCGCGCAGGCGGGAATCCACCTGGTTTCCCGCTTGTTTCCCGCCCTCGATTGAATGGAGAAATGCTGACATGGCCAGAATCGTTCGTTGCGGTCTCATCCAGGCGAGCAATCCGCTGCACCCCGAGAATCCGGTGGCCGACATCAAGAAGGCCATGATCGACAAGCACGTCAAACTCATCGAGCAGGCCGCGGCGAAGGGCGTCCAGATCCTCTGCCTCCAGGAAATCTTCTACGGCCCCTACTTCTGCGCCGAGCAAACCATGAAGTGGTACGAATCCGCCGAGCCCGTGCCGGGCGGTCCGACCATCGTCCTGATGCAGGAACTCGCCAAGAAGCACCGCATGGTGCTCGTCGTTCCGGTCTACGAGGAAGACCTCGCCGGCGTCTACTACAACACGGCGGCCGTCATCGACGCCGACGGCAAGTACCTCGGCAAGTACCGCAAGAACCATATCCCCCATTGCGAGCCCGGCTTCTGGGAGAAGTTCTACTTCAAGCCCGGAAACCTGGGCTACCCCACCTTCCAGACCGCCTACGGCACGATTGGCGTCTACATCTGCTACGACCGCCACTTCCCCGAGGGGGCGCGCCTCTTGGCGATGAACGGAGCGGAGATCATCTTCAACCCCTCGGCCACCGTCGCTGGTCTCTCCGAGTACCTCTGGAAGCTCGAACAACCCGCCCACGCTGTGGCCAACCAGGTCTACGTCGGCGCCATCAACCGGGTGGGTACCGAGGCCCCGTGGAACATCGGTGAGTTCTACGGCCAGAGCTACTTCGTCAACCCCAAGGGCGAATTCTTGTCGGTCGCGAGCCGCGACAAGGACGAGGTCGTCGTGGCGGATCTCGACCTCGACCTGATTCGCACCGTCCGCAACACCTGGCAGTTCATCCGCGATCGCCGCCCCGAGACCTACGGCGACATGGTCCGGATCTAAGGGGGACGAATGACCACTTCACAAACCCAGACCCATCTCTCCCGCGACGAGATCGTCGCCAAGCAGCGCGAGTTCCTGCTTCCGTCCGTGGGCTCGCATTACCAGGATCCGCTTCCCTTCGTCTCCGGCAAGGGCTTCCGACTCCAAGGAGCCGACGGTCGCGAGTACTTGGACTTCTTCGGCGGGATCGTGACCGTCTCGGTGGGGCATTGCGACGAGGAGATCACCGAGCGCACGATCGCCCAGATGCGCACGCTTCAGCATACGAGCACGCTCTTCCCCATCGAAGCCCAGGCGCGCCTGGCCGAGCGATTGGCGAGCATCACTCCGGGCCGACTGAAGAAGAGCTTCTTCACCAACTCGGGTTCCGAGGCGGACGAGAAGGCCATCCAGCTGGCGCAGGCGCATACGGGCCGCAAGACGGTCGTGGCCTTGCGACATTGCTACTCGGGCGGGACGGCCGGGGTGCAGACCCTGACCGCCCATTCGCCCTGGCGGATCGGCGAGCCCAATGCCTTCCCCGTCGTGCATGCCCGAAACGCCTACTGTTATCGCTGCCCCTTCGGGAAGACCCCGTCGAGCTGCAGCATGGAATGCGCCAAGGACATCGAGGAGGTCATCCAGACCACCACCTCGGGCGAGATTGCGGCCTTCATCGCCGAGCCCATCCAGGGTGTCGGCGGCTTCATCACGCCTCCGGCGGATTACTTCAAGGAGGCGGTGGCGATCGCCCGCAAGTACGGCGGCCTCTTCATCTCGGATGAGGTGCAGACCGGCTTCGGCCGTACCGGCGGGAAGTGGTTCGGTATCGAGCAATACGACGTCGAGCCCGACCTCATGACCGGAGCCAAGGGCATGGCCAACGGCCTCCCCATCGGTTGGGTCATCGCCAACGACGAAGTGGCGACGGCACTCAACGGCAAGGTCCACCTCAACACGTTCGGAGGCAACCCCGTCTCGTCGACGGCGGCGCTTGCGACCCTCGACGCGATGGAAAGCCGCGACCTGCCCGGAAACGCGCAGCGCGTGGGAGGGTACTTCCGCATGCGGCTCGACGAGTTGGCCACCAAGTATCCGCTCATCGGCGACGTGCGGGGCATGGGCCTGATGCAAGGCATCGAGCTGGTCAAGGATCGCAAAACCAAGGAGCCCGCCAAGCAGGAACTGCAGCGGGTGGTCGAGGCCGCCCGAGACCACGGCCTGGTGATCGGCAAGGGAGGTCTCCACGGCAACGTGATCCGCATGACCCCCCCGATGACCATTTCCACGAACGAGGTCGACGAGGCGATCGCCGCGCTCGATGCGGCCTTTGCCCAGGTGAAGTAGCGCAGTACGAATGAGGAGGGTCCAAACGTGACCACGTTGTCCAAGGGAACCCAGATCAAGACGCTTAGCAACTACCTCGACGGCAAGTGGGTGCCGGCCCAATCCAAGGAGCTCCTCGACGTCGTGAACCCCGCGACCGAGGAGGTTCTCGCTCGCGTGCCCATGTCGACCATGCTCGACCTCGACGACGCCGTGGCAGCCGCTCAGAAAGCCTTTTACTCCTGGCGGCAGGTGCCTCCGGCCGAACGCGCCAAGTACCTCTTCGCCTTCAAGAACCTCCTCGAGAAGCATTTCGAGGAGATCGCCCGGATCTGCACCCAGGAGCATGGCAAGACCCTGGCGGAGGCACGCGGCGACCTGAGGCGGGGCATCGACTCCGTCGACGTGGCCTGCGGCATCCCCTCCCTGATGCAGGGGGAGTCGCTCGAAGACGTCGGCCGTGGGATCGATTGCGTCGCCTACCGCCGCCCGATGGGTGTCTTTGCGGTCATCGCGCCGTTCAACTTCCCCCCGATGGTGCCCCTCTGGTTCCTTCCGCATTGCATCGCGACCGGCAACACCCTCGTCCTGAAGCCCTCCGAGCAGGTGCCTCTTTCGATGCAGCGCATCGTCGAGCTTCTTCACGAGGCGGGGCTTCCCCCGGGAGTCGTGAACCTCGTCAACGGGGGCAAGGAGATCGTCAAGGGGATGTGCGAGCATCCGCTCATCCAAGGGGTATCGTTCGTGGGATCGAGCCCGGTGGCCCAGTTCGTCTACGAAACGGCCGCCAAACACGGCAAGCGCGTGCAAGCGCTGGGCGGAGCCAAGAACTTCGTCGTCGTGATGCCCGATGCCGACGTGGCCAAGTCGGTCGACGTTCTCGTCGAGTCTTGCTTCGGCTGTGCGGGACAGCGTTGCCTCGCGGGCTCGACCCTGGTCTTCGTGGGGTCGGCCTACGAGAAGTTCAAGGCTCCACTTCTCGAGCGCATCAAGCGGATCAAGGTCGGCAACGGCATGGATCAAGGCGTCGAACTGGGGCCCGTCATCTCCGCCGAGTCCCGTGACCGTATCAAGGGCATGATTCAGCGGGGCATCGACGAGGGGGCCGAGCTCCTGATCGACGGACGCGAGAGCCACGGGCAGTCAAAGGGTTTCTTCCTGGGGCCGACGGTCTTCGACAAGGTGAAGCCCGACATGACGATCGCCCGAGAGGAGGTCTTCGGGCCCATCATGGCCTGGCTCCGGGCTGAGACGCTCGAGGACGCGCTCGCCATCATGGAAGCGCATCCCTACGGCAACACGACCTCGATTTTCACGTCGAGCGGCAAGACGGCCCGCGAGTTCGCTTACCGGGCCGAGCCCAGCATGATCGGCATCAACGTCGGGGTGGCGGCTCCTATGAGCTACTTCAACTTCGGGGGAGCCAAGGGCTCGATGTTCGGGGACCTCAAGGCCCACGGCAAGCATGGCATCGAGTTCTACACGGATCGCAAGGTCGTGATCACGCGCTGGTTCTAAGCCTCCCTCAAGAACCTAAATGAAGCAGGGGCTACCTCAACCGAGGTAGCCCCTGCGCGCCTCCGCGCCTTACATGTAGGGGAAGAGGCCGCGGACGGTTTGGCCGCCGTCCGCCACGTAGGTCTGGCCGGTCACGTAGGACGCCGCATCCGAGCAGAGGAAGAGGACGACCCCCGCCATCTCCTCGGGTTTTCCGGCGCGGTGCATCGGATGTCCGTCCTCGAGGAACTTCCAGAAGCCCGGGATGTCCTCCATGGCGCGGGTCATCGGGGTCTCGATCCAGCCGGGGGCAATGGCGTTGATGCGAATCCCGCGGGAGGCGTAGTCGAGGCCCGCCGTCTTGGTCAAGCCGACCACGCCGTGCTTGGCGGCCACGTAGTTGGCGAGGCCCGGCTCGGGGATGAGGCCGGCGACCGACGCGGTGTTGACGATGCTGCCCTTGCCCGCCTTCACCATGTGCTTGAGCTCATGATGCAGGCAGTTGTAGACCCCCTTGAGGTCGACCGCGATGACCCGGTCGAACGCGGCTTCCTCCATCTCGTGAAGCAGGGCGGCCGGAGCGGCGATGCCTGCGTTGTTGAAGGCGCAGTCCAGGCGACCGTACGTGCTGACGGCCATTTCGACTAGCTTGCCGACGTCGTCGAAGTTGCTCACGTCGGTCTTGAGGAAGGTGGCCTTGGCACCCTTCTCTTTGGCGAGCGCAACCGTTTCGAGCGCTCCGGCCTCGTTCATGTCTCCGATGACCAGGCTTGCGCCCTTCTCGGCGAAGGCGAGCGCGGTGGCGCGCCCGATGCCGGTGGCGGCGCCGGTGATGAGGATGACCTTTTCCTCGAAGCGGAAGAGATCGTTCTGCATGGGGACTCTCCTTTATACCGTGATGCCGGACTTGCCCGGCGCGATGACTCCGTTGGGGTCGAGCGCTTTCTTGAGGCGCATGTGAAGGTCCTGCTGGGCCGGCCCATACGCCTTCTTGGCCTTCTCCATGAAGGCAGTGTTGACGCGGTAGAGGCCGTAACCCTCGCGGGTGCAGGCGTCTAGGCATTCGTTGAAGCAGTCGTAGGCGCGCTTCATCTCCTCGGGCTTGGTCCGGTCGAAGAGCAGGTCCACGACCATGTCGAGGTGGCGTCCGTAAACGAGCAGGCCACCGGCGACATCGAATCCGTACTTCCGGAAGATGCCGTCAATCAGAGTCAGGACCTTGACGACTTCATGGCCGCGCGCCGGGACGACCGGGGCGAACCACATCGAGCCGCCACCCCCCCGGAAGTTGTAGATGCCGAACTCCTCGAGGCTGGGCTTACCGACCATGTTCTGGTGCCAGTGCGAGACGCCGGGAGCGCTGATCAGCGGCCCCTCGGTGATGACCGTGCCGCCGATCTTCTCGAAAGCTTCCTTGACGACCTTGAAGTCGGCGGCAATCCGCTCTTCGGTGCCGTAGAGCACGCTCAAGCCCGCGTAATGGGGTAAGTTCTGAGACTTGAGGAACTCCGCGTAGACGTCCTTCGGAATCGAGCCTTCACCATCGTAAATGGCGCTGCGCTTGAGGGTGGCGGCGAGGACGTAGCTGGTGGTGCCGACGATGCCGGTTTCGAGGATGTTACTGAGGCGCAGGTCCCGCATGACGTCGATGCCCCTCCCTGCCGTCTCGAGGTCCGGGTACGCGACGGCGAAGAAGAGGTGAGCGGGTGGCCGCTTCATGAGCCAAACTCCGATCTTGGTCACGACGCCGTAGTTGGACTGAAGGAAGAGCCCGTCCACCCAGGGCCCGAGGCCCCAGCGGTAGGCTTGCCAGGCGGTGGTGTTATCGACTCCTCCCATGCCGGTGCGGACGACCTGGCCGTCGGCCAGCACGACCTCCATGCCGCAGAAGTTCGCGGCGTGCTCGCCGGTACGGTTGTACCCCGCGCCGCGCTCGAGGATGTTGCCCATCGGGCCCGTGATGCCTCCCGACGATGGGAAGCTCGTCCAGAAGGGCAGGTTATTGGCGTTCAGGTACTCCTGAAGCTGGACGTAGGTGACGCCCGGTTCGACCAGAGCGGTTCCCAGCTCGGGGTCGACCTCGATGATCTTGTTCATCCGGCGCATGTCCAGCACGAGCTGCCCCGGGGTCGCCGGCGCGGCGGAGCCGTATCCGAAGTTGCGGCCCGTCGATATCGGCCAGACGGGGATCTTGTACTTGTTGCAGATGGCCATGACCTTCTGCACTTGGTCGACGCTGTCGACGATCAACGCGCCGGACGGTTGGTGGCGGGCATCGGGAACGGCCAGCATGATCTTGGAGTAGGGGGCGAGCTTGTCGACGTCGATGATGACGTTCGCGTCTCCCAGAAGGGCGCGGTACTCGGCGACCGCTCGCGTGAAGAGCGCCTTCGAGACGCCCTTGGGCAAGGTGGGTTTGCGTTCCATGGGGCTATCCTTTCAAGCGGGTCCGCGGACGAACCCGGAAGCGTCGCGCTAGACCGTGGCCACGAAGGAGACGTAGCCGGCCTTGGGTGTGGCGAAGGCGTCCCCGGCTCCAACCTGGATCCGGCCCTCGATCTTCCCGGCTTCCCAGCGACCGACGGCGACCTTGGCGAGCGCGTGACCGAGCATCTCGGACCAGCCGCCCAACTGGGGCTCGGCTTTCGGCTTCCCCGTGAGCGCAAGGGCTCCCTTTCGCGTGGAGGTTTCATGAACCAAGGCATGTAGATCTTGCGTCTTGAGCCATCGCGCAAAGGCCGAGCCGAGACCGGCGCTGGACTCGGTCGTCGTGAACGCGTGGCGCGAGTGTCGCGAGTCGCCGGTCACGTGACTTCCCTGGCTCAGCACCCGGGCGCCGGTTTCACGAAGGATCTCGTTGACCAGCACGAATTCCGACTCGGTGACCATGCCGACGAGCACGGTTCCCGGAGCCATGGCCGTGAGGGATTGCCAGTCCGTCCAGCTCATCTTGCCGGATAGCGTCCGTGACGCGACCTTCGAGAGGTCCGCCCCCACGCCTTTGAGGGCATCGCGCACGCCCTTCTCGAAGCCTTCGGCTTCCGCCTGCGCGGAGCGAAGGATCTGAAGACCCGAAAGCGCTTGTTCTCCGGATTTGGTACCACCGAACCAGTATCCGACGCCTCCGAGCTTGGGCGTCAGGGCCGCTGCGGCCCCGAGGACCGCGGAGGCCGCGATGAACTCGCGACGGTTGACGTTCACTGGACACCTCCATCGGTCTTGGCCGGCTTGGGCTCCTTCGAGATCCACATGGCGAGTTGCTGGACATCCGAATCCGAGTAATCACTGGGGAAGAAGGCGGGCATGCCGGCGCGGCCGTTGCGCACCATGTAGGTGATGTAGTCCACGGCCAGCGATCGCCCGAAGAGCTCGGGCCCGACTCCCGTGTCATGGCACTGGGCACAAGTGAGCTGGTACATCTGCTTGGGGTTCTCGTACTGCCCCGCCGCCAACGCCTGCTTTTCCTTGACCTTCTCGCCATCGACCATGGGCGCCGGAGCCGCATCATGCCGGATGATGCCCTTGGGGATCTCCGGGGCCTGCGAGCTCCGAGACTCGCCGCTGCAGCCGCTAACGCCCAGGACTCCCAGCAGGAGCAGTCCAAGCGCTGCTTGGGTCTTCCATTTTGGAGCGATCATTCACGCGTCCTTTCCGTCAGCATGAGGAGAACGCGTCGAGGCTTCCCCTCCGTTTGATGACCGTCGCCCCGAACGGAGCGACGAACTTAACCAACAGTATGTTGTTTTAATCATGCCCCATCCGTAGAAAACCACAGGCTATAATGGTTGAATATTGTTTGAGGTAACCCACAGAACTGTTGCTTATGTCGAAGAACACCATGGATCCGCGGGTGCGACGTACCCGCCTGGCCCTTCAGAACGCGATGAAAGCGCTCGCCCAGGAGCAAGACTACGAGACCGTGACGATCTCGGATCTGACCACTCGGGCGGGTGTGAACCGCGCCACCTTTTATCAGCACTTCAAGGGCAAGGAGGACTTGCTCGCGAGTATCGTCGAGGACCTGATCGCGCTCATGAGCGAGGAGACGTCCCGCTTCGTGTCCGAGATCCCGGATTTCAGCTCGCCGGTAGCTCCCGCCTTCCTGGTCTCGCTGTACCTGCGGGTCGAGCAGGAACGCGGGTTCTACGGGCGACTGCTAGGACGCGGCGGTAGCGCCTTCTTCCGGGATCAGATGCTGGGCTACCTGGAGCAGATGATTGGCATGCATGTCACGCGCCTGCCCGCTTCGCTTCCCCTCGTCGGGCGTATCCAGGGGGTTCCCCCCACGCTGACGGCCAAGGTCCTCGCCAGTGGGCTGCTGGGATCCTTGACCTGGTATCTGGAGAACGGACGCTACTTCGCCGCCGAGGATGTGGCGGCATGGACGTGGAACATGCAAGGCATGGCGCCTTGGAAACCCTGGAGCGAGTAAATGCTGATCGAAAATCTCTTTGCCGAGCTTCCGAAAGACACGGGGGCGGAAGTCTTCGAGGCCTTGGTGGAGCGTCCCGGCTTTCGCCTGGAGCGCATCGTCTCGACGGGGCAAGCGACTCCCCCGGGTGAATGGCTGCAGCAAGAGGAAGTCGAGTGGGTCTTGCTTTTGAGCGGAGGAGCCGCCATCCGATTCGAGGGAGAAACGGACGGCCGCGAGCTAAAACCCGGAGATTACCTGCTCATTCCGTCGCGCTGCCGCCACCGGGTCGAGTGGACGGCCACCGATGGAGTGACGCTCTGGCTCGCCCTTCACTTTGGCGCGGGGAACGACTAACTCGAGGTCTAAAAGGCAAGAGCGCCCGCGAGTGAACCTCGGGGCGCTCTCACTTTGTTGGCGACTAGACCGGAGCCGCTTCCTTGGAGGCCAGATAGCTGGCGTAGCTTCCCACATGGTAGGTGACCCGACCATCACCCTCGAAAGCGAGAATGGCCGTCGCCACGCGATCGAGGAAGTAGCGGTCGTGGCTTACCACGAACGCGCAGCCCGGGAAGGCCAGAAGAGCCTCCTCGAGCGCGCGCAGCGTGGACAGGTCGAGGTCGTTGGTCGGCTCGTCCAGGATCAGTACGTTTCCGCCCTTTGCGAGAAGCTTGGCCAGTTGCGCCCGGTTCTGCTCGCCTCCCGAGAACTTGGCGAGAAGCGTGTTCTGCTGCTCGCTGGAAAAGAGGAAGCGCGTCAGGTAGCTGCGGACGGTCATGGTCCGATCCTCGGAGACCAGGTAGTCTCCTCCCTCGCCCACGTCCTGGTAAAGCGTTTTGTTGAGGGCCAGGCGTGAACGGCCCTGGTCGGCATAGACGAAGCGCGTGGTGGGCCCTACTTCGAGTCGGCCTTCGTCGATGGGCTCGAGGCCCTGGATCATTCGCATGAGCGTGGTCTTGCCGCGACCGTTGGGGCCGACGACGCCGATGCGATCGCCTGCGGCGAGTGACAGCGTGAGATCCTCGAAGAGCTTCTTGCCGTGAAAGACCTTGCTCACGCCTTCGAGTTCCAGAATCTTCTTGCCGAGCCGTTGCTCGCCCGTCGGGATGCGGAGGGCGATTTCCTCGGGAAGCGGCACGCGCTCTTGGCCTGCGAGTTCGTAGTAAGCCTGCTCGCGAGCCTTACTCTTGGCCTGGCGCGCCTTTGGCTGCTTTCGGACCCAGGCCAGTTCGCGGGCGAGGTAGTTCTGGCGGGACTTCTCGGCGTGGGCATCGGCCTCCAACTTGGCTGCTTTGGCCTCCAGATAGTCCGAGTAGTTGCCGGCATAGGTGGTGACTTGACCGTTCTCAAGTTCGACCATGCGGTTCGTGACCCGGTCGAGGAAGTAACGATCGTGGGTGACGAGGAGGACGCTTCCGCGGTAACTGGCAAGGAACCCTTCCAGCCAGGTGATGCTCTCGGTATCGAGATGGTTGGTGGGCTCGTCCAGGATGAGGAGGTCTTGCTGCGAGACGAGCGTTCTCGCCAGCGAGACGCGGCGGCTCTCGCCGCCGGAAAGCGTTTCCACGAGGCGATCGTCGGGCGGGACCCGCAGGTGGGTCATGACGGTCTCGACCGTCCGTTCCAGATCCCACGCGCCCGAGTGGTCGAGTTTCTCGGCGAGGGCGGACTGAGCCTCGATGAGGCTTTCGAAGTCGTCTTCGGTCGCGGTTTCCAGACGCGCACCGAGGTCGTTGTAATCGGCCAGGAGTTTGAGCAGGTCGGCGACACCTTCCATGACGCTTTCGCGGACCGTGCGGCCGGGGGCCAAGGCGAATTCCTGGGGCAGGTAGGCGACGCGCAGGCCGCGTCCGGGAACGACCTCGCCGGCGTCGGGCTTCATGGCGCCGGCCATGATCTTCAGGAGGGTGGTCTTTCCGGCGCCGTTGACGCCCAAGAGGCCGAGACGATCGCCGTAATGGATGGTGAGCGATACGTCACGGATGATTTCCCGCGCCGAGTAACGGTGATGGATGTGGTTGACGGAGAAAATAGGATCTCCCTTACGATAATCTTGCATAGGTCCCATCCTATCACGGGTTCAGGCGGGACCCGTCCTGAAACGCGCAAGGAGACGGCATCGGCAGCCCAACGTCCACCAAAAAGCCAAGCCCCCGAGACGCGCTCGGGGGTTTGGCTTCATCAGGCGCGGCCAGAGGGATTCGAACCCCCGACCTAATGATTCGTAGTCATTCGCTCTATCCAGCTGAGCTATGGCCGCCCAACAGAGTTAAGAGTAACACTACTTCCCCATCTTAGGCAACCACTTGATTAACGTTGTGTGGTCGGCGTATGGTGTCGGCGATTCCGTCTCTGCATGTGCGGCTGCGGCAGGCTGGCACCGGAGTGGGGGGCATGGTACTTGGAGAAGACCCCGAAAGCGAACTCGCCGCTGCGACGCAGGAGGCGCTCGGGCAGGGGATCAAGGGAAGTCGCGAAGGGCGCGCAGGACCGCCTCGACCTCGTCAGGAGTGTTGAGGAGGCTCGGGGTCAAGCGCAAATGGCGGCGCGCGTAGGGGGTGACCGTCGCGATGATCCGACGGCGGCTCAGCCAGTTCACAACGGTTCGAGGTGCGTGGTTGCCGATGTCGAACGAGACGATTCCCGCCGAGAGGTGCTCGTAGCGGGGGGTAACTAGCCGCACGCCGGGAATGCCGGCAAGGCCCTCTTTGAGTTGCGAGGCGAGTTCGCGGGTGCGCTGCTGGACCTGGGCTTTGCCGATCCGTTCGTGGAAGGCGAAGGCCTCGGGAAGGGCCCAGAGATGTTCGAAGGGTTTGAAGCCTCCGGGGCTCATGCGCAGGGCCGTGGTGGGGCTTTTGAGGTCACGATCCTGTTGCCAGGCCGACCAGGGATCGGGGTCGGTGAAGCTTGGGATGGTTGGGCGCAGTTCGGCCCATGCCTCGGGGCGGCCCCAGACGATTCCCGTGCCGCGCGGACCGAAGAGCCATTTGTGGCAGCCTGCGACGAAGAAGTCGCAGCGCAGGTCGCGAACGAGAACGTCTTCGATCCCGAAGCCGTGGACGCCGTCCAGCACGAAGCGGATCTGGCGATCAGCCGGGAGATTGGCGTTCTGCTTGGCGATCGCCTCCCCGATACTGGCCACCGGGATCTTGATGCCCGTGTTCGAGCAGACCCAGGTCAGGGCCACCACCCGGGTTTTGGGCGAGAGGGCATTGGCGAGTTTCGCGACCATGCTCTCGACCGAAAGCGGTTCGCCTTGGCGGTAAAGCTCCACCTTGCGGACCGTCGCGCCCGAGCGCTCGGTCGCCAGACGAATCGATTCGTGGGTCGCGTAGTAGTCATGGGTCGAGGTCAGGATCTCGTCGCCGGCTTTGAGGGGCATGCCGCCGTAGACGAGCCCCAGGCCCATGGTCGTGCTGTCGGTAAGTGCGATCTCGGCGGCATCGGCGCCCAGGTACGCCGCGGCGGCCTGGCGGGCGCGGCGCTGACGCTTGCGGTTCTCGGCCACCAGGACCGTGACCGGCATGCGGTTGAGTTGATCGCGGTAGCGGTCGATCGCTTCTTGCACGGGCTGGGGATGAGAAGCCACCAAAAGGGCGCTCATGTGAACGTAATCGGGATCGAGTCGGAACTGGCCGCGGACCGCGTCCCAGGTATCCGATGCGCTGGGTTGGGCGTGAGCGGACTCGCTCCACCTCGCTTCCCCCAGGATGCCCGCAGCCAGGACCGCTCCCAGCCGGAAGAACTCCCGTCGCTTCATGCGCCACCCCCACTCGACTCCTTCCCCCAGCTTAGCCTTCTGGGGGTGGGGCGGGCAGGAATCGGGGGAGAAATTCGTGGTCACTCCGTCCGAAGGAGCGTCAAACCGCCTAGGACCATGCCACTCGGAGGCAGGGCAGGAAGCTGGGTCATGTCGATTCGAAGATCTTGCTCCGGCACCTCGTAGGTCACGCTCCGCGTGAGGAAGGTGAGCGCTTCCTTCATCAGGGCGAGAGTGAGCCACTCCCCGGCGCAGCGGTGGTTGGCGACGTGATCCCCGCCGCCTTGCGGAATGAAGTTGAACGCCGAGCCGTCCCAGTTCTTGAAGCGATCCGGTCGAAAGGCCTCGGGATCTCCCCATGTGCGAGGATCGTGGTTGGTTCCGTAGAGATCCAGCATCACCCGACGCCCTTCGGGAAAGCGGAAGCCTTGCCACTCGAAGTCATGTCTGACCCGGGCGGCGACTGCCGGAAAGAACGGATAGAAGCGCCGCACCTCGTGAACGAAGCGCTCTGCTTCCGCATCATCCGCCGCCTGCAGGCGCTCCCGCCATACCGGGTGATGATGCAGCGCATGGGCGCAGAAGACAATATATACCGAAAGCGCGACCGTCGGACGCAGCAGATTGAGTAGTTCCACGGCGGCTACCCGGGTATCCAGGAGCTTGCCATCCCGATCTCGATGGTGGGCGATGACTTCCGCGGGGTAAGCGGGCTCGGCGGGCGCCACGCGGCTTCTGTAGCTCTCTATCACGTTCGAGAGCCAGGCCTCGCAGCGCTTCCGGGCTAGTCGTGCCCCCAAGTGCGGGATGCCGATGGTCCCTGCGTGCTGAAACAATGCCGTGAGGTGCTCTTTTCGGAGTGTCACGTCTTCTTCGTCCAGCGGAACGCCGGCCCATTTGCAAACCGCGCGGGTGAGGACGTCTCGAATCTCGTCATAGAGAACCACTCCCTCGAGGCTAGCCCAGCGAAGGCTGGCGTGGTGGAGGGTTCGGGCCGTCAGCTCGCGAAGGTCGTCGATGCACTCAGGGGTCATGGTGGCCATCAGCATCATTTTACGGTGGTGATGTGCGGCGTCATCGAGGCCTTGCACCCCACCCTCACCGATCAAGGTCTTGCGAACAGGGTTGGGCATCGCTCCCTCGCGCTGCAAACGCTCGGGATCATAGAATGCCCGAGCCGCCTCGGGACCAGTCATGCAGATGGTGGGCTGTACTAAGAGCCTTGCCTCGAAGACGTCGCTACCGAGGCGTTGATGCCACTTGCCGATAAAGCGGTACGGATCGCGTAGGAAGGCCAAGGTGTGGTCAAAGCCCTTGGCGCGAGGCATCGCGTTCAATCGGGGCCTCCTCCGCCTCGAAGGGCGCATGAGGGATGACGCGCACAGGCCGCCGACTGCCCGTCTCAGGCCGGTCGCCGTGGGCTGATTACCCCATGACCGGCGCGGGTTTCGATCGTCCAAGGGCGATAGAAATTCTGGTAGGGATCGGAATTGCCCCATGCGGCCATGGACGGACGCGGAGGGCTTCGTGGCGTCGCCTGCGACCTGACGCCCGGAATCGAAGAGAGCAGCAAAAGCCGAAGCCCCCGAGACGCGCTCGGGGGCTTCGGCTTCATCAGGCGCGGCCAGAGGGATTCGAACCCCCGACCTAATGATTCGTAGTCATTCGCTCTATCCAGCTGAGCTATGGCCGCCCAACAGAATCTACATTATCACCTCGCACGGCCCGGGGCAAGTCTTTTTGCGGTATAACGTTATAAGAAAATTAAACTGCCCATTACCTTACCGAGCTCATGGCTCCCCGACGTTCCCCGGGAGCCGGGTTCGGGAAAATTGCGGACGCTATGCGGGGACACGTGAGGTAGGATAACGCCAAACGCGTCCCCCCATCCGAGGAGAACATACTATGCGACTCGATCCTTCCTGGCAGCAGCGCGCCGTGACCCCCGAAGAGGCGGTTCTTCCCATCAAGAGCGGCATGCGCGTCTTTCTACATGGGGCCTGCGCATCGCCGATTCCGCTCGAGGAGGCCATGGCGGCTCGGACGGACGTCCAAGGGGTCGAGGTCTATCACCTCCACATGGCGGGACCCGCTCCTTACGCCGAGGCGGACAAGGCAGGCCGTTTCCACGCCAACTCCCTCTTCACGGGGGCCAACGTTCGCCAGGCAGTGAACGAGGGCCGCGCGGACTACGTGCCGATCTTCCTTTCGGATATTCCGTGGCTCTTCACGTCTCGGCAGATTCCGCTGGACGTGGCCATCGTGCAGCTTTCCTATCCGGATGAGCATGGGTTCTGCAGCCTCGGCACCTCGGTCGACACCGCCCGGGCCGCCGTCGATACCGCCACGATCGTCATCGCCGAAATCAACAAGCAGATGCCGCGGACCCTGGGCAATAGCTTCGTTCACCTCAGCAAGATCGATCATTTCATCCTCACCGACCGTCCGCTCATGACCCACGAGCCGTCCGTCATCTCCGAGGTGGAGCGCAACATCGGCACCATCATCGCCGACCTCATCGAGGACGGCTCGACCCTTCAGATGGGCATCGGAGCCATTCCGGACGCCGTCTTGGCCCAGTTGGGCAACAAGATCGACCTGGGCATCCATACCGAAATGTTCTCGGATGGCGTCGTGCCCCTCGTCGAAGCGGGCGTCATCACCAACCGCCTCAAGAACTTCAAGAAGGGCCGCCTGGTGACCAGCTTCATCAACGGCACGCAGCGCCTCTTCGACTTCGTCAACAACAACCCCACCGTCGAGTTCCACCCCTGCGACTACACCAACGATACCGCGGTCATCCGGCGTAACGACCGGGTGGTCGCCATCAACTCGGCCCTTGAAGTCGATATCACCGGCCAGGTTTGCGCCGACTCGATCGGCTGGAAGGTCTACTCCGGCATCGGCGGTCAGATGGACTTCATCCGGGGCGCCGCGCTTTCGCGGGGCGGCAAGCCGATCATCGCGCTCCCTTCGACCGCCTGCAAGGGAACCGTCTCGCGGATCGCAGCAACCCTGAAACCAGGCGCCGGCGTGGTGACCACCCGCGGTCACGTCCACTGGGTCGTCACGGAGTACGGGGCGGTCAACCTGCATGGGCTCTCCCTGCGCCAGCGGGCGGATGCGCTGATCTCGATCGCTCACCCGGATTTCCGTAGCGACCTTCGCGCGGCCATCAAGGACGCCAAGGTCTTCGATTACAACGTGCCGCAAGGAGCCCATTCGTCCTAGACGCCCTCTCCTTTGGCAAGTCGGATGCGGTACCATGGGGTGGCTCGAAAGGGCCACCCTTAACGTTGGGAAAAGGATAAGCGCCATGGCAAGACGCCCCGTCGATCGCCCGCTTCAGGTCTTCACCCAGCTCGTCTTCTACTCGGTTCTGGTCCTACTGGCCGGAATTCTCATTCGTCCTTTCTGGGAGGCGCTGGCCTGGGGCATCGTCATCGCCTTCGTGACATGGCCGACCTACCGCCGGCTCCTTCGTGCCCTGCGAGGGCGGCAGACCCTCGCCGCCTTCCTCATGATGCTGCTCGTCGTCACCATCGTGGCCGTCCCCCTCACCTTGTTGCTGCGGGCCGCGGCAATCGAAGGGGCCCTGATGGTGGAAGCGATCCGGGTCTGGTTGGCGTCGGATCCGCTTCCCGGGATCCTCGAGCGCTTCCCCCTCCTCACCATCGTCTGGGAAAACGCCTTGCGGCCACTCATGCGGGATTCGAACCGCCTTGGCGACACGCTCGGTGCGCAAGTCTTGCCCTGGCTCAAGGCCCTCGCCGGTGCGGGCACCAACCTCTTTCAGCTCCTGCTGGCCTTTTTCACGCTCTTCTTCTTCTACCGAAACGGCGAACGCTACGCCCTCAAGACCCGGGCCGTCCTGCGTCGCTTCCTGGGGGAAGACAGCGATCGCCTGCTCTATCCCGTGCGGGAGACCACCCGGGCCGTCTTCTTCGGGGTCATCCTCGCGGCCCTTTCCCAGGGCGCGGTCGGAGGATTGGGCTATGCCCTCTTCGGCATTCCCTCCCCGGTCCTCTTGGGCATCTTGACCGGTATCTTCGCGCTACTGCCGTTTGGAGCCACGGTGATCTGGATCCCTGCCGCCGTCTGGCTCGTGCTTCAGGGCGAAGTCTGGCAAGGTGTTGGCATGGCGCTCTGGGGCGTACTGGCCATCAGCACGATCGACAACCTGGTACGCCCACTCTTCATCAGCGGGACGACCCGGCTTCCGTACCTGCAAGTTTTCTTCGCCTTCCTGGGAGGGCTCGCGGCGTTCGGGCTGCTCGGACTCTTCCTCGGTCCCGCCATCCTGACGGTTTGGATGGTGCTCTGGGATGACTGGGCCCGCCCAAGCGACGAGGGCCCGGCTGAAGCCGAGCCCTCTTGAGGTCGTGCGGGGAGATGCCCCCGATTACTGAATGAACTTGCCGATGGCCGAGACGAACTCGGGATGGTCGACGTACGGATTGCGGTTGCCCTGGGCGGCGTAGATACCGTCGTTGCGCTTGCGTTCCTTGGCGTCCACCGGATCGAGGACGTGCCACTTCTTGAGGGTTTCCTCTTCGACGCGGAAGTTGGCGAGGTTGGCGCTGCCGCGGAAGCCGTAAACCGTGTAGAAGTAGAAGATGGCGCGTGCCACGTCGCCCTTGTGCGAATCGGGGGGCTCGAAGACCATTCGCCCGCCCGCACCGGTGCCCAGTGCGCTCTTCGTGGTGCCGACATCGATCTTCGGGAAGATATGAAGGGGCTTCTTCACCTCGCCGAAGGGGAACGAGCTCCGCCCGCCGTTGGTCTTCACGTCGGTGGGAAAGAGGTGGTGAAGGTCGGACTTGGCGGCGCCGGTGGCGCCCAGGCTCTGGGGCCAAGTGTGCTCGGTGTTGAGTCCGTCGCCGTTCTTGTAGGCCGAACCGGAGTCCTTGACTCCCGAGACTTCCTTGCCCGTGTAGACGCAATCGACGACGTTGTTGTTTTGATCGTCGTCCAGGGTCCCGAACATCACGTTCCGCGCGCCGGTGTAACCGAGGTTCTTGTGCTTGGAAACGGTGTTCTGAAGGGTCGAGAGCAAGGCCACGCCCGTGAGCCCCTGAGCCGACTTGTAGTAATTGGCCGGCGCTCCGGCACGCGCCGAGAAGTTGGCTTGCGAGGTCTCAGACGGCGCCCCCATGGGAGTCGGCAAGCCACAGCCGACCAGAAGGCTTCCCATCAACAGTCCGGTGAGACCCAGGTTCAGGAGTTTCATACAAACCTCTTTGTCTAGTACGTTCCCGACCCACGGGGTCTCGTTAAAGGTTAACTCGACCTCGCTTGGCTTAACCTTCTCATAAAGTTAGTGGTGACACAAGTAGGAACTTTAGCGCTAACTCGTTTGCACATCGTCCGAACACGGAAGCTCAAATGCAGCTTTCAGGCCCCCTTCCGGCATTGCCTCCAGGTCGAGGGTTCCTCCCATCAGCTCGATGAGCCGGCGACAGATATAGAGTCCCAGGCCCGTTCCGCCGCACGTGCGGTGGCGATCCAGCCTGACGAACTTACCGGTCAGCCGCCTCACCTCGTCGGGAGCGAGCAAATCGCCGGGGTTCGTGATCGTGAATCGAATGCCGCCGATCGTCTCTCGAACGTCCAGGACGACCTTCCCGTTCACCGGCGAGTACTTGATGGCATTATCAAGAAGGTTCAGAAGGACTTGTTCGACGCGAGACGGATCGGCCATCAGCGCCCGGCGCGCGGTATGCTTGCGGATCTCGATGTTCAAGGGCCGGGGATACTTCAGCTTCAATCCCTGGATTAGCTTTTGCACAACGCCTTCCCACTCGAAGGGTTCGCTGTGAAGCGAGAGCATGCCGCCTTCGAGGCGAGAGACGTCGAGCACATCCTCCACCAGTCGGCTGAGGTGCTCGGCGCGGTCGTCGATCATGTGGACGAACTCGCTGCGCTCGGCCTCCGAGAGCGTCCCGCCGTGACGCAAGAGGACGGCGGCGTAGCCGCGGATGACGGTGATCGGCGTTCTCAATTCGTGGGACGCGATAGACAGGAACTCGGTCTTCATGGCGTCGAGTTCCTTGAGGGAGATCATCATCCTGGCGTGAACCAGGGCCACGGAGAGCTGCTCGGCGATCGCCTCGATCAGGCGAATGTTCGTGGCATCCCAGTGCCGAGGATGGTCGGCCTCAAGCAGGAGCAGCCCCTTCAACTCGGCTTCGAGCAAGATGGGCGTGGCGATGGCGGCTTCAGCCACCACATGTCCCAGCTCTCCGACGTACGGAGGCATGGGGCTCGCGAAGCCATAGGCCTTCACGTCATCCACCGCCACCACGCGACGGTCGGCCAGCGCGTCCCATGCCAAGGGCCAGACGGCCCCCGCTTTAGGTCCCTGGCTAGGCAACCCTTCGGCCCTGCGGATGTACAGCTCGCCGGCCTCATCGGGAAACCAGACCGAGCAGCGGGTCAGGTCGAGTTCGTGGTGAAGGCCCGAGACCACCGTCTCGAGGATGGCGTCGAAGTCGAGCGATCGGTGAAGCGATGCGGTGATCCGCTGGAGCAGGGCGTAATACGCTAGCTCGCGTTCGCTGTTCATGGGTTCGTGCTGCCCGCGGAGGCGTAGCTTTCGCGGAAGCGAGCGGCTGTACAACCTACCCATGGGCCGTCTCTGCGTCCAAGGATGCGAGTTTGCGCATGAATGGCAACGCCAGGCCTAGGAGAACCAGGAGGCTGCCGCCGACGGCCATGATGGCTCCTGCCGGCACCCCCATGGTCGCGAAGCCCGCAGCCCCGTAGGACAGCGGCATCAAGGCCATGATCAGGGTCATCAGCAAGCCCATGAAGCGGCCCAGACGTTCGGGGGGCACGTTCTCCTGGAAGTAGGTCATGGAAACCACGTTCATCACCGATAAGGCAATGCCCAAGACGACCAGCGCTCCGATGAAGGCCGGATACGACGCCCAGGTGCCCATCACCAGCAAGGCGAGACCGGGAACGGCGAGGCCGGCCTGGATGGCCAAGCGGCGCTTGCGGACGGCTCCGACGCGCATCAAGGCGATGGCACCGAGGATCATGCCGACTCCGATGCTGCCTTCCAGGATGCCGAGCCCGCCCGCTCCGACGGCGAAGACGTCCTTGGCGTAGTACGGAAGGAAGACCGTGACGGGAACCAGAAGAAAGTTGGCGACGGCGAAGAGCGCGAGAAGGGTGGCGATCGCCGGCTGCTCCTTGAGAACCGCGAAGCCCCCGACCATCTCCGTCCAGGCGGACGGCTTCTCGGCTCCGCTCTCGAGCGCGACGGGAGGGCGGCGATGCAATCGAATGGCCAGCATGCAGAGGCTGCTCAGGCCGTAAGTCACGGCCGTCGCCAGGAAGGCGGCGGGAGTGCCCAGCATGGCGAGGAGGGCGCCGCCGATGGCGGGACCGAAGACCAAGGCCCCTTGGGCCGTCATCTCTTGAAGCGAGTTGGCGCGGATCAGGTCGGGCTCGTCCACCAGGTCGGGAATGGCCGCCATGGCCGCGGGACTGAAGACGGCTGCCAGGGTCGAGACCAGGGCGGTTCCGAGCATGAGAATGGGAAGCGTCAGCTGACCGGTCCATGCCAGGTACGCCAAGGCCAAGACCAGCAGGCCGTTCCCACCTTCGCAGGCAACCATCAACGCGCGGCGGTCGAGCTTGTCGGCAAGCACTCCGGCGAAGAGCCCGACGACGACGAAGGGAATGGAGGTGGCGACGAGCGCTCCGCTGACGGCCGCGAGGCTGCCACCTTGCTCCATGGCCCACCAGACGAGTCCTATCTGGAGGACCTTGGCTCCGATCTGGGAAACCCCTTGGCCCGACCAGAGGAGCAGGAAGTCCCGGTTGCGCAACAACGGGGGATGGCGGCGCGCGGGGGCTTCCGTTTTGATGGCGTTAGGCATCGTGTCTCCGGTCGATCACCTTTCGAATCTTGCCCGTGCGGGGGATGCGCTCGATGCCGCCGGGCGGTAAGACGTCCACGACGAGCGGATTGAGCTGACCCCGCTCGATGACGCGGCGCAACATCTCCACGCGAGACGTGACACCCTCGGCCAAGACGTCGGCAAGACGAGCTTCCTTTGCTTCGACCCGCAGGGTCAGGCAGTCGCGGTCATCCCGGCGGGTGATCACGAGTTGCAACGGACCTGCAACGCCGTCGACGCGCATGGCGGCGTCGTGAAGCTCACCGTAGGTGAGGTTGATTCCGCCGACGACCATCATGTCGTCGCAGCGTCCCAAGAGCTCGAAGCGCCGGGCGGGACGGCCGCACGGACAAGGCTCGGGCACCCAGCGGGCGCGGTCTCCGATGCGGTAGCGGATCACGGGCATCAAGCGACGGTTGAGGTTGGTGATCAGCAGTTCGCCGGGCTCGCCGTCAGGGACCGACTCGAGGGTCTCGGAGTCGACGATCTCGATAAACTGATGGTCCGGGTGGAGGTGATGGACTCCGCCCTTGCTTTCCTGGCATTGATAGCCGATCGGGCCGGCGTCCACCGTGCCGTAGCCGAGGCTCCCGAACTGCTCGATTCCGAACTCATGGGCCAGGCGCTCGCGATCCTGCGGGTAGATATGCTCGCCCGTGTAGAAGACCTTGCGAATGCGGATGCCCTCGGGATCTTGGCGGATGGCCTCGAAGACCTCCATGAGCCAGGACGGAAGGCCGGCGAGCACCTCGATGCCGTAAGCCCGCAAGAGAGGGGGCAGGTCCTTGGCGGGCGTCGCGCTGGTGAAGGGGAAGTTATTGCAGCCGACGAGCTCGAGCGCGCGGTTGATGGAGAGGAACGAGCCGTAGAGGTGACCCGCCATGAAGAGGTTGGCGACGCGATCGCCGGGCCGCAGGCCCAAGGCGAAGAGCCCGCGGGCGGCACGGTGCATGTCGTCTTCGTAGTCGGGGTACGCGAAGGCCGAAAGGGCGGGTTCGCCGGTCGAGCCCCCGCTTCGCAGGAAATGCGCTCCCTGGGGCTCGCCCGTGAAGAGGGCCTGGCTCTGCGGGGGCGTTCCCGCGCGCAGGTCTTCCTTGCTGAGCAAGGGAACCTTGGCCCAGTCTTCCATGGTCCGCAGGCGCAAGCCCTCGAAACGCTCCCGGTATAGGGGCGCCCGGGGCGCGACGTCCTCGACGAGGCGCTTCAACTTGGCGAAAGTCAGGCGCTCGGTGGTCTCCGGAGCATGCCATTCGGCGGCATCGTAGCGTTCGTTCTCGCCCTGGAAGCCCATGGTCACCCACTTGACCAAGGCATGCAGGGCGTAGCCCCCGTCATGGGGCTCTCCTGGTTCGCCGCCGGCCATGCCGGCGAGCGTGGTCACCCTGAGGAGGCCCGTGTCGAAGAGCTGCTCGGCGAGCTTGCGAACGCGCTCGGGCGAGGCCGCGATCCCCGCGGTTTGCAGGTAGTCGGTATAGGGCGCGACCAGGTCGGGAATGGACTCGAGCTGAGGCACGGGCTTGACGTAGAGGGTCCGGAACAAGGGCGAGAGCTTGAAAGCGGGTTCCCATTCCGCGACGATCGTCCAGTCGGGATCCGAGCCAGGAGTCATCAGCTTGCCTTGGCCCATGGCCTCGGTCACTTCCGCTACCAGCCGCTCCTTGGTCAGCTCCGCGCGTTCCTGCATGCCCAGGGGGCCTTGCGGCAGGGTTTCTTGAATCTCGCTCAGCGCGTCCTTGAGACGATCGACGAAGGCCAGCGTGGCGGCATGGTCGGGGGTCGGATCCTCGACGTAAAGTAATTGCGGGCTGGAGCAGGCGCTTTGATCCCAGAGGGCCATTGCCATGGCGGCTTCCTGGGCGATGCCCGGGTCATCGAGGACCTCGGAGGCGATCGCCCCGAAACTGACCTTAGGGCCGTACTCGATGAGCTTGCACTTGAGCCCGAGGCCTTCGCGGTAGGTCTTGACCACGTCCTCGCCGCCCCAGACGACGATGGCGTCGCAGTGCTGCTGGAAGACGCGGTGAACCTGGCTACCCGAGCCCGGCCACGACAGGACGGCGAAGGATTCCGAGACGGCTCCGTCCTCGTCGACGTCTCGAATGGACTGGGCGAAGGCCAGCGGGAACAACGTCGCGCGGCTCGCGGCCTTCAAGAGGTTGATGTTCTTGGTGAGCAGGCCTTCCACCATGCTGAGCGCGCCTGCAGTCAGGACGTTGCCGCTCGAGACGTGGAGCACCACCCCCCTCGGCAGGGCCCGGGTGAACGGTTTGCCGGCGCCACCGGCCCAGTCGTCGAGAACATCGAGCGAACCGAGTTCCTTGGCGATCTTGGGCTCGAGGTAAGGACGGCTCAACGCCTGGACCACGCCCTTGAGCTCTTCCTCGACCATCTGGCGGCTGAAGCCAATCTGGGCGGGAGCTTCCGCGAGGATGCGCGCGGTGACCGGATCTTTGGGATCGCTCCAGCGCTTGCCGACGCGTTCCAGGACGCTCAGGATGGTCTCGATGGGAACCTGACGGAATGCCGCACGGCGGGCTTGGGCTTCCCTCAGGATCTCCTGTGCGCGCGCATCGTCGATGATTCCCTCGTAGGGCCGGCCGAAGAGGTAGTGCATCCCTATCTCCTACTTCAAGAGCTGTGCCGCCGTGATGGCGCAACCTTTGTTCTTTCGGGTTCCCGCTCGTCCCTGGAGGACGAGGGTACCCGACTTCCGCCCACACGGACAGTCATGGCCCACCTTGGCGAGATCGCTGGTCAAGAGCGAAATGGTGGGCATCGAGCGCATATAAGGAGTGATGAGCTGAAGGAACCCGACCTCGCCGTCCGGCAGGATCTCCAGGGTTCCGACGTCTCGGGCGAACGCTCTCGCAAAGGCCGGGACGTGGAAGCGATGGTGCTCGCATTCGATGTACGCGATCCCGTGCTCGACCAGCCCGTAGCCGTCGCGCAGGTTGCCCGGGGGAATCCCGAGGGTCCGGGAGACTTCATCGATGAAGCGGTCCTTGTCGATGGCCGCATGTTCCGAGGTCTTCCAGCCGCCACCCGTAAGCACGTAGGACTCGGGTCCCAGGTCAAGCGGCGGAGCCCCGGATTCCTGGTGATACTGAACGAGTCGATGAAGAAAGGCCGGGAACCCCAAAAGCCTCACGGGAAGCCCGTCCTGGGCATACTCCAGTAGCTTGGCATAGCACTCGGCGGGACGGAACTCGAAGTCGCGCTTCTCGGCGTTCCAGCGCAGGGCGTGGTAGACCTTTCCCTTTTGCGTCAGGTTGGTCAGATTGTCGTCGGTATAGGAGGTTCCGACCTGGCGGGCTTCCTCAGGATCGTAAGCAAAGAGAATGTAATTGACGACCTGCTCGGGGCGCTTCAAGCCCATCGCCTCGAAGACCCGGTCCACCATGCGCAGCCCGCGCTCCAGCGAGGGCTGGTCAAACATGATCTGGCTGCGCTGCCCGGAGGTGCCCGACGACGTCAGGGTCAGCACCACGTCTTCCGGGGGAACCGAGAGGATCTCATACTGCTTGAACGCATTGACGAAGACATGGGGGACTCGGATCACGTCCGCGATGGCTTGAAGATCGGAGGGCTGGAAGCCGCGCTTGAGGGCGAGGTTGCGGAAGACCGGGGAGCGCTCCATGTGCCAGGCACTGGCCTCGCGCATGGCCTCGACGAAGGCGGCATCGTGTTCGGGCGTCAGGTCGAAGAGCGACTCGATCTCCACCAGGCGTTCAATCGCGGTCATGGCGCTATCCTCTCGAACGGTCGACCACCCGCCGGATCTTGCCCGTGACGGCGACCCGGCCGATGCCATTGGGCTCCAGGACTTCGACGCGCAGCGGCATGACGTAGCCGGTGGCTTCGAGTTTTGCGAGATCGGGTTTTTGCAGGCGAATCTGCGCTTCGAGACGTCCGGCCAGGAGGTCGATAGGCTCTCCGGCGTCTGGACGTGAATCGTCGAGCAGGCGCTCGACCCGAACGGTGAGCTGATCCTTGCGATCCACCCGGTCTTTGACGATCTGGGCATGGGTGGAGAGGCCGGGGACCTGGGCGATCGCCGGAAGGATTTCGTCGATGCCGACCGTGGCGATGCCGATTCGCAGGCTGTCGTCTCCGCGGCCCAGCAGCTCGAAGCGGGGCATCTGGCGCCCGCACGGGCAGTCACCGGGCACCCAGCGGCCGACGTCTCCGATCCGGTAGCGGATGAGGGGCATCAAATGGCGATCGAGCGTGGTAACGAGAATGACGCCCACCTCGCCCGGAGCGACGGGTTGCAAGGTCTCCGGATCGATCAGCTCGAGGATCACGTGGTCGGCATGGACGTGATGAATGCCGCCCTGAGAGTCCGCGCATTGAAAGGCCATCATGCCGGCGTCCACCGCGGCGTAGCCGCCCGAAGCGACGATCTGGAGGTTGGGCAGGCGTTCATGGAGCCATTCTCGTTCCTCGGGGTAGAGGTTCTCTCCTCCGTAGAAGAGCTTGGTCACCTTTGACGCGGCTTCCGGCGAAAGGCCCGCGACGACTTCGAGCAGCCAGGATGGAATGCCCATCAGGACGTTGACGTCGAAGCGTTCCACCTGGGCGCTCACCGTCTCGGGTGGTGCAGAGGAGGTGAACGGCAGGTTCAGGCAGCCCATCTCCTCGACCATCCGGTTGATGAAGACGAACGAGGCGTAGAGGCTGCCGCTGACGAAGAGGTTGGCGACGCGGTCCTCGGGAACGAGGCCCGCCGCGCCGTAGGTTCGCTTGAAGATCGAAACCCACTGCTTGAACTCGTTGACCGAGAAGGGCGAGAACTTGGGCGCCCCGGTCGTGCCTCCGCTTCGGAAGAGATACGCCGCGGCCAGGGGGCCGGTCAGTAACGCTTCGCTCTCCGGAGGGCTGTGCTCGACCAGGTCTTCCTTGGTCAACATGGGAATCGCGCGCAGGACGTCCGGATCGTCGGCGTTTACGCCAGCGAGGCGCTGCCGATAAAAGGGCGACATGGCGCGTGCCGTCTCGAGCAACTTGTGTAGCTTGATGCGGGAGATGGTCTCGATCTCGGGCCAGGCGAGACGCTCGATGTCGACCGCCTTGAAGGCGATGCTCATAACCGTCCCTCGTCGAGGGGACCGGTGAAGTGCATCTTGACGACCAGGTTCCGGAACTCGGTGTTCTGGAGGTAGTGATCCAGGAACTCGCGGTCCCGGGGCGTCATCTGGACGTTCGAGAAGTTGAGAGGTAGCGTCGAGCGCGCGAAGACCAGGAAGTCCTTCCGGTCATCGTCGGTTTGCTGCATGCTCGGGAAGTACGCGCACGGCAAGAATTGTGCCGCAAGCGCGGCGCGCTGCATTCTCGGTTCGTAGGCATCGACGAGAATCTCGAGGTAGACGATGCCGATGCGCTGCCCCATCTCGAAGCTGGCTTCAAGCACGCCGCGAAGATCCTCGATGGGCGTCTTGAGGGCCACGAGGGTTCCGTAGCCATCCTTGCCCTCGTAGTTCACGAAGGCCATGACGCTCCGGTCGTCGTTGGCAAAGAGGAAGTTCGCCTTGTGGAACGGGAAGAAGTCCATGAGGAGAGCCCCGGCCTCGCGTTCGCGCTCGAGCTCGGTTTCGACCGCTTCGCCGCGGATCATCTTGAGCTTGGGTTGGTGCTTCGCGGGCATGATCTCGGCGGGTTCGAGCTGGAACGTCTGCCGGATGATGCGGTAGAAGCCCTCGACTTCGGGGATCAGCTTGGGCAGCCGGCGCCGCTTCTCCCACGCATCAGGGTGGAAGAGGGCGCTGAGGCCATGGGTCTCGTACTCGGCAAGCCGGTGAACGTTCGGGAAGATGCCGAGGCTGATGAAGCCCAGCTTCTTGAGGAGCGCGCGCGGGCCGATGCTGGCGGTTCGCGTGGTGGCATAGATGACGTCGCAGAGGCGGTCGTCGTACATGATCCGCTGGATGCCCATGCCGATGAGGCGGCTCATGAGGTCGTAGCGACGGTAATCGTCGCGCATGACCGCCGCGAAGACCTTGCCGTTGCGCTGGTCGAGGTCAATTTCGAGGATGACCGAGCCGACGATGCTCTGGCCGTCATCGACCACCAGCCAGTAATGATTGGGGTCGCTGAGCGCCTTGAGGCGTTCGGCGGGCTTGTTGACGATATCGAGGGTGTAAGAGCCCTGATACACTTGGTCGTAGAGAGTGTAGACGGCGTCTGAGTCGTCGGGACCAGCACGCCGAAGGTCGATGTATCTGCCGTCCGGAAGTTGTATCGAGCGGAAGAGACCACTCATGGTGCTTTCCTTGTCTATGGGCGACATTCCTGGGGTGCGCCAGGGGTGAACGTGCTTCTTTGGTTCATTTTACCCCATCGGGCAAGGGATTACCAAAGCCCCATCCAGGCGAGCAGCGTCGCCCGGTCTCTATTGACCATGAAATGATTTACCGTCTTTTATTGATCAGAATTAAGACATGTGGATATCCAGATTAAACAATAACCACGTTACTAATATAAATAGATGCCGAAGTGTGTACCAGGTAAGTATTTAACATGGTTATTTAATTGCGTAGTTAAATATTAATCTGACTATCAAACAGGTAATCAGGTTAATGGTTTCTCAGGGAGTCCATTAACCTGATTACTTGTTAGCTAGGTTAAATCTTGACTGCGTTATCGATCTTTCAGCGCAGCCTCGAGCAATTGCTTCGAGTTGTCAGGCGCCGTGAGCGTCTTGAGGAATTCGACAAGGTCAGCTTTTTCTTGAGCCGTCAGGTTGAGCGGGCGCATCAAAGGCGAGCGTCCTTCACCCGTATCACCCCCCTTGTCGTAGAATTCCACGACGTCCTCCAGGGTGGCCAGCGAGCCATCGTGCATGTAGGGAGCCGTCAAATCGACGTTATACAGCGTCGGTGTCTTGAAAGCCCCGCGATGCGCCTCGAAGTTGGTGACGGCAAATCGGCCAAGGTCGGGGTTCTTCGGGTCCAGCACCATGCCGAGGTTATGGAACTCCCCGTCCGTAAGCTCGGTGCCGCGGTGGCAAACCGAGCAGCGACCTTGCTGCGAGAAGGTCTTGTAGCCGCGCTTCGCTGCCTCGGAAATCGCATCCGCCTCCCCGTTGCGCCAACGGTCGAAGGGGCTTGGCTCGAGCTTCACGGCGCGCTGGAAGCTCGCCAGGGCCTTGGTGAGGCGATCCAGGGTCGGCGGCCCGCCAAAAGCTTCTTGGAAGCCCTTGCGGTACGTCTCGTCCTCGGCAAGCCACGCGACGACGTCGTCAGGATTCGCCGCCATCTCGATGGGGCTCGTGAGCGGGCCCAAGGCTTGTGCTTCTAGCGTATCGGCCCGTCCATCCCAGAACAACTTGGACATATGGGCGACGCCGTAAATGGTAGGGGTGTTTCGCGTGCCCTTGGCGCCATTGATGCCCACGGCGACGGGTTGGCCGTCCGTGAAGCCCCGAGCCGGATCGTGACAGCTGGCGCATGAGAGCGAGCCGTCTCGAGATAGGCGTTTCTCGGTGAAAAGCTGGGCTCCAAGGCGTATTTCCGCTTGGGAGGCCGGTTGATTGGTGGTTTTGGAGCAACCGGTCAGCAGGACCGTGCCCGCAATGATATAGGCAAGTACTCTCATAGCCGCCATGTTAGCATGCCGAAGCTTGCTAGAGGGGCGTATAGCCTTGCTGATGGACCTTGATTTGGTAATTCGCCTTGGTGCTGCGACCGTACTCGTCCTTGACCGTCACGGTGATCGTGACGGGAAACGGAGTATAAGGCACGGAGGAAGGCGCAATCCACATCGTGGTGGCTTCATTGGGACGCGTGACCAAGCCGCGGTCGGATAGCCAGCTGTAGTCCAACTCGCCCGATTCGGATTCGACCTGGGCTTTCAGGCGGATGCCGGCTCCTACCACGACGTCATCGCTTTCCACCATGACGGTTCGGATGACGGGGGCTTTGCCCTGCATCGTGAGCGATGGTGTTCCACATCCGGCGATCGCCAGAATGACCATGCCCACCCAGAAGTGATTTCGCTTCATTGCGACCCCTCCCTTTCCAGGTTCGGTTCTTGCCTTAGTTTAAGATAAGGTAAAGCTGATGTCCAGCCCTATTTCTATAGGACTGAAACCCAGTAACCACGCGGGTTTTAGGGGTAAGATTCGCAGAATGTCGCTGAAGGCGTTCGTTTGAAGCAGGGGTTGCGCTGGGACCTTGCTCTCTCGGCTCTTCGAGCTAACATAACGCATAGCCATGGCGGTCGCTTTCATGGAGAGCGCCTCAGTTAGGCGGTAATAATCTCCCTGAAAAGGCCAAGGCCTCGTAGAAATCGACACAACCCGCACTGCGACTGGGTTACAGCCTGATTCTGTAGTGCTTCCAGACACCCTCTCGAACGTCGGATAATATAGGTTATGTCTCCCGATACGTTTATGCGAGGTCCCTGAGGCATGCCAGAAGGCTCCAACGGCATGCGCAAGGATTCTACTCTCGCAAAATTGGCAGGCTCAAACGACTCGCCCGCCGATCGCAAATTGCGATCGGCGGGCGAGTCGATGAGTCACTTGGATTAACGGAAGGGAATCCGGAGCTGGTTGGCCATGGTCGCGAGGATCGTCGACATCTGACCCTTCATCGAGGCGAGCAGCCTCCGGCGCTCCTCGTCTTTGGCGCTGTTGATGGCAGCCAGGTCCCGCTTTATCGGCTCGAGCAAGTTCAAGAGGTTCGCGTAGTCGTTCTTGCTGATATTGCCCTTGGTGTCGTAAAGCGAATCCAGCAGCCCCTTGAATCGCAAATAGGTCGGATGGTCTACCTGCTCGAGAGGCGTGTACATCATCAGGCTGTCAGCCATCGTGAGCACGTAACGCGCCTCGGCTGCCGCCGCCCGGAAGATAGCAGGACCGTCCATGACCTCGGCTGCCGGAAAGCGAGGGTGAACGATTCGCGAGACGTCGAAAACCAGGGCGCCTACTTGGCCTTTCAAAGCATTGAGGGCATTGGTTCGATTACCGCCCTCCAGCGAGCCGATGCGCGATATCTCAGACTTGACGGGTTCGAGCAGGTTCAAGAGGGTCGCGTACTGAGCCTTGCTGATACTGCCCTTGGCATCGTAAAGCGAGTCCAGCAACCCCATCAGTCCCCGGTACGCCAGGTCGTCGACTTGCTCCAGCGGAGTGAAGAGCTGAAGGCCGTCGATCATCGAAAGCACGTAACGGGTCTCGGCGGATGCTGCCCGGTGGATAGCGGGGCCGTCCATGACCTCGGCTGCCAAGAAGCCCGGGTTCACGATCCGCGAGACGTCGTAGATCAGGGCACCGACCTGTCCCTTGATGGCAGTCAGGGCATTGGTCCGGTTGTTTCCTTCCAGGGTATTGAGGCGCGCGATCTGATCCTTGATGGGCGCGAGTAGGTTCAGGACGTTGGCGTACTGGGCCTTGCTGATGCTGCCCTTGGCGTCGTAAAGCGAATCCAGGAGTCCCTTGAGCCCTCGGAACGCCAGATCGTCGACCTGCTCAAGAGGCCCGTACAAACTCAGGCTATCGATCATCGTGAGGACGTAACGGGCCTCGGCGGAGGCTGCCCGGTGGATGGCGGCACCGTCCATGGCCGGGAGCGGCGTAAAGGTGGGATTGACGATCCGTGCCACGTCGTTGACCAAGGAGGCGACACGCCCCTTCACCGCGTTCAGGGCGGATGTCCGGTTATTGCCCTCCAGGGAGCTGATACGGGCGATCTGATCCTTGATAGGCGCGAGCAGGTTCAAGACATTGGCGTACTGAGCCTTGGTCAAGCTACCCTTGGCGTCGTAAAGGGAGTCCATGAGCCCCATGAGTCCTCGGTAGGCCGGGTCATCCACTTGCTCCAGCGGCCCGTACAAGCCGAGGCCCTCGATCATCGAAAGCACGTAGCGGGCCTCGGCGGAGGCCGCCCGGTGGATGGCGGGGCCGTCCATGACCTCGGCTGCTAAGAAGCCCGGGTTCACGATCCGCGAGACGTCGTAGATCAGGGCACCGACCTGTCCCTTGATGGCTGTCAGGGCATTGGTCCGGTTGTTGCCTTCCAGGGTATTGAGGCGCGCGATCTGATCCTTGATGGGCGCTAGCAGGTTCAGGACGTTGGCGTACTGGGCCTTGCTGATGCTGCCCTTGGCGTCGTAAAGCGAATCCAGGAGTCCCTTGAGCCCGCGATACGCCAGGTCGTCGACCTGATCCAGAGGCCCGTACAAACCCAGGCTATCGATCATCGTGAGGACGTATCGCGTTTCAGCGGAGGCCGCCCGGTGGATGGCGGGGCCGTCCATGACGTCGGCAGCCAGGAAACCCGGGTTGACGATGCGCGAGACATCATAGATGAGGGCGCCAACCTGCCCCTTCAAGTTGTTCAGCGCATTGGATCGGTTACCGCCTTCCAGGGAGCTGATCCGGGAGATCTGGTCCTTGATGGGATCGAGCAGGTTCAAGACCGTGCCGTACTGGGCCTTGGTCAGACTGCCCTTGGCGTCGTAAAGGGAATCCAGGAGACCCTTGAGCCCGCGATAGGCGAGGTCGTCGACCTGCTCCAGCGGCCCGAACAAGCCCAGGCCGTCAATCATCGAGAGCACGTAGCGGGCCTCGGCTGCAGCCGCCCGGTGAATAGCGGCCCCGTCCATCGGAAGACCAGGAACCGTCTCGGTCTTGAGGGGTTGCTGGGTTGCCTTCAGGGACGGAGGTCCCAGCGTGAAGTCCTGAGGTGCAACCAGACGAGTCGTCGGAACTCCGTTGTTGTCAGTGAAGAGCGTTTGAATCGAACCACCGTTGGCAGTCGGAGCGGGCGTCGAGGCGCTAGGCGAGCCGGTCGACGAGAGTGACCACAGGGAAGTGGTCGCTTGCGCGTTGAGTCGTTCGATCATGGCCACCTTCCTACTTGTCTGGGGGACAAGCGAAGTATCCGAGGAAGCGTGGAGGAAATTGAGTTATTTGACGGAGATTGTATGGTAGCTTAATAAATCAAAGACAATCCCAAAACGTATCGAGTCACCGGATAGGTGGATACATGGCCGCAAGGCCAGAAGAGACGCTATTTCGGATCGGTAAGCACCGACTTAACAAAAACGCCTTCCCCTTACCAGAAAGACCAGCGAGAGTGTCGTGAACTGGAAAGAACTAGCGAAACATGCAGGCCTTGCAGACGTAAATCGCCTCGTAGACACGTTTACCGCCACGGTGGAGGCCTCGCCGCGGCCGCTTGCCATCGAGATCAAGGTCTATGAATCCCTGACAGGAACCTTTCACGCGGAGAGCAGCCATCTTCCCTTGGTCACGCCCGCTAAATCCGGGTTGGGAGGTTCCGGGCGACTCGCGCCTTCGCGGCCGGTACTGCTGAAGCCTGGGGCGAAAGAACCCGAGCCGACGCAGGCCCTTGCGACCAAGGTGGATTTTGGCAGTCCCGAGGAGGCGCTTGGGGACCTCTTGCGCCAGGTAAGCCTCTTCTCGCGACGCAATCCGCGGCCCTCATGGGTTCCCAATCCCGATTATTGAGTCCCGTCGTCACTCCGCCCGGGGAGAGCCGGCTGACTGGAAGCGAATGGCCAAGCCAGAGATCGTGAGTCGGATCGAGGCCCGAGACTCCGGGGTCCAGGTTTCGCTGGTCGAGACTTGGCCTTCCTGTTCGAAATGCTTGCGCTGAGAGGCCTCGTCCTTTGGGTTCGCAAGTGACGAGCTCTCTTGCAAGTCGATCACGGCATCTGCCCCCATGGCAGCCGCCTTTCTGCGGATTTCGGCCATGACCGAGTCCCGGGAGCCGAAGATGCCCTGCGTCGCGACGACGCGCCCCAGAATGATGTAGGGAGTACGGGGACGAGCCTCGGCGTAAACCTCCACGGCGTCCGCCTGACGGCGCGGGGCGAAGGTCTCGTCATGGTAGTAGAGGTCCTGAGACGTGGCCAAGAAGGCCGAGCAACCGGACAAAACGAGCATTCCGGCCAAGAGTAGGCAAGGGCGACTCATGACGGCCACCCTTAAACCAGCGAGAGCTGGGCTTCGGGGGCGTAGTAGCGGAGGCGATCCGGACCGAGTAGCGCCGTCAGGGAGGCTTCGAGTTCCGGATTCCAGGTGACCCAGAACATATCGCTCGCGACGACTTGCTGGGACTGCCCGTCGAAGTGGAAGACCACGGACGTCTCGCCTTGGTGATTGCGAAGCGCTTCGGCGACGAGTACCAACTGCTTGCCGGTCGCGTTTCCGGGAATCTGGATATGCAGGCTCGGCATGGCGGCGAGCGGCGTGACCGAGCTGATGAGGAGCTGAGGGCGCTCGTCGTTTCCTGCCCACTTGCCCTTGATCAGGACCTTGGAATCGTCGTGGAGGAGGGCCGAGCACTCCTCGTACGTCCGCGGGAAGGCGACCACGTCGATGGCATCCGTGAAGTCCTCTAGCTTGCCGGCCATCATCATCGAGCCGCTCTTGGTCATCATGCGCCGCGTTTGCGTGAGCATGCCTCCGGCGACGACGTTCTTGATCTCGATCTGACTCGAGTTGAGCTGATAAGCCGTATGCGTCGTATGCCATTCGAGCTTCACGGGCACGGTCGAGAGCGGATGCCCCGAGATGTACAGGCCCAGGAGGTCCTTCTCCATGGCGAGGGCCTCCTCGTCGGGGAAGGGGTCGATGTCAGGAAGGCTCGGGACTTCCACCACCAAGGGGGCGGCGGGGCCGCCAAAGAGCGAGATCTGCCCGATGGCATCGTCTTTCTGCTTGCGATGCGCCCGGTCGAGGGCTTCATCGAGGACGGCGAGCAACTGGGCCCGATGGCCTTCGAAGGTATCGAACGCCCCGCAGCGGATGAGGCTTTCGATGGCGCGCCGGTTCACGATCTTGAGGTCGACTTCGGCGCAGAACTCGTAGAGATCCTTGAAGCGGCCATCAGCAAGCCGCTTTCGCGCGTCGCAGATGGCCTCGATGGCCGCCAGGCCGACGTTCTTGACGGCGCCCATGCCAAATCGGATGCCCTCGTCGGTGACGGTGAAGTCCGCGCCCGAGTAGTTGACGTCGGGCGGCAGGACCTTGATTCCCATGCGCTTGCAGTCGTTGATGCAAAGGAGGATCTTGTCCTGCGAGCCCAAGAGCGAGCTCATCAGGGCGGCCATGTACTCGGCCGGGTAGTGTGCCTTCAGGTAGGCGGTGTGGTAGGTGACGACCCCGTAAGCAGCGGTGTGAGCCCGGTTGAAGCAGTACTCCGAGAACTTGGTCATCTTGTCGAAGAGGTCGTTGGCGACTTCGTCGGAGACTCCGTGCTTTCGCGTTCCCTCGAGGAAGATGGCCCGCTGCAGGTCCATCTCTTCTTTCTTCTTCTTGCCCATCGCGCGGCGCAGGAGGTCGGCCTGGCCCAGCGAGTAGCCCGCGAGCACCTGAGCGATCTGCATGATCTGCTCCTGGAAGACCATGGTGCCGTAGGTGTCCTGCAGGATGGGGATCAGGTCCGGATGCGCGTACTCGATGGGCTTCTTGCCGTGCTTGCGGTCGACGTACTCGTCGACGTAGCCGCTCTGAATAGGTCCGGGACGGTAAAGCGCGAGAACGGCCGAGATGTCTTCGAAGTTGGTGGGCTGCAACCGCTTGATGAGCTTGGTCATGCCCTCCGACTCGACCTGGAAGATGCCGACCGTCGCGCCTGAGCGCAGAAGCTCATAGACCTTGGGGTCGGTGAAGTCCTGTGAGTTGAGGTCGTAGTCGACTCCGTGGCGCTCCTTGATGTACTCGAGGGCCTTGGCCATCATGGTGAGGTTTCGCAGGCCCAGGAAGTCCATCTTGAGCAGGCCCATCATCTCGCAGTACTTGTACTCGTACTGGGTGGAGATGCCCTCGTCGTCCTTGCCCACGCGCTGGAGGGGGACGGTCTCGGTCAAGGGATCGCGGGAAATGATGACGCCGGCGGCGTGAAGGCTGGTGTTACGGACCATGCCTTCGAGCTTCTTGCCCAGCTCGAGGATCTCGGCGACCTTCATGTCGCGCTCGGCTTCCTCGTAGAGTTCGGTGCCTTCCTTGGTGGCGTCGGCCAGGCTGATGCCGAGTTCCTCGGGCACCATCTTGGTCAGGCGGTTCGTGTCGTTGAAGTTGAGCTCGAGCACGCGGCCGACGTCCTTGATGGCGGCCTTGGCGCCCAGGGTGCCGTAGGTGATGATCTGGGCGACCTTGTCGCGGCCGTACTTGCGCCCGACGTACTCGATGACCTCGCCGCGGCGGTCGATGCAGAAGTCGATATCGACGTCGGGCATGCTGACGCGCTCGGGGTTGAGGAAGCGCTCGAAGAGCAGGTTGTACTTGACCGGGTCGATGTTGGTGATGCGCAGGCAGTAAGCGGCCAGCGAGCCTGCCGCCGAGCCGCGGCCCGGTCCGACCTGGATGCCGTTGGTCTTGGCGTAGTTGATGAAGTCCCAGACGATCAAGAAGTAGGCCGCGAAGCCCATCTGCTCGATGATGCCGAGCTCGAACTTCAGGCGCTCCTCGAGATCGGGGGTGATCGTCTCGTAGCGTTCTCTCAGGCCGTCCCAAGCGAGCTTGTTGAGGTAGCTCTCGATGGTATGCCCGGGCGGCACGTCGTAACGCGGCAGCATGGTGCGGCCGAAGTCGAGAATCAGGTTGCACTTCTGGGCGATTTCGAGGGTGTTCCAGAGCGCCTGCGGCACGTCGTGGAAGACGTCGGCCATCTCCTGGGGCGACTTCAGGTAGAAGTCGGGGCCGTAGTGCATCTGTCGGGTGGGATCCAGCAGGCTCTTGCCGGTCTGGATGCAAAGCAGCGCCTCGTGGGCGCGCATGTCCTCGGGATTGGTGAAGTGCGAGTCGTTGGTTGCCGCGACCTTGATGCCCGTCCGCTCGGAGAGCTCCAGAAGGGCCTGGTTGACGCGGCGTTGCTCGGCGAGACCGTGGTTTTGCAGCTCGAAGTAGAAGTCGTCGCCGAAGACCCGCTGGTACCAGAGGGCGGATTTCTCAGCCTCTTCGGGACGTCCCTTCAGGATATGCTGAGGCAGCTCGCCGCCCAAGCATGCCGTGAGCGCAATCAGGCCCTCGGAGTGCTCTTCGAGTAGCTCCTTGTCGATGCGTGGCTTGTGGTAGAAGCCTTCGAGGTGGCCCTTGGAGACGAGCTTGATCAGGTTGCCGTATCCCGTGCGGTTCTTCGCGAGCAGCACGAGGTGATTGTACGATTTTCCCTCTTTGGGGGGAGACTTGTCGAAGCGCGACCCCGGCGCGATATAGGCTTCGCAGCCGATGAGGGGCTTGATGCCGGCTTCCTTGGCCTTGCGATAGAACTCGATGGCCCCGTACATGACGCCGTGGTCGGTGAGGGCAAGGGCCGGCATCTCGTACTTGGCCGCCCGCTTGACCAGCTCTCCGATGCGGCTCGCGCCGTCGAGGAGCGAGTACTCGGAATGGACGTGGCAGTGAACGAACTGCGGCTTGGACAAGGCTTCTCCCCCTGGCTACCCTACACGATCGGTAGCTCCCATCTTAGCATAGCCAGGAAGCGCCTCTAAAGCCACATGAGGCGCCTTTCAGGCGACATGCCGTCATCAGAAAAGCAGCCCCCGTCAGACACTGACGGGGGCTGGAAACAAACGTTCGAAGGTTTACCAGTTCAAGCGATGACAAGCATCGAGATCGGCGGTCTCGACCTGAATGGTGGCGTGGTCGATGTGAAACTCCTCATGGAGCGAGTCGCGAAGGCGGCAAAGCACGTCCTGACTGGCCTCCACGTCATCCACGACGACGTGGCAGGTGAGCGAGAACATGCCGGACGTCACGGTCCAGATATGCAGGTCATGGACCGAACGGACCCCCGGGCATTCGAGAATGGTGGCCGTGACCTTGGTCGGGTCGATGTGAAGCGGCGTCGCTTGAATCAGGATATCCACCGACATGGAGACCAGGCCCCAGGCACTGCGGAGGATCAGCAGACCGACCAGAGCCGAGACAATCGGGTCGGCGAGGTACCAGCCGAATCGCCACATCAAGACGCCCGCCACGATGGCTGCCACCGAGCCCAGGGCATCGCCGAGAACGTGAGCCAGAGCGCCCTTGACGTTGAGGCTGTCCTTCGCCGAGCCATGCAGGACCGCGGCCCCGACGAGGTTGATGAACAGGCCTCCCGAGGCGATGATCAGCATGGGCACGCTATCGACTTCCGGGACGGAACCGAAGCGCTGAATCGCCTCCCAGAAGATCCCTCCGGCCACGACGATCAACGAAACACCATTGATCAAGGTGGCGAGGATCTCGAAGCGATAGTACCCGAAGGACTTGGCCGGCGTCGGGGGCCGCGAGGCCAGCCACATCGCCGCGAAACTGAGCCCCAGTGCCGCCGAGTCGGTGAACATATGCCCAGCATCCGCTAACAGGGCCAAACTGTTCGTCATGAGTCCGCCGACGGCTTCCGTGACCATGTAGAGGCTGGTGAGGATGAAAACCGTCAGCAGGGCCTTCTTGGACCCCTCCCGATGCCCATGGTGATGGTGGCCTCCGTGAGGGTGGCCACCATGATGGTCGTGAGGTCCGTGAGGATGATGATCGTGCGAGTGGTCCCCGGCCGTCATGGCGAACTGCTTTCTCGTGTCATGGCGTTACGAATCGAAATGAACTCATGTATGAAACCCGATAATAACTTAACTAGGCTTACTAAATACCGGGTTAAGTAAATTCGCGAGGATGACCCGCGTCCCGGGATTGCCATGGCCATTCTACACCGGGCATGTGCCATTCCCGTCGTCGCGCGGGCATAATGCCCTCAGGAGGGCAGGAAAGCGAACATTCAAGACGGTCAAAGGGCCTACAAGGACGGACGGTTCGCCGATGCGGTGAGGCACCTCGCGGCGGCATCCCAGGCGGCTCCCGACGATCTCGCCGTGAGCTTGATGCTGGCCCGTGCCTGCGAACGCCTCGGCTGGGCCGATCTCGCCTGGCACCTCTTCGACCATGTGGAAACAGCCTCTCCGGATGCGGATACGAGGGCCCTTGCTGCCCAGGGCCGAGCGAGCTTGGGGCGGCAAACGCTCACGCTCGAGACGCGGGTGATGGCGACGGGAACGGTGAGTCCCGCGCAGCTCGCCCGTGCGCGCTTTGAGGTACGGGACGGTGAAACGGCGCTGTCCTGGCTGATCCGTCAGGATGCGATCCCGTTCGACAAGGTCATCGATGCGGGGCTTGCAGGCAAGACGTTACCTCCCGCAAGAGCGAGTCGCGATCGCCTCGGCATGCGCTTGCTCGCCGAACGGCGCATCACACAGGGCGACTTGAAGCAAGCGTTGAGTCAGCAAGCGCTTCGTCTCCGTCCCCTCGGGGAGATCCTCGTCCAGGAGTTCGGGCTATCACCATCGGACCTGACCCATGTCCTCCAGTCCCAGGGCCCGCTTCCTACCCGTTTCGGTGCGGCAGACGCGCCGGCCGCCTTGCTGATTCGCTGGGGCGCGTTACGGCGGGAGCATTGGGACGCTGCGGTAGGGCAGGGTGCGAGAGCATTCGAGGTCCTGAGCGCCAACGGGCAAGTCCTGGCTTCCAATGTCAGGCGCGCGGATACCTACCGAAAGCTCAAATCGCGCCTCATGGCCGAAGGTCGCTTCCGACTCGGGGAATTGCTCATCGCCAAGGCCGTCATCGACCGCGACGTCCTCGCCAAGGCGCTCGCCTGGCAAGTCGATCAGCCGTATCCCTTGGGGGAACTGTTGATCCGGCGACGTTTGGCCAGTGCCGAGCAAGTCGTCGAAGGCTTGATCGAGCAAGCCAGGCGCCACGACGATACCACCGAGGCCATGCTGCCGCCTGTTGAGCAGCCACCGCCACCTGCTCCCGAGCTTCCGGAAGCGACGCCGCAGCCCCCCACGCGACGCCGACTCTTGTTGATCGGCTTGGCGGGACTCACCTTGGTGGGGGCCGTCGCCTTCGCGACCCGCTATTCACGTGGGGATTTCGCATGGCTTGCGGCGTTCGTCCCGGGCCTCGAGGAAAGCACGCTGAGGGAGCGCGGGGTGGCGGAGCTACTCGGGGGAACCCAGGCCTCGGGGCCTCGGCGCGAACGCGGAACGGCTTTCGATCCCTTGGATCTTCCGGATTCCGAGTTCACGACCCAGCGGCTCACGGACTCCCTGGGCGAAGGCATGATCGGGGAGCGTCTCGATGAAGGTTTCGTGGGCGATCGCCTCTCCGAGGGCTTCCTGGGAGAGCCTCTACCGGAAGAGCGGCTCTCGGGCTCCCTGAGCGAGGCCAGCGGGCTCGAAGCCATCGGCGTTCCGAGCGGAGAAACGTCCGTGGGAAGCTCGGGAGTGACGGATTCCGTGGCCTATGGCCGCCAAGCGTCCACGGGGCCCAGGCGAGGCGAGACGAGCCGTGAAGCGGAGCTGCAAGCGCTGGCACGGGTGCAATATCCCATGCAGCGGGATCAGCACCTGGCGGAGGCGCCGGCCGAGGCGCTCGGAGGGCGCATGCAGGCACCCGCTCACCCCGACTCAGCCCTTCAAGCTCCGATCGCGCTGGGACGAAGCGTCGACGGCAGTCCTCCCGAAAGCATCCAGGTCCGCCGCGACACGGCGGTCTTCCGCTTGAGGCTGGGGCGATCGCTCTACGAGCGCCAGGATACCGCCTCGGCCCGCGAGGAATTCCTATCCGCCATTGCCCTCGATCCCACGCTTTCGCCTCCCCACTACTACCTGGGTCGCATCGCCGAGGCCCGCGGAGACCGGGATATCGCGGCAAAATGGTACCAGAACTACCTGGCGCGGGCCTCGGGGGGAGAGCATTCGGACGAGGTCCGGCAGCGGCTCAAGGGGCTTCCAAACTAATGCTTGGGAAACGATTGTTTAAGATCCCCGCCGAAAGGGCTTTTTTATTGGGTCGCCTTATGTTACTATGGCAACTTGCAATGCCACCTGAGAGGAGGTGAAAAACACATGGCGAATCGTATTAAGTCCGGAATCAAGCGCGTTCAGATCGCTGAGCGCAACCGTCTGCGTAACGTTGCCGTGAAATCCGAGGTCAAGACTCGTTTCAAGCGCGTTCACGAGGCGATGAAGACCGAGGACCAGGCTCAGACCGTTGAGTCTCTCCGCAAGGCGATCAGCACCATCGATCGCGCGGTCCGCAAGGGGGTCATCCACCCCAACACCGCTGCCCGCCGCAAGTCGCGGTTGGTGAAGGCGGTCAACGCAGCGACGGCCAACGCCTAAAAGCTTTCCGTTTCTAACGTTCTGCACAAGGACCTGCGCCCTCTCAGGCAGGTCCTTGTTGCTTTTTTGGCGTGCCTGTCCCTAATCGCCTTATTCTGTTCTTAAACTAAGCTTACCGTCAATTTTACCGTGTCCGGAAGTTCCGTGCCGATAAGTGACTTAACACGATCTTTTCATCAGTTAGTTCCAGAAGGAGGACGGGATGAGAGCATTCAAAAGCGCCTTGCACCTGGTGGTCGCCATGGCGCTCACCGTGGGACTGGTTGGCTGCGGCATGCCGAGCAACGGCTCCTACGCCACCTATAACAGTTCCTCGGTGTCGGGCATTTCCGAACAGGAAGCCATCCAGATCAAGTCCTTCAACGACGGCGGCCTTCTCGACCTGCTGCCACTCGAGGAGCTCGAAGACGAGGACTTCGGCGTGACCTCCGAGGACGCCGAGACCCATGAGGCGGATGAGATCCTCGACGCCGCGGCGATCGCCGGCAAGTCCACCACCAAGATCGGCTATATTCGCTCGATCGAAGACGGCAAGTTCTTCCTTCAGGTCAACAAGGGCATCTTCAAGAAGAAGGAACTGGCCTACCCGCTGGTCGCCCCCACCGAGAAGATCGGCATGAAGATGGCGAAGCTGCTCAACAAGCGCGTCATCATCCGCGGGAAGACCGTCGACAAGGAAACCGTCACCTTGACCCGCGCCTTCCAGATCCCGTCGCTCGCCATCATCACGGATCTTCTCAACACCGGCAAAATCAAGGGCAAGATCTACGATTCCCGCACCATGCAGACCCTCGACGAAGCCAGCATCACCGTCCGCTCGCTCAACAACGGCCGTCTCTACCGGGTCACGTCGCGGCGCAACGGTACGTTCAACGTCAGCCGCCTTGCCCCTGGCGATTACACCCTCGAGGTTTCGCTCGCCGGATATGCCCGCAACGGCGTCGCCAAGATCACCGTCCAGAAGCGCAAGGCCAGCGCCCAGAACATCGGCCTCGCCTCGGGCTTCTAATCCCCGCTCAACACCAAAGACGCCCGCCGGAAATCCGGCGGGCGTCTTCTTTTGATGATGGCCATGCGCTCAAGCGGCAGCCCGAGTGCCGTCAGGCGGCCAACATGCGTGAGACCATGACCTCGAAGGTCAAGGCGAGCTGATCACGGCCACGTCCCGTCTTGATGGCCAACTCGGCATCCAGCAGCGCGTTCAAGGCTTTCTGCAGTTGCACCGAGTTCCAGCGCTTCAAGCGCGCCAATTCGTGAGGAACCCTCCCGGGCTTCCAGCCCATCTCCTGTGCGAGCGCCACGTTGTCCAGGCCCTTCTCAGACAGGTGCTTGGCCTTGTGCCAGCCCCTCAACATCGTCGATAGGGTGGCGAGGACCCGCTCGGGCTTGTCCAAGGTCAAGAGGCGCTGGAAGCCCTTGATGGTACCCAGCGCATCGCGCTGCGCAAGGGTCTCCAGGACCGCGAAGACGTCCGCATCGCTGGGGGCCGACATGGTCAGGATGGCCTCGAGCGTGATGGGGGCGCCCTCGGTGTAGAGCGCGAGCTTGTCCAGCTCGCTGGACAACCGCCAGCGATCGCCAGACGTCGCCGCGATCAGCGCCTCGATGGCCTGAGGTTGGATGCCGACTCCCAGCTTCTGGGCGTACTCGGAGATCCAGGCCTTGGACCCGTCCTGATTCCAGGGGGTATCCGTATTCGAGAACTCGCGGACCGTGGCCTTGGCGACGGCTATCTTGGTCAGGGCCTTTCGCTTGTCCAGCTTCCCTTCGACGATCATGAGCAGGTGGCAGCCCGGAGGCAGGCCTTGCTCGAAGAGCGTCGCGAGGGCGCTGCCGTCGGCGTCGTCGGGAGCGTCGGCCTCGTCGTCTTCCTTCTTGCGGCCCGAAAAGAAGCGGCAATTACGAACCACGACCAGGCGCCCTCCGGGCCCGAAGGGAGGCGTCGCTACGGACGCCGCCACCGTGCTGGCGTCGACGTCACCGTCGAGCACCTGGAGGTTCATGGCGGCAAAGCCGGGGTCGACGACCTTGGCGGCGAAGGCCTCCTCGAACTGGCGCTGTTTATGGGTATCGTCACCCCAGACGAGCGTGAACGCGGGGATCATGCCTTGTCCGGGCGGCCCCCGTAGCGGCGCTGGCGGCTCTGATAATCGACGAGGGCCGCATGGAAGTCGCCCCTGCGGAAATCAGGCCAGAACGTCGGGGTCACGTAGATCTCGGTGTAAGCGAGCTGCCAAAGGAGGTAGTTGCTGATCCGGTTCTCGCCGCTGGTGCGAATCAAGAGGTCCGGGTCGGGCTGGCCCGCCGTGTAGAAGTAGTCGGCGAGGTCCTGCTCGGTCAAGGTCGTGGGGTCCAGCACGCCTTCCTTGGCCTCCATGGCCACCTGACGGACCATCTCGAGGATCTCGCGGCGGCCGCCGTAGTTGAGGGCGATGTTCAGGACCATGTTGGTATTGCCGGCGGTCTTGGCCTCGGCGCGGGCGATCGCCTCCTGCAGGCGCGGATCGAGCTCGTCGATTTGCCCGATGAAGCGCATGCGCACGCCGTTGCCGTGGAGGACTTCGACCTCCTTGGTCAGCGCTTCGCTGAATAGCTCCCAGAGGTACGTGACCTCGTCATCGGAGCGCTTCCAGTTCTCGGTCGAGAAGGCGTAGACCGTGAGGTACGGGATCTTCAGTTCGAGGCAGTAGCGGACGGTTTCCCTGAGGGTCTCGACCCCCGCCTTATGCCCCAGTTTGCCGGGAAGGAGCCGGTTGAGGGCCCAGCGGCGGTTCCCGTCCATGATCACGGCGACGTGGCGGGGCAGGCGGGCGCGATCGAGCCCGTCCCAGCGGCTCAGTTCCTCTACTTTGCTCAGTTTAGATGACATTTCGACTCCAACAAGGGGGCATTTACGGGGTAACGACGTGAACTTCCGACGGGATGACCTGGTATCGGACTCCAGGGGGGACCGACACGTGAACCGGATAACGAGAAGGGCTATGGCCCCGATGACGCAGGTCGACGAACGCTTCGAGCTGACCTTCCTCGAGGTGCTCGATGGCTTTACGAGGCCCTTCGATCGTCACTTCCGCGTGGGCGGGTTGAAGCTTGACCGGAAGCTCCGATCGCGCGTTCTTGACTTCGATGGGCAGGGTGATTTTCCGCACGCCGGTCTCGATGCGCTGCCACGGGCCAACGAAGAGCCAGAGGGCGATCGCCATGAGGACTGCGATGACGCGCAGGCCGGAGTTACTTTCATCTCGGGTCGCGAAGATCCTGATCATGGGTGGGTCACGACTTGCGGAAAAGGAAGAGGTTGTTGAGGTTGAGGTTCATGGTGCCGGCCTTCGGTCCCTGAACCATGCCCGAGAGCACGACCCGCAGATCGTCCTCGGTGAGGTGACGCTGCAGCTGGCCCATGTGCGCAACCGAGATGACGCCGGTCTCCTCGGAGACGACGACGGCCACGGCGTCGGTGGTTTCGGTGAGGCCCAGGGCCGCCCGGTGACGCGTGCCGATGGGGCGCTTGTGGGTCCGGCGGAAGCTCTCAGACAGGGGCAGGAGCGAGCCGGCTGCGGCAATTCGCTCGCCGCGAATGATCACGGCCCCGTCATGCAGCGGGGACTGGGTATGGAAGATGCTCGTGAGCAGGTCCGAACTGACGATCGCCTGCAAGGGCGTGCCGGTCTCGATGAACTCCTGAAGGCCCGTCTGGCGTTCGAGGATGATCAGCGCCCCGATCTTGCGCGAGCTCAGCTGGCGAACGGCCAGGATGATCTCGTCGATGACCTTGGCGGGCTCCGGTGCCTTGCTGTTGAAGAGCTCGCTACGGAAGAGTTCGCCCTGTCCCAAGAGCGACAGCGCGCGGCGTAGCTCGGGTTGGAAGACGACCGGGATGGCGACCAGGATCATGGTCGCTGCGCTCTGAACCAACCAGGTGATGGTGTTGAGGCCCAGCGCCCGGCTAAGGAGATAGGCGACGAGCAGCATCAGCATGCCACGCAGCAGCTGGACCGCCCGCGTTCCCTTGATCAACAGGAAGAGGCGATACAGGATGAAGCTGACGAGACCGATATCGAGAAGGTCCTGCCAGCGCAGGTTCTCGACGAATTGGCGGACGACTTCCAACCAGTAGGTCACCGCAGGCCTCCGAGCCGGTTGGGCAGGCGATCGCGCGAGACGACGTCCGCGAAGGTCTCGCGCTCGCGGATGAGTTCGGGATGGCCCTCGGCGACCAGGACCATCGCGGGGCGCGGCAGGCGGTTGTAGTTGGAGGCCATCGCGAAGCAATACGCTCCCGTTCCCCAGACGACGAGGTGGTCGCCGGCCGAGAGCTTCGGCAGTCGGATGTCCTTGATGAGGATGTCGCCGGATTCGCAGCACTTGCCGGCGATGGTGACGAGTTCCTCGGGGTTGCCGGCGACCACGCGGTCCGCGGTATAGCGGGCTCCGTAGGTGACGACCCGGGGGTTGTCGGGCATGCCCCCATCCACCGCGACGTACGTACGGACGTCGGGAATCTCCTTGCGGGTTCCGACGGTATAGATGGTGGCGCCGGCCGTCCCGACGATGGAGCGGCCAGGTTCGACGATCAGCTTGGGCAGCGAAAGCCCTCGCTCCGAGCAGCCCCGCACCATCGCGAGCGAGATGGCTTCGATGGTATCCGAGATGTTCGGGGGATCGTCACCGGCTTCATAGGCGATGCCCAGACCGCCTCCGACGTCGAGCTCTTCGACTTTCAGGCCGTATTCCTGCTCAAGCTTGGCGCTGAGGTCCAAGAGGACCTCGACGGTGGCGACGTAGGGCTCGACGTCGAAGATCTGCGAGCCGATATGCGCATGAAGCCCGCGGAACCTCAGCAAGGGGCGGCGGATAATCCGGCGCATGGCCTCGTCGAGCTGCTCAGGAAGATTGAGGCCGAACTTGGAGTCGATTTCCCCGGTGCGGATGAACTCGTGGGTATGGGCTTCGATGCCGGGGGTGACGCGAAGGATCACGTTCGGGCTGACGCCGATTTCCTCGGCCAGGGACGAGAGCAGGTCGAGTTCGTCGAGGTTGTCGACGATGAAGCGGCCGACACCTTCCTTGAGGGCGTAGCGCAGCTCCTCGATGGATTTGTTGTTGCCCTGGAAGTAGACGTTCTCGGCGGGGATGCCGGCCTTGAGGACCGTGAAGAGTTCGCCGCCAGAGACGACCTCGGTGGAGAGGCCTTCCTCGTGGATGAGGCGATTGACCGCCATGTTGCAAAGGGCTTTACTGGCGTAGAGGACCTCGGAAGGGCCGGGGTAATGCTCACGAACCGCTTGCAGGTAGGTCCGGCAGGCGCTTTGGATGGTGGCCTCGTCGAGGACGTAGAGGGGTGACCCGTAGGTCTTGACCAGCTCCTCGAGGTCGGATCCTCCGATCTCCCAGCGGCCATCCGCGTTGATGCGGGCCGTTACCGGGTGAATCACCTGGTTCAAGGTCGATCTGGAAAGGGACATCCGAACTCCTCGGGCGGTGGCGTGAAAAGAGGGCCCGCCCCCTCAGGAGCCTGGCTCTGGCGCACGGGGAGCGCGACGGATGACGGCTGAAATCACTGAACGGCGGAACGTCAATCAGTATAGCATGAATCTGCGGGGAAACAGCCCTTCCAAGGCCGTGTTCACGCGCGGATTCGGGCCCGGGAGATCGGGCGTTCGGGCGTGTGGTATGATGCCAGAGTATCCCCGCTGACTCGGACCCATATCCATGTACATTCGTGACCTCTTGGCCCGTATCGAGGCCCTCGCGCCGTTGTCGCGCGCCGCCAACTGGGACAACTGCGGCCTTCAAGTCGGTTCGCCCGACGAGCCGCTCAAAGGCGTCCTGATTTCGGTCAATCCTTCCCGCCATGCCATCGAGGCGGCGATCGCCCAAGGGGCCAACCTCGTCGTGGCCCATCACCCCTTGCTCTTCAAGGCCACCAAGGTGATCGACACGCGCCATGACCCGGGCCGCTCGACGGCGCTGGCGATGCGCCATGGCATCACCGTGTACGCCGCGCATACCAACCTCGACGTGACGGCCTGCAACCACCACCTCTCGCGCCTCTTCGGCATTCCCATGGATCGGCCGATCGAGGTGATGGGTGCCGACCCCGTTTACCGCATGGGCGTGGGGATTCCTCCTCAGGACGTCTCGCGCGTGCTCGAGGCCATGTGGCAAGCGGGCGCGGGCCGCTCCGAGCGCTACGACCAGGCGAGCTTCCTCGTCGAGGGCGAGACCACCTTCCGGCCGCTGCCGGGCAGCCGTCCCGCCGAAGGCGAGGTCATGACGCCGTCACGCGAGCCGCTCGTCAGGGCCGAGGTGCTGGTGAAAGCCGCTGACCTCGCTGCCGTCCAGGCGGCGATGCGCGGTGCGCATCCCTATGAGGAGCCGATTTTCGACCTGATTCGCCTCGACAAAGCCGGCGAACCCTATGGCATCGGCCTCTGGGGCGAGCTTCCGGAGCCCATGGCGGTTTCCGAGGTCCTCGCCCGCGTCAAGCAAGCGATCAACCCGCGCAGCCTGCGCCTGGTGGGGGACGCCTCCCGCCTGGTCCGCCGGATCGGAGTTTGCTCCGGTTCGGGCGGGGATCTCGTTTACGACGCCCTATCGCAAGGCGTCGAATGCTTCATCACCGGAGAGCTCCGCTACCATACGGCGCTGGATTGCCTCGACCGCGGCCTGACCGTCATCGAAGCGGGGCATCAAGCTACCGAGCAGCCCGTGGTCGACTTCCTGGTCGACGCCCTCCGCCCCCACCTTCCCGCATCCATCCCGATCCTGGGCTTTTCCGAGCCCGAACCCTTTGAGGTCATCCAATGAAGAACCTTCCGGTCGTCGCCATCGTGGGTCGTCCCAACGTCGGCAAATCGACCTTCATCAACCGTCTGGTGGGCTCCCGTGAGGCCATCGTCTACGATCAGCCCGGGGTCACCCGCGATCGCCTCTACCTCCGCTCGGACTGGAACGGCCGTGACTTCATCGTGGTCGATACCGGCGGCATCGTGCCCGGCTCGGACGAAGAGCTGCTGAAAAGCATCGAGAAGCAGGCCCAGGCCGCCATGGAAGAGGCCGACCTCATCATCTTCGTCGTCGACGGCGATACCGGCCCTACCGGGGTGGACGAGGACATCGCCAACAAGCTTCGCACCACCAAGAAGCCGGTCCTCATCGCCGTCAACAAGCTCGACAAGGTCGAAGACGATCCCAAGGCCATGGAGTTCTACTCGCTCGGCATCGGCGAGCCTCACCCCATCTCGGCCATGCACGGCCACGGCGTGGGTGACCTGCTCGACGTGATCGTGAAGACCTTCCCGCCCAAGACCGAAGCCGAGGACGAGGAGAACGAGCTCAAGATCGCCTTCGTCGGCCGCCCCAACGTCGGCAAATCCTCGCTCACCAACGCGCTGCTAGGCGAAGAGCGCATGATCGTCTCCGAAGTCTCGGGCACCACCCGCGACGCCGTCGATACCCGGCTGCACTGGCAAGAGCGCGATTACCTGCTCGTCGATACCGCCGGCATCCGCCGCAAGAGCAAGGTCGGTTTCGGCGTCGAGGGCTTCTCGGTCGTCCGGTCGCTCAAGGCCATGGATCGCGCCGACGTCGTGGTCATCCTGATCGACGCCGTCGACGGCGTCACCGAGCAGGACCAGCGCATCGCCGGCATGGCCGAGGATTCCGGCAAGGCCGTCGTCATCGCCGTCAACAAATGGGATCTGGTCCCCAAGGACACCCATACGATGCCTGCATACCGCAAGGAGTTGCTCGACGCCCTATACTACGTCCGCTGGGCTCCGGTCATCTTCATCTCGGCCAAGACCGGCCAGCGGGTCACCCAGGTGCTCGAGTCCGCGACCTTGGCCGCCGAGTCCAACGCCCGCCGCATCACCACTGGCGTGCTCAACGAGGTGATCAACGAGGCGCTGACGCTCACGCCTCCCCCCTCGGTCAAGGGCCGTCGCCTGCGAATCTACTACGCGTCGCAGATTCGCACCAACCCGCCGACCTTCGCCATGTCCTGCAACGATCCGGCGCTCATCAGCGACCACTATCGGCGCTACCTCGAGAACAAGATTCGTGAGGCCTTCGGCTTCGAGGGCTCGCCCATCCGGATGGTCTTCCGGCCCCGTCGGGAACGGGGTTAAGCCATGGCCGCGACACTCGCACCCGAGGTCGTGGCGCTGGTCCTCGCCGCCGCCGCTTACCTGCTCGGCTCCATCCCGTTCGCGCTCCTCATCGGGCGCTTGCACGGGATTGATATCAGGCAGCACGGCAGCGGCAACGTCGGGGCCACCAACGTCGTGAGGGTGCTCGGCCGCGGGCCGGGCATCCTCTGCTTCGTTCTCGATTTCCTCAAAGGCGTCGCGCCCGTCGCCGCCGGCTTCGCGCTGGGAGTCCCGCTTTGGGGCGTGCTTCTGGCGGCGGCCGCCACGATCCTGGGCCATAGCCGCTCGATCTTCCTCAAGTTCACGGGGGGGAAGTCCGTGGCCACTGGCGCGGGCGCCATTGTCGCGATGGCGCCCCTGGCAGGTCTCGGAGCCCTGGCTCTCTGGGGCCTGGTCTTCAGCACCAGCCGGATCGTCTCGCTGGCCTCGATCACGGCCGCGCTCTCGTTGCCGGTGCTGACGCTGCTGACCCGTCAGCCCCTCGAGATCGTGGGCTTCTCGGCCGTTGCCGCCCTTTACGTCGTCGTCCGGCACCGTGATAACATCCGGCGCCTTCGCGAGGGCAAGGAACCTCGCATGGAGCGCAAGAAATGACCTCGTTCCGCACCAAGAAGCGCCTGGGACAGAACTTCCTCAAGGACCGCCGCATCCTCGACGCCATCGTCGAGGCCGCCGAGTTGACGCCCGCGGATCGCGTCCTCGAGATTGGTCCCGGTCAGGGAGTCTTGACCCGAGAACTCGCCAGCCAGGCGGGTAAAGTCGTGGCCGTCGAGCTCGACCGCGATCTCGCTCCGTTTCTGGACGCCTTGCAGAGCGAGTTTCCCAACCTGCACGTCGTCTGGAACGACTTTCTCAAGGTCTCATGGGAGGACCTGGGCCTTCCCGAAACCGGGACCAAGGTGGTCGCGAACATTCCCTACTACATCACCACACCCATCTTGCTCAAGCTGCTTCACGAAGACGAACTCGCCGCCAAGCCGTTCTCCCAGCTGACGGGACGCGTCTCGGACATCTTGCTCATGGTCCAGGCCGAGGTGGCCGATCGCCTCGCCGCCAAGCCTGGAACCAAGGATTACGGCTCGATCACCGTCTTGGTGCAGTATGCGGCCACGGTCGAAACGGTCGTCAAGGTGCCCCGCTCGGCCTTCAAGCCGGCTCCCAACGTGGATTCGAAAGTCATCCGGATTCGGCCCCGGACGGAGCCCATCATCGACGTGGCTGATCCGCGCGTCTTCTTCCGGGTCGTGCGCGCGGCGTTCAACCAGCGCCGCAAAACCCTCCTCAACGCGCTCTCCATGTCCTTCGACAAGGATCGCCTCCGCAAGGCCGAGGAAGCCACCGGCATCAGCTTGACGCGCCGTGGCGAAACCCTCTCGCTTCCCGAGTTCGCAGCCCTTGCGAACGCCCTGGTCTGAGCCATGCGCGTCGTGCTTCAGCGCGTCTCACGCGCCAGCGTCACGGTGGACGGCGAGGTCGTCGGCGAAATTGGCCGCGGCCTCTTGCTGCTCGTCGGCATCACGGCGGGCGATACGCTAAAGGAAGCTCAGTGGCTGGTTCAGAAATGCCTGGGGCTTCGCATCTGGCCGGATGAGGCCGGGAAAATGGATCGCTCGGTCCAGGACATCGGCGGCAGCGTGCTCGCGGTCTCTCAGTTCACCTTGTACGGAGATGCCAGCCGGGGACGCCGTCCGGACTTCATCAAGGCCGCTCGCCCAGAAGTCGCCAAGCCGCTCTTCGACGCCTTCGTGGCCGCACTCCAGGCTTCGGGAACTCCCGTGGCGACCGGAATCTTCGGAGCGGACATGGCCGTCGAGCTGGTAAACGACGGCCCCGTCACCTTGGTTATCGATCGGGAAGCTGAGGCTTCGTAGGCGGAGACGCCAGGCGCTTGGCTCCTTCGGTAATTGACGGAGGCAAGCTGCGCTGGTCGCGCGGGCGGCCGGAAGGCAGTGCCAGTTGCGAGAGGTCCGCTTCTTGCTCGGGTTCCGTCTCTGCCTCGGCCGGCGTTTCCTCGATCGGCGCCGGAGGGGCCCAGATCTGATAGGCCCGGTGGATGATGGCGCCGGCCCCCGAGAAGAGCCCCATCATGACCACCCAGCCCCCGAGTGCTTGAAGCTGGGGGTGCGCAAAGGCCAGCCACTGACGGCCATCCAGCCAGAGTCCCGTCTTGGCCACGCTGCTGATGACGGCGACCGCGGAGACGAGGATGGTTCCAGCGAGCAAGGCCCAGAAGGTCCTGCGGCCGCGGCCGGCCCCGCGAATCAGGGAAATCACCCAGGCGGCGACCGGGAAGGCCAGCAGCGGGAGCAGGGCGCCGTGCTGCGCGTAGTGAAGGCCTCCTCCATCGATGAAGATCGGGAGTCCGAAGAGACCTAGGGCGAGGTAAGCGACCATGCTCGTGACGGCAGCCCGCGGACCGAGCCAACAGCCAGCGAGCCAGACGCCGAGAAGTTGCGCAGACGGGTAGAATAGTCCCGCGGAAAGGCTCTTCCACGAGATGGCCTCGGTCGCGCCCGGCAAGGCCGGAATCCCCGCCACCAGGAACGGCAGGGGAAGGACCACGAAGGCGCCGAGCGCCGTGAGGCTGGTGACCAACAGGATCCGGAGGAGCTTGAGCAACGGATGGCTCCCGTTCGGTAGGCCGAGGGGGGACCGGGACATTGTAGCGAAACGCGAAAGGCTTGGCTAGACGGTGCCTTCAGGTCGGACACACGATGGACTCACGTGGGGAGCGGTATTTCCGCTGTCCTTCGGCATTGCTTGGTACGGTGACGGCTGGGTTTCGGCGCTGCTCTTCGGGGCGGGATTCCTCTTCGGCGGGCTGATGTTCGGGCCGGATCTCGATTTGCCCAGCGTCCAGGTCCGTCGCTGGGGGCCATTGGGAGTCATGTGGAAGCCGTATCAGCGCATGTTTCGGCACCGCTCGCGCTGGACCCACGGCATGGTGGTCGGGCCGCTGATTCGAATTCTGTACCTGGGCGTATGGGTGGCGGGCTTGGGCATCGGGCTGGCGGCGATCGCCGCCGCCCTGGGCGCGACCGTCCCGCGCTGGGAGCGGGTCGCGGAACAGCTGGCCCTCGGGCTGGCCGGAATGGACCCCGCAGGGGTGTGGTACGCCCTCCTGGGGATCTGGGGAGGCTCGGCACTGCATACCGCAGCGGACGGCATCGTTTCGGGGTGGAAGCGGCTTTGGCGCCGTGGGAAATCCAGGCGCTGAGCGGGAATCCCCGTGGCAGGCCCATTTGGAGTCTCCGTTGACATCACCCAGGTCACTCCCTATACTGTCGAAGGCCCAAAAAGGTCTCTAGTCCGGGGGTTACGTCCCGAACGTCAAGACGGCCCGGGCCGATTCTCAGACCCGGATCGGAGCCCCTGCGGCGCTCTCCGGGAGTGAACACCCGCCCACACTCACGGGGCAACACGCAGTAGGAGGCGATCTCTTGAGCCCTAGGAAAATCATGCTCCTCGTCGTGGTCCTCCTGACGCTCGGTTCAATGTACGTGCTCCAGGATCAGAAGCGCTTCCCGACGAAGCTTGGCCTGGACATCAGCGGCGGCATGCAAGTCGTGCTGGAAGCCAAGGACACCGAGAAGGTCAAGGTGAATCCCGAGGTGATGCAGAGCATCATTTCGGTGGTTCGAAACCGCGTCGACGGTCTCGGCGTCGCCGAGCCGGTCATCCAGAAGAAGGGCGATCGCCAGATCGTCGTCGAACTCCCCGGCATCGAGGATCCCGATCGGGCCCGCGCCATGATCGGCAAGACCGCTCACCTGAAGTTCCAGGAGCAGGCGGCCCCTCAGGCCGTCCAGCCGGGCACCCCCGCGGCACCCGCCTGGGTCGACACGGGTCTCGACGGCTCCATGCTTCGTTCCGCCAAGGCCGAACCTAACCCAGGCATGGGTGGCGGCTGGGTCGTGACCATCAAGTTCGATCCGCAAGGCGCCAAGCTCTTCGGGGAGATCACTTCCCGGAACGTCGGCCGCCCCGTCGCGATGGTTCTCGACGACACCATCATCTCGGCCCCCAACGTCAACGAGCCCATTCTCAACGGCGACGCGGTCATCTCCGGCAACTTCACCGCGAAGGAAGCCCAGGACGTGGCGGTTCAGCTCAACGCGGGCGCCCTGCCCGTGCCGCTCGAAGAGATCGAGAACCGGACCATCGGCCCGACCCTCGGGTCTGATACCGTCAGCGCCGCCATCAAGGCGGGTGTGATCGGCTTCGCCCTCATCATCGTCTTCATGATCGCCTACTACCGCCTTCCCGGAGTGATCTCCAGCATCGCGCTCGGTATCTACGGCGTGCTCTTGCTGGCCATCTTCCACCTGATTCCCGTCACGCTCACGGTCCCCGGCATCGCGGGTTTCATCCTCTCAATCGGTATGGCCGTCGACGCCAACATCCTGATTTTCGAGCGGACCAAGGAAGAACTCCTCCGCGGCCGCAGCCTCTACTCGGCCATTGAGATCGGCTTCAAGCGCGCCTTCACGGCGATCTTCGACTCGAACTCCACGACCTTGCTCACCTGCGCCGTGCTCTACATCTTCGGCACGGGCCTGGTTCGCGGCTTCGCGTTGACCCTGGCCCTGGGCGTCATCGTCTCGCTCTTCACGGCCATCACCGTGACCCGCGTGCTGCTGTACCAGGTGCTGAGCAACAAGGCCTTCAAGCAAACGTCTTACTTCGGGGTCAAGTCCCCCGAGCCTACCAAGGCGAACTAGAGGGGAGTTCTCAATGGCCAACGAATCGAAATCACCCATCAGTAACGAGATCCCGGAGCGCTTCCACCTCAACGTCATGGGCCGAAAGGGCTTCTGGATCTGGCTCTCGATCGCTTACATGGTCCCCTTCGTCATCGCGATCGTCCTCTGCATGCAGCAGTTCGGCGCACCCGTCAAGCTGGGCCTGGACTTCACGGGCGGCACGCTCATGGAGGCCACCTTCAGCGAACCCGTGACCGTCGAGCAGGTTCGCAAGACCCTCGATGAGAAGGGCGTACAGCCTCAGTTGCAGCTGTCGACCGACAACAAGACGGTCATGGTCCGCAGCCACTACCTCGACAAGGACAAGTCCACCGAGGTCAAGGAGGCCCTGGCGACGCTGGGTACCATCGATGAGGCGCATTTCCGCCTGGAGTCGGTCGGTCCCACCATCGGCGCCGAGTTGCTCAAGAACGCCGCCATGGCGATGGGCCTGGGCACCCTGGGGCTGCTCTTGTACATCACCTTCCGGTATCAGTTCGACTTCGCGGTCTCGTCGATCCTCGCGATGCTTCACGATGCCGTGGTCATGATCGGGACCTTCTCGATCCTCAGCCTGACCATGGGAGCGGAAGCCGACAGCATGCTGGTGGTCGCCCTGCTGACCATCATGGGCTACTCGATCCACGACAAGGTCGTGATCTTCGACCGAATCCGCGAGAACCTCAAGTACGCCAAGAAGGGCGATACCTTCGACGACGTCTCGAACCGCAGCATCAACCAGACCCTGGGACGTTCGATCAACACCTCGCTCACGCTGGTGCTGACCCTGGTGCCGCTGGTGCTCATGGGCGGATCGACCATCTTCTACTCGGTGCTGGTCATGCTGGTCGGAGTCATCTCCGGCACGTACTCGAGCATCTTCAACGCCGCCCCCGTGGTGACGCTGATGCGCGAGTGGAGCAGCAAGCGCTCGCAGAAGACGGCCGCCGCGGTCTAATCCACCGAGAACGTCAACGCAAGAGGATGGCCCCGCCGGAATTCCGGCGGGGCCATCCTCTTGCGTTCAGGGGCGTGTCAGGAAGACTCCCTCCCCGAGCGCGGGGTCCGTAGCGAACGAGATGCCGGCCATTTCGAGGGCCTGGCGGATCAAGACTTCCGTGCTGCGGTGAATCGTATGCTTTCCGAGTTCGAAATCGCGAATCGTCGCGCGGCAAACGCGCGCACCATCGGCGAGTTCCTGTTGCGTCCAATCCAATAGGGCACGGGCCGCACGGCATTGTCGGGGCGACAGAGCGCCCGAGTCGAGCAACATTTTTTTGTTCCTTCTTGGCTAAAGTCACCCAACAAGGGTGATATAATCCATTTATCCCTTTTAATCAAGCCCCCACGACGCATACCCAGAGGAGGTTGCCCCCGCTGATGCCGCACCATACCGAACTCATCACCCTGATCGTCGGCGGACTGGTTCTCGCGTTCGTATTCGGTCTCATTGCCCAACGGTTTCGTTTCTCGCCCCTCGTGGGCTACCTCTTGGCCGGCGTCGTCGTCGGACCTTTCACCCCGGGCTTCGTCGCCGACCAGAACCTCGCTCCGCAGTTGGCGGAAATCGGTGTCATTCTCTTGATGTTCGGTGTGGGCCTCCACTTCTCGTTCAAAGACCTCATGGAGGTCAAGAACATCGCGCTCCCGGGCGCGCTGGCGCAGATCGGCATCGCGACGGTCCTCGGCATGGGGCTTGCCGCTATGCTGGGCTGGTCAACCGTCTCGGGCTTCATCTTTGGCCTCTCGCTGTCGACGGCAAGTACCGTCGTCCTTTTGCGGGCCCTGCAAGAGCGCCATCTGCTTGAAACCAAACAAGGGCGGATCGCTGTCGGCTGGCTGATCGTCGAGGACATCGCCTGTGTTCTGGCGCTGGTCCTGATTCCCGTGCTCGCCAGCATCCTCGGCACCAGCGGCGCGACCGAGCCCGCTCCCGTCGGCGCCATGGCCGTTGCGGGCACCATTCTGCTCACGCTCGCCAAGGTGGTGGCCTTCGTCGCCTTCATGATGATCGTGGGACGCCGCGTGATTCCTTGGCTGCTTCATCGCGTCGCGTTGACCGGCTCGCGCGAACTCTTCCTCTTGGCCGTCCTGGCCGTCGCCCTCGGCGTGGCCTTTCTCGCCGCCGAAACCTTCGGGGTCTCGTTCGCCCTCGGCGCGTTCTTCGCCGGCATGATCCTCGGAGAATCCGAACTCAGCCACCAAGCAGGTGAAGAGATCCTTCCCCTTCGCGATGCATTTGCCGTCCTCTTCTTCGTGTCCGTCGGCATGATGCTCGATCCCGGCGTCGTGGTTCGCGAGTTCTGGCCCTTCCTGGCCACCTTGGCGATCATCGTCTTCGGCAAGTCCTTCGGTGCCTTCCTGATTGTCCGCGCCTTCGGCCACAGCAACCGCAAGGCTCTGACGATCTCGGCCAGCCTCGCGCAAATTGGTGAGTTCGCCTTCATCATCGCGGCGCTGGGAGTCAGCCTCGGCCTCATGTCCGAGCAGGCGCAAAGCCTCGTCCTGGCGGGTGCGATCTTCTCGATCCTCCTCAACCCGTTCGTCTTCTCCGGAGTTGCGAAGCTCAGCGCCTGGCTCGAAGCGCGCGAGCTCGCGGCGGCCCCGGTGGTTCCCACTACCGGCGAGATCCCTGAGGATGAGCGCCAAGCTCTCCGCAAGACCGACCTTCGCGACCACGTGATTCTGGTCGGCTTCGGTCGCGTCGGGAGTCTGCTTGGTGAGGCCTTACGCCAAGAAAAGGTTCCGTTCCTGGTTATCGAGGAGAATCCTGAAGTCGCCGACCGGCTTCGCGCCGTCGGGGTAGAGGTCCTTTTGGGGCCCGATTCTCCTGCGGCGCTGTTGGAAGCGGCCAATGTCGAGGCCGCCGCGCGCTTGTTCGTGGCCATTCCGACGCCCTTCGAGGCGGGTCAATACGTTGAGCAGGCGCTGAAACGAAACACGGCCCTGCCGATCATCGCCCGTGCGCACGGAGACCGCGAAGTCGCTTATCTGCAGTCGCTGGGAGCCGATAACATCATCATGGGCGAGCGCGAAATCGCCCGCGCGATGATGCACTACCTGCCGCGCGGAGTTCACGTCGATACGCTCGCTCAGGTCGACGGCTCGTCGCCCAAGCTCAAGCGCCTCGATCCGCTGACGGAGTTCTAGCGCGTCCACGCGTCGAACCAGGCACCTCACGGGGCCCCGAACCATGATGCGGTTCGGGGCCGCGTGATTTGAATTCGCTCTTGCTGTTTTTGCTTAACCGAGTTAAGATTTAGGTCGCTGGCGACTCGCGATGCGTCGCGGGAGGGGGATCCCGTTCGCCGCCCGCTTTACCGACGACCCTGATAGGAGTTTGGAATGCCAACCAACGAAGACGTTTTGAAGGCACTGTCGACCGTCAACGATCCCGAGATCCGCAAGGACCTCGTGACCCTCGGCATGATCGAGGATGTGAAGGTCAACGGAGGACACGTTTCCTTCAAGGTCGTCCTGACGACCCCGGCGTGCCCTCTCAAGGATCAGATTCGCAACGAGGCCACCGCCGCGGTCAAGCAGATTCCCGGCGTCACCGAGGTCTCCGTCGCCTTCGGGGCCAACGTCCCCACGGGCGCGGCGCTCCACGCCAACCGTCCGGCCGGCATCAAGCACGTGATCGCGGTGGGCTCGGGCAAGGGCGGCGTGGGCAAGTCGACCGTCTCGGTGAACCTCGCGCTCGCGCTCGCCGAGTCCGGAGCCAAGGTCGGTCTTCTGGATGCCGACATCTACGGCCCTTCCATCCCCCTGATGATGGGAGCTACGTCGCGCCCCGGCACCCGCGACGGTCGGATCATCCCCGTCGAACGCCACGGCGTGAAGATGATGTCCATCGGCTTCATGCTTCCCAACACCGACGATCCGGTCGTCTGGCGCGGTCCCATGCTCACGGGCGTGCTCCAGCAGTTCATCCGCGACGTCGACTGGGGCGATATCGATTACCTGCTCGTCGACCTCCCGCCTGGAACCGGCGACGTGCCCCTGAGCCTGACCCAGTTGCTCCCGCTCTCCGGCGCGGTCATCGTCATCACGCCTCAACCGGTGGCGGCTCAGATCGGCATGAAGACCATGAACATGTTCAAGCAGGTCAACGTGCCCATCCTCGGTCTCATCGAGAACATGAGCGCGTTCGTCTGCCCGCACTGCAACGAGTCCACGGCCATCTTCGACCAGGGTGGCGGCGAGAAGACCAGCACCTACGCGCAGGTTCCCTTCCTTGGCGACATTCCCCTCGATCCCAAGATCCGCACCGGCGGTGACACGGGCGAGCCGGTCTTCGTGGCCGAGCCCCAATCGCCCCAGGCCGGCGCGTTCCGCCGGATTGCCCAGGGTCTGGCCGCCAAGATCTCGGTCAATTCGATGACGCGGATCGAGCTGCCGGTCCTGAGGTAGCCCGATGAAAGACCTGCTCCTGCGCGATACGGAGACCCTCTTCGAACTCTTCGTGGATCTCTTCGGGAAGGTCCTGATCAACGAACCCCTGACGGAGCTCGAGGATCTCGACATCACCCCGGCACAGGTACAGGCCTTGCTTTTCCTGGCGCGGCACAACCCCAACTACGTTGGGGATCTTGCCGAGGGCCTCGGCATCAGCTACCCGGCCGCCACCAAGGCGGTCGATCGGCTGGTTGCCAAGGACCTCGTCACGCGCCAGGAGAACGCACGCGACCGGAGACAGTCGGAGCTGACCGTCACCGAAGGCGGGCTCGCCCTCCTCGACCGGGTTCGCACCGAGCGCCGCGGGCGACTCGAAGGCATCCTGGCCAAGATGAGTCCCGATGACACCAAGGCCATGCACCGTGGCCTGCGCAGCTTCGTCACCGCCGCCTTCATGGGGGACCGCGACCTGATCGCCACCCTCTGCCAGCGCTGTGGTTGCGACTGCTACACCGAGTGCATCGTCAACCAGTCTCACCTGGCCCTCTTGGGCCGGGAAATGGACCGCGTCTAAAAATATCGCCGTGGGGGCAAGTAGCCCCCACGGCGAGCCTTTTTATTTGGCCCGAGTCAAAACGTCCCACCAGTTTCGAGGCTTCTCGACGCTGATGGGCTGGTAAACGGGTCCTCTCCGATCCGCCTGGTAAACGCGATAATTATGCGCGAGGAATTTCCCACGAACCTTTTTACTCACGCTGCTGATCGGCGAAATCTCCAAGCTATCGTCGAGGTGATCGTAGTCCAGCGCGTGTAGCCACCGATCCGTGCCCTCGAGGCTCAGAAAGGCCCCTAGTCCCGCCTGGAGACCCGCTCGGTGGACCCGCTCGGAGTACGAGGCGTGAAAATAGCCATAGGGCTGGAACTTGGGGTTGAAGCCTCCAACCTCGCGGATCATTTGGGACGAAACCGTCATGAATACCCCGCCGCTGCGTGGGTAGGCGAGTACGCGGTACTCCCCCAAGGTATGGACGCTAGGCTCGCCATGGGCTCGGCTCAGGTACGAGAAATGGTGAATCCCGGTGGCCTGATGAGCAGCTAAGAAGAACGCTTCCCAGCCGTGGGCCCGAGGCCGACAGTCATCGTCAAGCAAGAAGATATAGTCACAGTCCGCGAGGGCGAGTAAACACTGGTTCTTCCCCCGGATGGCCCCGAAATGAAAGGGCGAGATAATCGGCTGGAAGTCGACGCAAGCTCCTTGCGGCTGGAACTGTCGCAAAAACTCGTCGGTCCCATCAGTCGATTGATCGCTGACGCAGACGAGGCGATACGGCGTTTCCGTGAACCTCTCGATGGCCTCCAGGGTTTCACGGAGGACGGATAGACGATTATGCGTGGTGACGCCGATCCCTATCATGACAAGTCTCCTTTGGACGGTACTTAGTCTCCTTTGTACCTCAGATCTTTCAAGATTGCTTCCGCAACAAAAGGCGAGGCCTCATTTTGCGACCGCCTCCATCGCTCGAAGCGGCTTTACGAGACGTGCTGCAGAGACTAGAATGGACGCGGTATGACGATTGGCCGGTTAGGCAACGGGTGAGGAGTATGCAGGCAACGATTACCCTTATCTCCAACGGCCCCGGAGAACTGGCCACGTGGGTGCGCCCGGTCGTACGCGTGCTACGCGGGGCCATTCCCGGCGTGCGAATTCGTATCGCCCTCGTCCCGTGCCCCTATGCCAGCGGCCAAGAAGCGGAAACCATCGCGGCCTGGGGTGGGGACATCGAGGTTTGGCGGCCGGAAGAAACCGTTCGTCGACTGACACTCGGGCCACTTCCCGAGCGGGGACCCGGCGCCGTGCTCTTCATGGGCGGCGATCAAGCATATGGCGTGCTTTTGTCCCGGCGTCTACGTCAACCCCTCTTCGTCTACACCGAGACTACCGGCCGCTGGACGCCTTTCGTTACCCGCTTCCTGACCAGCGACGCCGACGTGTCCGCTCGCCTTCAAAGACGGCGCGTGCCGGCCTCCAAGGTGGCGCTGGTGGGCAACCTCATGGTCGACGCCGTCCGGCGCGACCTCGATCCTCACCAGACCCGTCGCGCCCTCGGCCTCAATGCCGAAGAGATGATCGTCGGCCTCCTTCCCGGCAGTAAACCCTTCAAGGTCAAGTACATCACCCCTCTGATGCTCAAGGCTGCCGAACTCATGCACGCCGAGAACCCGGGCCTGCAGTTCGTCATGCATCAATCGCCCTGGACTCCCCTGTCTCAGATTGCCGAGGCGGCCTCAAACGAGCGCTACTCCGAAGTCACCGGGGGAACCACCGCCCGACTGGTCACCAACGATGATCGTGCCGTCCTGGTGACGCCCCAGGGCGCGCAGATCCGCATCTTGCCTCCTGAGCACCACCTGGCCGGCATGGCCATCGCCGACCTCGCCCTGACCGTGCCCGGTACCAACACGGCGGAACTCGCCATTCTCGGAGTTCCCATGCTGGTCCTCTTGCCCCTCAACAAGCCCGAGGAGATTCCCCTCGATGGGTTGGCCGGACAGATCGGCAGCTTGCCCTTGATCGGCAAGTGGCTCAAGCGCCAGGCCGTGCAGGTGGTCGCGCGGCGCACGACGCTCACGGCCCTTCCCAACGTTCGCGCTGGCAGGATGCTCACGCCGGAACTCAAGGGCATCTTTCCGCCCGAGGAGGTTTCGCGAACGGCCTTGGACCTCCTCGCGAACCCATCTCGTCGTCGGGCCATCAAACTGGATCTCAGCCAGGCGATGGGACCCGCTGGGGCCGCTCAGGCCGTGGTGGCCCAGCTCGCCGAAGTCGTGGCGGGAAGCCCAGCGCAGCCGCGAACCGATTCCCCTGCCGCTCAAGGAGAAGCTCGTTGATATACGCCCCCCCGACGTGGCTGCTTAGCTGCCAGAAAGCGTGATGCATGGGCTCCATTAAGACATGGCGTCGCTTGCTCCCCTTGCTGCGCCCCTACATCCCTCAGATTACGCTGCTCACCTTCTTGATCCTGGTGAATGCCGGCACGTCCCTGGTCATGATTCCCATTGCCCGATATGCGGGAGACGTCTTCAACCAGCTCACGCTGGACGGACTCAACCGTTTGATCCTGGCGGCGATTGGCGCTTACACCCTCAAGAGCATCATCACCTGGGGATTCAACCTCCTGATCGGCTTCGTCTCGATCCGGGCGGTCGCCGATCTTCGCTCGTTGCTTTACCAGCATATCCAGCGTCAATCTCTTGATTTCCACGATCGCCACAAGTCCGGCGATACGGCCTCCCGCCTGGTCAGCGACGTGAACGCCGTCCGGGATGCATTGGCGCAGGGCGCCGCAGAGATGATTCCCAACATCGTCATCCTGGTCGGAGCGTTGACGTACCTTTTCACGCTCAACTGGCGCTTGGCGCTCTTGACCGTGATCGGAATTCCCATCGTGGGGCTGGCGATCGCCATTTTCGCCGCCCGCCTTCGCGAATGGTCACTCCAAGCACAGAGCAAGTCCGCCGACATCCTCGCCTACCTCAGCGAAAGCCTGGCGGCAACCGCGACGATCAAGAGCTTCAACCGCGAGGGCTTTGAGCGCAATCGCTTCGAAAAGGTCAACGACTCGCATTTCCTCGCGACGTTCCGCGGCGAACAAGTCTGGTCCATCCAGCTGCCGGCGATCGCCTTGATTCAGGTCATCGCCCTGGCCGGGGTTCTCTGGGTGGGCGGCTGGGAACTGCTTCAGGGCCGACTCTCGACTCCGGACCTTCTCGCCTTCGCGGCTGCGGTCGGCATCTCGATCGAACCCGTGCAAACCCTCTCTAACGGCGTCGGGCGCATCCAGCGCGCCGTCGGGGCGGCAGAGCGCGTCTTCCTCTTGCTGGATGAGGCCCCGACCATCGTCGATCAGCCCCATGCGCGCCCCCTCGATACCGTTCGCGGAGAGGTCCGTTTCAAAAACGTTCAGTTCACGTACCCGAACGGCCACCCCGGCCTCAAGGGGCTCGACTTGACCGTGAAGCCCGGCGAGGCCCTCGCCGTCGTCGGCCCATCGGGATCGGGCAAGAGCACCCTCGCCAAGCTGCTCCTGCGTTTCTACGACCCGACCGATGGCGTCGTCAGCCTTGACGGCACGGACCTTCGCGACCTCCCCATCGCCTGGCTTCGCAACCAGATTGCCTACGTCCCCCAGGAAACCCCGCTCTTCGCCGGAACCCTGATGGACAACATCCGCTACGGCCGCCTGGACGCCACCGACGAGGAAGTCCTCGACGCGGCCATCAAGGCCAACGCCCACGGCTTCATCAGCCAGCTTCCCGATGGCTACCAGTCCGTGGTGGGTGAGCGCGGCTCTACCCTCTCGGGAGGACAGCGTCAGCGCATCGCCATCGCGCGCGCCATCCTCAAGGATCCCCGCATTCTGCTCCTCGATGAGGCGACCAGCGCATTGGACGCGGAATCGGAAGCCGTCGTGCAAGAAGCCCTCGAACGCCTCATGGCCGGTCGCACCACCATTCTGATCACCCACCGCCTCAAGAGCGCCACCCGCGCCGATCGCGTCGTGGTCATCGACGAGGGCCGAGCGCTCGAAATGGGCACTCCCGAACAGCTCATGCAGGAAGCCGGAGCCTACCGCTCCCTTTATCAACACTGGAGTCTGGATTGATCCCTTCCATCGCGGTCGCCATCGTCAACTACAACACGCGCGAGCTCTTGGCTCGCTGCCTGGACGCCCTCTTCGCGCAGGACGTTTCTGTCCCGTTCGAGGTCTGGGTGGCCGATAACGCATCGCGCGACGATTCCGTGGCCATGCTGGCCGAGCGCTACCCGCAAGTGAAGGTCATCGCGAACGCCGAGAACCTCGGCTTCGCGGAAGCCAACAACCAGATCATGCGCGAAGCCCAGGCCGAGAGCGTCTTCCTGTTGAATACGGATACCGAAATCCGACCCGGCGCCCTGCAGGCCCTCTGGGACGTCCTGCAAGCCCATCCGCGCCACGGCATGGTCGCGGCCGCCCTTGTCAACCCCGACGGCAGCCCACAGCCCTCCGTCGTTCCCGCCCGCTTCCCTTGGGCTTTCTCCCCCGTGAGCCGCGAAGAGCCCTTGCGCTGGGCATCAGGGGCTGCCGTGTTGGTGCGGAGCGAGACGGTCCGCGAAATTGGGCTGTTGGATCCGCGCTTCTTCTATACCGGCGAGGACTGTGACTGGGGCCTGCGCGCACGCCGCGCCGGCTGGATTGTCATGGCCACCCCCAAGGGAGTGGTGATGCATATCGGCGGCGCCACCCGCAAGGACCTGCCCAAGCGCTCCATCGAGGCCATCCAGCTGGGACGGCAGCATTACTTCTCGAAGCATTACGGGGGGCTCGGGCTCTTTTACGCCCGCATGCACTCCACCATCGAACTGACCGGCGAGATCCTCAAAACCCGCAAGGACGTCGACTTCTACCTCGACCTCCTCGGCCGTTGCTGGGCCTTTCGCCCGGAGCCGCGCCATGGATAAGCCCGTCTCGAGCCTCCGCCGCCTGGGGACCTTCTTTGGCGCCGTCCTCGCGGGCGTCGTCGTCTGGGTCCTGGTGCTGTTGGCCGCCTTCCGGCTCGATTTCGCGCTGCTCGCCAGCCCCGAGCAGATTCCTCAGCCCGTCGTCGTGACCTACACGGTCGGCCTCTACCTCTGGCTCATGGTGCTCGTCGTTCTCATGAAGCGCCCGATGGGTTCGGATGCGGCGTTGAACTACGGCTTCGCCTTCAATGGTCGACTACTCGGCTTCGGCTGGGGCCTCGGACTCGGAGGCGTTCTCCTCTTGATGGGCCTGGAGCTCGTGACGGGAATCGCCACGTTCCGCATGCCGGACGCCTGGCCCCTGGGCATCTTGGCGGGCGCCGTGGCCACGGCGATGGCCTACGCCATCAGCGAGGAACTGCTCTTCCGCGGCCTCTTCCTTCGCTCGCTGCTCCTGGATCATCCGCCCCTTCGCGCCATGATCATTTCGAGCGTGATCTTTGCCGCCCTTCACTTCCTGCGCCCCAACTTGGGACTCGGAGATATCATTCCCTTCCTGGGACTCGTCGTGGCCGGCTTCGTCCTGGCCTACGCGGCCTGGAAGACGGGCTCGCTCTGGCTTCCCATCGGCATTCATGCCGGATGGGTCTTCTTCATTTCGGTTTCCGACCAGCTCCACCTCTGGGAATACTTGCCGCAAACGCTCCTGCTGACGGGCGGGCGCGGCCCGTCTTCTGGCCTGCTCGGCATGGTCCTGCTCTTGGGCTTGCTACCCCTCATCAAGCGCCATGCCTAGGATCCTGCAGGTCCTTCCGTACGCCAATCTCAACGGCACCGAGCGGCATGTGCAGCTGCTCGCCCGTCACGCACACGCTCAAGGCTGGGAGACGACCGTTGCCCTGCCACCCGGCCCAATGCGGGAAGCGTTGAGAGCCGACGGTGTCACGGTCCTCGAACTCCCCCCCTTGCGGCTAACGACTTTTGGATTGGTCATGCGGCAGCTGCGACAGGCCATGCGCGAACACGACCTCGCCCACGTCCACGCGGCAATGGAGCTTGCGCTAGGAATGGGTTGGAAGCGTGAGAAGCCCCTGGTCTTCACGGCACACTGCTACCACACGGACATCGATTACGCCAAGGCGGGGCTCTTCCTCAACCCGTCCTGCTCGGCCACGGTCTCGGTTTCGGCCGCCGAACGCGAGCGCTTGCTCAAAGGGGGCCTCGATCCGCGCCGTCACCGGACGATCCTCAATGGCATCGACCTCGCGCCCTTCCATGACGCCCCGCCGTCGGGCCTTCGCGATGAGTTGGGTTTGTCACCGGATACCCTATTGGTGGGGACGATCGGGAGGCTCTCGGCGATGAAGCGCGTGGATGTGCTCATCCGGGCGATCGCCCTCTGCCCCGACGTCATTCACCTCGCCGTCGCCGGGGATGGTGAGATGCGGCCCCGCCTCGAACGTCTCGCGGAACGCCTCGGCGTGACCTCCCGGATTCACTGGCTGGGGCGTCGCAACGACGTGGCGAACGTCCTCGGCGGATTGGACGTCTTTGCCACCGCGAGCGAACGCGAAGGCCTGAGCCTCGCGGCCCTCGAGGCCATGGCCAGCGGCTTGCCTCTGACGGTATCCCGGATTGCGGAATTCGCGGAGGTCAGCGATCCGCATTGGGCCATCGACTTGCCCATCGGAAGACCCGAAGGCTGGGCTGACGCTTGGCAAACGTTGGCGCGCGACCGCGAGTTACGTCTCCGGATGGGAGCGGCATCCCGTGCGGGCAGCCGCGATTTCTCCGCCGAGCGGGTCGGCGAATCGACGCTCGCGCTTTACCGAGACTTGCTCAGGACGGAGGAAGCGACGACTTCGCGAAGCGACGCGTCGCAGCCAGCAAGCCCAGCATCGTGAAGAAGAGGATGCTGTTGCGGCCTTCCGAGAAGGTGAACTCAAAGGCTCCCATCATCAGGTAGCCAATGACGCCGAAGGCCAAGGCCAGAGCGGAGGCGCGCCAGGGAGTATGCCAGGAGTCCCGCACGCTGCGCCAGCAGTAGGCTCCAATCAGCAAGAGCAGGGCGACGAGCATCACGAGGCCGTATTCAGCGCCCAGGTGCAGGAAGAACGAATGCGCATGCGGGAGATTCTCCCATTCGAGCGGGTCGCGGAACCGCGGGTAGACTTTCGGCCATGCTCCCGGTCCGAAGCCGAAGAACGGCCGCTCGGCAATCATCTCTCGGGCGCTCTCCCAGACTCTCAGGCGATTCAGGTTGCTGTCGAAGTTCGTCGCGGTCAAGGTCATGACGCGCTGCCAGATCACCTGATGAAAGAAGGGCAAGGCCACGACCGCGGCCAAAAGCGACTTGACCAGCAAGCGCCGATCGATGAGCAACCCGGCCAGGACCACGATCGACGCCGTGCCGATCCATCCCGAACGAGACTGGGTCAAGAGCATGCAAAATAAGATCACGAGGATGCCGGTATTGTATCGCCACCGGCGCGCAAACCCTTCACGCGTGCGCAGCGCGATCCCGAGCCCCAAGCTCAGAAGCAAGTACCCGGCAAGGATGTTCGGGTGCATGAAGATCGAGTTCGCGCGGTGATCCCAGGTGCCCAGGGTGATGAGGATTCCCCCGGAATTGAAGTGCCACTGGAACGCCAAGAGCGAGACCACGATGCCTACGATGGCCCATGCGACGGATCCCCAGAAGAACAGGCGCATGCCTTGCCAGTAGCGCTCCTGAGTATCGAGCGCAGCGACCGTGACCCAGATGACAAGTAGGTAGGCACCAGTCAGGACCAGTCCCACCCAGCTTTCGGGTTGATTGACAGAGAACAAGGCTGAGCAGGAGACGGCGGCGAGCAAGAAGAAGCCGAGCCGAGAGGTCACTCCCAGCGAGGGGAGGTGACGGCGCTTGCGCCAGCCGATGAGCCAGCCGGCCGAGATAAGGATCAAGAGCGCACTGACCGCAGACGAAAGCGGCAGGAGGATGTACGCGGCGAATAGCAAGCCGACGATCGCCCGGGGAACCGGCATGGCGGGTTCCGGAGGCGGTGAAACCTGGACGTTAGGGGCGGCATTCGGCGTCAAGTGACTTTCCTCGGGCAACATGGTGGCAGACTGTTGGCTGATAATCAACCAGGAGAGGGGCAGTGAGACAAATCTTCAACCCCAAGCGAGCATTCGGCGAAAGGTTGGCGGCAAGCTGCACGTGATATAATGCTCGCCATGTCCGAACGCCAAGCCCTTTACCGCAAACACCGTCCTCAAACCTTCTCCGACCTCGTGGGTCAGGAGCATATTTCCCGTACCCTGGGAAATGCCATCACGCATGGCAAGATCGCGCATGCTTACCTCTTTACGGGCCCGCGGGGCACCGGCAAGACCTCGAGCGCGCGAATTCTCGCCAAGGCGCTGAACTGCGAGAAGGGACCGACTCCCAACCCGTGTGTCGTCCGTAAAGACGACCCTGCGAGCCTCGAAGCCGCTTGCCCTGCTTGCAAGGGTATCACCGACGGGTCATTCGTAGATGTGATCGAGATCGACGCCGCCTCCAACAACGGGGTCGACGACGCGCGCGACCTTCGCGAGAAAGTGCGCTTCGCCCCGGTTGCGGGCCGCTACAAGGTCTACATCATCGACGAGGTCCACATGCTGAGCAACGCCGCGTTCAACGCGTTGCTCAAGACCATCGAGGAGCCCCCGCCGAACCTCGTCTTCATCCTGGCGACTACGGACATTCACAAGGTGCTCCCGACGGTCATCTCGCGGTGCCAGCGCTTCGACTTCCAGCGGATTCCCTTTCCGGCCATGGTCGCTCATCTGGAGCGCATCGCCACCGAGGAGCAGGTTTCCGTCGCGCATGCCGGAATCGAAGCCCTCGCCAAGCGCGCCGACGGCGGCCTCCGGGATGCCCTCTCGCTGCTGGATCAGGTCATCTCCACGGGATCCGAGACGATTTCCGCGGAGGACGTCTTCAACTCCCTGGGGCTGATGTCCGCCGACGCGGTCCTCGGACTGGGCAAGGCCCTGGCCGATCGTCAGCCAGCCGAGGCAATCGCCTTGATCCAGGCCCTTCTCGCCAAGGGGTACGACCATTACGCGGTCCTGCGCGAGTGGATGGAGCTTTACCGCCACCTCATGCTCCTGCAGATGGCCGGTGACCGCGCGTCCGCCCTCGACGTCCCCTCCTGGCTGATGGACGGTCTCAAGCCCCTCACCGAGCGCTTCGATGCCAGTGAGATCTTGTACTCGCTCGAGGTCCTGCGCGAGACCGAAGCCCTGCTGAAGGGCTCCCATCAGATGACCATCTGGCTGGAAGCCGCAGCGGTGCGCCTCGCGAGCCGTGACGAGATTCCCTCTGTGAAGGCGCTTTCGGAGCGCGTCACCGAGCTCGAAGAGCGGATCGCCGCCCTCTCGCAAGGTGGCCTGCGCCCCATGACCCGTGACGCGGCCCCCGTGCGTCAGGCACCGCCCCGTCCGGAACCTGTCGCTCCCCCGGCCGCCGCTCCCGTCCCACCCGCGACGCCCTCGGCTCCCGCGGCACCGCCGGCCGCGGCTCCTCTGGGTCAGCCCCAAGCGCCTCGCGACCACGCCGAGAATCGGCCCGCAGCATCTGCGCCCACGCCGGCTGCGAGCGCTCCGGCAGCCACTCCCAGCTCCATGGGGGGCGGCGCGGACGTCCTCGGCAAGGTCATCGACGCGGTCAACCGGGTGCACCGCAGCACGGGTAGCCTGCTCTCCCAGCATGGCGTCTTCGCGCGTTTCGAGGCCGAGACCGTCACCATCGGCATCAAGCCGACGGTCAAGATGTTCTTCGAGAAGCAGGATCGCCGGGCCTACATCGACAAGGCCATCAAGGCGACCTTCGGAGCCGAAGCCCGTGTGCAGCTCACGTTCGATCAATCGGCGCCGGCAGCGCCCGCCAAACCAGTTGCAACGCCAGCGCCAGAGTCGGCGGCACCGCCGGCCCCCGTCGCGCCTGTGTCGACTCCCCCGGCTCCCCCGGCTCCAGCGACGGCCCCTCCGGTCACCCCTGAGCCCGTGCAACCCGCTTCGGCAGCGACGCCTCAGCCGCCCACGATATCCGTCCCCCATGAAGCCGAGCGCGCGGTGCCGCTGGCGCCTCGCGTCCCCGAGCCTCCCGCTTCGGAACCGCCCTCTGGGGAGTTTGGCGCCAATGACGCCCCCACACTGGAAGGACCGCCGGACTTCGACATCCCGGATCGCGAAGCTCCGCCGGATGAGGAGTGGGGCATGCCGACGACCGATTCCACCGAGGACTTTTCGCTCGGCGTCCCGCTCACGCCGACGATGATGGAGCGCCCCGCCCCCACGCCCGCCAGCGATGACGTCGTCGGCAAGGCCGCCGAGATCTTCAGCGGCCGCGTCATCGACCCGCTCGAGTAGGAGAACTGCCGCGTGATCCGCTGGAACCGCCGTAATACCCTGCTTGCTTCGTCGGCGCTCGCCGTCCTCGTGCTGGCGAGCACGTGGCTGAGCGTGACACCGGCGGCCGGTCCCGGGGCCGAGACGCGCATGTTCACGGTGGCGTCGGGATCCGGCGTGGGCAAGGTCGCTTCCACCCTTCAGGAGCAAGGCTTCATCCGGAACGCCTTGGCCTTCCGCCTACTGGCCAAGCTCACCGGTAGCGAGAGTCAGATCAAAGCGGGGCTTTACGCCTTGACCCCAGCGATGAGCCCCCGAGAGATTCTGCGCTGGATGGTGCAGGGTAAGGCCGAGCAGAAGCGCCTGACCTTTCCGGAAGGCTATTCCGTTCGCCAGATGGCCAAAGTCCTCGAGGACGAGGGCATCGGGTCTGCAGAACGGTTCATGACCCTGGCGGCCGATCCGGATCGCTTCCGGGATCGCTTCCCGTGGCTGGATGCCTTGCCGGAAGGGGCAACCCTCGAAGGCTTTCTCTTTCCCGATACCTACGAGTACGGTGGCACCCAGCTCCCCGAAGATGCATTGATCGCGGTCATGCTCGCGCGCTTCGAGAAGGTCGGGCTTCCCGCCTGGGAGGCCGAGTCGGCTCCCCGCCTGGATCTTTTCAAGACGGTGACGCTGGCCTCGATTGTGGAACTCGAGGCGCAATCCCCGCCCGAGCGTCCCCTCATCGCGGGCGTCTTCTACAACCGCCTGAAACTGCGCATGCCGCTGGGCTCGGACCCGACGGTTGAGTACGCGCTGGGTTGGAAGCAAGGCTCCAAGGGCCTGACCTTCAAAGACGTTAAGGTGGACTCCCCTTACAACACGTATCGCAACGCGGGGCTGCCCCCCGGACCAATTGCAAACCCCGGCTTGGCCAGCCTCAAGGCGACCCTCAACCCGCAAGAAACGCCTCTGCTCTACTTTGTCGCGCGTGGCGACGGAACTCACCAGTTCTCGCGAACCTACGCCGAGCACCTTGCGGCACAACGGCGAATCCGCCAGCGCTAGCACCAAAGGACCAAGATTGGGGGCTTGTCGTACCGGGCGACAAGCGATGTCCATGGGGGCATGAGTCCCAAGCGGCAAGGTTCCCGGGCTGAAATCGGTGGTAAGATATGCGTATGACGAATCCATTTACCCTCTTGGCACCGAAGATCTGGGTGGCTTCGGTCGCGGACATCTCTCCGGCTTACCTGAAGGCCCATGGCATCCGGGGCTTGATCCTGGATCTGGATGAGACCTTGGTGACGGCGATTTCTCACACGGCCGCCGATCAGGTCCGGGCCTGGATCACCGCGATGCGTGCCGAGTTCCAGCTTTACATCGTCTCGAACAACAGCTCCGGCGAGCGCGTGACCCGCGTGGCGGAGGACCTCGACTTGCCCTGTTTGCATCAGGCCTTGAAGCCGCGTCGCAAAGGCTTTCGACGCGCGCTCGCCGCGATGGACCTCAAGCCCCACGAGGTCGCCATCGTGGGGGATCAGCTCTTCACCGACGTGCTCGGCGGCAACCGCCTGGGCGCCCATCCCATTCTGGTGACCCCCATTTCCCCCGAAACCAAGAGGTGGCGCAAGGCCATGCGCCTGGTCGAAGGGATGTTCGTTCACCAGTACGAACACCTCAAGAACCTCAATGCCGCCGAGGCGGTCTGGACGTCCCAGCCCGACTCCCGTTCCTGACCCCCTGAGAGGAGATCTCCGACGTGACCGAATCATCCCGCCGCCTGCCACCCATGTCGCTGGTTCCCGAGTACGGCATCGTGCTTGGCTCTGGCATCGTGGTGCTCGAAGACCTGGAGGACCGCCAGGATATTCCTTACAGCGAGATTACGGGGCTTCCTGAGACCACCGTCGCGGGCCATGCCGGCGTGCTGACCGTCGGTCGCGTCCCCGGGGGGCCGGTGGTGGCGATCGCCCGCGGACGTTTCCACCTCTATGAAGGCCATCCGCTCGAATCCGCGACCGCCATCATGCGTCTCTTCGAGGAAATCGGCATCCGCAAGATCATCCTCACCAACGCGGCCGGTGGCCTTCGCGATTGGGTCGCCGGCGACCTCATGCTGATTGACGACCATATCAACCTGATGGGCGTCCAGGCCGCCGACGCCGCCAAGCCTCACCAGGCCGTGGACGTCTACGACAAGACCTGGCGCGAGCGCCTCGCGTCCTGGGCCCAGGCAAACGCCTCCTTCACCCTGCGCCGCGGCACGTACGTCGGCCTGCTCGGCCCGTCGTACGAGACACCCGCCGAGATCACCTGGCTCCAGCGCATCGGCGGCGATGCGGTCGGCATGTCGACCGTTCCCGAGTCCGCCTACGCCGCCTCTCGCGGCCTCTCGGTTCTGGGCATCTCCTGCATCACCAACATCGCCACCACGGCCGAAACCCAGGCGACCACCTCGCACGGCGAAGTCGTCGACGTGGCCGCCAAGGCCGCCAAGGCCATGGACACGCTGCTGAGAGCCGCGCTCGCCTAGACGATCGTGACCGACCAACCGCCCAGGCCCGCGAAGCCCAAAGCCCCAAAGGCGCGTCCCAACCTCAAGCCCCGTTCCAAGGGGCGCGAGGTCGCGGCCTTCGTCTTCGCGCAGGTCGGCATTGCCGGCCTGGGGGCGGCGGTCGGTCTCGCCATGGCGCTCTCGTCCCTGCCTGACGTGAGCTCGCTCGAAGGCTACGTGCCTTTCGAGACGTCCAAAATCTACGACTCCAAGGGCAAGCTCATCGCCAACCTCCACGGTGAGGAGAACCGCGTCGTCGTCCCTCTGGGCGAGATCCCCAAGCATCTCCAGCAAGCCATCATCGCGGTCGAGGACGACCGCTTCTACCAGCACCACGGCATCAGCCCGCGAGGCATGATGCGGGCGCTCCTCACGGATATCGCCGAAGGCGGTTCGGTCCAAGGCGGCAGTACCATCACCCAGCAGCTCGCCAAGAACCTCTTCCTGGACCGCGCCAAGAACATCACCCGAAAGCTCGCCGAGGCATGGCTGGCCATCCAGATCGAGCAGCGCTACTCCAAGGACCAGATTCTCGAGCTCTACCTCAATCAGGTCTACTGGGGCCATAACACCTACGGCATCGAGGCCGCGGGCCTCAACTACTTCGGCAAGCATACCCGCGACCTCTCGCTCGCCGAGAGCGCCATGCTGGCCTACCTGCTGCGCGGTCCCGAGCGCTACTCTCCGTACCGTAACTGGGACCTCGCCAAGCGCGGTCAGAGCGTCGCCTTGCAACGGATGGTCACCGCCGGCTTCATCACCGAGCGCCAGGCCGAGGCGGCGAAGGCCGAACCCCTCACGCTCACGGGCATTACCAGCTACGCGTATCGCGCCCCGTACTTCAGCTCGTACCTGATCCAGCAACTCATCAACCGCTACGGCGAGGACACGGTCATGAAGGGCGGGCTGCGCATCCACTCGACCCTGGACCTGGACCTCCAGCTCGAGGCCGAGCGGCTCCTCAAGGAAAGCATCCAGAAGAACGGCAAGCGCCTCAACTTCAGCCAGGGCGCCATCGTGGTCCTCGAGCCCAAGACCGGCCATATCCGCGCCATGGTCGGCGGCGCTGACTACAAGACCTCCAAGTTCAACCGCGTCGTCCAGGCCTATCGCCAACCCGGTTCCGCGTTCAAGCCCTTCGTCTACCTGGCGGCCTTCAACTCGGGCCTCTGGCCGTGGACGACCATGGTGGACGAGCCGATTTCCTACGATGCCGGCTCCGGCCAGCCCTGGACTCCCAGGAACTATGACGGCAAGAACCTTGGCGTCATGCCGCTGCGCAAGGCGCTCGAGCGCTCCAACAACGTCATCGCCGTTCGGCTGGCCCAGCGGGTCGGAGTCGAGAAGGTGGTCGAAACGGCGCATATGGTGGGCATTCAAAGCGAACTGAGACCCAACCTGTCGCTGGCCCTCGGAACCTCCGAGGTGACTCCGCTCGAACTGGCTTCCGCCTTCGGCGTCTTCGCGGCGGAAGGCTGGCGCACCGAACCCCTGGCCTACAGCAAGGTCGAGGATCGGTCCGGGACCCTGCTCGAACAGCGCAACCCCAAGCTCCGTCAGGTCTACGACGAGAACGCCGTGCGAGTCGTCAACGACGTGCTCCAGGGTGTCGTGAAATGGGGCACGGGTGCGGCAGCGAACATCGGGCGCCCCGCCGCAGGTAAGACGGGAACCACCTCTGACCATCGCGACGCGTGGTTCGTGGGTTACACGCCGGATCTGGTGGCCGTGGTCTGGGTCGGCAACGACGATAACTCCCAGATGCGCGGTGGCACCACCGGTGGCGGCATCTGTGCGCCCATCTGGAACAAGGTCATGCGCGTGGCGCTCAAGGATACCAAGCCGACTCCGTTCTCACCGCCGGTCATTCCCGAGCCGCCTCCGACGGAACCCGCCAGCGGCTCGGAGGGCGTCCCCCTCTTGAGCGTGCCGCTCGACGGCGAAAGCACTCCGGCGCCAGCCGTGGGCTCCCCGCTCTCACCGGCGGAAATCCTCGACAGTTTGAACTGAGCCTCAGCCTGAAACAGGCCCCCGATGCTCCTCCCAGCGTTTGATGCGCCCTTCCAGAAGGGCGTAGGCGCCTTCGAAGACCGAGTCGGGCATGCCCATGGCGCGCTTGGTCTTAACGTCGCGATCCATCGGGTTACGCGAGGTCGATAATGCCATCACCTTGCCGAAGCCCAGGGCGGGAAGGAAGTACAGGGCGCTCGTCGGAATCGGGAAATCCGAACCGTGTAGGATGCGCCCCGCGTAGCGGTCCGCAGCGAAGCGCCTGACCTGCTTGTAGCGTACCAGCGAGCAGAAGGCCGAGGTATCCCCGAAGACGTTGTCATAGCGCTCCAGCATGGTGACGAAGGTTTCCGAGTAGTCATGGGCCGGATAGAGGAACGAGCCCGTCCCGCAGTGGCTGAAGATGACCGGCACTCCCTGACGGATCAGCCGCTCGTATAGTGCGGGGTTGCCCAGGCGTTGCTCCATGCCGGGGAAGGTGTGCTCGCAGCCGGTATGCGCGATCACGGGAAGTCCCAGCTCTCCGAGCTTCTGGTAGAAGCGTTCGTAGCGCGCCTCCGAAGGGTCGAACTTTTGAAGCGGCGCGAGCCACTTGAGGGCGATCGCCAGATCCCCCCAGCGCTCGAGCTCTTCGAGCGCATCTTTACGCTGGGGATTGATTGAAATCACCGGAAGGAGATGCGCGCTGCGCCGGCTGGCATCGAAGACGTAGGAATTCGGCACGTACAGATGCGATTCATGGGGCACGAGGTCGCCGTGCGCGTCGTAGACGCCGTCCATGGCGAAGAGGCAGGCGTAATCCAGCTCGGTGGAGGTTTCCAGCAAATCCGCGAGGCGGCGCACGTAGGCTTCATTGGCCTGAGCGGGCTTGCGCATGTCCGCCCCCATGAGGCGCATGAGCGCATGAAAGGTCACGGTCTTGCGCATCCGTTCGGAAACGAAGCAGCCGGAACCATCCCCCTGCAGGCCCGCGAGATGCACGTGAAGATCGATTCGACGTCCCAAGGCTCCCCCCTTTACCCTCAACCGCCTCATGGTATCAAAAAGACGGAAAGTACGAAGCCCCCCGCGGTCGCGGGGGGCTTCGAAGGGGTTAGCTCTTCTTGAGTTGCTCGATCTCGGCGGCTTGCTTCTGGACCGTTTCTTGGAGTTGGCCAACGGCGTCCATCATCTGGGCGAAGCGCGCCTCGAGGGTCGATTTCTCCTGCTTGAGCTCGACGAAGGACTCCAGAAGCTTCTCGAGGTCGTTGCGGGGCGCCTCGGGGGCCGCCGTCGCTTCGACGTCTTCGAGTTCTTCTTCCTCGACCACCGGTTCGAGCACCGGCATGTTGTCGAGCGTCATGGTCCGCCGCAGCGAGCGCAGGCTGCGATCGGCCTCGCGAAGGTTCTTGAGCTGTTGGAAGATCGCGACGATCTCGGGGTTGTCCTCGCTCAGGCGCCCGCCGGAAGAGATCGCCTTCGAAAGCCCATTCCAGGGCTGAGGCGCGGGGTTCTCCGTGTCGAAAGCCATCGAGGTCCTCCTTCAGGGTATCGATGCATGGGCTGCAGCGATCCCAGTTTAGGGTGCATCGAGGTCAAAAAATGTGATCGATGCACATGGTTACGCGCGTTCGGCGCGACGTGCGAGCACCCGTTGCAACTCGGCAATGGTCAGCTCCGGCCGTTCGTCGCGCGTGAGCGGCATGAACCGCTGGGCCCGACTGGAGGCCGTGAGGTCGACATCCGCGACGATCAAGGCTTCCTCGAAGTATGGAGCGCGAACGAGCTCGTTGCCGAAGGGATCTACGATCCGGGACCCGCCCGAGAAGCCGATTCCGTCCTCGAAACCGACGCGGTTGGCGTAGATGACGTTGAGGCCGTATAGGCGCGCGTAGAGTTCGGTCATCTGCTCGTAGGTCCGCGAGGAATCCGGACAGTCACCCGAGAAGCCGCGAGCCGGGGACGCCACGATCCCGATCAAGAGGTCCGCTCCGTCGACCGAGACGATGCCCACGGTCGAGGGATGCCAGAGGTCTTCGCAGATCAGCATGGCCGAGCGACCCAGGGGGCCGTCGAAGGCACGAAGCTTGGAGCCCGCCGCGACGAAGCGCCCTTCCTCGAACATGCCGTAGGTCGGAAGGTAAGCCTTGTGATGGCGGTGAAGCAGCTTTCCCTGCGAGAAGTAGCCGGCCGCGATGTACGCGTGGTCGTCCTCGAGCGCGACGTACCCGACCACGATGTCGATATCCCGGCTCACCTCGGCGAGCCTCGCCAAGACGGGATGATCGGGTGCCATGGCCAGGTCCGCCGTCAGATCCTTGAGGAAGTAGCCCGTGAGCGAAAGCTCCGGAAAGACGATCAAGGATGCACCTTGCTCGCGGGCGGCCGCGATATGCGTGAGGTGCATCGAAAGGTTGCGTTCCAGATCTCCCAGCACGGGTTTGATCTGGGCGATCGCCACGCGTGCCATCTTACGCCTTCTCGGTGTTGAGCATCGTGCGCCCGTTTTGGATGATGGTCAGAGCGCGCGCAATCTTGGCCTCGAGGTCGACGAGCAGCTCCTCGGCGTAGCGATCGGCTCCCGCCTGCTGGGTGGCCGCATCCTGTTCGAGTTGTTTACGGACCTTTTCGGCTTCCGTGAGCGCTTCCTGCATGATGGAGTGCTCGGCGATCATGGAATGGGCTTTGCGCCGCGCTTCGGCGACGAGAAGATCCGCCTCACGCTTGGCATCCGCCAGGACCTGCTCCTTTTGGGCCATGAGTTCTTGCGCTTGCTGGACTTCCGGCGGGATGAGGTTACGCAGCTCCTCGACCAGGTCCAGGAGGCGATCCTCGTCCACCAGCGCGCGGCTGCTGAAGGGAATCCGGGGACATTTGACGACCAACTCTTCGATGGCGAAGAGGGCTTGCTCTAGCTTAGTGATAGCGCATTCCTCCTATCGACCTGCTCCGCGAACTTCTCGCGCAGGCGACGCTCGACGATCTCGGGAACCATGCCGGTGGTCGGCCCTCCCAGCGAGGCGATTTCACGAACCGTGCTCGACGACAAGAACAGGTATTCCGATGAGGTCATCAAGAAGACCGTTTCGAGCTCGGGGTTGAGTTTCTTGTTGGCGAGCGCGATCCGCAGCTCGGCGTCGAAATCCGAGACGGCCCGCAGGCCGCGAATCAGGTTCTTCGCGCCCTTGAGGCGCGCGTAATCGGCCGTCAGGCCGGAGAAGGACTCGACCGAGACGCGCGGCAGATCCGCCGTGACTTCGCGGATCAGCTCGACCCGTTCGGTGAAGTCCAGCATGCAGTTCTTGGAGGTGTTCTGAAGCACGGCGACGATCACTTCGTCGAAGATCTGGCTGGCGCGCACCAGGATATCCAGATGACCGTTGGTGATGGGATCGAAGGACCCCGGGTAGATGGCAAGCGACATGGTCGAGCCCCGTTTGCGTCGGCGGCCGGTTCCAAACGACCGCGACGCGGTCCTGAGGCAACACGAGCTGCTCGGGATGGTTGAACGTTCCCAATCATATCATGAGTACAGGCCCGCAAAACGCGGGCCTGTACCGTGAGACGGGTTACTTGAAGCTGTTGAGCTTCTGCTTGCGCAGGCGCACGGACTGCGGAGTGATTTCGACGAGCTCGTCCTCGTTGATGTACTCCATCGCCCGCTCGAGGTTCATGTCGACCGGAGGCGTCAGGCGCACCAGTTCCTCACCGCCCGCGGAACGCATGTTGGTGAGCTTCTTGGTCCGGCAAACGTTGATCGCGAGGTCCTGGGCCCGGTTGTTCTCACCGACGATCATGCCGGCATAGACCTTGGTTCCAGGCTTGATGAAGAACTGTCCGCGGTCTTCCAAGTTCTGGATGGCGTACGCGGTCGCGTCTCCGTCCTCGTGGGCGATCAGCACGCCGTTGCGGAGGCTGCCGATGTCGCCGACGTGCGGCTGGTAATCGAAGAACGAGTGGGTGACGATGCCCTCGCCCTTGGTCGCGCGGATGAACTCGCTGCGGAAGCCGATCAGGCCACGCGCGGGAATCAGGAACTCGATGATCGTGCGATCGCCGGTCGCGTCCATCTTCTGCATCTCGGCGCGACGCTGTCCCAGGCGCTCGATGCAGGTGCCGGCCGCCCATTCGGGAACGTCGATCACGAGCATTTCGAAGGGCTCATAGGTCTGGCCGTCGACTTCGCGGAAGATGACCTTGGGCTTGGAGATCTGGAACTCGTAGCCCTCACGACGCATGGTCTCCACCAGAATGCCGAGGTGAAGCTCACCACGACCGCTCACGAGGAAGGCGTCGGTGGAGTCGGTCGAATCGACGCGAAGCGAAACGTTGCTCTCGAGTTCGCGCATCAAACGCTCGCGAATCTGGCGGCTCGTGACGAACTTGCCCTCGCGGCCCGCGAAGGGGCTATCGTTGACCGAGAAGGTCATCTGGAGGGTGGGCTCGTCGACACGGATCAAAGGAAGCGGCTTGGGATCGCTCGCGCTGGCAATGGTCTCGCCGATGTTGGCGTCCCCGAAGCCCGCCACCGCGACCAGGTCGCCAGCCTTGGCTTCCTCGACCTCGACGCGCTTCAGGCCACTAAACGTGTAAAGCTTCGCGATCTTGCCCTTGGTATGCGTGCCGTCCGCCCGGATCAAGACGCAAGGCTCGGCGGCCTTGATGGTCCCGTTGTGGATGCGACCGATCACGATCCGGCCGAGGTACTCGGAGTAATCCAACGTGGTGACCTGAAGCTGCAGGGGCTTCGCGGCATCTCCCAGGGGAGCCGGAACATGCGTGAGGATCGCCTCAAAGAGCGGACGCAGGTCGGAGGACTCGTCCTCGAGCGACTTCTTGGCGAAGCCCGAGATGCCAGACGCGTAGACGACCGGGAACTCGATCTGGGAATCGTCGGCGCCCAGGTCGATGAAGAGGTCGAGGACGAGGTCGACGACCTCCGTGGGGCGGGCGCCGGGGCGATCGATCTTGTTGATGACGACGATCGGCTTGAGACCCTGCTCGAGGGCTTTGCGAAGCACGAAGCGGGTCTGAGGCATCGGGCCTTCGAAGGCGTCGACGATCAGCAGGCAGCCGTCAACCATTCCGAGGACGCGTTCGACCTCCCCGCCGAAGTCGGCGTGGCCGGGGGTGTCGACAATGTTGATCTTGTGGCCGTCGTACTCAACGGCGGTGTTCTTGGCGAGGATGGTGATGCCTCGCTCGCGCTCGATGTCACCGGAGTCCATGACTCGTTCGGCAACGACTTCGTTGGCGCGGAAGGCGCCCGCCTGGCGGAGCAGGCCGTCAACCAGGGTGGTCTTGCCATGGTCGACGTGAGCGATAATGGCGACGTTACGGATGTTTGCGTTCAAACTAACTCCTCGGATGGGGGATTGGTCGGGCTTTGCAGATTCGCGATCTGCCATGATACCGAAGGGAGGCCGAATCGTCAAAGGAAATCGTTGAGGGACCGTGTGTTGAGGCACGGAGATGGTATACTAAGGCTTCAACGTCCTCTTGGTCGCTCGCCGCTCGTGCGTGGACCGTAAGGTTTTGAAGCCGTGACCCATCGCGCCGTTCTCTCAAACGTCTACTTCCGCCTCGTGACGCTTGCCGGCACGGTGCTGGCCGCATGGCTCTGGATCGCGCCCACGACGCCGATCCCGTTCGACGGCTGGGTCTTTTGGGCCATGCTGGTGCTGGGAGTGGCCACCGAGCTCGTGGACGTTCCCTTGCCCCGCGGTGGTCGACTGACCACCAGCTTCGCGATCTTCTTCGCGTCCCTCTTGATTCTGGGGCTTTCCGCCACCGTCGCCCTGCTCTTCGGCGTCGCCTTGATCGCCCATGTGCTGGTGCACCGTCGACACTGGTCGCTCGCCGCGTTCAACTTCGGGCAGTACACGCTGTCTTACGCCGCCAGCTACGCGGTCTTCCGGCTGGCCGGGATTCACCCCACCGAGAGCCTCACCATTTCGGACCTTCCGGTCTTCTTCGCCGCGACGCTCGCCTACTTGATCGTGAACGTCACCCTGGTCAACGGCTACCTCGCCCTGGTCAAGGGCGCACCGGTCTTCAAGCTGCTCTTGGAGGACGACCGCTGGGAGCTGCTCAGCACTTTGATGCTCGGTCCTCTCGCCGCCTTGATGGTCCTGCTCTACCACACGCACGGCGTCATCGGCGCGGGGCTCTTGCTCGTCCCACTTCTCGTCTCGGGAGGCCTCATCGTCTTCTACCTCAAGATGCACCAGCAGCAGCAAGAGCTCGCGCAGGCGCATCAGGAGCTGTCGGTACTACATCAGATTGCCCAGCGGATCAGCTCGCAGATCGATCTTCGCCAGACGATGGTCATGATCGGCACGGAGATCCAGCAGGTCGTCAGCTGCGACGAGTGCTTGATCTTCCTCAAGGACGAGCAAACCCAGATGCTTCAAGCTCAGGCCACGTCGACCGAGCAATCGAGCAAGCGAATTCCTCCGATTCCCTTGGGAGAAGGGCCGCTGGGACAAGTCGCCGAGCAAAGCGCTCCCGCCCACCTTCCCGCATTGGATCCGGACGCCTACCCGGCGCTACTCGGTCACCGCGCGCTGCTCGCCGTGCCCATCGCCTCTGAAGGCAATACCCTGGGCGTGATCGCGATCGCTAAACGCACGCTGGGCGCCTTCCCGGCCGAAACCGAACGGATGCTAACCGTCATCGCGAGCCATGCGGCCGTCGCCATCCGCAACGCGCAGCTCTACCAGGCCTCCCAACAGCTCGCCATCACGGACGGCCTGACCGGTGTCTACAACCGGCGCTACTTCCAACGCCAGCTCGAAGCGGAGTTCCGTCGCGCTCCGCGCTTCGGGTACGCCGTGGCCTTGATGCTCATCGATATCGACCACTTCAAGCGCTTCAACGATACCCATGGCCACCTGCTGGGCGATCAGGTCCTGCGCTCCGTGGGGCAGATCCTCCGGGAGTCGACGCGAGAAACCGATGTCGTGGCCCGTTACGGAGGCGAGGAGTTCGCGGTGATTCTTCCCGAGACCACCTCCGAGCAAGCGCTCGAGGTGGCCAAGCGCGTTCGCAAGAACCTGGCACGTCACCCGTTCTGGGGCCGCGCCCAGACCCCCGTCAAGGTCACCGCCTCGATCGGTATTGCCGCCCGCCTGGCAAGCGAAATCAAACCCGAAGAGCTGATCGACCTTGCGGACGCGGCCCTCTACGAGGCCAAGCACGGTGGCCGGGACCGCGTTTGCGTGGCCGGCGCCCCCGGTTCCTCGTCGGTCCTGGTCGATACGCCCCCCATTGGTACCGCCGAGCTGCCCCAGCGGGCGCCCTCGCGCGGCGGGAAATCCTTCGACGCAAACGTCTGGAAGGAGTACCTGCATGCGGGCCTTGATGACCACGCCGCCGAACTGCGACGTCGTCTCGCCGACCTGGAAGTCCCCATGGACGAAGCCGACCTCTCGCGCTGGCGCGCGGCGATCGAGGCTCTCCTGCGGCGATTGACCGCACAGCTGGCAGCTCCTGAAGGACCGGAAAGCCACGGACCTTTGTTCCGTCTGGTTCGCCTGGGCGTGGGGCAGCTTACCGCGCGCGGCATGTCCTTGACGCAGAGCGAATCGGTGATTCTTTCGCTCTGCGACAGCATCCGCCAGCAGGTCCAGAAAGCGCCTTTCTCGCCTCAGGACCGCCTGCACGTCATGGAGGTCGTCGAGCGCTTCACCCAGAACCTCCGCCTCGCCGTGTCGCAGGTCTGGCATACGTTTTACCAGGACGTCAACCGCGAGATGACGCTGGCCAACCGACTCGAAGAGCGCATGTTGCGCGTCGAGGATCTCGACGACGCGTTGACGGCACTCATGGAAGTGGCGACCGAGGGTACTCGTTCGGACGTGGCCTTGGTCCTGTTGAGCGATACCCAGGGTGGTTTGCGCCTGCGCGCCAGCCACGGCATGCCGCTGACCGAGGCCATCGGCTGGATCCTTCCTCCCAACGAGGGGCCGCTGGGGGTGGCGATCGCCTCGGGCTCGCCTCAGGTCCTGTCGCTCGCGTCACCCGAAACGGGTCTCGATCGCGTGGCGCAATGGACGGGGGGCAAGTCGCTCGCATGCTTCCCCCTTGCCCATCAAGAGCGCGTCATGGGGCTCTTGCTCTTGATCAGCCGGGACGCCGAGCATTTCGATGCGACCTCCGAGCGCCTGGGACGCCGCCTCGCGGCGCAAGCCTCGGTCACGGTCGATCGGATTCAGCAGGAGGTCCGCCGCCAAGAGGGCTACCTCGACGCACTCATGACCATGGCCTGGGCCCTCGAGGCCAACGACACGGAGCACCGGGCGCATAACCAGCGCATCGCCGAGACCGTCCACTCCATCGGTCAGCAGCTTCAGCTCGACGCCTCCCAGCTCGCCGTCCTCCAGCAAGCCTCCCTGCTTCATGACATCGGGGAAGTGGCGATTCCCGACTCGATCCTGCGTAAGCCGGCTCTTTTGACCGAGCAGGAGCGCCGAGTGGTCGAGACGCATCCCACCGTCGGCGCGCGCCT
>Ga0180215_1000132_pt1 | contig 110800 bp, 106 predicted proteins | sample eDN3rd37CBELigBY_FD_128871 | JGI IMG/M metagenome (GOLD analysis project Ga0180215, IMG submission 128871) | Enriched backyard soil microbial communities from Emeryville, California, USA - eDNA 3rd pass 37_C BE-Lig BY (version 2) (version 2) | ecosystem: Environmental > Terrestrial > Soil >... | reverse complement strand
TTGTAGAAATTTGGGTAATATACCTATACTTCTACATTAGGAGATTTTTTTGTTTTTGTCGATTGAAAACCCATTAAAATAAGGTTTTTACAATTTATTCCATTCATTTGCAAACCTAGTGCCGATATGGCGACTATCTTTACTGATTCTTCGATTATCACCCATTACAAATAAATGTCCTTTTGGTACAATCTTGCTTTTTACAGGGGTTTCTTCTAATGTAAATGAATTGGTGAGTGGTCCATCGATCAATTTTTTCTTATATTCATCTAAATAGGGTTCCTCATATGGTTTCCCATTTATGTACAAGGTGTCGTCAATGTATTCAATGCGGTCACCGGGCAAACCAATCACACGTTTAATGTAATCTTCATTTTCTGTTGCGTGGAATACGACAATATCAAAACGTTTCGGCTCACCAATTTTTGTAACAAGCATCCGCTCTTGATCCTGTAAAGTAGGTTCCATTGAAGCTCCTTCTACATCAATTGGTGTAAAGAAAAACGTACGAACAATAAACACAATTACTATTGTGATTAAAAAGGTTTTCATCCATTCCCAAGCTTCTTCTTTCATTTTAACCATTAAAAATCACCTCCGAAAAACTATTATCATCTACTATACTAGGTTTCCTTTTTAACATGAAATCTTCCTTTTGTTGCAAACGTATTTTTTCTCATTGCTATCATTAGTAAATGATTGAAAAGTTCTACTAAGCAGGTAGAAAAATAGAAAGAACTTTGTATCAAATAATTACTTCAACAAATGGTCTATAAGTAATCTTACACTATTATTATAGAAAAGATTAACAATTTATTTCAAATGTTTTTAACTACATAAGTAGCCGATAGTGAAAGAATGTTTTAATATGAAGTAAATATACGATCCTATTTTAGGAACGCACGTTTCCTTACATTTCACGTAATGTAACAATAACTATATTGTAATATGAAACCAAAAGCGATTTAGATGGTATAGTAAAAGAAAGGGGGGAATTAGATGGAAAGAGTTATCTTATTTGACGGTGAGTGCAACTTTTGCGACAAAAGCGTACAGTTCATCTTGAAAAGAGATCCAAAGGGACTCTTTATGTTCGCTTCGTTACAAAGTAATATTGGAAAAGAACTACTTACACAATATAACGTTCCAAGTGGTATAGATAGTTTTGTTCTTATCGAGGGTAACAATTACTATTTAAAATCTTCGGCAGCTCTTCGAGTTTGTAAGAACTTAAAAGGAGGGTGGAAGATACCTTATTTTCTACTAGTGATCCCCAAACCATTGAGAGACTTTATTTATGAAATTGTCGCTAAAAATAGATATAAATGGTTCGGTACAAAAAAAAGTTGTATGCTACCATCTCAGGAAGAACGAAAACGGTTCTTATAATTCTCGTAAAAAAAGTTCGTTATGTTTAATTAAATAGATGAAGTAAAACGAAAGGGCTATGGTCTGCTTTTAATTGCTCAATAAAAAAGATAATGATAGAGTAACAGGTCTATTAAGGTCCGCTCTTTTCGGTTGGGTGGCAAGTCAAAACTGGGTTTGGTAATTAAGCGGAGAAATTACCCTTAATTTGAATTTAGCACTGAATAGAGCTTAAATAGAGGGAGAAAGTTCTCCTATTGAGCAAAAGTACTGTGAAAATAGGCAATTTTGCTTTACATAAGCGGAAAAATTCCCTCTATATCACCCCGGAACGAGCTCTATTCTGCATCTTAACGGGAAAATCTCCGTTTATTTTAAATATCACTAGTTACTAAGGATTAGACTTCTTATGTTTCAAAAAAGCTATGTAAATTTAAATAAAAAGACTAGGGAAATCCTAGTCTTTTTTCTTTGCAAGGCTATTTGTAAGTTCTTTAGCAAAATATTATGCTAATTAACTTGCTAATAGCCGAACCGTTAGATTTAAAGGGGACCTTGTTTCTTACCACTTGCATTATTCTATAGTTTCAATTATTAATAATTTGTTTTTTTCCTTACCCTTTTACCCTTATGATACTAATTTTAATCCTACCGCGGAACTTAAAACCATCGCGATAAAGACAATCCGTTTCCAGTCTTTTGATTCTCCATATAAAATCATTCCTACTATTGCTCCACCAGAGGCACCAATACCTGTCCAAATGGCATAGGCAGTCCCCATAGGGAGGGTTTCCATAGCAAAAGACAGAAACAGAAAACTTGCACCAAAGCCAAGTACTAATAGGAGAAGGGATATCCAATTGCGATCATTATGAAGCTTATTGATCATGACCACGCCGAACATTTCACATAACCCTGCTAAAACTAAAGCAATCCACGCCATTAGGAATCAGCTCCTTTCTCAACCTGATCGTCTGTAACCAATTTCAACCCAATGACACCTGCCAGTAATAGGACAATCAAAAGGATTTTACTCATTTTAAAAGGTTCACCGAAAAAAATAATTTCCGATAACACCGTCCCAGCTGTACCTAAACCGACAAAAACAGCATATACCGTTCCAACTGGAAGCTTTCGTCCTGCCATTATCAATACATAGAAGCTAATGACGATCGAAATAATCGTACCAGCCCATGTCCAAAAGTCATAAGCATGTTTCAATCCAATTACCCAAAAGACTTCAAAAAAGGCTGCAGCAACTACTTTGATCCAGTCTTTGTTCATCTCTACAACACCTCCGCTTTTATAAAAAAAATAAAAATACCCGGGAGAAACTGTAAACAGTAATCTCCCAGGCTTTTATCCTTCCGTGTCACAGCATTGCATTGCTGTGAGTTTTCTCTCGGACCAGTCCAACCAAAAGTTGCGGAACCCTAGAAAACATTCTACATATCCAATTATCCTCCATTTTCACACAGATTTTGTTGTAATTCAAGGGTTAATTATTGGTATTGTTTTGGCAGGCGAGAAATCTAAAATTGAATGTAAGAAAAAAGGCATCATCCTTGTTTGGAAAAAATGCTCCTTTTAATTAAAAGGATAAAATAACATTGACGTTGAATTTTACATTAAATAAAGGATCTTTATTGGTATAAATAAACAAAACTATAAGGCGGTAATCTACTAATGAATACTATTTTTGATCTCTTGCATAAAGATGAAATAGTAAAACGTATCGAAAACTTAAGCGTTAATTCACAACCAAAATGGGGAAAAATGAATGCGGCTCAAATGTTAGCTCATTGTTCTTCTTTCCAAGATATCGCTATGGGATATTCTATCCCCTCAAGAAGTTGGTTAGGGATGTTAGTTGGCAGATTTGCAAAACCCATTTTTTATAATGACAAGCCTTTACCACACAATATGTCTACTATTCCAGCCATTTTTATTTCAGATAAAAAGGATTTTGAAATAGAAAGAGAAAAACTTAAACAAAGCATTAATAAATTCCATAAAAATGGACCGGAGACGTGTACAAGTCACCCACATCCTTTTTTCGGAAAACTCACTTCTGAACAATGGGGAAAAGGAATCTACAAGCATCTTGACCACCATTTAAAACAGTTTGGAGTTTAGTTATGGAAATTAAACCTTGTCATGACAATAAAAAAAACAAGCGAATTTTAATGCTAATTCATTTGTTAGAACTTTTTTCTACCTCTGAGCTCAACTACTTAGGAAAATGCCTGTCCTTTTTTATTTTTCTTTGGTTATCGTACGTTCCACCAACCATTGAAAAAATTGATAATGCAATACGAGGAAATAGATAAGAAATGGGTAGCACAAAGCAGAGTACCACATCTTCCATTCATTATATTTAATAAAACCAAATGTAAAAGATATGAACTCAAATACCACAGTAATGAAAGTAAAACATAAGATATAAACGATTTTCCAAATATTCGACTTTTTAAAAGGGTAAAAGTTCAATAAGATTATGTTTGTAGCACCATACAAAATAACTTGTCCAATTAGTGGAGGGATTTGTACACCAGGTTTATCGAGAACATATAATTTGTATTTTACCGCTAAGACCATATCAACAAGAAGACCAAATACAATGGCGAACAATGTTGTTACATAAATCTCATACGGTTTCATTTTCTTTGGAATAAAAAACGCAACTAATGCAAAAACAAGGCTTGCTATATACACAAAAATTGTTTGTGGTTCCATTACTAGTCTCCCAAAAAAGTAGTGCAATTCTTCCTTATTATATATAAACGTTTCTTATACTATTCTGTTAATTTAAAGAAGGAATACGATCCCAAAGAATAAAGCATCATTCACGATTTAGTTTAATATTTATTACACTTTAGTAGTGATTTTCTACTTTAATTTAAATTGTTTAATTACAGTCTCATAATTTTGTTCAGTCGATCTACTGCCGTCAACTTTAATCGTTGTTAACCCTAATTGGTATGTATCAACTGCAATTTTGTTTGCATATCCAATATCTCTGCTCATCCAATTAGAAAAGGCCTTCATAGGATTATCATATTGTTTGAGTATATCTTGAATCCATTCCCGTTCACGATAGTGTGTCACCTGAAAATCTGGTGTTGGTATAAACCAAATGGCTTGATGAGGTTTCAATAACAATGGCGCTACACTTTCAGGCAGTAAGGCAGCTCCTTCAACTAGAATATTTGATGTTTTTGGTAAATTTAATAAATCCTCTAAAATCAATTGAAATTGTTCCTTGTATACGGCAATTACTTCAAGAATTTGTTGATCAACAGGTATAGAACAAAATCGAGTTGACCAAACCTCATTCCATGGCAGATGTTTTATTTTGTACATAGTGGGATGGTCTTCTAGGTTACTTCTAGCCATATGGTCGTCATAGCAGATATCACATTTGTAATATGTAAAGTCATACTTATTCACAAGTTGGCTTGCTAAAGTAGTTTTTCCCGCACATGGAGACCCACCAATCCAATAAACATGAGAAAGTTCTTTTTTTAAAATTAAACATAAAATACACGTTTCTATTTTTGGGTAAAAATAGTAAATTACAAGAGATCTAAAGACAGTTTGCGTGTCTCCTAAGCAACCTATAAATTATACCATCTTATTAACAATGTCCCATTAGTAATGTTTAATCTTTAAATAGTCATTGGAAAGATTAACAAAAATTAGGTTGCGAACAAACGTTCCGTGATGGTATAATAATAAAAAATTAGTATTTAAATTTGTGGAAGATAATAATAAACAAGGAGCGATTTTCATGTCAGTAAAGTTAATCCCGTATTTAGTGATGAATGGAAATGCAGGTGAAGCGATTGAATTTTATCAAAAAGCTTTGCATGCGAAGGTACTGTTTTCCCAATCTTTTGGTGAGATGCCAGAAAACCCAGAGTTTCCTATACCAGAAGAGGCGAAAGGACGAGTTTCACATGCAACAATTTTAGTTGGTGAAACCGAAGTTATGCTGTCAGACACATTTCCTGGTCAACCACATCAAAGTGGAAATCAAGTAACAATCTGTATCTCAACAGACGATCCAAAGAATGCAAGAGGGATATTTGAAGAATTAAGTAATGGCGGGAAAGTAACGATGCCATTGCAAGAAACCTTTTTTAGCCCTGCTTACGGCAGTGTTACTGATAAATTTGGCGTAAACTTTCAGATATAAACTGAAGGGCAAAAGTAAGATATATAGATAAAAACAAGCATATATTAAAGTCTCCAAATTTATATTGTTTAATTTTATGCTGTTTTGAATTTGTGAAAATTATTATAGAGGATAAAGAGCGAATACGTAAGTTGTATTCGCCTACTTTTAGTTGAAGGATTATGAAAAATTTATCAAAAACTTATAATGTATTAAAAATGGAATGAAGTGCTTTTTAGAAAAGCTGGAATTAACATGGTTAACTCTGTTATTTAGCGTAATCCAGTGAAGTAGTATAACAAGTATTACATACAAGAGGAGAATTACCCATTGTTCTATGTTGTTTAAAGTACTAGTGTTGAACAGCTTGAATTTATATCACATAAGTTTTCTGACATTCTCGACCAATGCTTTGGTTTAAAAATTTAGGAGGAATGATTTTATAATGAAAAATTCTATAAAAGAGAAGGCAGTGTCGTTTTTACAAATGGTTGCATCAGGGGAAGTACGAGACGCATACGAGAGGTACATTGCTCCCGATTTCCGCCATCATAATGCCTTTTTCCGTGGTGACGCTAACTCTCTTATGCTCGCAATGGAAGAGAACGCCACCCAGAATCCTAACAAAATCCTTGAAGTGAAACGTGTCATTGGAGAGGGGGAGATAGTTGCAGTTCACTCCCATGTAAAGCAAACACAAGATGACCTTGGGGGGGCCGTGGTTCATATCTTCCGCTTTCATAACGACCTTATCGTTGAATTATGGGATGTGGGCCAGCCAATACCGGAGGATTCTCCTAATGAGAATGGCGTGTTTTAAAGTTGGATTCTGTTAGTAAGCGAACTGGACAGTTGCAAATGCATTATTACCACTAACAGCACATTATAGAATCAGACAAGCCCTAAATCTTCGATACCATGTAATAACGAAGGAAAACAGAGAATGTTAAAAAAAAATCTTAAGATAGTATGGGGAACTAGCACCGTTCCCCTAAAACGTATACCTTGACACTTGTTCGTCATCAATTATGAATCCCTCTATCTCTTGAAAACCTACTTTTTCATAAAAGCGTTTTGCTTGAATGTTTGTTGGTTCATAGGATAGTGTGATCGTTTGGTGGCGGTCCTCTTTACTAGCTCTAATGTCATCTATTACAAGTTTGATCGCCTTCGTTCCATATCCTTTCCCTTGATGCTTTTGATCAATCATCATGCGGTAAATCCAATACCCGTGGTCATCTTCGTCAATCCCATAAAGGGTGAAACCGACCATTTCATCTCCATGATAAATACCTTTTGCATGGAAATTAGATAGAAAATTTAACTGTGCTAATGATACTGCATTTGATGCGATAAACTTTTCCTGGTCTTCACGTACACGGAGCGAAATTGCCTTTATCCAATTTTCTTTCGTAATCGTTCTCAAACCGAGCATTTTCCATCTTTCCTTTCAAAAGTAGACTATTACACACTCATAATAGTAACTGTCAGAAAATTATATGACTATTCATCTTTATTTGCAATGAAAAGATGAAAGAGTAATAGAGCCTTGCGTGTCATAAAATTACTTGTTCTTATGGCAGGAATTACTTTAATGATTACTAAAAGATGATTTCCGTTGTTGATGTTCCACATGTACGTTAAGATAATAGAAAGTACTTTAATAAAGAGGTAGATACGATGATATATCTTGAAAATACACCTAATTTTGCTGGTGTTTCGGTTTATGGTGACCATTTTGATTTTGAAAAATTGTACGACTCCCTACATGTGATTGTAGGGGAGGAGGGAGAATACTCTTCATATGTAGGTGAGCGGTTAAGGGTACTAGGTGTATGTTATGATATTCGTCATGCATTAATGGGTGATAGAGAAGTTATCTTAACTGATAATGGTGTTTCAGCAGAGATGATGAAATATCATTCACTTATTCCTTCAAATAAAAATACATATTTAGGCTTTAACGTACTTTGGCCTGAACTGTTGTTTGTAACTATGGCATTAAATGATTTTGTCAAACTACATGCTAAAAAGTTAGCAAAGAACAGTTATAATCCCACATTAGATTATCGTTCCATTTGGGATTCTTCAATTGCATACGTTAGGAGCTTTCAAGCCGCAATTGCAAGTCACATAATGGATACGATACCAGTTACATCTTACAGCCGTATACTTAAACTAATGAATAAAAACAATAACTTTTTTGGGAATTATGTTACACAGTATATAGATGAACTAAACATTAAATTTATTGCAATGACAAAAGAAAAACGGGAAAAGAACATTACGATAATGGCTAAACGAATTGCCGAACAAGGAGAAGACTATTATAAGCTAAAGTCTGTTGTATTTGAGGCTGCAAGGAAGTATAACTGCTCGATAACTGAATTGAGGTCAAGCCTAGAATATCCAGAAGATTTTGATTGGTAAAACAAGCAGTCGGAAATTAAACGGATAAAAAATTCTGTGTCTGTCTATATGTTTGTCTACTAGATCTTACAAGTGGTTTCAGACCTTACCTTAAGTCCACGCTCTTGCATATGGAGAGAAATTTTAAAAAAAGAGAATGATTATGACGGTGACTGTTTTCGATTGTACTTAATGCAGAGCATAATGGGGGACAGTCCCTTTTCATTGAACAAACTTACTCAAGATGTAGGCATGATAAAACTATCTTCATTTGAGCGGAATCCTGCATATGAATATAAGAAATACAACTGTGAGATTTACTAAGCTGGAGGAAAATATTATGGCAAAAATAATTCTTTTTCCAAAACCTAAGATCAAACTGACTGAAGAAGAAACAATGGAATATGAACAAATTAAACTTGAGATTGAGAATATAAGAGGATTAAGAGATTTGTGTCATTGCAAAAGAAGAGTCAAAGCATTTTTAAAGAAGGTAGAGGAGCGGGAGTGAGGACATGGGAAGCATGAGAACCGTCCCCATGCTTCTTTACATTTGGGGTGATGAGAAAATATTATTAATCATAGCGTCATCTTCAGCCCATATATCTGCTAATGGAAGATTTAAATTATGTATAAGGATTTCAAATTTATCGACTAAATTCCCGTCGAATTGGGACCAAGAACAGCGTTTTAATTCTAACAAAGCCTCTTCATAGCTTAGTGTTTGACGATTATAGTTTCTTCGATCAATTGTCATCGTATCAAAGGCGTCACAAATACCAATAATCCTACCTTGTATTGAAATTTCTTCTTTTGCTAATCCTCGTGGATAACCATTTCCATCCCAGCGCTCATGATGATCACGAACAAAAATTGCAGCACGTTTCATATTAAGTGTATTTCGAATTATATTGTTTCCAATGGTGCTATGTGCTTGAATAATTAAATACTCTAGTTCGTCTAATTTAGTAGGTTTCAACAAAATTTCCTTTGCTAAGCCTATTTTACCTATATCGTGTAATAATGCTGCATATTTAAGATCATTATCATAACATCCTACCATATTAGAAAGGCAGACAGAAAAGTGCATGACTCTCAGGGAATGGTATTTAAAAACCCTTAGGACTTCATTATCTTGAGATACTTGGGTAAATAGTTGTTCGGCTTTTGGAAAAATATTTGATTTCATTGGGAAACCCTCCCTTTTACTCTCTTTTTACACTTGTTTCATTATATAGGTGTTTTACATTAAATGGAATGATAAATTAATAAAGACACTTTCATAGTAGAGAGAAAGATATTTAAAACTAAGAAAGAATTAATAACTATCTATCTATTATGGATAGAACGGTATGGTTTCAATTTTTTTAACAAAAGAAAATTGAAGACAACATAAATAATAGTAGAGTAGCTTTAATAGAGAAATGGTTTCCGGGTAGAATCGCAAGACAAACGAATAAATTGCCGGAAGTGAAAATTTTATGGAAATGGATTAAGTCGAAAATGTATTGGAGAGTTCCAACATCATGATGGATATGATGAAGTTCTGTTAGAATATCATAAAAATCCTTACTGGAAAATCAAAGGAAAAACAATTGAAGAACCTGATGATTTCAGAAAATGTATTAATGAATACCGAAGGGGTAAAGGTTGTATAAGTAAATTTTTATTGAACTGGGGAAAGACGATATCAAGCTTTGTAAGTTATTTATAATAAAGCAAAAGACTGCTCGTTCTCTAAGCAGTCTTTTTACTATCTGTAGTTGTCATTTATTTGATGCGAATCGTTTTTGAAGAATAAACAGTTTTATAGTTTGATACTGATGTAGTTGTTGAAAATTTGTATGAACCTTTCGTTGTACGTTTAGATGTTATCATTTTGTAAGAAGCCTGACCTTTTGAATTTGTTTTTAAGGTTACAACTTTTGCTTTTCCTTTAGGTGCCACAATTGTTAATTTTACACTTCCGTTTGCGATAGGTTTTTTCGACACTTTATCGACTGCTTTTATCGTTACCCAAACCGTGTTTCCTGCAACATATGTCGATTTAGCTGTAGAAACTGTTGTAGTAAGGTTTTTCTTAGGAGCAGGTTTATTAACCGCTTTTTTAGGTCCTACTTTTACAGGTTGCTTAACAGGCATTGGTTCTACTTGTTTTCTTGCTTCATGAGATGGGGTTGGTGCTGGAACAGGTTGTGCTTGTGGTTCATTAGTTTTTGTTTTTACTTCTTCTTGAGCTTTCATTGGCACTTGTATTAAACCGTAACCAAAGAATGGATCTTTTCCTTTTGCGCCTAAATCAATTGCGTTTTCTTTCAGTTTTTCTCGTAATTGAATGTTTGAAAGAGTTGGGTGAGCTTGCTTCATCAGAGCAAGTGTACCAGATACAAAAGGAGCAGCCATTGATGTCCCATTCATTCTTACATATTGATTAGTAAGATAGGTGCTTAATATATTTACGCCAGGTGCAGCCACTTCAATTGTGTTACCAGTAGCAGAAAAACTCTCACGATTAGTAACAGAGTCTATTGCGGCAACCGCAATAGTTGAGTCATAGCGCGCAGGGTAATTCACAGTATCACCTGACCCATCAGGATTTCCGTTATTTCCTGCCGCAGCAACTACTAAAATACCTTGAGAATAGGCTTTATCTACAGCTTGTTTTAATGCCAGAGATTCATTAGGTGCTCCTAGACTTAAATTAATGATATCCATTTTGTTAGTAATGGACCAATCAATCCCCTTAATAATGTCAGATAAGTAACCAGAACCATTTTTATCTAACACTTTTACAGCAAAAACATCGGCATCGGGAGCTACACCCACAGTGCCAATATTATTATTTTTTTCTGCTCCTATAATACCAGCTACGTGTTGACCATGTCCGTTATCATCGTCATAAGACGTTGTATAGGCTACAAAGGACGCACCGCCTGCAACAACTAAATCTTCATGTGGAGAAATCCCTGTATCGATAACTGCAATTTTAATACCTTTTCCAGTTAATTCGGATTCCCATGCTTGTGGAGCGTCTACTGTTGAAATACCCCAGTCCTGAATTTGACCGCTAACTTGAACTTTTTGGTCCACTTCAACAGCAAGAACATCTTTATCTCGCTCAAGAAGGTCAATCGCATCCTTTGGGATTTCTCCGGTTGCAATTGGAACATGGTTGTATACTTCTTCAATTTCACCATTCACATCTTTTACCGCTCTATGATCTATGCCATCTTTAAAAACAATAATGACATCTTCTTTAGGAGCTTCTGCATGTACCGATGGAACGATAATTGAAGAAAGCAAAGAAAATAACAATGTGATAGAAAGAAACTTTTTCATGTACATACATCCTAAGTTTGTGTTAACACTATGATTTCGAACATTATTCGATAACTTTGCAAAAAGAGAAAAGTTTCTCTGAAACGATAAAAATGCGTGAGATAAATATAATGAATTTTAATCAAAAAGAATAGCAGGATATTATGGGAAAAATGGCAGCTTTTAGAAGCAATTTGAATATTAGAGAAGAACATCATAATACCATTTTGTTTCATACATGTTTGGGGAATAGTAAGAAACAACCTATTCAAAATAAAAATTTAGCAGGATGAACAGGAGAGTTCTGTAACAGCAATAGAAGCAAGGATACATAGTATTCGAAAGGAGCGAAGAATGTTGTATTTTCATAAACATGAAGTAAATCAAAAGGGGAATGGGTTTGAGGTTATTTTACATATCACCCCACATCCTACGTTAGAAGAATTTGCAGAGGAATTTGGTCTTACCAAAAAAGCAGAGGAGGATCTTAACCGCATAGCAATTGGCTACGTTAATAAAAAATTTCCTACCCTTCGAGTTCAATCCATAAAGGTCATGATGGGTGGGGTGTTAGTCACTTCCATTATGTTTGGAGGTAGCCTATCACAAGCCTTTGCCGAGGAAAATACTACTGTTCAAGCAGAAACCGAAACTGCAACATATGAAACAACCACAGAAACCAACGTTAACGCAGATGAAGAAGCGGGAGTAACTACTCTTGAAGAAGTAGGAGTAGAGGAATCTTCTCTTACGGATGAGGGAACAGACACCAGTCCAGTTGAGGAAGAGTCAGCAACAGATGATACTGTACCAATAGAAGAAGTACCAATGAAAGAGCCTGGTCTTGTTCCTGGTGATTTCTTTTACTTTGTAGAAGCCATGGCTGAAAAAGTACAGTTAGCCTTGACATTTGACGACACTGCGAAAGCAGAGTTGATCTCTCTTTTTGCGAATGAACGGATTGCAGAAGCTAATGCGTTATTTGAAGCGGGAGATACTGATGCTGCTATCGCTTTATTAAATCAAGCCCTTGAAGATCAGGAATTGGCGTTGGATTATGTATCTGAATCCGAAGGTGTTGATACAACTGGAGAAGACCTAGGTTCTCTTGAAGGTGACTTTTCTCCTAATGAAAATGAAGGAATAATGCCTCCCTCGGAAGATGAGGTTGCTGTATCAGATGACTCAACGAGTGAAGATCCTGCCAGTGACGTGCGAGATCAACTACAAAGCCAATTTAGTCAAAATGTCACAGCCTTATTGCTAGCTATGGAAAAGGTAGAGAATCCAAAAGCAAAAGCAGCGCTTGCCAAGAACGTGGAAAAAGCTTACGCCAGAATGGAGAAAAAGTTAGGTAAGATGAAGGAGATTGAAGAACGAATAGCAAGTGCTATTCCTGTCGATGAAGTGGTTGAAGATTTACCGACGGACATCAGAAATGACCAAGAAGATTTTGAGAGGGAATTGGCTGAAGTAGAAGGGGAAGCAAATGCAACAGGTGTTATTCCTCCAATCGCACCAAAAGCTCAAGAAAAAGCTCCTAACCTTCCTTCTCAAGCTAAAAAGGGAGTAGAAAAGGCACAAGCCGGACAGCAAAAAGGGCAGGAGAATCAGGCTGAAAAAAGAGCTGTAACGCCCACTCCTAAAAAAGAAACCAAGACCCCTCTTGCTGAAGAAAAGGCAAGTGGTAATGTCAAAGCTGACATTACTGCGGGCAAAAAGACAGGAGGAAATAACAATGATAATGCCAATGCGAACATTAACCCGGAAGCAAAGGCAGGAGGTAATGGCAAGGCAAAAGTAGAAACAGAAAGAAAGGCTGCTATCGAAGCAAGCACGGAGGTTGTGCCGATTTCGAAAGGGAACAATGAAAAAGGAAACCAAGGTAAAGGTAATGGGAGACCGTAAATTAATCTCCCCAATTTTCAAAGCATGTTTTTCACTAAGTAAGATCCTGAAAAGTCACTAGCTTCCATATAAAGAAGTGATAGAGGAGAGTTACTCTTAAAACCTATTTAAATATATTTGATGAAGCGTATGCTAAATTATCGAGGGTGATATCTTATTTAAAAGATGATATTTCTCCAAGAAAAAACGTAAGGTGTGACCAGCCCTACGGATACGTAAAAGAACCCCATCTAATGTTGGGGGTTCTTTTACGTTTTTAAAAAAAAATAGAGATTTTCAGTACGAACTTTACTCAAGTCAAGATCGAACTTTATATAATAAATCTCACTCATGGAAGAGTCAGTTTTTACCCATTTTCTTGGTAGTAGTTATATATTGTAAGTTCATGTTTATTGATGTAAAATCCAATAAGTCATGTCTAATTCAGTGAATCTGTAGAACTGTTTGAAAAATAGGACACAATACCACATCACAAAGGCACTTAGTTGTGAATGTGGCTTACCGAAGGAAACTGTAAAAAGTTAGGCTTAGATTATTTTTAAATCCACTAATTTACTTTCCAAAACTAAAATCCTCCAGTTTGAACCATTTCAGTTAGTCTTAGATAATATTATTTCTACTGTTATTACATTATCTATTTTTAACTGAAAGTATTTATGGAGGTACATGAATGATAAAAATAGAATCGGAGAAAAAAATGATAAACACTATAGACGAACTACTTAACCAAGTAGACGGTAAGTTTCAAAATGCTCTTATGTTTTATAAGGAAATGTTTCAGAGCATGATACAAAATGCACCAGTGGGGATGTATATTGTAGAAGATGGTCAATATTCATATATTAATAGCCACTTTTGCAATATAATCGGTTATGAAGAAGAAGAACTACTATCAGGACTCGTGACACCCGAAACACTAATCCATCAGGATGATTTACCTCTCTTTCAAGAGAATATTAATAAAAGGCTGTCTGGTGAAGTAACGAATGTTAGATATCGTGTGAGAATAATAAAAAAAGATGGTAACCTGATTTTTGTTGAGATACATGCAACTAAAATATTGAGTAATGATAAATTAATTTTGGTTGGGAGTATCTTTGATGTAACAGAAGAAGTCAAGGCTCATATAAAGCTGAAAGAAAACCAAGAACGCTTTAAATCACTGTTCAATAATAATCCCGATGCCATTTTTTCGTTTGATCTAAATGGAAAGTTTACGGATGTAAACCCAAGTTGCGAAGCATTGACAGGTTATTCTGTCAATGAATTATTAGAGATGTCGTTTACTCCACTCATTCTTTCTGAAGATTTACCCGTAGCCATTCATAATTTTGAAAAAGCAGGGCAAGGATATACAAATACTCAAGATCTTTCCATTACAACAAAAGAAGGTAGCAGGAAACATCTAAACGTGACTACATTTCCTATGAAAGTAGATGGGAAAATTGTAGGAGCATATGGAATTGCAAAAGATATCACGGAAAAAGTAGAATATAATAAAAAAATGGAAGAACTAGCTTTCTATGATCCGTTAACAGCCTTGCCAAATAGAAGATTATTTGAAGATCGATTACAACAAGTTGTTGATTATTCAAAGGAAGCTAAATACAAAACAGCCGTTCTCTTTATTGACTTAGATCGGTTTAAATTTATTAATGATTCATTAGGTCACCATTTTGGTGATGAATTTTTAAAATGTGTTTCAGAACGATTAAAGGATAATCTCCGCAAAACCGATACAATTAGTAGATTTGCAGGAGATGAGTTTGCAATCATGCTACCTAAAACTAGTGATGATGAAGCAATTAAGCTTGCTCAACGACTGAACCTAGCGTTATCCGAACCTTTTACTATCAGTGGACATTCCGTGTCTGTATCAGCAAGTATTGGAATTGCTTTTAGTAATGGAAATGTAGAAAACGCTGTGGAATTAATAAAAAATGCGGACACAGCTATGTATTATACAAAAAAATATGGTAAGAACAATTTTACTGTCTATTCGCAAGAGCTTGACCTTGATACTTCCTATAAATTAACGATTGAAAAGGATTTGAAGACAGCCATTGGCAATAAGGAATTTGTTCTTCACTATCAGCCTATCATCGACTTAAATAGTGGGAAAATAAGCGGTATGGAGGCATTAATACGGTGGGAACATCCTATGTTTGGATTATTGTCACCAGATAAGTTTATCCCAATTTCAGAAGAAAGCGGCCAAATTTTTTCCATAGGTAAATGGGTACTTTATACAGCTTGTACTCAAAATAAAAAATGGCAGAAACAAGGTTATCCACCGTTTAAAATATCTGTAAATATTTCAACTATTCAACTTCAACATCAAAGGTTTGTAGAAATAGTGGAAGGTATTTTAGAAGAAACAGAACTTGATTCAAAATGGTTAGAGCTTGAAGTAACGGAGAGCATCCTTATGGAAGATACCGATCATATGAGAGAGAATTTAGTGAAATTAAAAAAGCTAGGGGTTTCAATCGCCATTGATGATTTTGGCACTGGTTACACATCGCTAAGCTACTTAAGACAATTTTCATTTGATCGTGTAAAAATTGACCGTTCGTTTATTAATGATATAAACCATGGTTTAAATGGTAAAGCCATTACATCAACAATCATATCATTGGCCCAAAAATTAAACATGGGGGTCATTGCAGAAGGAATAGAAAACGAAATCCAATTATCTTTTCTAAAAGACGAACAATGTGATGCGGGACAGGGTTATTATTTTAGTCGTCCGTTACCTGCTGAAAAGCATCAATTCGAATAAAATAAGAAGTTTGAAAAATAAGACAAAATGGCAAGTGATAAGTCCAACTTGTGTTTTAGTCTTATTTTTTTATTTATTTATAATAGGCTATGTTAAATAATTCACAAGGAATAAAGGACTTTTTTAACCATTCTTGTTTATAAAAAGTATAGTAATCCAGCAATGGCTAAAGAAATTAATCCAACTAAACCAGAAATCATTGCTATTTTCGTTCTGAAATTCCTATGGTCATCTGTTTCAGAATGGAAATTAGCTCTTTGTTGTTGTCCATCCGTCCAAGCCCCAATAAAAATACCAGAAATAATAATGCCAATTACGCCAACAATAAGAAACAACTTCAACAATTACGTTCCCCCTCTTGGTTCTTTAATATATTTACGTTTCTGAGCATAAATTTGTTTCATAAATTTAACTAAAGCTAGAGTAATAAACTAGAATTATTTTTTTGAAACCAAAAAAATATAAATCTTATAAAACGAACATATATTCGATATAATAATATCGAGGTGATTACATTGAGTTACCATATTATGCTTACTCGTGTGGTTAGTGATAATAGGGGCAGCAAGCAAATCGAAGTCCAGGTAATGGATACGATAGGTGCGCAGCTTATACGTTTTACACTAGATGAGATCGACCGTGACGAACTTCCGGAGAAATTAAAGTCCTATATTAAGGTTAATCTTGATAAAATCCGCGATGGAAAATGGAATTACACAGGAAGATATACGAAATAAATACATGGAGTTACAAAGATTTAGTTAATGAGTCTTATAAACTATATGAAAATAATGAACGGTTATACAAAATGCACCGTGATTTTTTTATCTTGTAATATAATATAGAAGGATTGGAGGAATTTGATGAATGATAAAATAATTGAAGAATTATCTTTGAACAATTGGCAGCCTTTATCTACGTTACTTTATGATGGATGGATACTACGATTTGCGAAAGGTTATACAATCTATGCTAATTCGATTAGTCCTATCTATGAGTCAACGAATAATGTGAATCAAAAAATAAAAGAATGTGAGAAAATTTATGCTACTAATGGTTTGAGTCCTGCATATAAAATCACGCCCTTTGTGAAACCTGAAAATCTAGATGCTATTTTGGCTGAGAAGGGGTATTCCATGGTGGATTTTAACGGTAACCCTTATATTAGTGTCCAAACGATGGAGTTAGAAGGCATTATCGAACCAACCTTACATTCTGTGCGAATCGATGAAAAAGTGAATGATGAGTGGCTAACTCATGTTTGTCGACTGAATGATGGTGAAGAAAAATATAAAGATACGATGGTACAAATGCTATCCAATATTGTAACCAAAAAGTGCCTACTGTCACTTTATCATAACGAAGATGTGGTTGCTTGCGGCCTTGGAGTGATAGAAAGAGAATACATAGGACTTTACAACATTGTCACAGATAGTAGATTTAGGAATCAAGGTTTCGGTCTACAATTACTATTGAATTTACTAAAATGGGGAAAAGAAAATGGAGCTAAACATAGTTACCTAACTGTTCTTTTGAATAACGAACCTGCATTAAAATTATATAATAATATTGGATTTTCCGAGGTTTATAGATATTGGTATAGAGTTAAAGAAAATGTTTGATCGATATCATAAAAATATCCTTGCATCCTGATTGTCATCAATAATTGTGATAGAAGATGTTCCCACAGAGTATGATCGAAATGTAAGCTTGGCATTGATTTGGTACAACATAACTCATCCAGGAGGTCTCTATTGAAGATTGCATGGCTTATATCATTTATTCGCTTTCCCTTGCTGATTGTAGTGCTGTTTCTTTTCGCTTTATTACTTCATCTTTTAAATATAGAGTTTCATTTTCCATTTCTACCAGATCTGTCTGCCATATACTTCACCGTGGTGAATGTGATTTGTTTTTTTATATTACATCGGATTTTGAAAAAAGAAGGTAGATCCTTCAAAGATTTAATTGGCTTTAAAACAGAATGTTTTGTGAAAGATGTTTTATTTGGATTTTTATGGCTGTTTGTTTTGTATATCCCCTTTGCAGTGGGAATTATAGGTACAATGTTTATTATGTACGGAACAGACTTCCTTTATCATTTTGAAGAAGTTTTTGCAGGAGATCCTGAACATTATTCTGTTATTCGGCCAAGCTGGTTTGTATGGTTAACTGCATCTATTTCATTACTATTTCCCTTTTTGAATGCACCAATTGAAGAAATGATGTACAGAGGCTACGCTCAACCAGCATTTAGTAAGCATTATAAAAAAGTATCGATAGGAATATTTATTCTAGCCGTTGGTTTCGCGATACAACACACAATGCTAGCAGCAAGTGTACAAGGTGCAATTGTGTATGCAGTAGCATTTTTTGCATGGGGAATTGGGAGTGGGATAATTTATCATAAGCAAAAAAGACTATTTCCTCTCTTAGTTTGTCATTTCATCGTGAATATTGCATTTAGTGTGTTGCCAATTGTTTTTATATTTACTGGAGTTTATTAGTGGTTTTTAGGGAAAGTTGGGATTCCCTAATTAATCCCAATAGTTGAAAATAATTTGGCCTATCGTTTCAGGCTTCCAGTAAACAAGTTGTTCTAATTCTGCCCTATTTAAGTCTGTTTCCTTTATCAGATATTGATTGAAAGGAGCGTTAAGTTCAACTGTACCTAATACCTGATAGACGTCAGAAAATTCCTCGTAAAAATCAGGTCTGTCGATGAACATAATGTTTCTAAATTCAACAATCGATGCAAAAGCCAGAAAAGGATAATGTTCATTAAGTAGAATAAAGAATTGATCCTCTAAAACTTCAACATAAGCATAATAAAAATTTGCAGGATAATGAGGTGTAGTAAACTTTATTACTTTTCCACCGTGACTAGTTGCAAAGTCAAAGCATAATTGCTTGAACTGTTTTCCGTTTACGTTAGGAGGTTGTAATGCTTCTGAATTGTAAAAACCAGTTACTCCATTAGGAAGTCTCATTTATTGATCACCACCTGTTACATTAAGTGAGATAATGTGCAAACTAGCATAATTATCATTTATTTCCAATTATAACAACTTGCGTAATCAAAAACATTTCCCATTATACAATTTTTAAAATAGTTTAAATTTATGTTGCCGTACTAGATTTGTTCTTGTTATTATTGGATTTCACTAGTTGACATAGACAACATAGACGCACGGATGTAAACAAGTAAGAGAAGTAGTTTTAAGATAAGGAGGATTATAAATGAAACAAGAATTTATCGAAATTATGAATGGAAGAGAGAACAATTTAAAGAATATTAATCTCCGGATTCCAAAGGGGAAGTTGACGATTTTTACAGGGGTATCTGGTTCAGGTAAGTCATCCATCGTTTTTGATACAATTGCTCAGGAAGCAGGGCGTCAGTTGAACGAAACATTTAGTAGTTATGCACGTCAGTTTCTGCCGAAATACTCAAGACCAGAAGCTGATGAAATCAACAATCTTTCCACAGCCATTATCGTTGACCAGAAACGACTTGGCGGAAATGCACGATCAACACTTGGAACGGCTACAGACATTAATCCTCTGTTAAGATTGCTTTTTTCGCGATTTGCACAACCACAGATTGGGTATGCGAATGCATATTCCTTCAATGACCCTACTGGCATGTGCCAAAAGTGTGAAGGAATCGGTAGAATTATTACATTAAATACGGATGCAGCAATAGATATGGATAAGTCTCTGAATGAAGGAGCCATTTTACTCCCAGGTTTTGGACCAGGTACATGGCAATGGAAAGCATATGCTGAATCTGGTTTCTTTGACAATGACAAAAAAATTAAAGAGTATACTAAGGAAGAATTTGATAAGTTGGTTTATGCAGAGCAACAAAAAGTCGTAGTAAGTTATATGAATAATGAAATGAATGCAACGTACGAAGGATTAGCTGTAAAATTTATGCGGCAAAATGTAAACAGGGAAAAAGATACAACGAAAGCTGCCGAGAAAAAATTAAAGAATTTTACGACAACTTGTACATGTCCTACATGCGGCGGCACTCGATATAATGACAAAGTGATGTCTTCTAAAATAAAGGGTTATTCTATCTATGACCTGACAGCCATGCAGTTGGATGAGTTAATCAAGGTACTTCCAGAGATTAATGAATCAAATGCTAAACCAATTATAGATGGTATCATAGAACGCTTACATAATCTTTGTGACATAGGGCTAAGTTATTTGACGTTAACAAGGGAAACACCAACTTTATCTGGCGGTGAGTCACAACGGGTAAAAATGGTGAAGTATCTGTCAAGTAACCTAACAGGCTTGCTATACATATTTGATGAACCTAGTACAGGACTTCACCCTCGCGATGTATACCGCTTAAATGAATTATTAACTAAACTGCGTGATAAGGGAAATACCGTTTTAGTGGTGGAGCATGACCCAGATGTGATCCAAATTGCAGACCATATTATCGATGTTGGTCCAAATGCTGGAGCAAATGGAGGAAACATTATGTATAGTGGAAGTTATCATGGCTTACTATCATCTGATACACTTACCGCTAAGTATATAAGTAGTAAACAAGAGATTAATGTAAATCCTAGACAAGTTAACGAGTTCTTGGAAAGTAAAAGAAGTAATCTCCACAATTTGAAAAACGTTAGCTTAAAAGTGCCAAAAGGAGTTTTTACTGTTGTTACTGGCGTAGCGGGTTCTGGTAAAAGTACACTTGTAAATGAGGTTTTTGCGAAGGATTTCTCAGAGGCCATAATGATTGACCAAAGTCCAGTACACGCTAACATCCGTTCAAACCCAGCAACCTTTTCTGGTATTATGGATGGCATCCGCAAAGTATTTTCTAATGAGAACAATGTAGAAAGTGGATTATTTAGCTACAATTCAAAAGGAGCTTGTGAAACATGTGGTGGAACTGGGACGGTGCAACTAAATCTTTCCTTTATGGATGTCATGGAAATGGAATGCAGTGATTGTCATGGTACCCGTTTCAAGCAGGATGTGCTCCAATATGTATATAAAGGTAAAAATATCGTGGAAATCATGGAGATGTCAGTCTCTGAAGCAATCGAATTCTTTGAAGTGAAAACCATTCAAACAAAGCTGAAAAGCATGGACACAGTTGGACTTGGATACCTTTCATTAGGGCAACCACTCACTACGTTATCTGGTGGAGAATGCCAAAGACTGAAACTAGCGAAGGAACTAAATACGAAAGGCAACATCTACATCCTAGATGAACCAACGACTGGTTTGCATATGTCTGATGTCTCAAACATCCTACGAATTATCGATAAATTAGTAGAAAAGGGTAATACTGTCGTCGTAATAGAACATCACCTTGAGGTCATTCGAAATAGTGATTGGATAATAGATTTAGGTCCTGATGGTGGTACAGGTGGTGGAGACATTCTATACGAAGGTCCGCCAGCAGGTATTAAGGATTGCGAGCGTTCGGTAACGGCAAACTATATATAAACAAGTAGGGGCGGTTCTTCTTTTAGTAACAAAAGAACCGTCCATCTGTTTTGGTAAAAAAGTTATAGACGAGGAAATAGAATTGAGAATCTACTTTTCAACTGGCTGAAAAGGCCATTTACCTTTTAAATACGTCTTGGTCTTTTAACAGAAAAGTTATATGTAGAACTAGTATAATATAGCATGTGTTGATAAAATCAGGCTTTTTTACGGATTTCTTATGGACCTAAAATTAGGATGGTATAATTTAAATCATCAAGAATTGGATAACTAAATTTTAGAGAGTAGGGTACATATTGATTAGAATTTATGTAACAGCTATATTATCAACTATCGCTTTGTTATTCTATTTTTCACCGTGGATTATTGATCCACATTCTGCATTAGGCTTCTATCTAGTAGCTTTCCTCTGGTTTTTATTTGCCTGGATTATATTAATAATTCATATCATATTGTTTGTAAAGTTAAGGATTGCAAAAAATAGGAAAGCGAAACATCATTTATTAGCTTTTGTTTTAATACTAGTAAGCTATTGTATTTTATTCATTGGAGTTTTTAATAATTATGTGCTAACAGTCTAAATGATTGGATGAATTCGGTTTTCACAAAAAATCACTTACACATAGTATTGTGCTGAAGTGATTTTTTTATTTACCCACATAATTCTTGCTTTTGGTATTTCAAACCGTATACCCACCGATTTGTTGCAGTTTTGTAAGAAAGATGTGGTTTAATTTTACCTTATTAATAATTTTAAATTTTCATAAAATTCACTAATAATGTCAATATAGCACAAGTCATATCAATAGACCACAAGATTCGTGTTGTAATTCTCAGTATACTAAGCATTAATTACTAAATGTAAACGTTTTAATTATTGTTGCGATAATAAATATAATAAGGGACATCGGACGATAAGTCGACATGGAAAATCATAGCTTTTATATAACTAAATGGTGTTTGAAACATATCATCATTTGAGTATTCACTCTTTTAACACATATTAATGTAAACGTTTTCTGCTGTGATAGGAGGTAATGGAATGGATGCTAGCAAAAAAATAAAATGGGGTATTCTGGGCTGTGCAGGTATCGCGGACCAGCATATGATTGCAGCGATTCAAGATACTACTTCGAGTGAATTGCTGGCCATTGCCAGCCGGTCATTGGAAAAAGCTCGCTCTTTTGCAAACAAATACAATATTACCAACTATTACGGGAATTATGATGAGTTGTTAGCTGACGCAGAAATTGAAGCGGTCTACATCCCACTCCCCAACCATCTTCATTGTCAATGGGTCGAAAAGGCCGATAGTGCAGGCAAACATGTATTGTGTGAAAAGCCCTTTGCACTCAACGAAGCAGAAGCACAGCGCATGGTGAAGGCATGTCGATCGGCTAATGTTATCCTCGCAGAAGCCTTTATGTACCGTCACCATCCTAGATATGAACGTGCTTTGGAGATTATTCGCTCCGGACAAATTGGTAATATCCGAGGAATGACTGGTCATTTTACATTCGATCTGTCTCACCTGCATGGCGATATTCGATTTCAATCAAATATGGGGGGAGGCTCCATCTATGATGATGGATGCTATCCTATTAGTGCCGCCAGGCTGTTGCTTGGAGCAGAGCCAGAAGCAGTTACAGCTCATTCCATGTTTTCTTCGGAACATGATGGTGTAGATATGATGAACACAGTCTTGCTTGATTTTCCTGGTGGAGTGGGGGCAATGCTTCAATTTGGAATGTGGTGTGCAGGCCGAAATGAGATTACCGTATTAGGAAGCAAAGGGAGTATAACCATCCCTGATGCATTCTATTATGAGCCGCCGTCAACGACTCTTATCGTTCTTCAAGTTGATGGGAAGAAGGTAGAAGAGCGATTTGAATCATTAAACCACTATATATTGCAAGTAAACGATTTTAATAAACGAATAGTGAGAGCACATCCACAAGCAGATGAATTTGATGAAATTCTAAACAATATGAAGGTCATTGAGGCTGTTTTGAAATCATCCAGGGAGAGGGCTCGAGTGCCTTTGATATAAGATCAGTTAGGAGGAGGAAGGATGTCACCAAAAGTTTTGACAAAGGCTCAAGTTGATCAATTCATGGAAAAAGGTTGGGTAAAGGTAGAAGAGGCATTCCCCAAGAAAGATGCATTGGCTGCACAAGACTATGTGTGGCAACAAGTGGAGAAGCGCGGTGTTATGCGCAAGGATTACAGTACATGGACTCAACCTATGGTAAGAATGAACGAAAACTATGATACGCCTGAATTTCGAAAGTGTCAGACAGCTCGTTTGCGGGATGCCGTTGAGGATTTGCTGGGGGCTGGACGTTGGGCTGAAAGGGATAAACCAATTCAATGGGGATGGTGGCCGGTTAATTTCAGCCAAGGAGCTGATTGCCCTTGGGATGTTCCTACGGAGAAGTGGCATATTGACGGTATTCATTATCCACAATTTATAGACAGTCGGGAACAAGGGCTGCTGATGCTGTGCTTTTTCTCTGAAATCAAACCGCATTCAGGAGGAACACTTGTTGCGGAATACTCCCATAACATCGTTGCTGATGTTTTTAAAAACCATCCAGAGGGTCTAGGAGTCGATCAGGTCAACGCTTTGGCTAAGAAGCATCCATGGTTAGCCGAACTAACTGGTGAAGCACCGTCATCAAATCCTAAAGCTTCTCGTATGGAAAAGTTTATGAATAAGGTGACTGTAGATGAAAAGCGAAATCATTTACGTGTAGTTGAAACAACAGGTGGACCCGGGGATGTGATTTTAGGGCACCCCTTCCTATTTCATGCAGCTTCACAAAATCATTCGGGGAATCCCCGTTTTATGTGCAATAATCGGGCACCTTTAAAGGACAAGCTTAATTTACATAGAGAGCTTGGTGACTATTCCCCGTTAGAGCTTTCCATCAAGAGAGCTGAATCCTGGTAAGCACAAGGTTTGTTCCTGTAGATGAAAGGAATGGATAATCTGATGAGAATAACTATAAAAGACATCGCAAGGGAGGCCGGAGTCTCAATAGCAACGGTATCCAGGGTTTTAAATGGAAAAGACAAGATCAAGTCTTCTACCAAAGCTCGGGTGGAACAGATAATTGAAAAGTATAACTTCTCACCGGACCAAATTGCTCGAACGATGAAAGTGAAGGAAAGTAAATCAATTGGCTTGCTAGTTCCACAGCTGTCAAATGAATTTTGGGCTTCTCTGGCTGAAGTGATAGAAGAAGAATTATGGAGTCATGGATACACCTTATTCTTGTGCACCTGCTCCACCAAAGAGGACAGTATGAGTAAGGAAAAAGCGGCATTTGAATCTTTTTTACAGAGGAAAGTCGACGGTATTATTTATTGTACCTCTAGTGGAATTAATAGCGAATTTCAGGATTTTACCGAGAGATTAAAGCGTTGTGAAATTCCAATCATCGCATTCGACCAGCGTATACCTGGAATGAACCAAATTTATGGTGACCATCTTCAAGGAGCTATGGATGCTGTACAGCATTTATTTTCCTTAGGACACAGTCGAATCGTATACCTTGGCGGACCTTTGGTCAGTCCGGAGAGGGAGTTGGGATACCGCAACGCTCATACGTTAATGAACGTTACAGTGGATGAGGACCTTATTGTTAGGGGACAGCCGACCTTTCAATTCGGACAAAAGGCAATGAAAAAAATGATAGATTCCGATCATCATTTTACAGCCGTATTTTGCGGTAACGACATTATCGCACTCGGTGCCATACAGTCATTGGAATCATCCGGTTTTTCCGTCCCTGATGATGTGGCGGTTGTTGGCTATGACGATATTCATATGGCCAGTATCTCGAAACCGTCGCTTACAACGGTACGGCAGCCAATTTCAGAAATGGGTAAAACCGTTGTCGAGCACCTGTTGCAATCTATTGAAACAGGATATACACCAGACCAGGTTTGCAGTTTAGTCTTTCCTATGACCTTAGTCATTAGAGACAGCTGCGGATCTTCTAAGAAATCAAACTATCTATTAAAGGAGAAATAACGATGAAAAAGGTACAAGTAGGTTTAATCGGATTAGGAGAAGTTGCGCAAATCATTCATTTACCCATTTTAAAGTCTTTGAGCGACCGTTATGAAATAGCGGCATTATGCGATATCTCACCCTCACTGCTGCAATGGGTTGGTCAGCATTATGGGGTTAATAACCTTTATCAAGATGCAGCAGAGCTGGTACAGCAACCAAATCTGGATGCAGTATTTGTATTGAACAGTGATGAATATCATGCTGAATGCGCCATCGCTGCCGCTAGAAATAAAAAGCATGTACTAATTGAAAAACCGATGACGTTGACTCCATCCGATGCGGATGCACTCATTCAGGCAAGAGATGAAGCTGGTGTTCAGATTATGGTCGGTTACATGCGCCGGTATGCGCCAGCGTTCACCAAGGCGCTCGAAGAAATCAAAACAATCGAGAAAATCGACTATGTAAGGGTCCGTGATATCATTGGTCAAAATGCCTTGATTATCGAACAATCAAGTAATGTACAGCGCTTTCGTGATATCCCTCAAGCAGCGATGGAAGATCGTTCTACACGGGCGAAAAGGATGGTTGACGAGGTGCTGGGCGACGCACCGCAGATTGTCAAAAACTCATATCGATTATTATGCGGCCTAAACAGCCACGATCTTTCCGCTATGCGTGAATTGATTGGTATGCCAAAGCGCGTGCTGTCAGCCTCTCATTGGAATGATGGTTATTATATTACCGCTACATTTGAATATGAAGGTTTTAACGTTACGTTTGAAACAGGCGTAGATGATCAAAGAAGATTTGATGCCCATATCGAAGTATTTGGGAAAAGGAAGCAGTTGAAGATCCAGTATGACACGCCGTATATCCGTCATTTACCTACGACTTTGCAGGTGAAGGAAACGATTGGTGAAGCATTTGAAGAAACGGTTCACCGACCTACCTTCAAGGATCCTTATACAGTAGAGTTAGAAGAATTTCACAAGGTGGTTACGGAAGGACGGACAGTGAAGACGACTCCGGAAGATTTTAAGGAAGATTTAAAGCTATTTAAAATGATCTGTGACGCGCTGTTAAAAAACTATGAAAATGTTGCGAAGGTTGTGAATTAGATAGAACCAACCATCCTCCACGGATCACAATCTTCACTTGAGGTAACGGGTCACTACAGTTAGTCATTCATTTCCTCCGTTATCCTGTGTTAGTAAATGTCGTTAGGGGTGAAGTTATGAAAATCAAATTATATAAATCTCTTTGGGAAGTCGTTAGTTTCCACGGACAGCCATTAACAATCATGATGGATGATAATATTGAGAACTATATCCGGAAGATTAAAGAATCCGGATACGACGGAATTGAATGTCCGTTGCCCAGAAAGGAGCAGGAAAGCTTCTTTCTTCAATTGCTTAATGAATATGATTTGGAATATATAGCTCAGGTGTTAAGCCAGGGTGATCATGAACAGTCCTTTGCCTCTCAGGTGGAAAGGGCAGTAGAATTCAATCCGATTATGATAGTTTCCCAGAGTGCGAAGGACAGCATGCCGTACGAACGGCAAGTGGAGTATTTTCAAAAGGCAGTAGAAGTAGAACATTCAATAGGGATTTCAATAGCCCATGAAACTCACCGGGGTAGGGCCTTGTTTAATCCATGGCATACAGTTAAGCTACTGAAGGAAATTCCCGAATTGAAATTAAATGCTGATTTCAGTCATTGGTGCTGTGTATGTGAATCTTTACTAGATGATTTGCAAGAGGACATGAAGCTGGCCTGCGAACGTTCTATACATATTCATGGCAGGGTCGGCCATGCAGAAGGGCCGCAAGTACCTGACCCTAGAGCGCCTGAGTATGAGAGGGAATGGAAGACTCACTTATCCTGGTGGGAGCAAATTGCCAATCATCATCAAAGGCAAGGAGTCGATACACTCACGTTTACACCAGAATTCGGACCACCGGGTTACATGCATACCTTGCCATTCACGCGCCAGCCTGTAGCAGATATATGGGATTTGAATCTGTGGACAGCTCAAACTGTAAAAGCGCATCTACAAAATTTATAGTGAAGGAGGTTATATGATGAGTATGAAAGCTAGTGTAATTATTGGCCCAGAAAAGAGTGAAGTCATTGATGTAGCTGTTCCTGAAATAGGTGACGAGGAAGTACTGATTCGCATTAAATATTGCGGCGTTTGTGCTTCTGAGCTCCATCCTTGGATTGAAGGAGCGGGATGGCTTGAGGCTTCAGGAAAAAGACCGATCTTTGGTCATGAACCGGTAGGAATCATAGAGAAGGTGGGCGTACTAGTAAAAGGCTTCAAAGTAGGCGATCGTGTTACCGGATTAATTCAAAATGCATTTGCCCAATATGCCAAGGTTAACTATAGGAAAATCATAAAAGTTCCGGAGGTACTGGACGATATCGAAGCGTTGGGAGAGCCTTTATCGTGCTTGATGAGCGGAGCTGCTCGGACACCAGTATCATTGGGTGATGATGTCGCTATAGTCGGTGCTGGGTATATGGGTCTCGGTTTCTTGCAGCTAATGCGTCTAAAAGGTGCCGGACGATTGATAGCGGTAGATATGCGAGAAGAAAGTTTGCAACACGCCAAACATAATGGTGCAGACGAAATGTTTACACCGCAAGAAGTGCCGAATGAATACAAAGTAACTCAATGGGCTCACATGGATCAAGGAATCAAGGGGATACATGTCGCGGTGGAAGCTTCAGGATCGCAAGGAGGACTTCAGCTTGCCGGTGATATGACCGGAGTGCACGGTGTGCTTTCTGTTGTTGGCTATCATCAAGGGCATGGTGGAATGAGAAGTGTAAACATGGAATTATGGAATTGGAAAGCCCTTAGCGTCATTAATGCTCATGAACGGAGAAGCGAAGTCCATATCAAGCAGATGGAAGCAGGTTTGAAGCTAATTGCAAATGACAAGCTGAATATGAAGGGCTTGGTGACCCATACATTTGGATTGGATGAGGTTGATAAAGCATATGATTCAATCAAAACGAAACCAGAAGGCTTTATCAAGTCTGTAATTAAAATCGATTAATGCAGGTGAAAAAATGTGAGAATGAAAGCCGATACTGAAGTAATAACGTATTCAGCCAAAGGGGTAACTTGTACCTTTGAGCGGAGAACGGGACAGTTGGTCAATGTTTGCAATCAACTTATGTCAGTACATCTAGAAGGTCTCCTGATTGATGTAGGATGTGACGGGGAATACGCCATCGGCAGTCTTTCTTACCATTCGCTGGATCAGCTACATACGTGGGAGATGCCACGAATTCAACCGAAGCAACATGAAAACCTATGGAAATTTGTTGGTTATAACGACGATTTACGAGGAATTCAAATGTATTATACCACTGCTGGATTGGAATTAGTTGTTCACTATACAATACAGGACGGAAATGTGGAGGTGTCTGTCAAGGTAAAGAACAAGCATGCCCATACCATATTGATAAATGGAGTCGCTTTCTTACTGAAGCAGCTTGTTCCCGACCATACTGATATTACATTCAACTTTCCAGGCAATGTTCCTCACCAACAATTCCATTTTACGGAACTAAAACAGCATCAACCTGTTGTTACAGGGCTTGTCAACCCAGTGATTCAAACAACATCGCAATCAGGGCATCTGAATGTTTTGTTCATTGACGAAGAAGAAAAGTGGGGGACCGGTGTTTACAAGGATTCCCCTAACGCTATCCATTATGTCAATGTAGCTGGAGTGGAAAGCTATCTTCAAATGAATGAAACGATTGATTGCGGCACTTTGTATCTGCAATTGGCCGGGAGAGAAGATCCATTTGTCCCTATTCGAGATCTCTATCGACATAAAGGATGGAATCCGCCGACAGATGGTTATAAAGATGGGGTGCTTTATTCGTGCCATCCTCATGGTACGATGGACTCGAAATTTTCTGATAGGAAAACGTTGCGTGAGTATGCAGAAGAGATGCAGGAGCTCAAAGACATGGGGATCGATCATGTATGGATTTTGCCCATTTTTGAGCATCTTGATCGCGGGGTATATCACCCGACAGATCAGAAAATAATTGACCCTCGGTATGGTGGAGATGAGGATGTTCGTTATTTCAGTCAGAAGTTGCATGAATTAGGGATGACTTTATTGTTTGATTATGTCCCGCATGGACCAGCACCCGAAGATCCGTTGGGGAAAGAACACATAGAATGGGCATCCGTCGATAGGAATGGGCAACCGAAGCTAGAGTGGGATTGCTTGTCGTTTGATATGACAAATCCACAATATCGGCAATATACGACTGAAATGGTGGAAGAGCATGTTGATCGGTTTGATATAGATGGTAGCCGGATCGATTGTGCGATGGGAGGATTATCAAATTGGAACCCTGTATATGGAAATCGTCCTAGCAGTTCAAGCTTAAAGGGCGGGGTATGTATTTCCAAAGCGATACGAGACGGTTTTTTAAATCGCAACAAAAAACCGATCGTGACTCCGGAAAATTTCAATCCTGTACCTGTCTATGCACCGCACACCGATATTTTTTATGATATGCCATTATACAGAGTATTGTTTGAAATGGAAGAAGCCAATTTATCTCCAAAGGAATACACTAGGCGGTTAACAAATTGGCTACATGCTGAAATGATGAGCACTCCTGAAAAGTATAATAAGCTACGCTTTCTTGGAAATCACGATTCGGTATCTTGGGTGTGGCAGAAGGCACGCGCCACTGAGGTTTATGGTGAAAATAGGGCGAAGGCACTGTGGGTTCTGATGGCTACGATAGACGGAATTCCAATGCTCTATCAAGGTGACGAAAATGCAGCTATATACAAAAAGGCAGGTCCAGATTTACGCTGTTTTTTTACCGAATTATTTCAGGCCCGCAAACGATGGTTGGGGAACCACTTTGATGTTCAATATCTAGATACCCAAACGCCAATTATGGCATTTTTAAGGGAATACGGTGAGCAAAAGCGTCTGGTCGTGATTAATATGTCTCCGCAGCAGGAGAAGTGGACTGTTGATTTTACATGGCAGGATACTGTATATGGACAACAGCAAGAGGAGAACGGCATGATTTCGCTGGAAGGTTTCAGCTATTCTATTTTGAGGATATCTTTACGATAGAAACACCAAAAAGGGGAGAAACCTGTTAAAAAGGAATAATAGAAAAATTGAGGTGACTTGCTATGCAATCCATTGATTTAAGTTTATATCCTGAAATTTCATTGCCTAGATTTGTAAAGGTAAAACAGCATTTTAACAAAGCGAAAGTAGTAGATGTAGCTACAGAAATTTCCACCAAAATGGCGAAGCACACTTGTAACCTCGAGGGCAAACGGATTGCGGTTGGTGTTGGCAGCCGAGGAATCAGCAATATTGATACTATTACGAAAACAGTCATTGAAGAGTTGAAGCAAGCTGGGGCACACCCTTTCATTGTTCCAGCGATGGGGAGTCATGGCGGGGCAACACCCGAAGGCCAAAAAGCTGTGTTGGAGGCTTACGGAATTACAGAGCAAACGATGGGCGTGTACATAGACGCTTCGATGGAAGTTGAGATGATCGGTACAACGGAAGATGGCTTACCAGTATATGTATCAAAAAGTGCGTTGGAAGCAGATGGAATCGTAATTCTACCTCGTATTAAAGCGCATACCGCTTTTCGAGGTGAAATTGAGAGCGGTATATGTAAAATGCTTGTCATTGGCCTTGGTAAACAAAGAGGAACTGATTTTGTGCACCAACAAGGCTTTGGCCAATTTGCAAAAATTATTCCTCAAATGGGACGTCTGATTGCACAAAAAACAAACATATTATTTGCAGTTTCAATGGTAGAGAATGCGTATGAAGAAACGTATAAAATAGAAATCATTTCACAAGAAGACATCATTGCACTTGAGACAGAAAAAAAATTGCTTCAAGAAAGCAAGGACATGATGGGGAAAATTTTATTTGACAAATTTGATGTATTAATTATCGAACAAATAGGAAAAAACATTAGCGGTGATGGTCAAGACCCGAATGTAACCGGGTTATTTGTAACAAAACATGCTTCTGGCGGTCCGGATATCCAAAGTTGCGCTATTCTCGATCTGACAGAAGAATCCCATGGCAATGCGAATGGTATGGGTGCTGCCGACGTAATTACGCGGAAATTATTTGACAAGATTGATTTCGTATCTACTTATACCAATGCTTTTACTAGCACTGAGTCCATACCGGTAAAGATACCAATGGTAGCCTCATCTGCGGAGGATGCTGTTCGAATCGCCGTCAAATTATGTAATGGAGTTGGTTCGCTTCAGCACAAAATTGTATGGATTAAAAACACAATAGAACTGGATGAAATCATGATTAGTGAGCCGTTATTGCATGAAGCAAAAAAACATCCCAGTGTGGAAGTGATAACTGATCCCGAAGCTATTTTATTTTCAAATGGCGAACCAAATTTTACTTGGAAAATATCAATATAGCATAAAAAATGTCAAGGACAAGGAAGAAAGGCTTCGTAAAAGAAAGTAAAATGATGATATGTAAACGTTTTCAACATAAAAAAGCATTCTTTTCTAAAAAAGGAGGTAGGGACTTTTTGGAAACTTCAACTGTAAAATCAATAAAAAAAACAAACATGATTGAAAATAACACAAACAAGCTAAAAAAAAACCTAAGGTTGATGAAGAAACACTGGCAATTTTATATCATTATCCTTCCTTCTGTTTTGTACATTTTCATATTTAAATATCTTCCTATTGTTGGTATGCAAATGGCATTTCGCGATTACAACGTTCGTGATGGCATGTGGGGTAGTGAATGGGTAGGATTTAAATATTTTATCAACTTTTTTAATTCTCCGGTCTTTTGGGATATATTCGGTAACACACTCGAGATTAGCATCATGACCCTCATTATAGGTTTTCCGGTCCCAATTATATTAGCTTTGATCTTGAATGAAATTCGTGGAGGTTTCTTTAAGAAGTTTAGTCAAACAATCACACTAGCTCCCCATTTTATATCTGTGGTTGTTATGGCTGGGATGGTAATTTTATTTTTACACCCCACCAATGGAATGTTTGCGAAGTTTTTCGATTTATTTGGAATGGAACCTGTTAATTATTTGTCCAGTGCAACGGGTTTTAAATATATTTATGCTTTATCGGAAACATGGCAGCATGCAGGATATGCCTCTATTATTTATTTAGCGGCTTTGGCCGGAATAAATCCTGAATTATATGAAGCTGCTAAGATGGATGGGGCTTCCAGATTTCAAAAAGTACTTCACATCGATATTCCCGGAATTTCGCTCGTCATTACAATTATGTTGATCTTACAAATCGGAGAATTGACCAGTGTAGGGTTTGAAAAAGTATTGCTACTTCAAAACCCGATGAACATTCCCGGCTCTGAGGTAATAGCAACATATGTATATCAAGTCGGTCTTGTCAATGCCAACTACAGTTTTGGTACAGCAATAGGCTTGTTCAACTCCGTTATTAATTTCATCTTGCTGGTTTCAGTTAACTCAATTGCTCGCAGAATTTCAGGCAACAGCTTATGGTAAATCTTAATGGAAAGGAACAGGGTGATGAGAAACCAAAATGCGATTAGAGAACCATTCAGTGATCGAGTCTTTATGGCTGTTAATTACTTAATTTTATCAATCATTTTAATCCTTATCTTATATCCATTACTGCATATTGTTGCTGCTTCGTTCAGTAATTCCCAAGCAGTAATCTCTGGTCAAGTGACTATTTTTCCAGTCGAGCCAACACTCCTAGCTTACAAAGTGCTATTAGAAAACAGTCAGGTTTATATAGGCTTTGCCAATACCATTTTTTATACTGTGGTCGGAACCATTATTCAAGTTACGCTCACGATCCTATTAGCCTTTCCTCTCTCCAGGAAAGAATTCGTAGGAAGAAAAGTTTTGATGATGGCCATTTTATTGACGATGTTCTTTGAAGGGGGCTTGATTCCTACTTATTTAATCGTTAAAGAATTAGGGATACTAGACACCCGGTGGGCATTAATCATTCCGAAAGCTTTGTTTGTGTGGCAGGTTATCATTGCAGTAACATTCTTCAGAGCAACCATCCCAGATGAACTATATGAAAGTGCTCAGCTCGACGGCTGTTCAGATGCAGGATTTATATGGCGTATCGTTATGCCCCTATCCAAGCCGATCATTGCAGTATTAATCCTAATGTATGCCGTCGGCAACTGGAATTCCTATTTTGATGCCTTGATTTATCTATCAGATTCAGCTCTTTATCCGTTGCAGTTGGTACTGCGCAATATTTTAGTAATGAATGAAACGGCTGGCTTATCACCGAATGTTGCTTATCAGATGAGAAGAATGGCAGGTTTAAGTGATTTATTGAAATATGCATTAATCGTTGTTTCAAGTGTACCAATTCTCATCTTCTATCCTTTCATTCAAAAGTACTTTGTGAAGGGTATGATGATAGGTTCCTTAAAAGATTAATTTACTATAAGAAAGTGTTCAAACATGTAAGGGGGGATGCGATGAGTCTTTAATCTTCCATTGAGATGAATACTATTGGGGGGCATATCATCTGGCAGTAAAAAAGACAAAAACTTTAAAAGGGAGGAGATTCTTGTTGAATAAGAATCTAGTAAAATCGTTAATTGTATTAATGGCTTTGGTTATGGTACTGGCAGCATGCAAAAGCGATGAAAAATCGAGCGGCACGAACAGCGGAGATGATCAATCCGGTGGAGATGGAACTGTCACTGTCACGGCATTTTCAAGCCAACAACCACGTGTTGAAGACTTTAACGACAACAAATTGACTCAACTTATTGAAGAAAAATTAGGAATTAATATTGAGTTTCAAACTGCACCTTTCGATGGAGCCAAGGAAAAGCAGAACCTGTTATTGGCCAGCGGCGACTATCCGACTGCATTTATCGGGGGAGCGTTCAGCAAAGTTGATCAGCTCAAATATGGGGAAATGGGTGTATTTCTTCCTCTGAATGATTTAATCGCAGAGCATGCACCAAACATTCAAAAGGTATTTGAGGAAAATCCGGAGTTCGAATCAGGCGTGACAGCACCTGATGGAAATATTTATTCTTTACCGGGAGCTGACGGTTGTTACCACTGTTATTGGCCTTCAAAAACGTGGATCAATGAGGAATGGCTAAAGGCTCTGGACTTGGAGATGCCTACAACCACAGAACAATTTGAACAAGTCATGTTAGCTTTTAAAAATGGTGACCCAAATGGAAATGGAGAAGCAGATGAGGTTCCGTTGAGCGGACATACAAGTGATGAGTATGGAAGTCCAATTCCTTTCTTGATGAACTCATTTGTTTACACAAATCCGATAAATTATTTACAGGTTAACGGCGATCAAATTGATTTGGTTGCGGATAATCCTGAATGGAAGGAAGGACTTAAGTATATTAATAGATTGTATTCCCAAGGATTGATTGACAAGGAAGCGTTTACACAAGATATGAGCAACCTGCAGCAGCTGGCTATGGATCCGAATGCGATTCGGTTGGGCGTGTATCCAAACCTTTGGAATGGTGATGTCGTGACTATTTATGGTGAAGCCATAGATCAGCGCTGGAACCAATATGTGGCTGTTCCGCCTCTTGAAGGTCCGAACGGAGACCGCTATGCGACGTATAATGGCCATGTTGTATCTGAAGGCAAGTTTGCGATTACCGATAAGGCTACCGAGGACCAACAGATTGCCGCAATCAAAATTGCAGACTACATGTATTCTGATGAAGGAGCATTGAATAACTTCCAAGGAGTTGGAGCATGGATTGAGGCAGAGGAGGGAGTCATCGGTACAGATGGTAATCCAGCTAAATGGGATAGCAGCCCGGAAGCTGCGAATGCTGACTGGGATGCCCCTACAAGAGATCATTGGGATAACGGATTTTATTATATGTCGGTAGATCTGTTCCACGGTCAAGGTGTATCTCAGGATTTGGAAGTACAAGATGGAAACGAGCCTCGCCTTTACCAGGAAAACACGAAATATGAAGGTGCTGAGCCAATGGACCATGTGTTACCGGACATGTTTATTGATCCTGAGGCTTCACAGACAGCTGCCGAATTAGTAACAGTAATCAATAAATATATCCAACAAAATGCAGTTCAATTTGCCATTGGAGCAAAAGAAATTGATGCAGAATGGGATGCTTATGTAAAAGGATTCAAAAATATGCAAGTGGATGATTATTTGAAAATCTATCAAGATGCATTTGAGGCAAACCAAAATAAATAAGATTGAAAATTTTGTACCTATAGTAATAGAGCAGTGTTATGCACTGCTCTATTACTTTTTCTTTTGTTGTCTTTTTATAAAAAGTGTATTCTACCCAGCCTTGGGAGTATAGAGGAGGATAAGAAATGAAAAAGTTGCACCGCTTATCAATACAACAAACAGAAATAAAACTATTATCCCAATTACTATTCTCTTATGAATGGAAAAGGATTAATCAAGACTATAGTATCCGTGTACAAAGATACGTCAGAATAATAATTTCTGCCATTTTTCGTAAGTTGTATACTGTAATATTTGAAAAATAGTGTAATATTTTTAACTCTATGAAAATAAATATTAACTGCTCCATCTTTTTTGGATAAGCGACTATTTTTGTAGCAATATATTAAATAAGTATAGTACCTATTATTGAAAATTATCGTGAGTGGGGACTGCTATTTAGTTGTGTTCGAAAAGAAGCTAAACAAAAATGGGACAAATCTTACTCTGAAGTAATGATAAATAGTCAGGCACCCACATAATAATATTTATACATTTAAACTTGAAACAAAGTCTTAAAAATACTGGATTAATGACTATTTTAAAATATCCACCTCTTAAATCAAATAAGAGAATTAGCACCTAAATATATGTGTTGTAAATACATATGTAACTCATCTATGAAAGCGTTTACTTTAAGTTGTATAAAAAGGAGGATAGAGTAAATTGGGGTTATGTATTTTTAAAATATATATTGTTGGAAAAAGGGGGAATTGAAAAATGTGGGTTAAAAAGAAAGTTATTATGCTAATTGCGGTAATCTTCTCTATTAGTCTATTAGCAGCATGCTCAAATAACTCTAATGAAGCAGGTACAAGTTCCAGTAAATCTAGTGATACAGATGGGAAAGGTAATCAAGAACAAATAGAACTTCGAATTGTTTGGTGGGGCTCTCAAACCCGACATGACCGTACGATGGAGGCTATAAAACTCTTTGAGGAAAAGAATCCTACTATTAAAATATCACCCGAATTTTTAGGATGGGACGGCTATTGGGAAAAATTAGCCACTCAAGCTGCAGGAGGAAATTTAGCAGATATTATTCAAATAGACTTACAGTACACAAATGAATACGTCACTCGGGGTTTATTACAAGATTTAGGTCCTTATGTTGATTCAGGAGTTTTAAATTTGGATGACCTTGATGAACTATACTTGAGTGGAGGATATGTTGACGATAAGTTATATCAAATTCCACTTGGTGCAAACTCATTAGCGGTTGCCTATGATCCAGCTATGTTTGAGGAAGCAGGTGTTGCACCTTTAGAGCCTGGTTATACATGGGATGATTACATAAACACAGCACGTCAACTAACAGCGAACCTAGATGGTGTGACAGTTCCTGGGGTTAACGGCACTCAAGCTTTTCAACACTACTTAAGGCAACATGATTTATGGCTGTACAATGAAGACAATTCAGCATTAGGATATGATGACGACAAATACTTTATCGACTTTTATACGATGTGGAAAGATTTATTAGATGAAGGAGTGCAAACACCTCTAGATGTAATGGCGCAAGCTAGTGCGTTAGAAGATGCTCCTATTGTGCATTCTAAAGCCCCTGTCCATGTATTTAACAGTAATCAAATCGTCGCACTAGAAACTTCAGCAGGACGACCTCTAGAAATGATGTTATATCCTTCACTTGAAGGAGGAACATGGGGACATTATTTAAAACCAACAATGTTCTTTTCCGTCACTACACAGTCTAAACACCCAGAAGAAGCAGCTAAATTCTTAGATTTTATCACAAATGACCTTGAAGCAAATGAAATTCTAGCGGCGGAACGTGGAGTGCCGGTTTCAAGTAAAGTTCGTGACCATTTGTACCCACAATTAAGCGATACAGAGAAGAAACAATTCGATTATTTGGATGTAGTTGCTGAGCATTCAAGCCCGATTCATCCATTGTTACCGCCTGGACACAGTGAAATTGATGGGTTACAGGCTAGATTATATGAGCAAATCATGTACGGTGAAATAACCCCTGAAGAAGCTGCAAAACAATTCAGAAAAGAAGCAAACGCGATTTTACAGAAGTAAATATGCAATGTAATGCATACCGAGGCTGTACCTAAGAGAGGGTGTCAGAAACCACGACTCACTATTTGTTCAAGAAATTGAAGGATTGTGATATCTGACACCTTATGGGACAGCCTTACCACTTAATGAAATTGGGAGGATATAGATGGTTACAATTACTGGTTTTGCAGATGAAATATCTCAAGATTTTGTGGAACAATTAGAAGTCTTACAATCTGAACAACTTAATCATATCGAATTCAGAAGTGCTTGGGGAACAAACGTCTTAAAATTAACCGATGAGCAGCTTGACATTGTTAAAAATGAATTAATCCACAGAAATGTTAACATTTCTTCAATTGGTTCTCCTATTGGAAAAATAAATATAAAGGATGATTTTGAATCACATTTAAACGATTTCGAGAGAGCGATTGTAGTAGCCAAAAAATTTAACGTTCCATATATTCGACTCTTCTCTTTCTTTATCCCAGATGGTGAAAATCCTTCTTCTTATCGAGATGAAGTGATTAATCGAATGAAGGAACTGGTGCGTCGTGCTGAGGCAGCTGATATCGTGTTACTACATGAAAATGAGAAAAAAATCTATGGTGATAATGCTGAAAGATGTTTGAATCTATTACAAGAATGTTCTTCACCTCATTTAAAAATGGCATTTGATCCAGCTAACTTTGTTCAATGCGGAGTACAACCGTATTCGGAAGCCTTTCCAGTATTAAAGGATTATATTGAGTATATCCACATAAAGGATGCGTTATTTGAAAATAAAATGGAAGTCCCAGCAGGTGAGGGAGACGGACAATTGATACAGATTATAAAAGAACTTCAACAGGCAGGCTACAGTGGTTATATGTCAATTGAACCTCACTTAAAAGCACGGGGTAAATTAGCTGGGATGAGTCAACCACAATTATATGTCACAGCGGTAAAAGCATTGAAAAAAATATTAGAACAATTAAATTACAAATATAACTAACAGTGACTTTTTACAAAAATATAGTTTTATAGATTCATAGATGAGAGAGGGGAAAAAGGAATGAAAAAAGAGCTTGGATGTGCGTTAATTGGCTGTGGGGTAATTAGCAGGACACACGCTTCTCAAATTACGGAGCTAGATGGAGCACGGTTAGTAGCTGTTGCCGATGTCATAGAAGAAAAGGCGAAGAAAGTAGCAGAAGAATTTAGCTGCGATTATTATATTGATTATCATCAAATGCTACAGCGAGAAGATATTGACGTTGTACATGTGTTAACACCTAGTGGAATGCATGCAGATGTGGCAATTGATGCTGCACGTGCAGGAAAGCATGTTATTTCTGAGAAGCCGATGGATATTACTATGGAAAAAGCTCGTCTAATGATTGAAGAATGTAACCGTGCAAATGTAAAACTAGGAGTCATCTCACAACACCGTTTCGATGACGCAACTGTAAAATTGAAGGAAGTTATTGATGAAGGAAAACTAGGGAATATCGTGATAGGGAATTGTGCAGTTAATTTTTATCGATCACAAGGTTATTATGATAGCGGTGAGTGGAGAGGGACATGGGCATTGGATGGTGGTGGATCCTTAATGAATCAATCCATTCATACCATCGACCTTCTTCAATATCTAGCAGGACCGATTGAGAGTATTTATGCTCATACTGCAACGTTAGCTCACGTGCGAATCGAGGTAGAAGATGCTGCGGTAGCTACGGTTAGATTTAAAAGCGGGGCAATTGGAACGATAGTAGGAACAACAAGTGCATATCCTGGCTTAGCAAACAGAGTTGAAATTTTCGGTACGTCCGGTTCCGCTGTCATTGATGATGATGAATTAACACATTTATATTTCAAAAGGAAAAGTGAAGAAGGTAGTTCCTATGGAGATGGAAAAGCTGTCAATGTAGCTAATGAATATATGAGTAATTTTTCTGCTAATGTAACCGTTTCAAATTCACATGGACGAGAAATCGCTGACTTTCTAGATGCGATTCGAGACAATCGTGAACCACTGATCAATGGTTTAGAAGGAATGAAACCATTAGAAATTATTTTAGCAATCTACCAATCAGCTCAGACGGGACAAGAAATAACATTACCGCTTAATTAATTTAAAGAATGAAAAGGATGAGGGAATTCCTCATTTTTTTCTTTACGAGATTTTTAAGGATGTGAATAGATGGAGAAAAAGCTGAATGTATTGATCTGGAATGAAAATGTACATGAAACACGAGGAGATGTAGAAGTACTTAACATGTATCCCATGGGAATTCATCATGCAATTGCCAATGCCCTAGGTGAGGAAGTACATATCGACTTCGCAACTCTATATGATCCAGACCATGGAATACATGATGACGTGTTAGAAAAAACGGATGTGTTAATATGGTGGTCACATATTGCAAATCACGAGGTGCGTGATGAAATTGTCGAAAAAGTATATGAGAGAATTCATCAAGGGATGGGTCTGATTGTGCTACATTCTGCTCATAAATCGAAAATATTCACGAAATTGACAGGAACATCGAGCCAAATGAAAGTTCGGACTGATAACGAAAGAGAGAGATTATGGGTGGTGTGTCCTCATCACCCAATTGTTAATGGAATTGGAGAATGTATTGAGCTTGAGGAAGAAGAAATGTACGGTGAATTTTTCGATATTCCAAAGCCGGATGAATTGATTTTTATTAGTTGGTTTGAAGGTGGAGAAGTGGTACGAAGCGGATGTTGTTATCAACGTGGGAAAGGAAAAATCTTTTATTTTCGACCGGGCCATGAAACAAATCCTACATTCTATCATCCAGATATTAAGAAAGTGTTGAAAAATGCCGTCCAGTGGGCATCACAAGGTAATGAATATCTTAAAATATGATTTTTTTAAAGAGGAGAGGAAATGATTATGAAGCTTGCTGTCATCGGATTAGGGTTTGGTAAAAAGCATGCTAGAAGTATTTTATCGGAAGCAGTTAATGCTGAGTTAGTGGCTGTCGCTGATATAGATAACAAACAGTCGATTTGGGGAAAAGAATGGAATGTCCCATTTTATCAAGATTATAAGGAAATGATTCGCAAGCAACGACCTGATGGTGTCATTGTTGCCGTACCCCCTCATATGCATAGCGAAGTTGGAATCGAATGTGCTTGTCTTGGTGTGCACCTTTTTATTGAAAAGCCGATTACGAATACGATTGAAGAAGCAGATGAGCTGCTTCAAGAAGTTGAGCGCAACAACGTACAATTATTAATTGGGCATAACCAACGTTTTGACCCTAGCGTTGAAAAGGCTAAGGAGCATTTTTTATCAGAGCAATTAGTTGGTTTTCATGTATTCAGCGTATTATCAAAAGCACCTAGTTATTTTTCACAGGACTGGAGGAAAAAGCGAGAATTTGGTGGAGGACCATTAGTGAGTAATGGCATTCATGATATTGATCGAATTCGTTATATTTGTGGAGATATCAAACGAGTTACCGCCTCAAAAGCAAACAAAGTACGTGGATATGAAGTGGAAGACACAGTAGCTGTAAGTATTGAATGTGCAAACGGGGCAGTAGGTACATTATATCTTTCCGATTGTAGTCATCCGATTATGGATTATACAGATTATTATTTTGGGACAGACAGTTCTATTATGTTTGACTGCCCTACCATGTATGGCATAGAAGGAAGGCATCGTTTTCAGAAAGTAGAGTGGGAAGATATTGAAAAGTCACACCCAGAGCGTAAGAAGATAGTGGAAGGAGTCGAATTTCCTCTAGTAGACACACATTGTCAAGAGATAGAGCATTTTTGTAAGGTGATTCAAGGGCTAGAGCAACCCAAGACCCCTGGTGAAGATGCGAAAAAAACATTAACTATGTTACTAGCTATTATTCAATCTGCTGATACGAATAAACCTGTTGATATTTGTAATGAGTAGGTTAAGTAATAAGAACCAAAACTGATAAGTTAAAATTGGATTCATTAAAACTGACATGAATACCTTCCATACTTATGCGATTATATGGTTTATTGAAATTCCTGTGTCTGGTGTCTACTAAACAGGTAATATCAAAATAATTAAGAGCAAACTTGTCACTAGGTTTGCTCTACTTTTAAAGATAGATTTCCCAAATTTTTGAAATGGGAGGATAACTATTCTATTTTGATAAACACATAGAAAAACAGATAACGGGTTCGGTTTTCGAGTACAAAACTAAATTAGTACACCAATTAGCACTAGAATTAAAAAGCAATTTGGCAAGAGAGAAGAGAAATGCTTGGAGACGAATATATGCCCCAAGCATTTTTATCCCAAGATAAGCACCAGTTCAGTTATTTCTACATCTTCAAAAATTGCCAAGAAATTTGCTACTAAAATTAGGGAAGAAATTCCTCTTATTGATGAATTAGCACGAAAAATAGATGAAATAGCGGGAAAAATTCCGCCTATTTAATCTAATAACATGAAAAATGGACCATTTTGCTTGGCCTTAACGGGAAAAACTCCGCTTATATCCCCCGTACCGAGCTCTATTCTGCAGGTTAACGGGAAAAACTCCCCTTATTAAATTATCAGTGATTCCTCAATTAAGGTTAAGAAAGAATGTCTGCTCTCAGACAACAACACTCTCCCGCACACCAATTGGTATAATAATTAACGTGCGAATTTTCATACTGTCAAAAACTTATGACTCCATGTTAAAAGAGGTTCGAAATTCAGGGGGATTTACCGTCATTTTATTAATCCCCAAATATATAACAAAAAAGAAGCAGTCTAATTCAGTCGCGAATAGGACTTTACGAATTACTAAACGAAAAGCAATGGTAATTCGTATTTTATACTTCAAAACAAAACCAGTTAAAAAAAGAAGAAAGTGAAATCAATCACATTTATTCCAAATCAACACCTAACCTTTGGCTACATTTCATCCAAGCAGTAGCATAACGATTCCCCAATTTACGGAGAGATTTAGCATTAAAGTGCAAAAAATCTCCATTATCAGTCAATCCTTTTGAAGAAACGTATGCAAACTGGCTTTCCGCCTCGCAAAGGTCTCTTAATTGTTTATTTACAATGTGTGAATAGTTACATTCTTGATAATGGAGTAGGAACTCGCCTAATTCTCCAAGAATAATGGGTATATTTGCATTGGGTATTTCGGATAACAAAGAGTTAATAAAAGGCAAGAATCTTTCTTTATAGCTTTCTGCCGTTTCTAATTTGTCGGAATCACTTTCTCCTTGATGCCACAAGATCCCTTTAATACGGCTGTTCTTCAGCGCTTCTTTTGTTGTACTTACAGCAGTATCATAAAGGAATCCACCTTTTTGCCACTGACTGAGAGATGTTCCGCCATAGGCACATGGGATAAGCCCTATTTTTTTATCAAATGTTCCTTGCAACGTTTCAGCAAAACTCATTCCCAGGCCAATTCCCGCTAAATTTGGTTTATCGGTATGTAAAGGTTCTTTAGCAGTCACCCACTGATCGTCCTTGAACATAAAGAGATTCTTATTTTCAATAGAATTCACTTCTTGTAAAGATCCTCTTCCCGCCATATTGGATTGTCCAATCAAAAGAAAGGAATTTATCATTCATTAAGCCCCCCCATTTTTTAAAACAGTTCATCCCATTTACTTTATGATGAATTTTCCTATAATTCAAATTTTTTTCATTATTAGAATTCCAAATAAAAGTATGCAACAAAATTATGAGATTACAATTAAATCAAACACTAAGTATAGATGACGAAAGAGAACCTCTACAGGACTATCTGAAACATTTTGGAGGACGAAACGATCTTTTTTTTATTAAAAACTCTTACTATAATAAGTGTTTAAGTCTTTCCAAAAGGGGAGACTTTTTTTGGAACGTTAATTTTTATACCTTGGTGCTTTTAAAAATAGATCAGGCAACGCTCCAATTTTTCACCACAGAGTTTTCAATTGGTAAAAAAGACCGAATGACATTAACTGGTTTACATTTTTTCATAAGGACATCATAATAAAAAAGGTGAACATTAATGCTAAAAAAAATAATTTCGTTAGGATTTTATATATTTTAAGAGCTTAAAATGGTACGATACAGAATAATTTTCAATAAACAGAGAAAAAGTTGTCATATGAATGAATACCCAAATGAAATTAGCTTTTGTTTGGAGAATTTCCAGAAACGACCTTTTGAATTTCTCGAATCATTAGGTGTCCTAGATTCGAATTTCCTAAGTGCACATAGCATCCTTCTTTCTGAAAATGAAGTCGATATCCTTAAAAATTATGATGTAAAAGTTGCACACTGTCCCATTAGCAATGCGGGGAAGGGAATCCCGAAAACTCCAAGCTTATTACAAAAGGGAATTACAGTTGGTATTGGAACAGATGGCGCTGCACACTCAGGATTGAGCGTATTTGATGAAATAAAAACATTTAAATCCTTAATGAGGGCTTTCTGGGGAACACCGATTTTCGATCCTAAAGTCATGCCCGCAACTAAATTATTGGAATTAGCTACTTTAGGGGGCGCCAAGGCCATGTTGCAGGAAGATCGTTTTGGAACGTTAGAAATTGGTAAAAAGGCAGATTTAATCGGTATTACTATCGATCAGCCACACATTCAACCAACACATAATTTGGTCAATAGTTTAGTAGAATCGGTAAATAGTACGGATGTATCTGATATGATTGTAAATGGACAAGTTATTATGAAAAATCAGGAAGTACTTACGCTGGACGAAGAAAAAATTATGTTTGAAAGTAAATTGGCGATGGAAAGCATGTCACTCAGAGCTGGAATTTAGAAAGCGTGATATCCCCTAAATAATAGAGAAGCAATATAAATAGAAGTGAGGGTTAACATGCTGACATATTTAGTTGTAATGATTTTGTTTGCTAATTTTTTTGTAGGTGTTCTACTAGGAATCTCCAGTATTGGGGGATTCCTTCTTCCATTGATATTTGTAGGGTTTTTAGATATGCCATTAAGAGATTCACTAGCTCTAAGCTTCTTTTCCTTTGCTGTTGCTGGCGTAATAGGCGCTTATTATTATTGGAAATCAGGGAACATGGATGTAAAGCTAGCTACGTATCTTAGTATTGGAAGTATACCTGGAGCTCTGATAGGAGTGAAGCTCAATCTTTTAATTCCTGATCATATCGCCAAACTCCTGCTGTATCTTTTCGTCCTAGTATCAGGTGTATTGCTGTTAGTGAAAAATAAAAAGAGCAATACAAACGTTACTACTAAAGCACACAAATCTTCAAAATTATTGGAGAGTAAAGCTTCAATCTTACTTATCGGTCTAATCTCAGCTGCAATCTGCTCGCTAACAGGTGCTGGCGGTCCCATCCTATTGGTACCATTGCTTTCTAATTTAGGAGTAAGCATAAGAGTGGCAGTGGGAGTCTGTTTATTAAATTCGGTCGTGATCGCCATTCCATCCGTATTTGGCTATTTTCAATATTCGGATATGGAGAATTTCTCACTATTGTTAGTAGCCAGTGTTGTTGGGCAAATTATTGGTACCCTAATAGGGTCAATCTTTTCAACTAAAGTAAAAGTAAAACACTTAAGTATTTCCATTGCGTCGCTAACGATGGTATCATCAACTTATATGATCATCATGTTATTTTTATAGCATGATTGATCATTTTTAGTTTAGTAAAGTAAGGATGATAAAAAATGTCTCTTCGAAATATTCCAAAGGTTCATAAACAAACAGCTGTTAAACAGGCGATTGAATATTTAAAAAAATATATACTAGAATCGAATAATCCAGAACAAAACAAGCTACCCTCAGAAGCACATTTGGCCGCAGAGCTTGGAATTAGCAGATTGACGGTCAGGGAAGCCCTTACCGTCCTTGAAAATGAAGGTTTTATTACAAGAAGTCAGGGAAGCAGCAGTACGATTACAACGTTTGCGAGAAAGTTGACAGAAAAAATTGACCATGCCGGAGAACTCAAGAAGTTTATAAAAGATTGTGGCTACGAGGTGTTAGTTGATAAAATTACGTATTCCTGGGAAAAGGCAACAAAAGAACAAGCAGAAGCTTTAAACATAAAGCGTGGAGATGAATTGCTAATCGTTAAGAAACGGTTTTGTGCAGACAATAAACCAGCTGTTTACTGCATTAACAGAATTCCAAGAATCTACATGAACAACAAAACGTTTTCTAATAAAGAGATAGGCGAAGACATCTTTGCGTTCGCCGAAGAAAACAATAACTTCCGCTTTAATAATGATTTAATGGAACTTATCCCAAGTGTAGCAAATGCTGAAATCGGATAATGGGACAGAGGGACAGGTTCAATGTCCCAGCCCCGAATCCCTGCTGTAAAACGAATGGTAGGCGGGAAGCCGGAAACAGGGCCCGTGTCACAGTGCTAAATCCGCACATTGAGCGGATGGTGGCCGGACAGTGCCAGCTAACAAGTATTAAATAACGATAAAATACCCATTCAAACTTATATCAGAGTGGGTATTAATTTTACTTTTATCATTACATATTTACTTACAGCTGTATCTGTCTAAATGTATCCTCGGCTCTTCAATTCAACATGTATTTCTCGTTTCGCCAGAACAACCGCTGGCTTATCTTCTTCCCGCAGTACACCCATCAGTTCATCTGTTACTTCATCAAAAAGAAGAAGCCCTGCAACAACTCTTTCCTTGATGCTCTTCGTCGCTCCAATTCCCCAGGCTTTCTCCGCAAGTTTTGCGAAGCTTGAATCGAAGCCGTAATAACCTACTATTTTAGTATAAAAGGAGTTTTCTCCATTCAGTAAGATGCCTTTCTGCTTACGAACAATAGTAAAGATGCCATATGTTAATCCGAATATCCCATTTAGCATTCTGCCCACATCATCCGAGATGAACCCCTGCAATGCCTTATGTACCTCTTCAATCCATCCTACTAGCTCCTTGCTGACTAACTCATTAGCTTTAGCTTGTAAATCTTCAGTCCAGCGAAACTGATAGGCTCTTACTCTGAGGTTCTCAAAAGTTTCATTTAGGTCATATAAAATCTTCACTTGTTGCAAGCCTAAAATGTTAACCGTGGCACTGTCAGGATCAGTAAAACATTCCTCCATCTCAGCAATTGTAACGTAACTTGTAACCACATATGTGTCCTCAATGATCTCTATCGTTGCCTCTTTTTCCGTCAAACCCTGCTTTAGCAGGCAAACTAGGTCAACATCGCTATAAAGTTTCGCTTCACCGCGCGAATAACTTCCCATCAATCCAATTGCTTCAACCTCGGACTTGTCAATCTCGTTTACTTTTCTTGCTAAAAGTGCATCAATCGGTCTACTCACTTATGAGTTCACTCCTTAACCTTATTCTCAGAAGATATAATTCTGCTTCAGTTCAGATTTCAAATCAAATATCGTGAAACCACCTAAGTTATCTAATTCCACAGAAAGCTAAACATTCCTGTTGTAACAACTGATTCGACAATCGTAGAAGTAGCATGTTGTCCATTAATGTTATCAATATATAATTGTTTACTATGTTGTTTTCTATGTGAAATTGAAAGTTTTTCTATAAAAAATAGTACAGTAAGTCCATGAGGCCAGACGAATACTGTATCTTGTTACTAATTTTTAATCAAACGTTTGTTTAAAAATATATTTCAATCATTACATTAAGATAAGACTGTGGGACAGGGTTCCTGTCCCTATGTCCCACAAACACTAAAATTACGACAAATTTGCAGGAAAAACACTTATTATGCTGAATATATAAGTATCTATTTGACTGCAAGTTCCATTAGTAGGAGGGATTAAAATTGGTAGATGAGAAAAAAGCACCAAAACAGTTCACACCACAGCTTGTGATGTTTCGAGATTCGTTGGAAGCGCTGCCAAAGATAACGTTGAAGGATGGTTATACGATAAGGTCCTTCCAAAATGGTGATGAGAAGCATTGGGAAAGGATTATACAGCAGTCTTTCGGGAAAGAAATTAGCTTTCAGCGTACAATGAAGGAAGATGAAGCTTTTTGTCCAGAGCGTATAAAATTTGTATGCTATCAAGATCAACCTGTCGCAACAGCATCTGCATGGTACCGCCAAAAGTGGGGTCCAAACACAGGATATTTGCATATGGTTGGTTGTGACAAACAACAAACAGGAATAAAGTTAGGGTACTGGGTAAGTTTAGCTGCGTTGTATCAGTTTCAGTATGAAGGAAGAATCAATGCAATATTAGAAACAGATGACTTCAGACTTCCAGCTATTAAAACGTATTTGAATCTAAAATTTGAACCACATATTATACATGATAATCAGCATGACCGTTGGACGCAGATAGTAAACAAACTCAACACACCACCAACTAAATAATGTTTCCACAGAAAATACGAACAAAATCGGTAAACAAACCATCTCCCAAAGGGGTTGAACCATACATGATTAAAATTGGAATAGTGGGTGCTAGGGGACTAAGTACATTGGCAGGATTCCAAGCGAATCCAGATACAGAGGTTGTTGCACTATGTGACCTTGATGAAAGTCTACTAGAAGAACAAGCAAGAAAGTATAGCATTCCGAAAACTTATCGCATTTATGAGGATATGCTTGAAAGTGATCTGGATGCTGTAGTCATTGCCACACCGATGCAGCTTCATGCACCACAAGCCATACAAGCACTTGAAACTGGCAAACATGTGATGTCAGAGGTTACCGCAGGGGTTACAATGGATGAATTGTGGTGGCTAAAAGAAACGGTTGAAAAGACGAAGAAAGTTTATATGATGGCTGAAAATTATTGTTATATCCCTGAGAATCAGTTGATTCAAAATATGGTAAATCTCGGACTATTTGGGGATGTGTATTTTGGTGAAGGTGAGTATATTCATGATATTAAAAGTTTGGCGAACATGAATAATAACACGCAAAAGGCAACATCCATCCCTACTTGGCGAAAATATTGGCAGCTTGGTAAAAGAGGGGCGTATTATCCAACACATAGTCTTGGTCCTGTCATGAATTGGTTTCGTGGAAATCGAATTAAATCTATTGCAACGTTTGGTACAGGCTGGCATACTGCTCCTGAATTCAGACAAGAGGATACATCCATTACTTTATGCCAACTTGAAGATGGAAAATTAATAAAAATTCGCCTTGACTGTATTTCTGAGCGTCCGCATAACATGGCATACTATACCCTCCAAGGGACGAAAGGATGTTATGAAGCACCAAGAGGATTAGGGGATCAGCATAAAATTTGGATAAAGGATGTAAGTGGAGGAGAAAACCCTGTTTGGCAGCCGTTAACAGATTTTTATGAATATTTACCTGAACGATATAAGCAAGCAACAGCAGAACAAAAGGCAACAGGTCACTGGGGTGCTGATTTCTTTATCGTACAAGACTTTGTTCAGGCCATTCTTACAGGGGAGAAGACGGCGATTGATGTTTATCAAGCATGTGAGTGGACAGCAGTTGCATTGCTTTCGGAGCTTTCGGTTATGAATGGTGGTAGAGTTATGGAAATGCCTGATTTTAGAAATAATAACGACTATCATAGTCAAATTATTAAACTATAATTATTTTCTTTTTTGTTTTCTAGTTTAGTAGAGTCGTGCTGCACTAACAGTTTTTAGACTTTTTAAAAAAGTGGGCGGGAACATCATGAAGCGAATGTATCAATTACTTTTTACTTCTATTTATACAAAGCTTGTTGTAGCTTTCTTGTTAGTAATAACCCCCTTGTATGGGTTAAGTTTACTCATGAATATTTGGGGACAAAAAATCGTGACAGAAGATGTTTCGGAGACAATGTCTTCTAAAGTTCACTTTTATTTAGGAACATTGGATGATGAATTCAGCCGTATTCTACGAATACAAAAAGGCTATGTTACGGACAAAGATTTAGTAGAATTAAGCCTTATAAGTGAGCATATGTCTGATTACGAAAGAGTAGATGCTATTAACCGAGTGTATAAGAAAATGCAGCTAATTGCCTATTCTAGTAACTATATCGTGAATGCAAATGCAAGTATATTTTCTATTAATAAAACAATTTCTTCTGTCCAAACAACGAGCGCAATTAATCACGAGAAATTGGATGCATTAAAAGAGGAAAATTATTTGTCCATATCTGTATGGGATGACCGGTTGTTCATTAGTACTTTTTATCCAACAGCTTTTCCGAGCATGCCTGGAAACGAACCATCATTCATTTTAGACATTGAAATTTCGAAAAGGATGATAGAAAATGTGCTTGCCACGTTTAAGATAGAAGATTATGGAAATACCATGCTTTATCATGACGATGGTAAATTTGTTTTGTATGGTAGTAAAGAAAATCCGAAGTTAAATGCTTCCATTCAGAATTTTATCCAAAAAAAGTTGGATAAAGGAATCTTAAAAGGACTTGAGACCATTAAAATTGGTGAACAGAATTATATTGTATCCTTTGAAAAGTCTACTAGTACGAATTCAACCTTGATCATGTATTTGCCGGAGCAAAAAATATTAAGGGAGCTTAGAAATTATAATCGCTGGTTTTGGATTCTTGCTGGAATTTCTATCATTATTATTGGCTTATTTTCATATTGGATTTACAGATTAATTCATCAACCTTTAAAGAAACTTGTGGAAGCTTTTCGTGCAGTGGAAGCCGGAAATTTAACCGTAAATATCAACAATAATCGGAATGATGAATTTACTTATTTATATAAACAATTTAATTCTATGACATACCGACTTAATCATTTAATTACGGAAGTTTATGAGCAGAAATTTAGGGCACAAAGGGCTGAACTGAAGCATTTACAATCACAGGTGAACCCGCATTTTTTATACAATAGCTTTTTTATTTTAAATAGAATGGTAAAAAAACAAGATTACAATAATTTACTACCTTTTTCTAAAAGTTTAGGAGAATACTTTAAATATATAAACCGCGATGGTCGAGATGATGTTTCTCTTAAACTAGAAGTGAATTATGCCAAAGCCTATGTAGCTATTCAATCATTTCGTTTTTCCAATAGAATTCATGTAAACTTCGAAAATTTACCTGAGCAGTGTGAAGAATTGTTAGTACCAAGATTAATTTTACAACCAATTATCGAGAATGCGTATGAACATGGACTTGAAGATAAAGTTTCAAATGGTGAAATTCATATTACATTTGAGGTACTAGAGTCGTTTCTTATAATCAAAGTAGCCGATAATGGAAGAGGTTTAGAAAGTAACGAATGTTGGCAATTACAGAATTTATTAACAGAAAAGGAGGAAGCACTGGAAAATACAGGGTTAATTAATATTCATCATCGCCTTCGACTTAAGTTTGGAGATTGTAGTAGAGTGACTGTGCAAAATAGCCAAAGTGGAGGGTTAGTTGTACAACTCTTCATACCATTAAGGGGGTCATGTAAAGATGAATAGAATATTGATTGTTGACGACGAACCATATATTGTCGATAGTTTATTTGAACTCGTTTCGGAAATGGATTCCTATAAGCTGGAGATATTTCGAGCGTATTCAGCACAAGAGGCTATTGATTACTTAACGAATACAAAAATGCATGTAGTCCTCTCTGATATTAAAATGCCAGGAATGACTGGAATTGAATTGTTAAAACAAACAAAGCAATTATATCCTGATTGTAAGTTTTTATTTTTAACAGGCTTTACTAACTTTGAATATGTACAAACTGCCATTCGTTATGGTGGAGTTGACTATATACTTAAGACTGAGGATGAGGATGTCATTATTAAAGCGGTAGAAAAGGCGATAGAAGATTCACGGAAAACAAACGAAGCAAGCATCTTGATCAATAGAGCGGAAAAGCAAATCCAGCTCGTTCAACCACTTATAAAAAAAGAGGTATTACTAAACTATCTTCGTGGTCATTCCGATCTTGTCTCCATAAACAAGTTGATTGTTGATAAGGTTCTTTCCCTTTGCCCTAGGTCACAAACTATACTTGTTTTAGGACGAATTGATGAAATAAATGATTCATTGAATGACATTGCTAGCATTTTACCAAATATGGAAGCTGTTGTAGAAAAAATCCTTTTCGATACGTGTCGGTTCGAAATGATACAGGTAAGTAGTTATCGTTTTTGTTTGATGATTCAACCGGTAGAAGTCAATTCATCTAATGGATTTTCTACTTATATTCAAAAAAAATTGGCTTATATTCAAAAAGAGTGCAACCGCTTACTTAAAGTTAGGTTATCATTTGTAAGTACAACTGAATTATTACAGTGGAGTGAACTTCCAAGGAAGTTTCGTCAACTTGAAAATATTATTGCCTTTGGTACAGGCCATCAAAAGGAATTACTACTAACAGATCAACAATATGAAATCTATCAGAAATCTTCACAAAAACATACACGAAAAATGCTTAAGGATAATAAACAATTGAGAACACTTATAACCTATTTAGAAAGTGGAAAAAAGAAAGAGTTTGACAAACTTTATCAAGAATTAACAAACAGATGCGAATCTTTTGCTTATCCGGATCTAATGGAATTTTATTATTTTTTTCTATCTACATTGATGACAAATGCAAACCTTTTACAAATTGGGGAGTCTATGTTTGATGTCGATTTTTATCATAAACTAGAAAATTTAGATAGTGCTCCGAGACAACAGGTATTTAAACTGCTAGAAGAAAAATTTAATCTATTATTCGAACACATGAACAAGCAACATGATAATAAAACGAGTAGCTTGATTAACCAGCTTCATCAGTATATACAAGAAAATATTGCAGGTGACTTGTCACTTGGAAAACTTAGTGAAATTGTCTATTTGAACCCTCAATATTTGTGTAGAGTCTATAAACAAGAAACAGGAATAGGTTTGTCCGAATATATTGCGGAAGTGAGGCTTTCTAAAGCAAAAGAATTGTTACGAGATTCCTATTTAAAAGTTCATGAGATTGCATTAATGGTTGGATTTGATTCTCCTGCTTACTTTAACCGCTTTTTCAAAAAGTTAGAAAAAATTACACCTTTAGAATATCGCGAAATGGGGAATAAACATACGTCAAAAACTGCTAGATAGTACAATTGTTGAAACAACGTTTTAGTTTTTTAAAAAAATACCCACTTGTAAAGATAGGGAGGTTTAATATCTTCCTATCTTTTTTCTTAGGTAGATAGTTTTAGTGAAAAGTAGCAAAATCAATAAAAGATAACAATAAAGGTCAATAGAAATCAATATTTTAGAATATTTGCAAAAATGTAATTAATTTATAATAAAGATGTAATCAAAAATGATTAAAGGGGGATTTGTATGAAAAGGTTTAAGGGGAAACAACTTTTCTTGTTGATAGTCATTTTCTCACTATTATTAGTAAGCGCTTGCAGTAACAAAACAAATGAAGAAGAAGCTGCAGACACAAGCATTCCAGAAGGACCAGTTGATACTTGGGAGAAGTATGAGGAGCCTGTTACAGTATCAATTGCTCGCCCAATCGACTCTTCAATCAAGTTCATAGATGGCGAATCATGGGAGAACAATACTTATACACAAGCATATAATGAAGAGTTTAATATGGAATTAAAATATGAATTTATGGTGAACTCAGATCAATATAGTGAAAAAATGAACGTTGCGATTGCATCTGGAGATTTACCAGATATTATGACAGTTGATGGTTCGCAATTAAAACAATTAGTTGAATCAGATTTAGTAGAAGACCTTACAGATTATTATGATAAATATGCTACTCCATTACTTAAAGAAGTTCTTAATTCTGATGGAGGAGTAGGACTGAAAAATGGAACATTTGATGGGAAAATCATGGCGATATCCAATACTGTTGATGTTACGCCTAATACATTAATGTATATCAGACAAGATTGGTTAGATAATCTTGGTTTAGAAGCACCAAAAACATTGCAAGACGTATTTGCAATTGCAGAAGCATTCACTTTTGATGATCCAGATGGAAATGGAAAAGATGATACATTTGGAATAGGATTAGAGAAATATCTATTTGGTGGCTTGTTTGATGCAGACGGAATTGCAAATGGTTTTCATGCTTATCCAAAGATTTGGATTGAGGATGATAATGGTCAGTTAGGATATGGATCTATTCAACCTGAAATGAAGCCATTTTTAGCGAAATTACAAGAGCTCTTTAAAAAGGGTGTTATTGATAAAGAATTCTCTGTTAAAGATGGAGGAACAGTTGGGCAAGATGCAGCAGCAGGAAAAGTAGGTATTGATTTTGGTGCTAACTGGAATCCAATTTGGCCATTAGTTGACACATTAAGAAACAATCCTGAAGCTATTTGGAAGGCTTATCCTATCATGTCAATCGATGACGAGCCAGCAAAACCACAAATTAATCCAAGTGTTAACAAATACTATGTTGTGAAAAAAGGAGCTAAACATCCTGAAGCAATTTTTAAAATTGCAAACCACTATGTTCGTACACACAGTGATGATAGCCGCTCAGATGAACAAAAATTGGAAGATTTCAACAAATTCCAAGAGACATATATTGATGGTGTGAAATACGAAACATTTAAATTTGCACCAATTCAAGAAATAAATGACCAACAAAATGGAAATTTACAATTTTATCGTGAAATAAATGAGGCGTTAAAAAATGATGATCCATCTGGATTAAGTATTGTTGCAAAAGAAAACATGAAACAAGTAAAAGCATGGATAGATAACAAAGATATCAATTCATGGGGAATGGCTTCTGTATTTGGACCAGAGAGTTCACTAAATGTAATAGATGAAAATTATGTGAAAAATGATCTCGTTATGACAAATGCATTTACAGGTTTAGCTACACCAACACAAGTTCGTAAAGGTACAATTTTGAATGATAAAGAATTAGAAGTATTCACAAAAATTATCATGGGTGAGCCTGTAGATGAAACATTTGACAAGTTCGTTGAAGACTGGAAAAAACTTGGCGGTGAAGACCTAACAAAAGAAGTAAACGAATGGTATGAGAAAAATAAATAATAAAAAATAAGTGGAAGGTAGGGAATGTGAATCTCCCTGCCTCCTATTTTGAAGGAGGAGGCCATCAATGTCGACGAACATCGTAACAAAAAATAATGACCTATCACGAAAAGTTGTCCCAAAGAAAGAATCCAAACGGGAAAAATCGTGGAAACGCCAGTTACCCCTTCACTTGATGCTATTACCAGGATTAATCATCATCATTATTTTTAATTATGGACCAATGGCTGGTGTTGTGATGGCTTTCCAATACTATTTACCTGCAAAAGGATTTATAGGTTCGGAGTGGGTAGGATGGGAAAACTTTCAATATATTTTCACAATGCCTGATTTCTCAAGTGCATTTTGGAACACGTTAAAAATTGCAACGATGAAAATTGTTGCAGGACAAATTGCACCTCTTATTACAGCATTGCTACTTAACGAAGTAAGAAAAGTGCTATTTAAACGTACAGTACAAACTCTTATTTATTTACCACACTTTTTATCTTGGGTAATCCTTTCAGGAATCATGATTGAGATTTTATCCCCTTCAACAGGTATTGTAAATAATTTTCTTGGATTATTTGGCATAAAACCAATCTTTTTCCTAGGTGAAAATTCTGTATTTCCCTACGTATTAGTCGCTTCAGATGTATGGAAGGAATTTGGATTTGGAACGATTGTTATTCTTGCAGCACTTACTGGAATTAATCCAGCACTATATGAAGCAGCAGTTGTAGATGGAGCAAATAGATGGAAACAAACGTTACACGTTACAATACCAGGGATTGTTCCAATTATCATTTTATTAGCAACACTAAGTCTAGGAAATGTATTGAATGCGGGTTTTGATCAGGTATTTAACTTATATTCCCCTGTTGTGTATGAAAGTGGAGACATAATCGATACATTGGTTTACCGAGTTGGTTTAGAAGGAGCACAATTTAGTATTGCAACAGCGATTGGCTTATTTAAATCAGTGATTTCCTTAATCCTTATCTCTGTATCATATTTCTTAGCTTACCGATTTGCTAATTATAGAATTTTCTAAGAAGGGAGTCATGATTCATGGTCGAAAATCCGTCTTTTTCCAGAAAAATATTTCTTGTTTGTAACTATTTATTTTTAGGATTATTAGCGCTAACTTGTATCCTTCCATTACTAAATGTACTAGCAATTTCTTTTAGTAGTAGTCACTCAGCAGCTGCTGGGCTCGTTAAATTCTGGCCAGTAGAATTTACAACAGCATCATATGAATATGCACTTGCTAAAAAAGAGTTCCTCTTAAGTTTCTGGGTTTCGATTAAGCGTCTCGTCTTAGGCGTAGGGTTAAACATGCTATTAACAATCGTAATAGCTTACCCATTGTCAAAGGAAACCAAGGAATTTAAATTTAGAACAGTCTATGTTTGGATATTTGTTTTTACTATGTTATTTAACGGTGGATTAATTCCCACGTATATTGTTGTAAAAGAAACAGGTTTACTTGATACAATTTGGGCATTAATTTTACCTGGAGCAGTGCCAATCTTTAATGTGGTGTTACTATTAAACTTCTTCCGCAGTCTTCCAAAATCTTTAGAAGAGGCTGCCTACATTGATGGTGCCTCACATTGGCAAACACTATGGAAAATATATGTGCCATTATCAAAACCTGCATTAGCAACGATTACACTATTTGCTGCAGTCATGCACTGGAATGAATGGTTTAGTGGATTAATTTATATGAACTCACCTGATGGGTATCCATTATCTAGTTACTTACAAACCGTCGTAGTTGAAAAGGATTTATCTTTAGTCAGTTCAGCTGACCTTGGATCACTACAAGAAATATCGGATCAAACTTCAAAAGCAGCACAGGTTTTTCTTGGTGCATTACCAATCTTGATGGTCTATCCCTTCTTACAGCGTTATTTTATGAGCGGAATTGTACTTGGTAGTGTGAAAGAATAGGTCAAAAAATCTATGGAGGAATGTATTTGTATGGAAGATATAAGGAATTGGCAAGCAAAATGGATTTGGAAGCAAGAAGCAAAACCAGATAAGCATGAACTAGTATATTTTCGGAGAAGCTTTCATGTTGAACATCCTGATTCTCGTTTAATGGTACATGTTTCTGCAGACAGTCGGTACCGGCTCTTTATTAACGGTAAATCAGTGAGTATTGGCCCATTAAAAGGGGATAACCACACACATTACTATGAAACAGTTGATGTATCGGACTATTTAACACTTGGACAAAATGTTCTATCCGCGATCGTATTGCACTACTCTTCAACTACTTCAGAGCCTAGTCCTGATTCCATTTGGCATGCTCCAAAAGGAGGATTTCTATTAGAAGGGTCCTTAAAAACAGCAAACGGAAAAATAGTAGAGTCGCTACATACAGATGAGAATTGGAAATGTCTTGAAGATGAAGCGGTGACATTTGAAGCAGAGTCATGGGTTTCCTCTATTTGGCTAGGTGGGGTTGAGCGAGTTGATGGTGCCAAAGTTCCACATGGTTGGAATTTGTTGAACTATGATGACAGTGATTGGGAGGCAGCAAAAGCCATTTTTCCTATAAATTTAGGTTTTGGTCTATTAACACCTTGGCAGCTGACGGAAAGAACCATCCCATTCCTTTATGAAAAAGAAGCAACCTTTGCTAAAGTTATGAGAGTGATTGACGATGTGGCCATACCAATTGAGGAGCAACAACGTTTTTTTACAAAAGGAGAACCTGAACTGAATCTTTCTCCTAACGAGCATTATACCGTTGAATTGGATGCAGGGGAGCTGACAACTGGTTACCTAAGATTACTAGTCTCAGAAGGTAAGGGTACGAAAATACGGATAGTACCTTCTGAATGTTATGAAAAAAGAGACCCTGTTACAGGAGAACGTGTAAAAGGGATACGGGATGAAATTTCTGACGGTAGTTATCTTCTAGGAGATTCAGATATATATGTTGTCGGTGGAATGGAAGAGGAAAGCTATGAACCTTTCTGGTGGCGGACATTTCGTTTTGTCAGACTAGAAATTGAAGTTGGGGAAGAGCCTATCAGGATTCATCAATTCCATTACCGGGAAACAGGGTATCCACTTGATGTGAAAACTGATTTTTCAAGCTCTGATGAAACACTGAAGCCACTTTGGGATATTAGTATTCGGACATTGCAGCGTTGTATGCATGAAACATATGAGGACTGTCCTTATTATGAACAATTACAATATTCAATGGATACTAGATTGCAAATCTTATTTACATACACGATTAGCGGAGATGATCGATTAGCGAGAAAAGCAATCTATGATTATCATAGCTCCTTGTTGCCATCTGGGATGCTTCAGAGTCGTTATCCATCTTTTTTACCACAAGTGATTCCAAGTTTTTCACTTTATTGGATTTTAATGGTCTATGACCACTATATGTATTTCGGTGATACTGATTTAGTCAAGCGTTATCGCCCGACTATTGACGCTGTATTAGATTGGTTTGATCGAAAAGTAAATGAGGATGGCCTTGTGGACAATTTGCCAGATGCATACTGGAATTATGTGGATTGGGTAGCAGAATGGCAAAAAGGGATACCACCTGCAAAAGCAGAAGGTCCGATGACAATATACAGTTTGATGTATGCGGTTGCATTACAAAAAGCAGCTGTGCTATATGATGCAACTGGAAGAAAAGATGTAGCCAGAGAATATCTTGAGCGTGCTAGCCAATTGAACAATGCTGTTCGTGCCACTTGCTGGTCAGCTGAAAAGGGATTGTTCCAAGATGGTCCAGGCGTGGAGGATTATAGTCAGCACGTACAGGTATGGGGTGTACTTTCTCATGTAGTAGAAGGTGAGAAAGCAGGGAAGCTAATGGAAAGAGCAATAGATGACAAGCATCTTCCGCAAGTATCGTATGCGATGGCATTCTTCCTATTCCGAGCATTATCAGAGGCAGGGGTTTATCACCGATCGTTTGAACTATGGGATTCATGGAGAAAAATGGTGCAGTTAAACTTAACAACATGGACGGAGGACCCTATCAGCCATCGACAACGTAGTGATTGCCATGCTTGGGGAGCTACACCACTATATGAATTCCCAGCTGAAGTTTTAGGCATTCAACCAGATTTACCTGGTTTCAAGCGAGTAAACGTCCAGCCAAACCTCGGAAACCTAACATGGGCAAAAGGTTCAATATGTACGCCAGAAGGCTTGATTTCAGTAGATTGGAAGATTGATCATAATCTGTTCACCATACAGATTGATGGACCAGAACAAGTACCATTGGTCCTAAAATTACCTGATGGAACAACCATCAACTACAACAATGCAGCAAACATAAAGACCACTTGTTTATTACCGACTGTATATAGTAATTAGTTAACGAATAAGAATCTAATAACCATAATAGGAGGATTTAAAAGTTGAAAAGTAGTTTCACAAAAATATCTATAATATTGTTGTTATGTTTTAGTTTAGTTCTCTGTAGTGCATTTACGACCAAAGCAGATAATAACCAAACATCAGAATCTAGTGATGAAGAGATTAATCCTTTTGCCTTTTTTGCGGGAAAGGTACAACAATCTTTTACTGAAAGTGAATCGAAGATTGAAGCGAAAGAGTTGTCTGACTTTATTGACCTTGAAAATAAAGTCATAAAAAGTGTTACAGATGAACTTACGTGGGATTATGATAAAGGCCTACTAGAAATAAATACACCAAAGACACAAGGAGTAAGTGGCTTCTTAAGTAAAGAAGGAAAAGTGGAATTGGATGATATTATTATTGAATCAAATAATGAATATGCTTCCATTCTTGTCATCTCACTTGATAATAAGCCAATTAAAACATCCAAGCAAATATTAATTCAAGCAGTGACTGAGGATAAGACATACGGATGGGATGTCGAAAATGATACGATTAAAAGTTTAGGTGAATTACCGATAAATGTGAAGAACCTTGACGCGACGATTACATTAAAAAAGAAAGGAAATGTCCATTCAGTTAAGGCATTAGATGCAAATGGATATGTAAAGGAAGAACTCAAGCCACAAAAACAGAACGGAAACGTGAAGATTACATTAGCACCTAATAGTATGTACACGATTGTATCAAAAGCAAACTTAAAAGCTTCTGAAATTGCACCTTCAAGTCAAGATGATGGTGGAACATTTGTATGGTGGGAAGGGGAAGAAACGATAGATACAAACTTCCCGGAACATACGGAATTTTCAGGAGATACAATTCCTGATACACGTGATCAGTTATCAGGTGGTGAATGGCTGACAAATGCAGGTACTAGTAATGGTGAAGAAGCATATGCAACTTATGAAATCGAAGTGCCGGAAGATGGTGAATATCAATTATGGGTGCGAAAGTTTTGGCAGCATGGTCCTTTTAAGTGGCGTTTTGACGATAGCGAATGGACGGAAGCTGGAAGCGACTTAGCATTATCTGATACAACACCACTACGTAAGTTTCTAGAAGCAAATTGGGTAAACCTAGGCAATGTTAATATGGATGCGGGGACACATCAGTTTGAAGTCAAATTGTTAGCGAAAGAGGGAGAAGCCCTTGTAGCTGGGTTTGATGCATTTGTTTTAACAAAAGAACAGTTTTTACCACGAGGAAAGATAAAGCCTGGTGAAAAATCTGGACTTGCTGAAGAAGGATATTGGGCATTTGAACCTAGTGTTGACACATTCCAAGAAACGCCACTTGATCTTAGTTATTTAAACGAAGATATTGCTGGACAGTCAGGGTATGTAAGACGTAATGGATCTACGTTTGAGCTAGGAAATGGTGAAACGGTAAGATTTTGGGCTGTTAATGCAGGTCCAGATGTAATCAAACAAGGAAAAGAATCCATTGAGTACCTAGCGAAGCGGTTAGCGAAAAATGGTGTTAATATGGTTCGCATACATGGCGATATTCTCGATTCAAATAGTAATGACCTTTCTAAAATTGATGAGAACTTGTTAGATAAGATTCATTATTTTACGTATGCAATGAAACAAGAAGGTATCTATGTCAATCTTAGTTATTATTTCCCACTTTGGATTAACATGAAACCGGAATATGGTTTTGAAGGGTATGAAACGATTGGGAATAAGCATCCATTTGCACTACTGATGTTTAATGAAGACTTCCAACAAATTTATAAACAATGGGCAAAGAAATTGTTGTTAACGAACAATCCTTATACAGGTATTCCATTAGCAAAAGATACAGCGGTTGCCATAGTTGAGATACAAAATGAAGATAACTACTTGTTCTGGACATTTGGTCGTAATAACATCCCAGAAGTTCAAATGAATAAGCTTGAAAAAGAATTTGGAAATTGGCTAATAGAAAAATATGGCTCCTTAACAAACGCTGTCACCGAGTGGGGTGCTGGAAGTGAACAAGCAGGGGATAAACCAGAGGAAAAGATCATGAGACTTCTAGATGTTTATAATATTACCGCTGATGCCAATAAAACAGAAGGACCAAAACGAAATAGAATGAGTGATCAATTACAATTCCTTGTTGAACATCAAAAAGGATTTTATGAAGAAATGAAAGCATTTTATCGCGAGGAAATTGGAACAAAGAGTATGGTAAGTGCAAGTAACTGGACAACTGCCGATCCAAAAACACTCGATTCACTTGAAAGATATACCTATACTGTTGGTGATGTGATTGACCGTCATGGGTATTTTAACAGTCCACATGAAAGTCCTGATGGTTATTCTGCATCTTACTCAGTAGGTCTTGAACATACGTATAAAGACCGATCTGCATTGCTTGAACCTGAGGCAAGTATTGTACAAGTGAATCAAGTGGCAGATTACCCACATATGATTTCTGAGACAGGCTGGACAAATCCAAACCGATTTAAAGGAGAGTCTACCGTGTTATGGTCAACGTACGGATCATTACAAGGAATGGATAGTATTCAATTCTTTGCACTACAAGGATTTGATTGGGAATTTAGTGTAAACAAATTTGCTTTAACTGTACCAAGTATTTTTGGACAATTCCCTGGTTTCAGCTTAATGTACAGACGTGGTGATATCACTGAATCTAAACCTGTCGTTGATGTTACACATTCATTAGAAGATCTGTATAACTTTAAAGGTTCACCAATCTATGAAACACAAGCGTTGGATCAGTTCCGTCAGTAAATGATGAACAGTTTTGAGTGAACCCAGCCTCTCTTCATGAGAGGTTGGGTTACTAAAATATATTTTGTTTAGGAGGAATAGGAGTGGTCAAAAAAGTAAGTTGGGGACTTGGTGGACCATGGTATGGGGAATTTTTAAAGATGGATGAAGATAAGTTTCGCGCAAGGGTAAAGTTTTTAAATCACTACAATTTGAAAGAGGTTAGTGCTTCATTGGACGAGGTTGTCCAATTATCAGATGAAAACAGAGCATGGCTAGAAGATTATTTACAAAAAAACGACATGAAGTTATCTCCTAGAATTGGTTTTGCATACCTCAATGCCACACCAGACGAAGTAAAGCGGAAAACTGAAGAAATAGCTGAAGGGCTTAGAAATAATAGAGTTATATTAACTGGAAATATCGTGACAACTGGTGCTCATATTGGGCATCGTTTTGATAGAACAATGCCTTGGGAGGAGAAGCTTGAGCGTTTATCCAATGTGCTGACCCCATTAGCATCCATTTGTCATGAGCTTGGTACACCGCTTGGCATTGAGAATCATGGTGATTATTACTGTTCAGATTTAGTAGAGTTATGTCAAACAACAGAGCATCTTTATATATTTCTTGATACAGGTAATCCATATTTAATTGGAGAGAAACCATTACCAGCATTTGAAGCTGCGGCTCCTTACACAATTGGGACACATTTTAAAGACCATAAAGTTTGTCCTCGTCCAGAAGCACGTCCACTGCACTTTGAAGTTGCTGGGTCAGTTCTTGGTGAAGGTGATGTTCCGTTGAAAGAATGTTATTCGTTGTTACTAAAACATGCTCCATTCCCTGATAAGCTTGTGATGGAAATGGAGGTAATTTGTCCAGATGACATGCGCCCAGTAGCTGCATTTGAAAAGTCACTTGAGTTTGTTACTAGTTTGGGAGGGGAATAGATGGCAAGTTCTAATGTCACACCATTAAGAGTAGCATTAGTAGGTTGTAATATGGGACGCAATCAAGCTATTGCATTGGAAAATTTGAAAGAATACGAGTTTGTGGCTGTTTGTGATATTAATGAGGAAGCAGCAAGAAATGTTGCAGAAACAACTGAAAAAGCCCAAGTTTATTTAGATTATGCCACAATGCTGAATGAGGTGAAGCCAGATATCGTTGTCATTGCAACACCCACAAACACACATACTCCCTTTACACTTCAGGCAATAAAAGCAGGAGTAAAAGGGGTGTATTGTGAGAAACCGATGGCTACTAATCTGGCAGATGCAAAGAAAATGGTTGATGAATGTAGAAATAATAATGTAAAACTTGCCATCGGCCATCAAAGAAGATTAGATTCTATCTTCTTAACAGCACGAAAACTAATCGAAGAAGGTGTACTTGGTGATGTAAAATTAGTACGCGGAAGCTGTCAAGGTGATTTATTATCTGATGGAACTCATACCGTGGATACCATTTTACACTTATTAGGTGAAAAAGAAGTGAAATGGGTATTTGGACAAATTGAACGGAAACCACCTGCTTCTAAAGAAGAGGTAGTAGCAAACAAATGGGCATTTACCGGCCATCGTTATGGCCATGTCGTCGAAAGTGGGGCAATGGCAATCATCGAATTTGAAGGTGGAATACGTGCAGAGATTTTAACAGGAGATTTAATCCTCCCTGGAAGTAATTACCAAGAATTTGAGGTAATTGGGACAAAAGGTAGATTAAGGAGAAAAGGAGATAGCGCAGATCCTGCTTTATTAGTAGCAATTGATGGAGTACATGGATTTGAACCTGTCACGATTGAGAATTCAGTAGGAGTTTTGGGTTTTGAAAGTGTGTTTCTACAATTTGCCGATATGATAAACCATGATGCAGCATTTCCAATTAGTGGTGCTCATGCCATACGTAGCTTCGAGGTATTGATGGCAATCTTTGAGTCATCAAGATTACGGAAAAGAATTAGCCTTCCATTAAATCAAGACCGCTTTCCATTAGAAATCTTGATTGAAGAAGGGCAAATATAGATTTTTGCAAAGTTGTAAGTACAATAGATTAATTCTAGTAGAAAGGTGTTGTAGTTTGTGCAAATTGCTTGTTCTACTTCAGTAGGCTGTAACAGCACGTTAGAAGAAACATTGCAGGCCTTACATCAGTATGGATTTGAAAAAATTGACCTCCTTGTCATTGATAATTGGGTCCACGTCAACACACAGGATTTAGTGAATAATTGGGATGAAACGGTCACTAGAGTGGAGCAATTATTAAAACAGTATCAAGTGAAGCCTACTGTTATCAATAGTGGTATCAGTTCCCAGCTACATGATCGGACAAAAGAAAGCAATGAAAAAAGACAAAAAGAAATAAAAGCATTAGTTAAATTTATGAAGCATTTAGATATTAAAATAGCTGCGATACAACCGAGAAATCAAGATTCCAGTAGGCCTTGGCAAGAAGTTATCGATGATTGTGTGACGACACTTGTCGAACAAATTGAAATGGGCAAGGCTGAAGGTGTTACATTTGCTTTAGAACTTCATGTGGGAAGTCCTTTTGAAACGATGGAACATGCAAACTATCTTTTAGATAAACTGCCAGATTTGCCGCTTATTTATGATCCAACCCATTTTGTGATGCAAGGAATTGATATTCGTGAAACTGCAAGACTCATGGATCATGCCATTCACGTACATCTTCGAGACGCGGCGAAAGGGAAATTACAAACAAAGCTTGGAGAAGGTGATGTTGACTTCGTTTGGTTACTTGATGAGCTAAATAAGCGAGGCTATCAAGGGAATGTAAGCATTGAATATTTACAAACTGACGAATTCGATGTCCTCCCCGAAGCAGTGAAATTAAGAGACTTAATTTTACAACATAGATAAGGGACATAGGGACAGGTACGTTGTCCCAGAAATATCGGAGGGGTTCCTCCTGACAAAACGCGAATTTATACGGTAAGACATTTTCTGGAATGTGAAACCTAGATTTTTCCTACGCTAAAGTGAAAAATCTAGGTTTTATTTATACTCAAAGCATATTTTCCTGTAGTTTACCATCCATATCTAGAAGTATTTTCTGTAAAATTCCCTTCTAAGACTACCGCTTGACTGAGCGTAAAACTCTAATGACTCGTTCTTTTCGGGACCAAGTATACTTTGAATAACATCGATGGGTGCTCCATTGTTCTATAGTGTATTTTATAAATCGAATTCGATGAGCCAAACTTGATGGTTTAAGGTGTTCACTGGATTTTGCATAGTATCCTTTCATTTATCAGTCGTCAATGACTCAAAATCACATCAGAAGCAGTATTGATTGGAGCCTGTAGGCATTTAATGTCTGAGGAGAGAAACCTTCAATTCTTTTGTCAGATTCATATAATTCGCAGTCGCAGGGGTTGATAATAAGAAATAATCCCTCCTTTTCGGTTAAAAAGAGGAATTATTGCCATGATTATAGAATTGAAAGCATGGTATTGAAGTAACGGAGCATGCTACTTCAAAAAAGAATTGGCATTATGCTAAAATAGAGCATTATTTAATAGCCTTTGAAAGAAAGGAAACCACAGATGAAAAAGAAATTATTATTTTTTGGAATTGGATTTTTGTTAATAGCTCTTTTATTAGCAGGCACCTTTAAAATTACCAAATTAAGAACCTTTCAATTATTTGGAGGGTTAACATACCAAGTTGAAACGGAAAAAAAGATTCTTGCTTTAACATTTGACGACGGTCCGTCAGAGAATGTGGATCAGATTCTGCCTTTATTAGATAAATACGAGGCAAAGGCAACTTTTTTCCTTATCGGAAATGATATTGAAAAATACCCTGAAGAAGCAAAAAAATTAGTAGAAGCAGGGCATCAAATTGGAAATCACACCTATTCACACGAAAGAATGGTTTTAAAATCTTCCGCTTTTATTAAAGAAGAAATTGAAAAAACCGATGAGCTGATTAGAAAGTCTGGATATAAGAGCGAAATTGACTTTCGACCTCCCTATGGAAAAAAATTTGTGGGACTACCTTATTATTTAAATAAGCACAATAGAGAAACAATTATGTGGTCTTTAGAACCGGATACATATTACACGAATGCTGATGAAAAAGTAAAATATGTCGTGGAGAACATTAAACCAGGATCAATAATCTTGCTGCATCCAATGTACGATCAAACAGGAGGGGCAATGCAAGAGATTGAGGGTATTTTAAGAGAACTTACGAACGAAGGCTATAAATTTGTGACTGTGGATGAGCTTCAAGAATTATGAGAGAAGAAATGAAATTGATTATTTCTAGCCTTTTGTTTGGTGAGATAAAGTTGGTAAAACGAGGGTGATTGTTGTATAGGTATGTATCTCTTTTTCCTTCTTCAAGTGTACGGGGGCAGCTGTGCTTCATGGATGGCTAACGGAACGGGTTTTAATAGGAACATACGAATTTTTGAAGAAATAAGAAGTATGTTAAATTGGATTCAATAATAAGTAGGAGTGGTAATATTGAGAGCAGAAAAAAGTGAGAGAGTTTGTGAAAAAGGGCATAAGTATTACAAAAGTAGTGACTGTTCAAGTTGCCCTACTTGTGATAAAGAGAATAAACCTAAAAGTGGCTTTCTATCGAAACTAAGTTCACCTGCAAGAAGAGCATTACTTCACGAAGGGATTGATACTTTGCAAAAACTCTCAAAATATAACGAAAAAGAAATTCTAAAAATCCATGGTATTGGACCAGCTTCCTTACCAATTATGAGAAAATCATTAGAGGAAGAGGGTTTATCATTTAAAGATTAACCTTTTGTTTTCTTATAAATTCCAACAAAGATTGTGAAATAGTGTTCTTAAAGTAACCAGTGCAAGGCTAGATGGTTTTAGTTGTTCGGTAGATTCAGATGTACTACATATTTTTAAAGAAATTATTGCCCTCTTTATCGAAAGTAAGAGATATTGAAGTAACGGGCAGGAAAATTGAAAATACGAAACCATATGTACAGTGTTAACATATGAATTTGGTATACTTATTACAAACTAGAAGAAAATGATGAAATGAAGAATATCTATTAGCTAATAAAAGGAGTGAGTTCATAATGGTAGGAGTAGAAATTGATTTGGTTGTTACTGATAGTTTAAAGGCATTGGAATTATACGAAGAGATATTTGAAATCGAACGTGTAGAGGTTTCAAATTTACCTAAAGGTACAAATGAAGCAGTTTTTACCCTTTATGGCGTACGCTTTCACATGTTGGATGAAAATCCAGAATTTCAATTGATTGCACCAACCCAAGATGACCCTAAAACAATTTGGTTTAACGTCTCTGTCCCTGATATCAAGGAAACATATACAAAGGCAATGACTTTGGGGTGCACAGAGATACAACCGGTTACGGAGCTACCTGATTACGGAGTGTCAAACGCTATATTTATGGACTCTTTTGGCTATGTATGGATGCTTCACCAAATCCATAAAGTAGTGAGTCATGAAGAGCGTATACGGATTTGGGAGGAAAAAAGGAAGAATTAATATTGGGTATATGATTAAATAATATCTAAAAAATTGGTTCTTCAACTAACGGTGAGCATTAGCTCAACAAGCCAAATAAAAAAAGTCGGTTCCTTAGCGTACAGGAATTCGACTTTTTTTAGGTTGCAATTTGCTTAACATATAATATACTCGTTTTGTCGAAAGGACCCCAGGATGACGGGAAGGGGTAATTTTTTATTTGCATAATCCACCTGTCATATTACATTCCATCAAATTTAGTTCATTGGTAATTTCTTTAGTCTTCTTAAAACCACATTTCTTGTAGCTTTTAATTGCCCTACTATTATTTTTTTTGACCTCTAGAACAACCTTTGAGGCACCTTTCCTTCTAAGATAATGTAACATCAATCGTATCATTGATGTACCGATTCCTTTGCCCCATAGTTTTGTTTCTCCAATAAATTGGTCTATTCCATAGATATTTTGATTTGAAGCAAATCCATATTTTTTCAATTCATCTTCCTGAATTTCATAATATTGTATATAGCCTATTGGTTGATTTTTATATTCTGCAATACAAGGAATAACATAATGCTTCCCTTGAATCCTTGGACCGTATTTTTCCTTCACCTTATCAAGGTTTGAAGGCGGCTCCTCGTAAAATTCCAATACTTTTTGGTCATTTAGCCATTTAACCATTACATCAAAGTCATTATGGTTCATAAGTCTAATTAGCAGGTCGTCCTTCTCAGTCATACTTACCTTCACCTTTATTTCTCAATATTTAGTATTTTTCCATTTGGAACTAGTCTATGAAGTAATTTCCCTCGCTTAATCATTTGGAAAATTCTGATAACCTGAGTTTATCATAGGTCGCATCGGTTGAGAACAGGCAACTTTCAACAATCATTTTAGCTACTGTCATATCGTCATTACGATGTTTGATTTGGTCAAGAAAGTGAAACCAACTTAAATAATGGTCGAGGTATTTTGTAGCAACTCCATTCATTCGATTTATCCATGAGAGATAAAAAAAATCTCCTCATGTTACTCTTTATCAAGAGCGGCCCTTTCCTTTTGGTCCTTTTTTTTATGGATGACATTCCAAGATTCCTACATTTGATTAATCTCCTCACCATAAATGTTTCAATAAAATGTTCATTTCCTGTAATTTTATGAAAAAACTTCCGTCTTATTTATGAGGAAACATTCTAGGGGGAAAATAGTTTGGTAGATAAAGAAATGATAACAACATGGTTTTATGAATATAGCGATGATGTTTTAAATTTTCTCATTTATTATACTGGTCGAGGTGATGTGGATGATATGGTTCAAGAGGTATTCATCAAAGCTTTGAGACGGATCGAAACCTATAACGGAGTGTCCAGTCCAAAATCTTGGCTCTTTAGTATTGCTAGAAATATTGCGATTGATGAAATAAGAAAGGGTAAAAGAGAGAGAGATAAAATCGAAAAATCATGGAGGTTACACGAGAAAAAAATAGCTCAATCTCCAGAAGAGATTTATCAGTTGAACGAAACAAACAGAGAAGTGTATCGTCAGATTCAGACATTAAAGAGAAATTACCGTGATGTCCTTATTTTAAAAGGAATCAAAGAGCTTTCAGTAAAGGAAACATCGGACGTTTTGAATTGGAGTGAAAATAAGGTGAAGGTAACATATCACCGAGCATTGAAAGCTCTTGAGAAAAAATTAGGAGGTCATGTTTATGAATAATAGTAAACTATCCAAAAGATTACATTCATTTCCTAAAACTCAGAAACTAAGTATCGATACAAAAGAAAAAATTGCAACACTTTTACAAGAAGAAATGACAAATGAAAAGCGAAAAAACATTCGGAACGGTACTACCGGTTTAATCAAAAAAGTAAAGATGCCTGTTGCGATAGTCGCTGCTGTTTTAATCTTTTCTTTATTACTTATTTCAGTAGAAGATGTTGATTTTAAGCTAGGAAAGAAAAATCAATTAAATGGTGCTGATCCACATTCTCAACTAGAGGAAACTGTTCCTGAAGGGTTATATAGTAAGGAAGAACTGCCTACCAACGAAGGTGACATTACGGATAAAGAAAAAAATGCAGAAATCATATCTGTAGTGGAGAATTTTGGAACAGTGCTTAAGGAAGTTTCTCTTTTAGCACCAGAAGAAATGCTTAAGAAAAGTATAGAAGAAAACTATGAAGAATACCTATCTCCACGATTACTGAAAAAATGGTTGAATGACCCAAGAATTGCACTTGGACGAATGGTTTCGAGTCCGTGGCCAGATCGGATTGATGTTATCGATGTAAAAAGAATCAACGAGAATACGTATGAAGTAACCGGGACTATTATTGAAGTAACAAGTGTGGAGATGAAATCAGGTAGTGCAGCTGAACATCCAATCATACTAACGGTTAAAAAAATTGAAAATAACTGGCTAATTGACAATGTAGAAGTTGGTGATTATGTTCAGAATACAGGTGTGCAATATGAAAACACGGAATATAGCTTTATCTTTTCGTTGCCTGACAGCTGGGAGGGTTATCAAATTGTAGTAGATGAATGGGAAGGTACTCCTATTAATAGTGACAACTACAATGGAAAACAGGAGAAAGGTCCACTTTTGTCCATTCGACATCCTAAGTGGACAACAGATACACCGCGCCAGGACATACCAATTATGATTTTCACAAATACTCAATGGGAAGATCTTCAAAAGGGAGAATTCCACATTGGGGCAGCACCAATAGGGCCTAAAGAGCTTGACCATAATGAGAAATATGTTTTTGCCCTTCCTGCTCGATATAATTTCGAATTTCCGGAAGGATATGAAGAAGTAGAAGAGATTTTAGCGAAAGACCCACTTAAAGCGAATTAGATTATTACATTGCTATTCATTTATAAACAGGGGTACTGATCGGCATATGGTTTGTACCCTTTTTTTAGTAATCTAATAGATATTTCTATTTATTATTTATTCTTTACTCTTTATGGAGTAACACTAACTGATTTTATCAGATTAATGTAACTTAGAAAAAATTTCTCGTCTGATTCTATGAAAAGTAAATTTTACAATTAATGGATAAGGGTAAGGGTCATGGATTTTTTCTTAGTTGGCTTTCTTTTGTGGTTTTTAATTGGTGCTGCCTTATTATTATTTGTATGGGGCCTGGTTAAAAAAGATTGGAGATTATTTGTACTAAGTGGTGCTTCAATATTGGTACCTTAGGAACTGCTCAGGGATTGGTTAGACTTTTATTCGTTCTTCCTCAAATTTGTTTATTAATCGCTTATTACTTTTATAAAAAACGTTAATAAACTCAAATGGGACAAGGGGACAGGTTCCTTGTCCCGCAAGTATTTTTGCTACCAAATTGAATGTGCACCTGCCCTGCCCTTATTCCCTTATGCATGAAATTTATAAATGATTTTATATGTGATAAAAAAGTATAAAAGATAAGTTATGAAGAAAAATAAGAAAGACAAAAGAATTCTTAATATAAGTACACAAAAAGTAGGAGGAAATTAGTTTGAATAGAGATTCTAAAGTTGATGCGAAAGGTCACATAAAAAGAGAAAATGAATCAAAGCAAAGACAAATAGAGAAAAAACAAGAGGGCCAAGGTAAAGACCAATCCTTGTCAGAATTAGAGTAAGTAAACACACGGTAGGAATAAGGAAAAGCTTATATAGGTTGCCAACTATGAATAACCCATGGTTGGCTTTATTTGTTGTATAAAAAATGAGAATATTACCTTCAAATTATTCACTTGTGTTGAATTACTAATAAGGAATGGTGGACTTTATTGGGTTAATCAAGTTACTTAGTTTGATATAACTAGCAAAAACATGGTATAAGTGTAAAAGAAGTAGGGACATCTTCTCCACTTATTTTGGAGAATTGAGATTTACCTGTGTCTCAGCATGAGAGGATTTGAGTTAACATATGAAAGATAATTTTTGGCACGAATTACCCAAACCATTTTTTGTACTAGCACCAATGGAGGATGTGACGGATGTGGTTTTCCGTCATGTCGTAAGTGCAGCAGCCAGACCTGATGTGTTTTTTACTGAGTTTACAAACACGGAGAGTTATTGTCACCCAGAGGGGAAGCAAAGTGTGCGTGGGCGATTGACTTTTACAGAAGATGAACAGCCAATGGTGGCTCATATATGGGGAGATAAGCCCGAATACTTCCGACAAATGAGTATTGGGATGGCGGAACTTGGGTTTAAGGGTATCGATATTAATATGGGCTGTCCTGTACCTAATGTGACATCGCAAGGGAAGGGATGCGGTCTAATCCGTCGTCCAGACGTTGCTGCAGAACTTATTCAAGCCGCTAAAGCTGGAGGATTACCTGTAAGTGTGAAGACAAGGCTTGGCTATTCTGAAGTAGACGAATGGTACGACTGGCTAACACATATATTGAAACAAGATATCGTGAATCTTTCAATCCATTTACGGACAAGAGCGGAAATGAGCAAAGTAGATGCCCATTGGGAATTAATTCCTGATATCAAGAAACTGCGTGATGAGGTGGCACCACATACACTTTTGACAATCAATGGTGATATTCTTGACCGTCAAACTGGTTTGAAGCTCGCTCATGAATATGGTGTAGATGGGGTTATGATTGGCCGTGGTATTTTTAAGAATCCATTTGCCTTTGAAAAGGAGCCCAAAGAACATAGCAGTAAGGAATTGCTTGATCTCTTGAGACTTCACCTTGATCTTCATGATAAATATTCGAAAGAATTTGAGCCACGTCCATTCAAACCTCTACATCGCTTTTTTAAGATTTATGTCAAAGGATTTCGAGGGGCGAGTGAATTAAGAAATCAATTGATGAATACAGAATCAACAGATGAAGTGAGAGAAATGCTTGATCACTTTGAGGGTAAAATTGAAGAGTAGTATTTTAAAACTTTACAGAAGGTACCTTTTTATATAATAGTAATATCACACTTAAAACGCTTTTCTACAATTTGTGGAGAATGCGTTTTTTCTATGACGCTATTTACACCACGTTCAAAATGACACGACTTGCTTATAAATTTTGTATGGTATGCTATTTTAAAAGACATGTAAGTAGTGTGTTAAAAGGGTACACAACATGAAAGAGGAACAGAGGGAAATCAATTGAAAAGAAGAGCACAAACAAAACAGCGAAATGCCATCGACTATTTTGAAGAAGAAACAGACGGCACTTTTTATTATATTGCGGGGTACACGGATGGTGGTGCACCTTATGGGCTTACATGGGAGGAAATCATTGCCGACGAATTGAAATTTCGAGGTGCTGTGAAAAAGGATGCCAAGAAAGCTGCGGAACTTATTCATATCGCCATTACCGATATTGCTGAGCAGCTGACTGGACAAACAAAGAAGGAAAATATCCGAGCAACATTGTCTCAATTCTTTCGCGAAGAGAATAATCGTCTTAGCTTTCAAAATATGATTGTAGCTGATATTTTTGACAAAGTAGTCGGGATTATCATTACCTATCCTGGTGAAGATGCTCCTCGTTTTGACGAGCCTATCTTGAAACGTTTAAGAAAGAAAAGAAGGAATGAGAACATTTTCTTAGATAAAGAAGCCGAAGAAGATGATTTTTATGTAGACACTATATGCGTTGATGATCATTTCAGGGGTTACGGAATCGGAACGATGCTTCTAAAAGAAGCCGAAAAAGTTGCTAGACAAAAGGGGTATTCAAAGGTTTCGTTAAATGTTGCACAAGATAATTTTACTGCCAAAAAACTATACCAACGAAATGGTTATTTGAAAGAGAAAGTAATACAAATTAATAAGCATCATTATGATTATATGGTGAAGACTCTTAACGATGAAGAATAAATGATATATTTGTTAGATTTTTTAAGTGTATTGTTAAAAAGTAAGACAAACGTAGTGGCATAAAAAAACAGTTTGAGAGACGACGTTTCCATTTAGGGACGTCGTTTTTTTGTTCGGTGAATAATGATTATTTGTATCGTGTTGAAAAGGGATTACCTTAATGGAAAGGATTACTAGTTTCTATCTAAATCATTGAGTCATGATTGAATTCTGTTTCATGGATATACGCCGCTGTCTTTTACCGAATCAGGTTATAGATTACGAAGGAGAAAGACTCTTCTTAATTTTATAAATATTTGTAATATTTAGCCATTTAAAACCATAATTTTAAATTAAATATAACGTTTTAGCAAATCGTTTAAGCAAAAGAATGTGAATGGGGAGAATGTATGGCTAGTTTAAGAGAAATTGCAGAATTGGCTAAAGTATCGATTGGTACTACTTCGTTTGTACTTAACGGTAAAGGTGACCAAATGAGAATTTCTAAAGCTACTCAACAAAAGGTTTTAGAAGCTGCTAAAACACTTGGTTATCGTCCTAATATAATGGCAAGAAGACTTCGAAATGAAGGCGGGAAGAACACTCCGGTAATTGCTATTTTATGGACTGTTGATACTCGGGCCTCTTTGCTTGGACGTTTTCTTAAAGGGATTCAGGATAAATTTGTTAACCAAGATAGTAAATTTGAATTGCTTATCCAACCTTATGAAAATTCTAAACTACACAAATTAGATAGTTTATTAACAGCAAATAGCTTCAATGGTGCTATAATCGCGAATGCTTCCGAAAGAGATCAATTTTACCTAGAAAATACTGATATTAAGGTACCTTTAGTACTATATCAGAGAGATTCTGAAAAATACAGTACAGTAAACGTAGATAGTTTTAAAACAGGAGAAAGGATTGCGAATTTATTTGAGAATAGAGGTCACAAAAAGGTAGGGATGATCATACCAAATGTTTCGTCACAAGCGATTCATCTCCGTAAAGAAGGGTTTATTAATGGAACCCGGAATACGCTACTTGATTTATCCTCTAACCATATTATTTTTGGAGACTTCTCTGAGAAAGGAGGCTATCATGCAGCAAAAGAGCTACTTATGAAGCAAGATTTGCCATCAGCTATTTTTTTCCTTAGTGATCATATGGCGGCTGGCGCTCTAGCTGCTTTTCATGAAGCAGGGATATGTATACCACGAGATATAGAAGTCATCGGACATGATAATTACGAGCTTACACAATTTACAGTACCATCCTTATCAACAGTTCATTTACCAGTGGAAGATATGGCAAGTTCATGTGTTAATACATTACTTTATCTTATTGAAAATAAAGTTGATAAGCCAGTATCAGTTTCATTTGATACAAGATTTGTTTTTAGAAATAGCTGTGGTGATTTTAGTAAGGCAGATTTAATAGGTTAGGGAGGATAATTTAATGACATTAAAAACAGGTGCACCTCATAGTGGCGTTTTTTCACTAATGTTGACTCCATTTATGAAAAATGGGGAAATTGATTGGAAGGTATACGATGAATATGTGGATTGGCAGTTAGCTGCACAACCAAATGGGTTGTTTGCTGTATGTGGAAGTAGTGAAATGAAATGGCTTACATTAGAAGAGAGATTAATGCTGGCACGTCAAACCGTAAGTCGTGCTGGAAGTACTCCGGTATTAGCAACAGCAAATCTTGATCCAAACCCTGATTTTCATAAAGAAGAGATACGCCGAATGTGTGATATAGGAGTTTCTGGAATTGTATTAGTACCACCTAATGACCTTGGAAAAGATCAAGGGAAACTTGGTGAATATTTCGGACAGTTGGTTAGCGTTTCTGAATGTACTGTCTATTTGTATGAATGGCCACAAACAAATCCATATTTTATTTCTCCTACCATTCTTAAACAACTTGTTTCAGATTATGGAATAAAAGGCATTAAAGATACTACCTGTACAATGGAAGGGATTAATGCAAAAATCTCAACAATTAGTGATGACGCAACTATTTTTCAAGCGAATACACCTTTCATGCTAGATTCAATTATATCTGGAGCTAGAGGTGTAATGGCGATAACGTCTACTGCTTTTAATGAATTAGTCGTTTATTTTTGGAAGGAAGCGAGTAATAATCCATCTTCCACGTATGCTCAAACAGCTCACCAATATCTAGTTTTCTTAGACAGTGTATTGCGTTTTGCATATCCAGCCACAGCAAAATACTTGGCAACTATACAAGGCATAAATATGGAGCTGACCTGTAGATGGCCAATAGAATTACACCCTGAGGCTCAAAAGGCTGTTTCTACCTTTTATGAAGTCTATAAAAAATGGGAACAAGGCAAGAGTATTAAAAGATAAAACTAAATCACCAAAAATATGAAAACGCCACCAACGAACAATAAGGCTACTTTTATTTATTTTCATTTAGTAGCGAAAGACAGACCCCTAAAAATAAAAAGGAATGCTTCTTTCAAGGAGGTTAACTATGGATTTAGAAAGTAACACTCAACAAAGTAATATGCAGAAGTGGTTTTCCAAACAAAAATACAAATTTAAACAAAGTAGAACACTGTATGTAATGTTTTTATTACCTGCCGTTTACTTTATTATTTTCCACTATATTCCAATACTTGGAAATGTAATTGCATTCCAAGACTATAATGTTTTTGATGGCTTTCTTCATAGTGAATGGGTAGGATTTGAACACTTTAAAAACTTTTTATCTGACCCTTATTTTTGGAAGCTTGTTAGAAACACTGTACTAATAAACATCTATCTATTAATTTTTTATTTTCCGATGCCAATTATTTTTGCTTTACTGTTAAACGAACTTAGATTTGCCCTTTTTAAGAGATTCGTTCAATCAGTAACATACTTACCACATTTCTTATCAACTGTTGTAGTTGTCGGTATGCTAGTAAACTTTTTAGCTATGGATGGCATGCTCAATCGTTTTATAGAGGCAATCGGTTTTCAACAAATCCCATTTCTCTCAAAAGCTGATTGGTTCCGTACTATATATGTTGGATCAGAAATGTGGCAACGTACAGGATGGGGAACAATTTTATATCTTGCTGCATTATCATCTATAGACCCATCATTGTATGAGGCAGCAAAAATGGATGGAGCAAACCGTTGGCATAGAATGATTTATATTACCCTTCCGGCGCTTATACCAGTGATAACGATATTATTCTTATTAACATTAGGAGAGATTCTAAGTGTAGGATTTGAAAAAATACTACTTTTATATAATGGTTCAACATACGAAACTGCGGATGTCATACAAACATATGTTTATAGACGAGGCTTACTTAATAGTGACTTTAGTTATGCTGCAGCTGTAGGACTATTTCAATCCATTCTTGCTTTTATAGCAGTGATCGTAGCAAATCAAGCTACTAAAAAAATAAACGGAAACGGTTTATTCTAAGGGAGGGATGATACTTGATAGAAAAAAAACCGGACTATTCGACATAATAAATATAGCAATTATGCTAGGGGCCATATTTATTACACTGTATCCACTATACTATATCTTTATTATTTCGATTAGTGAAGGGGGGGCAGTAGCTCGTGGAGAAATTAGCTTTTTGCCTAAAGGAATAAATTGGGAGGCATACAAAATAGTATTTGATGATCCATCTATTATGCGTTCTTATTTTAATACGTTTGTTTATACAGTAGTAGGCGTATTTATTAATCTATTTATGACGGCATTATGTGCCTATCCATTATCAAGAAAACATTTTTACGGGAGGAATTTCTTTGCTTTAGCTATCGTATTCACAATGTTTTTTGATGGTGGTTTAATCCCAAGATATCTTGTCGTGGATTATTTGGGATTACTAGATTCAATGTGGGCTATTGTTATACCACCAGCAATCAGTGTGTGGTATATGGTATTAATGAGAACATTTTTTCAAAATATACCAGATTCATTATACGAATCAGCATATATGGATGGTGCCGGTGATTTTAAAGTTTTTCTTAAAATTGTACTTCCACTCTCAATTCCAATTCTCGCAACGATGACTCTTTTCTATGCTGTATGGCACTGGAACAGTTACTTTCCAGCTCTTATTTACCTTACTGATAATCTAAAATATCCGATGCAAATACTCCTACGAAATATTGTTATAGAAGGTTCAATGGCGGAACAAGGAAACCAACTAGGGGGTACATTGGGTTCTCTCGTAGTAGTTCAAAATATTAAATATGCAGTTGTAGTCATTACCATCCTTCCAATTGTCATGTTATATCCATTTTTACAAAAATACTTTGTTAAGGGAATCATGGTTGGTTCTTTAAAGGGGTGATAATTTAAACTAAGCTGGAAGGTGAAGTTTAAACAGGAGGGTGTTATTTATACTTTAAACTAAACATTATAGGGGGTTAATTTAAATGGTAAGGAAAAGAAAGCGGATAAATACCACTATTTTATCTATTTTCTTAATCATAGCAATGTTATTAGTAGGTTGTAAAAAAGAAGATGAATCTACTACACCTACAACAAATGAAGGAGTAGTTAAAGTAAATGTAATGACCAGTGAACATCCTGCACAGCCACTTAATAATGATACTCCTGTTGTAAAGGAAATTGAAAAAAGGCTTGGGGTAAAAATTAATCTCCAACCAGTACCTTCATCAGATTATGATGCAAAAAAACAGGTATTAATTGCTACAAATAATATTCCAGATATCATGAAGGTAAATCTTACAGAGTTAAGAGAGTATGCTGACAAAGGAGTTTACGTTAATATATCTGAACATTTAGATAAATTACCGAATTATAAAAAGGCAATTGAAAATGTTGAGGATGTTAACAAATTAAAGATAAATGGTGACCTTTATGGATTTCATAATCTTACTTATAAAGGGATGTATTATGGACAATTCCCGATGATTAGAGTTGATATCCTTGAGGAATTAGGAGTAGAACAACCTACTACTTTTGATGAATTATATCAAGTATTAAAGCAGATGAAGGAAGCATATCCTGATACTTATCCTTGGACAATGAGAAACGGAGCAACTGGAAATTTATCGTACCTAGCATATGCGTTTGGATCAGGCCATAACGCTTACTACGAGCCAAAAGAAGACAAATATCTTTTTGGTCCTGCTCATCCAGAATATAAAGAAGTGCTTACTTACTTAAATAAAATGTATCAAGAAGGGTTATTAGACCCGAACTACGCTAGTAATGACGCAACAATATGGCAGCAAAATCTTAGTTCTGGTAAGTCTCTTTTCTTTTATGACAATAATTCTTTTACTGTTAACTTTAATGCAGCATTAGAGCAGGAAAATCAAGATGCTAGGTTTGATATGCTTCCTGTATTAGCAAATGCAAAAGGTGAAAGAAGAAACTATATGTACCCGCCACATCATGTAACAGAGGCGTATGTCATTAGTTCAAAAGCGAAAAATCTTGATCGTATTTTAGAAATGTTTGACTGGATGTATAGTGAAGAAGGTTATGAGGTTACTAATTTTGGTATCGAAGGTGAACATTTCACAAAAGAAAATGGGGAAATCAAGATTAATGAAGAGTTGATTGAGGAATTTAAAGGGAAAAATGATCCTACTCGCGCGATTCAATCTCACCTTGGATCAGGCTATCTAAGCTTCACCCCTTATGCAGATGATCAATTATATTTCTATCTATTCTCACCACCATCTGTAAAAGAATGGAGTGATTTAGTCGAAAAACAACGAGATGAGGGGCTAGTGACTCCAAATCCACTTCCACCAGTATTTACAGAAGAAGAAACTGAAAAGTTAAAAGACCTACAAACTAGAGTGGAAACCATTGTAACTGAAAATGTTGATAAGTTTATTCTTGGTGACCGTTCACTCGATGAATATGATAAGTTTATGCAAGAACTAAAGGACGCTGGGGCAACGGAGATAGAAGATATTTATAATGCTGCATATAGTAGGCTTGGAGAATAGTAGTATTACAGTTCACTAGAGATCACCTAGGTATATAAGAGAGGGGAAATGTCGTAAATGTCTGTAAAAAATGTATTGATTGAAAAGGAATTTATTTTTGAAGATGAGCGTCCATTTAAAAGCTGTCATGCGTCAACACTTTTGGTACTTCCAAACGATGATATCTTATCCGCATGGTTTGGCGGAACTGCGGAAAAGAATAGTGATGTAGCAATCTGGTATTCGAGACGCAGTGCAGATTCTTGGGGGAAACCTGTAAAAATAGCTGATGAAGAAGGTATTGCCCATTGGAACCCGGTTCTGTTTCAAACAGAAGATAAGACAATTCACTTGTTTTATAAAGTAGGTCATGAAATTAGAGATTGGCAAACAAGAGTAATTACTTCAAAGGATAATGGTTATACATGGACTTCTCCTAGAGAATTAGTGGATGGAGACATTGGCGGGAGAGGACCTGTTAGAAGTAAACCAATACAACTAAAGGACAGAACGATGATTGCCCCTGCTTCAATCGAGCGGCTAGACCCCAAATCAGACATTGGTAAACAAATTTGGGAAGCGTTTGTTGATATTTCTTATGACCAAGGAGAAACTTGGGAAAAAAGTGAGATAATTGCATTATCTCAAACTGACTTACAAGGCGAACACAAAGGGAAAGCAAGAGGCGTGATTCAACCAACATTGTGGGAAACGGATGAAAATAGGATTCACATGCTGCTGAGAAGTACAGAAGGAGCAATCTATCGGAGTGATTCAGATGACAAAGGAAAGACTTGGTCGAAACCATATCGCACAAATTTACCAAATAACAACAGTGGGATTGATGTTGTTAAAGTAAATGATGAGGGTCTGCTCGCCTTAGTTTGGAATCCTGTTGGTGCAGATTGGGGAGCAAGAACCCCGTTAGTTGTCAGTGTTTCACATGACAACGGTGAAACTTGGAAAGAGGAAATAACTCTTGAACACGAAAAAGGCGAATATTCATATCCTGCAATAGTATCAAAAGACCAAAACATCTATATTACTTATACCTGGAACAGGGAAAGAATCGCGTTTTGGAGAATATCACTTCAATAAACGATCGATTTGAAAGGACCATGTATCACATTTGGTCCTTTTCATTTATTTAGTTCTCATTTTTATTGAGAGAATACTTGTTTAACAGATTTATATGAACATAAGTTTTATTTATTAATTTAATCTCTTCTAAACAAAAGGATGTGTTAATTGTTGAAACTAAAATTGAAGTTTTCAACATTCCAACAACAGGAAATAAAATAACCGAAAGAGATATTATTAAGCAACAACTCCGGATTACCAAGGATTTCAAGAAATACTTTCCAGGAAGAGATTGTGAAATAATTATTATAATTGTTGGGACTTCTTATCCAACATTATTTAAATATAGAGAGGGTAGGTCTCATATCTGGAAGTTAGGAAAAGAGATAATAATGAAGCTTCAATTACAAGCAGGATCACAAGTTCTTATTAAGAAGTATAGTCACTTTAATTATGAACTTGAAGTAATAGAGCATTGATATTTGAATAATCATTAATAAATCAAACTATTTTATAATATTTAATTACTGGATTGCTATTTAAGTGACTTTAATAAATTCTTATTGAGAGATTTGCTAATGAAATGATCAGGAATAGGGCCAAACTCTCACTATGGTATACATCCATGCAGTGAGGGTCAGGACCCATTTCCTTTTAAACGGAGATCGAACGTTAGATGAGTTCATTTAATCACGGATAAACGTCAAATCTGGTAAGAGGGACTTTAGAGCTTCTGAAAGGGGAATGTTGCTGTCCGCAAAATAGACACACCCTAAAGGAAGGTATTTGTCTTCTATGATATCTCCAAGTTTTATGTCTTCAATATTGTTAAAAATATGTTGATATACGAAGATATTACATCCACCAGTATCTAATTCTTCTTTTTTGACCAATATTTCAGTACCACCGATCAAACGAAATAATCCTAATTCGATATTTTCGATTGGTTTCACCACGTTTCCTCCTCTCTTAACTTACATCTGTATTGTTCATTATAACAACATCGTATGTTGATTAATATGAAAAGGCAGATGGCAACTATCCTCATTTTGAACGCACAAGGTCTGTTACATATATATGCTTAATAAAGTTTAATTAGTTAAAGTTGGAACGTGCAAGCTTTTGTAATTAAGTATTCGGATCTCCACACAGGAATATTGATACTTTGGTTTAAATTAGGAGATTGATTATGTCTCATTATGCTATTTTATTCGCTATTCGTTATTCTAGAATGTTTATGTAGTGAGTAAAAAGAGGAGATGCTGATTGAACCCATCGCGTTAAAAAATTTACTTGAATTCAATTGACAAAGGAATAGAACAGGAGTAAATTATTCTCCATAATCATACTAAAAATAAAGTACCTAACACCTTTTATTCGCTGAATCATTCATGAGCGGGGGAACCAATTTTGGCTAATTAAAGCCTTGGGGTGAGTCTTACTATGTAAGAGGGGATACTCTCAGTCCCTAATCCGACAGCTAACCTCGTAAGCGTTACTTGTATCTTTCGAGAGAAAGGTCATAGGCTTGAACCTAAGACCATTCTTTTTGTGATGGTCTTTTTTTGCTGGTGTAAGGTAAGAAGGAGAAGAGATTGAAATGAAAAAGCAATTTGCTGTTATTGGTTTAGGGAGATTTGGAAGTAGCGTCTGTAGGGAACTGTTTAAACTTGGGCATGATGTATTGGCACTTGATCATCATGAGGATAGAGTAAAAGCTATTGCTGAATATTCCACGCACTCCGTTATATCCAATGCTATTGATGAAGACTCATTAAAATCATTGGGAATTAGAAATTTTGATTATGCCATTGTTGCCATAGGTGACGATATTCAATCTAGCATTCTATGTACCATGTTACTCAAAGAGATAGGTGTAAAGAATGTATGGGTCAAAGCACAAGATGACTACCATCATAAAGTACTTGAAAAAATTGGCGCGGACCGCGTAGTTCGTCCAGAACAAGATATGGGGATAAGAGTGGCACACCATTTGGATTCTGAAAGAATAATAGACTATATAGATTTGTCAGAGGATTACAGTATTGTAGAGTTAGTGGCAACGAATAAAAATGATAATCGATCACTCATTGATATGGATATAAGGGCAAAATTTGGCTGTACCGTTTTAGCTATTAAGCGTGGGAATGAAGTGAATATTTCTCCACTACCAACAGATCCCATTCTATCTAAAGATATCCTTGTAGTGATGGGACATAAAAGTGGGATTAGACGTTTTGAGACAGAAGGGATGTAGTCTTACATGTCAAAATTCATTTCATGGAATAAATGGAAGGGACACGTCATCCATCTCAGTCCCCCTCAGAGCTTAGCATTAAGCTTTCTAGGGTTAATCATTATAGGGACAGGATTACTGAAATTACCGGTTGCTTCAACTACTTATATTTCATGGTTAGATGCTTTATTTACAGCGACTTCAGCCATCACCGTGACAGGGTTAGTGGTTGTTGATACGGGTGTGGACTTCACCATGTTTGGTCAAGTGATTATTTTGTGCTTAATCCAATTGGGTGGCCTAGGATTAATGACGTTTGCGGTGCTCATTGTTATATTGTTAGGGAAAAAAGTCGGACTGAAACAGCGGCTTCTCATTCAAGAATCGTTTAATCAAACCTCATTAGGAGGACTTGTTCGATTAGTAAAGATTCTTTTTATTTTTACTATCGCACTTGAGAGTGTCGCCTTTATCATATTATCGATAAGATGGATTCCTGAATTTGGTTGGAAAGAAGGAATGTATCAAAGTGTATTCCATACGATTTCCGCTTATAATAATGCCGGATTTTCATTATGGTCAAATGGTCTAACTGCCTTCGTGGGGGATCCAATTGTTAACCTAGTAATTACCGGATTGTTTATAACGGGTGGGATCGGTTTTACGGTGATTGCAGACCTTTGGTACAAAAAGAACTTTAAAAAATTATCACTACATTCAAAACTAATGATTGTTGGGACCTTTTTCATTAACATGGTTGCCTTTCTATTAATCTTTGTATTAGAGTACGGTAATCCGGCTACATTGGGTTCCTTACCCTTATCAGATAAACTATGGGGAGCTTATTTTCAAGCCGTTACTCCACGGACGGCCGGATTTAACTCGGTTGACATTGGATCGATAACCACTCCATCTATTTTACTAATGATTGTCTTAATGTTCATAGGTGCTGGGAGTGCTTCTACGGGAAGTGGGATTAAGGTTACCACCTTTATTGTCATGGTGCTTGCCACCATCACTTTCTTAAAAGGAAATAGTGAAACGGTGGTATTTAACCGTAGTATTAAGCAACAAACGGTGATAAGAGCACTAGCCATTATTGTGATTAGTTGTTTATTCATTTTTGTTGTCTTATTTACACTTACCATAACGGAAAAAGCACCATTTTTAGTTATCTTATTTGAAGTCGTATCAGCTTTTGGAACGGTGGGGTTATCGATGGGATTAACAGCGGATTTATCACCAGTGGGAAAAGAGTTTATCATTCTCATGATGTTTATCGGCCGTATTGGACCATTAACGTTAGCGTTCACACTTGCTAGACCAAAAAAATCACCCATTCGATATCCTGATGAAGATATATTTACAGGATGAGCTCGAGGATGGTTCCTCGGTTTTTTTTGTTATAGTAGATAGGAAAGGAAGAAGTTTATTAACAGCTTTCAGCTGAATATGCTTTACAAAGAACAGGTAGGATTTTATTAGAAGCACCCCTTGCTCTTGAAAACCTAGAGTCATGTAGTTTTGCTAAGCTTCTATTTTTTATATGTCTACTCATCACAAATAGCCCAAGTAGCGAATAAATATGGTCTTTTTTGTAGAATGAATACTACCATCCTACGCTATAATGGATATATATGGAATACCCATGGGGAAAGAGGTTTAAAAATGAAAGATAAATTAATACATATGAAAGATAAACTCAATGATATTAGTCGGCGAAATCGCTCGATTCGGCTATTGAAGCTATATAATAAATGGAGCTTTGATTTAACTGAACTTGACAGATTAAAAGGTGATTATAGTAGTGCAGCGATTGTAGAAAAAATTATTAAGCAACAAAACAGTGAAATTACATTATTAAAGCCCACAGTGGATGATGAAGCTTCGATGGTGCTTTCGAAAAAGCTTACTGATTTGTCGAGAAACTTGAAGGGAATTGAAGAAGAATCGGGGATCCATGATTTTTATTTAGGGTTTCCTTTCATTTCAGGAACGCTATCTGATGGTACATTCTTTCAGGCGCCTTTGTTTTTATATCCGATTAAATTAGAGAGGACCAATGTGAAAACGCAGCGATGGAGTATAAAGCTTGAGGAAGATGGACCACAGCTCAATCGTACGTTATTTTTATACTTTCGAAAATTAAACAACATCCAGTATACGGAGGAATTTTTTGAACAGGCTGCTGAGGTTGCGGCAGAGTACGATGTTGTGAAATGGTTGTCCTTTTTCAAAGAAAATGAACTCAACATTTCTTATACTCCAACTGGCATAACAAAGGTAAAGGAATATAGAAAAGAAGATATTCCCGAAGTGGCAAACCTAACATTGCTTGAACATGCGGTTATCGGGAACTTTCCTCAAGGTGGATCATCGCTCGTAAAGGATTATGAGCTTTTGATTGAACTTTCAGAGAGCTCTGATTTATCATTAGCAGGTGAATTAATAGAACCTGGTGAGATTGAAGATGAAGTGGATGAAGAAGATGAAGCTGCTGCCAAAGTGGAAGAAGACTCTGATATTTTTAACCTTTTACAAACAGATGGATCACAGGAAGAAATTTTAATGGAAGCTCGTTATAAAGATGGAATTGTTGTACACGGGCCACCTGGAACAGGGAAGTCGCAGGTCATTGTGAATTTAATAACAGATGGACTGAAACAAGGGAAAAAGATAGTTGTTGTCTGTCAAAAAAGAGCAGCGCTAGATGTTGTCTATCAACGATTAGAAGGCTTGGGGCTTAGTAATCATATTGCACTTGTTCATGATGAAAAGCATGACCGAAGGCATTTGTATTCGAAAATACAAGTGTTACTGGAAACAAACCAGGTATCAAATGATGAAGTCCTAAACAAGCTGGCTTCGACCTCTAAACGGCTGGCCACACAAGAGGATTTACTAAATAGCATTGCGAATGCCTTGTATGAGTATCAAGATTTCGGATATAGACTGTATGATTTGTACGGGAGAGCAACAGCTGTCGGGGAAACAACACAGATTCTTAATTTAAATGTAGTGTTATCTGAATTGAATAAAGAAGTCTTAGATGAAGTGTCAGAAGGTATTTATACATATGCCGAATGGTATGAACGGTTTGGTGATGAAGATTATCCACTAAAAGAAAGAAAAAGCTTTGCCCAATTCAATATGAAGGATAAACTTGAAGCGATTGAACTTGTTACTGACTTACTTGAGAAAGCAAAAAAATCAAAGGAATTTCTAGATAGCTTACAATATGAAAAGATTACTCCAGCTTACACCTGGTTAATAAAGAACAAGCTAGAGAAGGTCTATCCTGATCTAGATGATACAAATAAAAGAACGTTACAGGGATTACGATTATGGTGGTGGACGTCGGTATCCGGAAAATCGATTATTGAAGAATTGATAGAAGGAGATAAATTTAAAGGCATCAACTCAACTGAATGGCTGCAAATTAAAAAATCGTTACTCACCATGCACCATCTTGGAATCGAAACAAAACAAATGGCAGACGCAATGGAGAATTTAAAAAGATTTATCGATGACAAAAGCGTCGATGATATGAAAATTCGGATATCAGAAGGAGATATTCCATATGGTGAATTGGATAAAATCTTAGAATACCTGCATCGAGATTTTGAAGATTTACAGCAAATGGACAGCCACTATGATCGGAGTTCAGATGTCCAAAAGAAAGTCATTACCGAGTTACAAAAGAAAACAAACAATACAGAACTAACACTATCCAATTACTGGGTTGATTTGTTTCGAAATTCAGCCTATGTGCACTGGATTGATGTAACGGAAAGAAAATATCCTCAGGTGCAAAAGGTGTCAACAAGTGAATATGAAAGAATTAGAGAGTCATTTTCTCAATTAATTGAAGAAAAAAGAAAGGCAGCAACTGACTACCTGATTCATACTCTTAAGCAAAAAGTGGAAGGTGTTAGTAAAACAAATGCAAGGATGATTCGTGATTTAAAGCATCAAGTAAGTAAAAAACGAATGATCTGGTCTTTACGAAAATTGGTCAATGAATTTTCAGGGAAAGGGCTAGAAGAGATCATGCCAGTCTGGCTCGTCTCTCCTGAAATCGTGTCGAGTATTTTCCCATTAAACGAAGGTTTGTTTGATTTAGTCATTTTTGATGAAGCTTCACAATGTACGGTCGAGAGTGGGATTCCAGCTGTGTACCGTGCAAAGCAAGTCATTATAGCAGGGGATGAAAAGCAGCTACCACCATTCAATATGTTTCAATCATCGGTTAGTAATGATGAAGACGAAGAGGAGCAATATGATACGGATGAATCGGTAAGCTTATTAAACTTGGCGAAAAGAAGGTTTCCGGAGAAAATACTTCAATGGCATTACCGATCAAAATATGAAGAGCTTATTAACTTTTCCAATCATGCTTTTTACAATGGCCATATACAGATTGCGCCCAATGTCATTCCATTTAGAAAACCTCCAGCTATGAGATGGAAAAAGGTGGAGGGAAGATGGATTAATCAATCAAATGAAGTTGAAGCGATTGAAGTGGTACATACATTAAAGGAGATTTTAATCAATCAACCTGGCAAAACAGTTGGAATCATTACCTTTAACGCCAAACAGCAATCAAAAATCATGGATTTGATTGAAGATAAGGCAAATGAAGATGTACAGTTTAACGCAGTGTATAGTCAAATGATGGCGAGAGACTTGGATGAGCGAGTGTTTGTGAAAAATATTGAAAATGTCCAAGGAGATGAGCGGGATATTATTCTTTTCTCGATTGGATATGCAAAAAATGAAGAAGGTAGAGTCTATAACCGATTCGGCATGCTTAATCAAAAGGGTGGAGAAAACCGCTTAAACGTTGCCATTACAAGGGCAAAAGAAGGAATTATCGTCATTTCAAGCGTGGAGCCGGAAGAACTGAATGTTGCCGGTACCTCACAGTTAGGTCCAAAATTACTAAAATCTTATTTGAAATATGTTCGAGCAGTTTCAGGCGCGCAAATAGAACAAATCAAGGCTGTCGTTCAAGAAATCAATGAAAATGTAAACACTCATGTCGGGGAACAAGAGTTACATTTTGAATCTCCATTTGAAGAGCAGGTATACAACCAGCTTAGAAATATTGGTTACGAGGTCATCACACAGGTTGGCATGTCTGGCTATCGAATTGACCTGGCCATTGTACATCCGAATGATTCCTCCAGATATATTTTAGGAATCGAATGTGACGGGGCCATGTATCATAGCTCGAAGAATGCGAAGGAACGAGATGTCTATCGTCAGAAGTTTCTTGAGAGTAGAGGATGGGAAATTGAACGAATTTGGAGTCGGAATTGGTGGAAGAATCCCTCGGCAGAGATTGAGAGGATTGATCAGAGGGTGAAGGAGCTTTTGAGAAGTGAGGGTGTTAAGGAGAGAGTAACTAAATAACTTTTTGAACTATTATTTGGGAAAACAGCGACAATCGGTTTAATGCTTACCACAGGTACCATTACAAAAAGTTAGGTTACGTTCAATAATGATTAATTACTCACAAGTGTTGATTCATCAATGTTTGTGAGTTTTATTTTAAAAATAGCCCGAAACGTATGCGTTTTATTCAAATTTTTCACAGGAATTTGGCTGAAGTTTCTTATGGCTTGAGATAAGATTGATTATCTAAGCCTTGAACAATACTACTATTTTGTTTCATTGTTAAGCAAACACACCAAATTGGAAGGAACTCTTACATTACGTAGTAGACTTTTTACTAAACAAAAAAGGATTGATGAAGAAGGGGTCGGGCGAAAATTATTTGTCAATAAAATAAGAAATGAAGAAGTTTAGAATTGTCAAGGTCGGTGACGAGTTGTATAATATGAAGTTATATATAATAATTTTTTTGAGGCGTATAAACAATAAAGGAGTAGTAACATTATGTCATTTAAAGAAATCAGCCCTAAAATCAATATTAAAGAATTAAAAGAGCTTGGCAAATTATCAGGAGAAGCGTTAAAACATAAAGAAAAACGTGATCATGAACTGAATGCAATTATTAGTGGTGAAGATGATCGTTTACTGTTGATCATCGGTCCTTGTTCATCTGATAATGAAGAAGCTGTTCTTGAATATGCTCGTCGCTTAGCAAAATTACAAGAAGAAGTTAAGGATAAGATATTTATTGTCATGAGGGTATATACAGCGAAGCCTCGTACCAATGGTGATGGTTATAAAGGCTTAATTCATCAGCCTGACTCAAATGGTAAACCTAGCTTGATTAATGGTATCAAGGCTGTTCGTGATTTACATTATAAAGTAATTACTGAAACTGGTTTGACAACAGCAGATGAAATGCTATATCCAGAAAATCTTTCTTTGATTGATGATCTTGTAAGCTACCACGCTATTGGCGCACGAAGTGTAGAAAATCAACAACATCGATTTGTTGCAAGTGGGATTGATGTACCAACTGGTATGAAAAATCCAACTTCAGGTAATTTGAACGTCATGTTTAATGCTATCTATGCTGCTCAAAATTCACAAAATTTTCTATTTAATTATGCTGAAGTAGAAACAGAAGGTAATCCTCATGCTCATGCTATTTTACGCGGAGGGTTAAATGAATACGGAAAAAATATTCCGAATTACAATACAGAAAATTTACTAGACGCAATCAAAATCTACGAAAAAATGAATCTTAAAAATCCGTTTATCATCATTGATACGAATCACGATAACTCTGGTAAACAATATTTAGAACAAATTCGTATCGTTCGTCAAATTTTGATTAATCGTGAATGGAATGAAAAAATCAAGAAATATGTTCGCGGATTTATGATTGAATCTTATCTTGAAGAAGGACGACAAGACGAACCTGTAGTATTTGGTAAATCAATTACAGATCCTTGTCTTGGATGGGAAAAGACAAAAGAACTTATTATTGAAATTTATAAAACAGAAGCTAAATAAAATTTTCCATGCCATTTTGAAACGTGTTGGGTGTATCAAGAGATACATCCTTTTTTTGTTCCTTTTTTGGAAAATTAATGATTAGTATCCAATATTCTAGGGGTACAAAGACACATTCAATCACGTTTTGATGAATCTCGTTGGTACTACACATGAAATTATACGAGACAAAATCTACCACGAGGAGTGTGTTGATTTTTGAAAAAACAAATGATCGCGACTGCTGCTGCACTAGGAATCATGTTCACAGGATTTTCTAATCAAGAAGCTTCAGCGCATGAATTGACATATAAAGTTAAGTCAGGTGACACGTTATGGAGAATTGCAACAACCAATAATCTTACAGTTCAAAACCTAATGGACTACAACAATTTATCGTCCTCATCAATTAATGTTGGTCAAGAACTTTCATTACTTGCTCCACATTCACATGCTTCAACATCAACTTACACGGTCCAATCAGGAGACTCTTTATGGGGAATTTCAACTAAATATAATATGACAGTGTCTGAATTAAAATCCCTTAACAATTTATCATCAGATACCATTACAGTAGGACAAGTGCTAAAAGTTTCAGGTAACATTGTTACATCTAGCAAGACATATACTGTACAACCTGGTGACTCTTTATGGGGAATCGCTACAAAAAACGGCTTAACAGTAGAACAATTGAAGTCGTACAATCATTTATCTAGTAATACCATTCAAGTAGGACAAGTTTTACAATTAACATCTACAGGCACTACAGCTCCTTCACCAGCACCAGAAAGTTCTTTTAACGCTGATGCATTAATCGCAGAAGCTAAAAAGTACATCGGTGTGCCTTATGTATGGGGAGGAAGCACTCCTTCTGGCTTTGATTGTTCTGGATATTTAAACTATGTTTATGCACAGGTAGGGGTCTCAATTCCTAGAACTGTTGCAACAATTTGGAATGCAGCAACACCAGTGTCAAGTCCACAAAAAGGTGACATAGTATTCTTTACCACGTATGCTCCTGGCGCGTCTCATGCAGGTATCTATTTGGGAGACAATAAATTTATTCACGCTGGATCAAGCACGGGTGTTACAATTTCAGACATGAACAACTCTTACTGGAAACCACGTTATATTGGAGCAAAATCAGTGAAGTAAGGAAAAGGAAGGTTACGTTTGTTAACAGGTTCCGTTTCTGTCGCAAAACCTGAAAATGCAAGCAAGCGAAAATTTATTGCCTATTGTATCTCTCTTGGCAATTAAAATAAAATGGCTCAGTACAGTTCACTTAAACTGTACTGAGCCATTTTTATGTCAGTCGATAAATAGATGCTGATTACCTCATCTGGGTCTGTTAAGGTTCGCTCTTTTCGGTTGTGGGGCAAGCAAAAATATGGGTTTGGTAAATAAGCGGAGAAATTTCCCTTAATTAGAAACTACACTGAAATTGAGCTTAAGTAGAGGGAGGAATTTCTCCTAATTGACCAAAAAAATGTGAAATTAGGCAATTTTGCATTGCATAAGTGGAAAATTTCCCTCTATATCCCCCGGAACGAGCTCTATTCTGCATCTTAAAGGGAAATTTCCTCTTATTTTACATATCACTGGTTACTCAATTAAGGTTTAGACTTCTTATGTTTCAAAAAAGCTATATGAGCCTCATTTAGATGCTGAAGCCTAATCCGCTTATGAAGTCTCTGTCCGTTTTTTAGTTTAACATCATAATATCCTGGTATAACGTACTTTCTATGCATTATTTGTATAACAGTTTGCATGCTAAATTGAGGGTGAAATTGGAGGGAGACAATGGCTGTTGTACTCCTACCATTTGGGGTGCATTTTCCTATGCAAATTTCTATATAAATTCCCCACAAATGGCTATACACCAATAAAAACCGAGTGTCAATTTAATATGCAAATGAGCATTCACTTTAAGTTGCATTTTTAATGTTTGTGATAGGAAATGGAACCCGTTATACCTTTTTAGCCTTCTTTTTTACTTTTTATGATGTAATAAATAGTTGCACTTTTCATTTGAAAACTAGTCTAAGAATACACACTGTTTTCTTAATTTTAGGAATAATTTTCATTGAAAAAAAGCAAGATAAAGAATGCTACTGGGTTCATATGTTTATTGGTAAAACCATCATTTTGTTTAATAACGTCAGTGGCTATTTGATTAACGTAGTAGATGGATCATTGAAAGGAGGAAAATGATGACTAATCGTAATAACAATCGAAATCAACCACATACTGGAGGAAGTAAAGCAACCGATACGGAATTCGGATCCGAGATTGGACAAAGTAAAAAAGCTAGAAAAAAAGCGGCAAGAGAAAGAAAAAACAATAATTAAAAACAAAAATGGATAACCAAATGCGTTCATGGTTATCCATTTTTTACAGTTTTATTAGGATTTAATAATTTGACTAGAGTTATTAGTATCCTCCGCCCATGTATGAAACACCAACAATAACTAACAGGATGAAGAGGACTATAAGAAATAAGTGAATTTTTAAAAAGCCATTTGTGACAATATACTTACTCCATCACAAATGGCCAACTCTTTAAAAAAGTTTAGCTTCTTTTGCAGCTTCAAAGCTGTTCCTCGCAAATTCAAAAGGACTCATTCCAACATTCTCCCAGTGCAAATACATCAACCGAGGCTCTTCAAACAGCCAATGGTTATGAAATGCTGTTACAATAATTCCTCTTCTTCTTAAAGCATCGATCATTGGATTAACTTCTTTTTGAAGGAGAACAGTTTCACCAAGGTTAAGGCCATTTCTTTCAAAAGACAACATAAATGGAAGTGCTAGTGGAGAAAGAGTGCGACGACGCAAAATAGTAGCTTGAATATCGTCTCGTAGACGCATGATTACACAAACAGGACTGGATTGGATTACTTCACCGCCGATAATATCTGCAAGTCTTTGGCAAGTTGAACGTGGTTGGAAGTTATTACTAGATTCTCTTTTGTTCATTTATACCACCACCTTTTCTTAAGAATAGTACATGTTATGTAATAATAATCTTATCGTAACGGACAAGTATGGAATTTTTGAAAGATAGGAGAATGTTTTAATAGAATTGAACAAAAGGGGTAGTATGCTATTACCTTTAGCAGGCTTTGGGACAGGCCCCATTTACTAATTAAATGCATATATAAAAATATATAAAAAGCAGTTGATTTCACACCCGAAATCGAACTGCTTTTAGCATTATTAGAAGGATTGTATGGTAAAATTAGTAACACTAACCTCGTAGGGTAATTGAATAAGAGGGAATAGTTTTCATCAATAAAAATTTAATAGTATGATAATATCGAAACTAATTATTGTTCAGTTCGTATGTAATAAAAAGGGGGGATATTTTGCAAAAATGTGATAATTGTAACATGCAATTTAGTTGGGTGGAAATCTATAAATCTTTTCTTTGGATGTACAAACCAATTAAGTGTAATAAATGTGGTACAGTACATAAAATCACAATCTCTGGGCGGTTTAGATTTGTATTATTAACTATTGTACCGATGTTAATTTTCACTAACTTCCTTTCACCATTCGATAAATTCCTTGTGACTCTTGCCATCGGCCTATCCATACTCATAATGGGTTCTTTGTTAACTCCATTTTTTCTGAAGTACAGGCCTGAAGAAATACACTAGAAATAATGAAGCTTATGCTCAATATGATATTTTCATGACGACAGGCTAACTGTCGTTTTTCTTATCAAATTGGCAAGTCTATAGGCATCGCTAACTGAGATATCTTTACTTATTATTTTCAATGTAAACATTGATTGTTAAACCCACGTCATTAACAAACAGTCTGGATTGTTCAAGTAGGTTGTGGCATAATATGGTAAATTGTAGTACTATTTTACGGAATGCACTTATCTTATTATGATAATGAAAGAATCATGACTAAATTTGTTAAATGAGGGATCATCATGACAGTAATAAACTGTTTAGCTTCTCAGTTAGGTCGGAATGATGAACTGCCGAATATTGAGTTAGCACATAAATTGGCTAAAGAAGAAAATCATGCAGCCATAGAAGAAATAATTAGACATCTTTCTTGCAAGGATAAAAAGATTCAATACGATTGTATGAAGGTAGCATATGAAATTGGACAAGTTAAACCAGAACTTATAAGCAGGTATGCACTGAATTTTATAGAGTTGCTTAAAAGCCGCAACAACCGGATGGTGTGGGGCGGAATGACGGCATTATCTACGATTGCTGAGGTAGCATCAGAAACCATAATGGAGCATCTTGACACATTAAAAAGTGCCATCAAAATAGGTTCGGTTATTACCATTGATAAAGGTATCCTAACTCTTGCGAGGTTAGCAGCAGTTAGTAAGGAAAACAATACTGCGATTTTTCCATTCTTGCTCAATCACCTTGAGAATTGCAGAACAAAGGAAATTCCTCAGCACTCGGAAAGCACACTTTTAGCCGTAACTGATGAAAATAAAGAGGAATTTTTGGATGTGTTACATAAAAGAGAAACATATTTAACAGCACCTCAACTAAAAAGAGTGAAGAAAATCTATAAAACATTAGAAGCTTAATTGAATATAGTTTATGTGAAACTATGAAAGAATATAAAAAATGTCAAAGCGGTGCAAGGTTAGTAAAGAAAATCGTTGAAGGTTTCACTACTATGCTAGGCTGGTTGGACATTTTAAATAGGGGGTTTTAAATGGATTTTATACATGAAATGGAGTTGAGCAGGAGATTTCATTATGAATTTGTAGAACAAGTTTTATCAAGAAATTTTCCTGGTTTACAGTATGCCTCAGCACTTATTGGCCCGGGAAGTGAGGTACTTGGATTTGATACTGAAATGTCAACGGATCACGATTGGGGTCCTCGTGTTCTTTTATTTCTTGAGATAGAGGATATGAAATTAGTGGATGAGATACAGTATGCTCTACAAATAAATAAACTCGATCAATTCTATGGATATACTATAGATTTGAACCAGACCTTAATTACTACTTTAGATCAGTTCCTTGAAAGAAGCCTAGCTATTAATTTGTCCACTGGATTGCAACTACTTGATTGGCTGACATTCCCATCTCAAGTATTAGCTGAAATTATTGGTGGTGAAGTGTTTCGTGATGATACGGGAAGATTAACAGATGTTCGTAAACAATTACATTATTTCCCTAATGATATATGGTTACTACAAATGGCGGCTGTCTGGAACAGGATTGGACAAGAAGAACACCTAGTAAATCGTGCTGGTTATATGGGGGATGAACTTGGATCGTCTATTATTGCCTCAAGAATCGTTAGAGATATCATGAATCTCTGTTTCCTAATGGAACGAAAGTATGCTCCATATCCGAAATGGTTTGGAACAGCATTTATGGAGTTAAACTGCGCAAATGAACTGATGCCAATCCTGATGAATGTTCAATCGGCAAGGACATGGAAAGAACGTGAAGAAGAATTGTGTAAAGCTTATGAGTTTCTTGCACGAAAACATAATCAGTTAAATATTACAGAAAAAATGACTGAACATGTTTCTTTGTTTTTTAATCGACCGTTTAAGGTCATCCAAGGGGGCAACTTTGCAGATAGTATCATAAAAGGGCTCAAAGATTCAACAATACGAAAATTGTCTCAGAAGCGGCTAATTGGAGCAATTGATCAAGTAACTGATAATACCGATTTTCGATTTATTAACCAATCTTCTGGAAAAAATATAGTAGGATTACTTTATACTAATATACTAGAATAGTTGTAATTTTATCATGCACAATGAGAGAATGGTTGTGGATCGTATCTAGTTCACTTGAATATAAAGAGAATACTACTATTGGTAAATGTACTTTATGACACAGGTTGTTATAACACTCTCATTTTTATGCTACACCAAAGGAGGCATAGTATGAAGAAACTTTATATAAAGCAGAAGGTTTTCAGTCTAAGCGGCAAATTCACGGTAAAGGATCAGCAAGAGAAGGATGTATATTACGTAGAGGGAAGTTTTATGAAAATTCCAAAGTCTTTCTCCATTATGAATACAACAAGAGATGAAGTGGCAACTATTACGAAGAAGGTATTTAGCTTTCTGCCAAAGTTTTTTGTTGAGGTGAATGGGCAAGAGGTGGTAACGATTAAGAAAGAGCTTTCTTTCTTTAAAGCACGCTATACAATTGACGCGGCAGGCATTGAAGTGCATGGGAATTGGTGGGATATGGATTTTCAAATCGTACACCATGGAGAAGTCGTTGGTAACGTGAGCAAAGAGTGGTTCACGTGGGGTGATAGCTACAAGGTTCAAATCGTGAATGAAGAGATGGAACCTATCATCATTGCCCTTGTAGTCGCCATTGATTGTGTGAAAGCTGACCAAGCAGCTGCCTCGTCGGCGACGACTAACTTATGACGTAAAAATAGTTTTTTTGTACATCTTTATTAAAAATCACCGCTTACTAGTGCGGTGAACAGTACCATAAGTAATGAGTTTTTTTTAATAACTAGTAACAGCACCTATCCTACTTGTTAGGGTAGGTGCTGATGCTTATTTGTTTGATTAGCTAAAAGAGAGTAGTTAGTTGGCTCTCTGTTTACTCTAGTTGATAAATAAGTGATATCATCATCATATAAGGAGGACTATAAGAATGGATACGATCATTTTTGATGTCGATGATACACTATATGATCAAGCACAATCTTTTCATAAAACGGTGAGGAAGCTTTTTCAAGAGCCATTTTCAGACGAAGAAATCGATCAATTATATAAAGCTAGTCGTAAGTATAGCGAGATTTTATTTGATCAAAGTGAAGCAGGTGAAATATCCCAATTTGAATGGCAAACCGGACGAATTATGGCTGCCTGTAAGGATTTTAACATCCCTATAGATATGGAAAAAGCGACTATTTTTCATGAAACGTATGTGACCGAACAAAAAAACATTACCTTATTTCCGGAAGTCGAAGAACTACTACATATACTTTACAAAGAAGGGAAACAGCTTGGGATTCTTACAAATGGTGAAGAAAAACATCAATCAATGAAAATTAAACAGCTCAACCTTAGTCGTTGGATTCCGGCAGAGATGACGTTTATTTCTGGTACGATTGGTCATGCAAAACCGAAAAGAGAAGTATTTGATTTTATTGAACAGAAACTGGACCTCGACCAAACCAAAACCGTGTATATCGGGGATAATTTTGAAAAAGATATTATCGGAGCAAAACAAGCAGGCTGGCAAGCGATCTGGATGAATCATCGTAAGAAAGATCTACCGACTAATGCTACCTATAAACCAAATAAAGAAGTACATAGTGCCAAGGAGTTATTAGAATTATTTGCGAATAAGGCTTAGGTCGTTATGCTAGGAATCAGTGATTGTCATCCTGGTTCCTATTTAGGTTTCATTGAAAACTTTTCACTGGTTTAATGAACAGCATTGAGCAGGTTTTTAAACAAAACGGAAGCATTAGTTTTACAAGAACTGTCATCTATAAAAGGGTTTTTCTGCGCAATACAATCATACTATTGATATTTTACCTATCTAAGAGACGATTATGTTTAATAGGTGAAGAGTACTTATTTTAGAAGAAGTTTAGGTTTAATGTATCTTTTAATGAAAAGACCTTCTAAATTGAAGGTCTTTTGCTAATTTTTCTTTTTACATAGGAAAATATTAAATCATTTTGTTAGAAGGATTAACAATTAACAACTGATCAACATTATCAAATGATGTTTCAATTTTTCCTTTTATTTAATGGAAAAAATAATTAAGAAGGGAAATAAAAAGGAGAATAATAAATAAATTATCACTCAACTTTTCCCTTTGATTGTTTAAACTTCTTGATATCCCTACCATTTTTTTTTATTGTTTGGAGAGTATCATTTTCTGTAATCGCGATCAGTTTACTTTTTGAAACACCAACTTTCTGGGAGGTATAAATACCTGTGTGTCCAGAGAATAAATAACTAATAATACAAACAAAAAATAAATACAAGCTAGCTTCTGATCCGAACAGTTCAATCCCCATTATAAAGCAAGCAATGGGTGTATTTGTTGCTCCACAAAAAACACCGATAAAACCTAAAGCTGCTAAAAAGGGAATGGATACTTGTAATATGTCTCCTAAATAACTACCAAGTGTTGAGCCGATTGCAAATAATGGTGTTACTTCTCCACCTTGATAACCTGCTCCTAATGTTAGTGAAGTGAAAAGTAGCTTTGTAATAAACGTTAGAGGAGAAACCTCACCTTCAAAGGCATCATCAATGAGTGGAATACCTAAACCTAAATATTTTCTGGTTCCTACAATATAGACAAGAGCTATAATGACTAGTCCCCCCACAAAACTTTTGATCATTGGATTTGGGAAGAACTTTGTATATTGCTTTTTTAACCAGTGAGTCATCTCTGAAAATATGGTACTAGTTAGACCAAATAGAATGGCTGCAAAAGAAATTTTCAACATTAGTACAAAAGATAAATCTGGTATTGCTCCAATTTCATAATGCTGATGACCTACTCCCCAAACAGAAGATGTCACAAAATCTCCAATAAAAGCTGCAATTAAAGCAGGAAAAATAGCTTCATGTCTAATCAAGCCTAGGGCCAATACTTCTAATCCAAAAACAGTACCAGCTAAGGGAGTTCCAAACACGGAACCAAACCCACTACTAATACCACAGATAATAATGATTTTTCGATCCACTTCATCTAATTTGAATAACTTCCCAATAAATTCAGAGAAAGCTCCTCCCATCTGAACGGATGTACCTTCTCGTCCAGCTGAACCGCCAAATAAGTGTGTGACAATCGTACCAAATAATACTAAAGGAGCCATTCGAAAAGGAATACTTTCCTTTTCTCCATGTGCTTGTTCAATCAATAAATTATTACCTTTTGCAGAGTTTAAACCATATTTCCAATACAAAAAGCTAACGAGCATTCCACCAAGTGGAAGCAAAAACAAGAACCAAGTATACGTTTCTCTTGTTTGAGCCGCCCACTCTAAACTTACTAAGAAAAATGCAGAAGCAGACCCAGCTAAAATCCCAACTAATCCAGCCAAAACAGTCCATTTCATCATATAAAAAAATATATGTAGGTGTATATGTTCCTTAATCATGTTTTTCAAATTGTAATTCCCCTTTTGATATATTATTTGTACGAAAACAAAATAGACTCCTCCCAGAAACGATCATTTCAGATCAAATCTGGAAGGAGTCATCAGCTCTTAGGCAGTTATTGGCGAACTCCATCACCGATTAAATTTATTTTATTTTATCAAAGTATACTAATATTGCCAATTATTTTTTTTGCAAAAATGTTTGATGATACGCGGTTCTAAGACAATCGTGAAATCATTTAAGGCCTACTTTGATGTGATTGGTTCCAATATATTCTACTACGGCGGGGAGCCAGGCAACAGCCAAGTAGCAAAATTAGTGAATAAAATGATTTTAGGTATTAACATGAATGTATTAGCTGTTTTACTTAAATACTTAAAAGCGGCGTTTATCGAAGAACTTAAACACAATGTAACATTACCTTTCAATGCCTTATCATCTCCACAATTATTTGACTCTATGGGTAAAGAGAAACCAGATGATTAAAAAAATATAAGATAATGGACACTTTATTGTTTCAAATTACTATCTTATGAATAGAAAGGTGTTCTATGTTGAATAGAATGTATTTCTTTCTTCGTTTATGGTAACAAAAAAGTTATTGTGAAGGACTACACTTAAACTAAATGATAGCTATATCTCAAAAAAAGGCTGCTGAATATAAGCAGCCATTTCTTTTTGAACCGAAGGAGCACTACTTAAAAGAATGGATTATAATACAAGTTACATTATAATTTAGAAAATAGATACTAAAAGAAGTAGATTTATAATGGATAAAGTCACACCATTTTTAATGTTTCAAGATGGAAAGCAGAAGAAGCAATGAATTTTTACATATTTCTGATTGAGGATTCAGTCATTACATATGGTGCAAATGAAAGTGAGGATGAAGGCACTGTATGCAGGCTACTTTCAACTTAAAAGGTCAAGAATTTATGTGCATTGACAGTAATGTAACACATCAGTTTTCCTTCACACCGTCGTTTTCAATATTTGTTACTTGTAATACTGAAGAAGAGCTTGACAATCTTTATCAGAACCTAAACGAAGGTGGACAAGCACTTATGCCACTAGGAGAGATGGTTTCAGTAAGAAGTTTGACTGGGCTAAATGACCGTATTGGAGTTTCGTGGCAACTAAATCTAGCTAAATAAAAGAACTTAATACCCAGTCATACATGATTTTTTTATGTTTTCAAGGTAAGGTAGAATTCCTTACAGTATTAGAGAAGAAAGTAGAAAAATGTAGAAAACATATCCAGGACTTTTTTCAACTTGGTGTGGTTGTTATGTTTCTCAGTGTAACCCATAGTTTAATATATTTATTAGTTGAAGGTCTATATCAGGATACCAACTTTTATATAGTAAAGGGATGGTGGATAGGTGATCTGGTTACTCTTTTTGTTACAGTCCTTAGCTTCTTATTAGCAATTGTCCTTTGTAAACGAGGGGCTAATACTGGTTTTGCTTAGCTCGGTGGGTTAATGATGTATACTGTCTATAATTATTAGGGACACAGAACCTGTCCCTGTGTCCCGGATGGAGGGGAAATATGTTTTTTGTTGGATTAACTATTTTGCTAATACTTCTTTTATCTGGAATGATTCTGCTGGTGGAATCCTCTTATTTAATGGGGAGTATTCTAGTTGGATTAGGTATAATTTTATTGATTTTCTTGGTTTGTTTGTATCGAAAAAGAGATAAAAAGAAGCAAAAAGAGAGTTGGGACTGTCTCGACTGCAACGCTTCGGCAATTAATTGTGCTGATTTATCTTCTATGAAAAAAATGGATTGTGATTGCGACGGAAATAAAGGATTTGATTGTGACTGTAGCCCAAATTAATGGTGATATGATAAGGGGGAAAAACAATGAGGGAAATGTTAATGATGATCCCGTGTCATCGTATACCTGAACGATGTCTTTATTATAAAGGGAAGCCTATGAATCTATGCGCAAGATGCTTTGCTATGCTACTAGGTTATCTATTTACACCGATTGCTTTAGCTCTTAAACTAGTTGTACCTTTATGGGTTCCAATTATTATGGCGATTCCACTTTTGATTGATGGATTTACACAAAAATGGAGGTGGAGGAGCAGTTCAAACTCTGTTCGGTTTATTACTGGAATTGTATTTGGAATGGGACAATCCCTATTAATTTCCACGATAGTTTGGTATATTGTTCACTATTTCAATTAAATAATACAAAACATTGATAGTATTTTGATGGCGCGAACTCTAAATGCGTAAGCCCCACTTTCAAAGCAAGTGGGGCTTTTGAGAAAATCAAGATTATCAACAGACCAAATTGTTGAACAAACCTTACATAAATGACATCTAAGAATGATAGAGTAATTGATATACTTATCTAAAATCATAGACATTTTGTGTCCTCATTACACTAACAACCATCCCTCCAATTTGTCTTCCTAATCTCAATCCTTCATCATTATCCGCTTTAAAATGGACTCCTGCATATAAACGTGATAAAGAGCATTCTTCCATTATGTTTCTTAGTCGTAATGCTTCTGTAGGAAAGAAATACCTTAATACAGACTCCGCACATCCTGCAACAGTGGCATGTGCAGAAGGGTAGGCTGGAAATCGAGGTGTAGTCAAGACAGGAGATAGGTTTCTGCCATATTGATTTGGACGTGCCACATCAAACAGATATTTAAAATACCATGACATGACAAAGGCATCATTAACAGCAGCGTGAAAATATGCAAGAATTCTTGCAACATGCGGTGAACCAAGACTATTATCTTTGGCTAAATTGAAAATCAAGGGAGTCATCTTCTCAGTTGCTTCAGCAGTTCCCCAGTATTGTGCGATGCGTATTTGTTGAGGTGTGATGAATGAGAGTGTTTGTTCTACAATTGTTAACTCAGCTTCCCAGTCAACGTCAAAAGGATTTTTAATTTGCCAATTAATACGTTGCCTGAAGGGGTCTAGGAATTCATTGTTTCTTTGCCTAGAAATAAAAAACATCGGAAAGTATGCTGGAGCAGGATAAGCTGTAGGTGGGGATTGCTCTCCTAGGTAAGGATATTCTGACCATCGTCTGTAATTTGTTCTCATTTTATCCAACCCCTTTTTTTGTTCTACATATTCTTTATGAGTTATAGAAATAAAATATAACGATAGAGTATTATCTTTTTAAGAATTGTATGATCGGTTTATTTATGAATATTTCTTTATTATTTAGATTCTGAAGGCTTACGAAAGTAGTGTAAGCTATCTAATAAACATTTTATCCGACCCTATTAGTTAAAAGATTAAGCTGTAATGTCAGGGTCTTTTTCGTGCATGACGAGTTACTTGTTCGTACCCTTATTATTTTTCAAATCCATAAAAAGTAAATGATAAGTATCAGATAATCAGTCTACCTCTTTAATGTGAGGTTACATTTGTGGTGGGGGAGGAGAGAAATGACAATGATCGGTGGAGTAATCATCCTTATCTTGTTGACTTATTGGTTCGCAATGTTTCTCATACATTGCCGTGGATTGAAATATGTACCGGAATTGCCGATTGAAAGAGGGGTATTCCCAAACGCTCCCCTTGTGTCTGTTATTATTCCTGCTAGAGATGAAGAAGACTCGATTGTTCAAACACTCAAATCGTTAATCGATCAGAAGTATGAAACTATTGAAATTATCATAGTAAACGACCGTTCAACTGACAATACTGCAAAATATATAGAGAATTTCATCGATGAGATAAAAACAAGTGGTTCTAATAAAGACGTGCAAGTCCTTCATATTGATGAACTGCCGACAGGGTGGTTGGGGAAAAATTATGCTTTATACAAAGGGTATGCTAAGTCGATAGGGAACTATCTTCTTTTTACTGATGCTGATATTCAATTCTCGAAAGAAACGATACACTCTGCCATGGTATATTTTCAAAGTAATCAGTTGGACCATTTAACCTTGATGCCTTATTTGAAATCCCGTCAATTTTGGCTTCGAGGCTTTATTCATCTCTTCATATTTTCATTATATTTATCAAAATGGCCTTGGAAATCAAATAATGATAAGCAGAACAGTCAAGGAATAGGAATAGGCGCATTTAATTTGATATCCCGTGAAGCATATGAAAAGATTGGAACACATAAAAAGATTGCGTTACGACCGGATGATGACTTGCAGTTAGGGATGTTGGTAAAACATAATGGTCAAAAACAAAGATTGTTACTAGGTAAAAAGTATATTGAGGTGGAATGGTACCAAAGTTTTTCAGCAATGTTGAAGGGATTGGAAAAAAATATCTTTGCAGGACTTCATTACTCTACCTTCATGCTAATCGGAGTTATTTTCGGATTGATGGTTTTTTACTTATCACCATTTTTGGGAGTTTGGTTATTGGATGGGTGGCATGCAGTAGTCTGTGGTGTGTCTATGATAATAATTCTGTTATTATATTTGATTTATATAAGAAAGCTATTTAGAGATACAGGATATGATGTACTTTTGTTTCCGATCTTTGTTTTACTATTAATCTATGTGTTTCTACGTTCATGCCTAATTACCATTTTTAAGGGAGGAATTAGGTGGAGGGGAACTTTTTATTCATTGAAAGAATTAAGGGGGAAATAACGAAAAATCTTAGCTGAAAAGGAAAAAGTCATTTATGGATTGTATGTCATTTGTGCTTGAAAGAAGGACTCTTATGATAGGTTACTTCTATCGAAATTCATTGTTTAGAATGACTTGATACTTTAAGAAGATTATGGAGTTTTATGGTAAAATTCTTATAGGGAGGAGTTATTTGAATGAATAAGATAGATATTGTTATGACGATATATGTAATTTTTATGATTGTGGTTACTGTTAGTAGCGTTAAGTATGGTTCAACTATGATTAAGAAAACAGGATTATTTCTTCCACAAACCCTTATTGCGGGGACTATTAACTTAGCATTATGTGTATTTGGAATAATAGGATGGTTTTTCTTTTCTTGGGGAGTTAACGAATTCCTCTTCTTTGGAGGATTGGTTTTGGGCTTGGGATTATTGGTTGTTGGAGAAGTTGTTTTGCTTTCAATTTTATTTTCAAAGCGTAAAAAATGGATACAAATATACAATGATAGTTTAAATGGGAGCGGTAGTTAATAACTTGGAAGCCAAAATAAAGGCTTCCTATATTTTTAGTAAAAAAACAACATTAAACTTTAACACAGCCTTAATTATAAATCGTCAAAATAATAAATTAATATTTAATGTTGTTTTTATATATATAATATCATTTTTTGACTTAAGTTGTTTGAAAAACCAGTTTATAATAAATACAACAGTTACGTTTTGAGGAATAATTTTATTATGGGGGTAAATCGGTATATGGAGCTAACACAAGTCAATGCAATACCAAGAAATGATAGTATAGAAAGATACCAAGCTCTTTTTAGTCATAATACTGAATGTGTACTGGAATTTGATTTATATGGTAATCTTATCCAGGGCAATCCCCTTGTAGAGAAAATATGCGGTTATAGTATTGAAGAATTGAAATTAAATGGTGCTGCTTCAATTGTTGTTCCTGAATGTATGGATAAAAAGATTTTACATACGAAGAGAGTGGTTAACGGAGATCCCCAAGAATATGAAATATCAATTTTTCACAAGAATGGAAATAAAATCGACATTAATGTGAAAATGATTCCAGTTTTTGTAGATAATCAGTTGGTAGGTATTTTTGAAATCATAAAAGACCTGACAGAATCCAAAAAAATCGAAGAGTATCTTCGAACGTCTGACAAAATTTCTGTAGTTGGACAATTAGCGGCTGGAATTGCGCATGAAATTCGAAACCCCCTAACGACAATCAAAGGATTCATACAGCTTGCAAAATTAAATCTTGGAGAAAATTATACAAATATCTTGCTATCCGAAATCGATAGAATAAATCTTATTGTAAGTGAATTTTTGATTCTTTCCAAACCACATGACTTGCAATATAAATCAAAAGACCTAAAAGGTATAATAATAAACGTGATTAACTTCCTAGTCCCGCAGACTAATTTAAGGAATATTCAGTTCACCATTAACGATTACCCTTTGCCTGTTATGGTTAATTGCGAAGAAAATCAATTAAAACAAGTTTTTATCAATCTCTTTAAAAACGCTATTGAGTCTATGCCACAAGGCGGTCACATACACGTAAACATTAAAAAAATGAGTAATGGGAATGCATCCGTTATTATACTAGACGAGGGTTGCGGTATTCCGCAACATCAAGTTAAGCGATTAGGAGAGCCATTTTTCACTACCAAAGAGGAAGGAACAGGTTTAGGATTTATGATATGTAAAAAAATTATTGATAATCATGGCGGTTCCATTATGGTTGAAAGTGAATTAAATAAAGGCACTTCCGTTCATATAGTCATACCTTCTCTTTCCGAAACTGATACTTTAGAATTAACGAGTATGTAAAAAATAAAAAACCGTTGAGTATTATCTTTCCTTGATTCTTGGATACTCTTTCTCATCCGTGTAGAGTGGCAGTTGATACCTTTCAAGCAGCAGGAAAACTTCTTAAAACTGTTTCAATTGTACAATTGATAGAGAAATAGTTTTTTTAATTAAAGCTGCTGCTTTAATGGAATCGTTTATAAAGATAAAGAGCCCAAAATATACAAGTTTTTATGCACTGCTTGCGTATTTTGTGCTCTTTTTACATTTTATAATAGACAATGCCATTTATAGCATTTATTGGTTGTCAAATACTAAAGTCCGATTACAGTGGAAATCAATTAGTACATAAAAGAAGCACCAACGATAATTAACAAAATAAATAAAACAACAATTAATACAAAGCTATTATCGTTTTTGTAGTAGTCAGACATGAATCAACACCTCCTTGAATACATAAATTAATGAGGTTCTCATCACTACTATATGCTTTGTAGAAGGATTAGGTTGGTCATGTGACTTAGGGGATTGGTGGAATTATTACATTAAGGTTTAATGCGCAAGTATGTAAAAAGACATGATTTATTTAAAGTTTGTTCTTTTTAAAACGAAAATAGCAACTTAATGTAAAATGGGATTGACATTAAATATATAAAGTAATATTATATATCTTGTATTCGAGATATCTTAATTAAGGATACTTTAATCCGAGATATTTTCTGGGAGGTGAAAAATATAGAGAGAAATGTACAAACCAACCATTTATGATTATGCTTTCAATTCATTAAATGGTAAGAACCTAGAAAAATTAGTTATACTATTAGATAAAGTAAAGGAAAGAATACAAACTTGATTTTTTTTGAAAAAATATCTCGAAATCGAGATAAAAATAGGAGGATTTATAAAGATGGATTTTGGTTTACTATTAATTAGAGTAGTAGTTGGTGTTTTATTCTTTGGTCATGGTGCTCAAAAATTGTTTGGATGGTTCGGTGGTTATGGATTAAAAGGAACAGGAAGCTGGTTTGAATCCATTGGCATGAAACCAGGAGTAACTTTGGCACTTTTTGCTGGATTAGCAGAGCTTATTGGAGGAAGTTTGTTTGCTTTAGGACTATTAACACCACTTGCTGGAATGATGATTGCTGGAACGATGGTAATGGCTATCGTTAAAGTGCATGCTGCAAATGGATTATGGGCAACAGCAAATGGATATGAATATAATGTAACCTTGCTCGCAGTAGCAATTGGAATAGCTTTAATGGGTCCTGGTCAATATGCTTTAGATGCATTTTTATTTTAATAATTATCTCGAATTCGAGATTCTTACATTCAAGATAACTGAATTAGGATGTAAAATTTAAGGTAGGGTCAAAATAAAGTATCACGCTACTACGACTAAGTTATTTTAAAAATAGGAGTGTAAAAATGAATAAAAAAACGATGGGAATTCACCATATTACAGCAATCGTGGGACATCCACAAGAAAATGTTGATTTTTACGCGGGTGTTTTAGGTTTGCGTTTAGTGAAAAAAACAGTAAATTTTGATGATCCAGGAACATATCATTTATATTTTGGTGATGAAGGTGGAAAACCAGGAACAATTATTACGTTCTTTCCATGGGCTGATGCGTATCATGGAAAAATTGGAGATGGGCAAGTAGGTGTAACTTCTTATGTAGTTCCGAAGGGTGCCATGAAATTCTGGGAACAGAGGTTAGAAAAGTTTACTGTTCCTTTTACTAAAATGGAACGATTTGATGAGCAATATTTGGAATTTGATGACCCTCATGGACTTCACTTAGAGATAGTTGAGCGAGAAGAAGGAGAAGGTAATTCATGGGCGTTTAGTGGGGTAACTCCTGATGTTGCGATCAAAGGTTTCGGGGGTGCAACACTATTATCTTCACAGCCAAGCAAAACAGCAGATTTGTTAGAGCATGTTATGGGACTAGAACTTGTTGGGAAAGAAGGTGACTTTATTCGTTTTCGTGCTTCTGCCGATATCGGAAATATAATCGACTTAAAATTAACTCCAATTGGTCGCGGACAAATGGGAGTAGGAACCGTTCACCATATTGCCTGGAGAGCTGTTGATGATCAAGATCAATTGGATTGGCAAAAATATGTGGCAGAGAATGGATATGGTGTGACACCGGTTCAGGATAGAAATTATTTTAACGCAATTTATTTTAGGGAACATGGAGAAATTCTATTTGAAATTGCGACTGATCCTCCAGGATTTGCACATGATGAATCCGTAGAGACAATGGGAGAACAGTTAATGTTGCCTATCCAATATGAACAATATCGAGAACAACTTGAACGCAGTTTAATACCTATTCAAGTAAGAGAATTAGAATAAATTTTGTAAAGGAATGATTTCTTTGCTTTCAATTGACCCTACTATGAAGACGGAAAGAGAGAATTATAAATTTCTAATCGGAAGTATTATTCCGAGACCCATTGCTTTTGTAACAACATTGTCTGAAGATGGTGTATTAAATGGTGCACCGTTTAGTTATTTTAATATTGTTTCTTCTAATCCCCCAATGATTTCTTTATCAATCCAACGTTCTGAAGGGAGACAGAAGGATACTGCTAAAAACATTTTAAATAAAAGAGATTTTGTAGTCCATGTTGTTGATGAACAAAATGTTGAAAAGATAAATAAAACAGCTGCAAGCCTTCCTTCATACCAAAGTGAGATTGAGTTGGCAAAATTAACTCCGATTAATAGTAAGATCATTTCAGTTCCAGGAGTGAAAGAAGCGAAAATTCGAATGGAATGTACATTAGAACATTTCTTGGAGATAGGTGGAAATGGTTCGCCTGGATGTGACTTTATTATCGGCAAAGTCGTTCAGTATCATATTGATAGTGATATCTATGAAAATGGAAGAATCGACCCAAAGGGACTGGCTTCGGTAAGCCGATTAGCAGGAACTAACTATGCAAAAATCGGTGAGATTTTTTCTATAGACCGACCGAATTAATTCACTTAAATCAATCCGTTTCATGAATGGAGGGGTATACTTGCTAAAAACAGCAGGGATTCATCATATAACAGCAATGGTAAACGATGCACAACGAACTATTGATTTTTATGCAGGTGTGCTTGGATTACGGCTGATAAAGAAAACAATCAATTTTGATCGTCCTGAAGTCTATCATCTTTATTTTGGAAATGAATCTGGTCAGCCTGGAACAGTGATAACGTTCTTTCCATGGGCTAAACAGTTAAAGGGACGTATTGGGATGGGACAGGTTGGTGTGGCTAGTTACGTGATCCCTATTGGTTCAAGGGAATTTTGGGAAAATCGTTTAGATCAATTTGAGATTGAATACAAATCAGCTATTCGTTTCGGAGAACGATTTTTGACATTTAAGGATCCAGACGGTCTTGAACTAGAACTGGTAGAGAGAGAAGAAGGACCAATCAATCATTGGAACTTTGGAGGTATTCAGTCAGAGAATGCCATAAAAGGATTTGGTGGAACTACTTTACTATCAGCCCAGCCTAATCAAACTGCGGATATACTTGAAACTATTTTAGGACTGAAATGCATTGGAGATAAAGAGGGATTTCTTCGATTTAAATCGGAGGATACAATTGGAAATACGATTGATATAAAGTTAACTCCATCTGTTCGAGGATTAATGGGGGCTGGAACTGTTCATCATATTGCCTGGAGAGCTAAGGATGAAGAGGAGCTTCATAGATGGAGAGAGCTATTGATGGAAAAAGGATATTATCCAACGGAAATCAAGGACCGAAATTATTTCCAAGCGATTTATTTTCATGAAAAAGGCGGAATCCTCTTTGAAATGGCAACCGACCCACCTGGGTTTACTGTGGATGAACCAATCGATGAACTGGGTAAAAAGCTTATGTTGCCTTCATGGTTAGAATCAAAAAGAGAAGAATTAGTGGAAACATTACCGAATATCGAAGTTCGCGTTATGGAGGGAGATAAATGATGAAACATATATTTCAAAAAGGCAAAGACCCAAATAAACCTACATTGCTTTTGCTTCATGGAACAGGTGGCAATGAGTTAGATTTATTCCCTGTAGCCGGAAGAATTGATGATGAAGCATCTATAGTAAGCGTTCGTGGGAATGTGTTAGAAAATGGAATGCCTCGTTTTTTCAGAAGACTAGCTGAAGGAATATTTGATGAAGAAGATCTAGTGTTCCGTACAAAAGAACTCAACGAATTTCTTGATGAAGCAGCAGAAAAATATCAATTTGATCGTGATAATATCATTGCAATTGGGTATTCCAATGGAGCGAATATCGCTGGTAGTCTATTATTTCACTATCAACATGCTTTAAAAGGTGCAATCCTGCATCACCCGATGGTACCGAGAAAAGGAGTTGAGTTACCAGATTTAACAGGAAAATCAGTCTTTATTGCTGCTGGGACAAATGATCCGATTTGTTCGCCATTGGAATCGCGTGAATTACAAGATATGTTAGAACAAGCGAACGCAAATGTAGAACTTCATTGGGAAGATAGAGGTCATCAATTAACAGTAGAAGAAGTTGAAGCTGCAGCAAAATGGTATCGTAGTCTATAATCTTTTAAAAATATTTTGATGGAGGTAAAGTAGTTGTGTTTAAACATGAAGTAGGAGCACTTATTTTACGAGTATCATTAGGAGTACTATTTTTTATCCATGGATTAGTCAAGTTCCAAGGTGGAATTGACAATATTGTTGGATGGTTTGAGAGTATTGGATTGCCTGGATTTATGGCATATGGTGTTGCGTTAGTTGAACTAATTGGGGGAATTGCCTTAGTCATTGGTTTAGGGACTCGTCTAGTATCCGCTTTACTTGCAATTCTAATGATTGGAGCAACATTAAAAGTAAAACTTGCTGTTGGCTTATTAGGAAATGGGCAAATGGCAGGATATGAGTTAGATTTAGCATTTTTAGCAATGGCGGTTTATCTTTTAATCAATGGAAGCAAACTATTATCAGTAAGCCAATTGATTTTTCATAAAGATTCAAATGAGTTCAAAAGAGCTGCTTAGATTTCTAAAGTAGGAAAATAATAGGGTGGTGTAGTAAAATGGGTTTCTTATCTAAGCTATTTGGAAATTCAACAACAAAGGAGACAGAAAAAATGACAAATGTTAAATTGGCAGTAATTTTTTACAGCATGGGTGGTACAAACTATCAACTAGCAAAATGGGCGGAAGAAGGCGCAAAAGAAGCTGGTTCAGAGGTTAAAGTGTTAAAAGTAGAAGAATTAGCTCCAGAATCCATTATCGAGAGAAATGAAGTATGGAAATCAACTGTAGAAGCTACAAAAGATGTACCAGTAGCAACAGGAGACGATATAGAATGGGCAGACGCGATTATATTTAGTGTTCCGACTCGATTTGGAAACATGCCATCACAAATGAAGCAGTTCCTTGATATCCAAGGTGGGTTATGGGCGACTGGTAAAACAGTCAATAAAGTTGTAAGTGCCATGACATCTGCACAAAATCCACATGGTGGACAGGAAGCTACACTTCTTTCATTGTATACATCTATGATGCATTGGGGCGCGATTATCGCATCTCCAGGTTATACAGATCCGGTTCTTTTTGGCGCTGGAGGGAATCCATATGGTACAAGTGTTACGGTTGGACAAGATGGTAAAATGATTGAAGATGTGCATGCAGCAGTTAAACACCAAGCGAAACGAACAGTAACTGTTGCAGAATGGGTAAAGAAAGCGAATCAATAAAAAATGAAATAAAGAAGAAAAGCTGATTGGAAATTTCGTATTAGCCTTTTGTTTGTTAAAATAAGAGGAGATTTTCCCTTTAAGATGCAGAATAGAGCTCGTTCCGGGGGATATAGAGGGAAATTTTCCACTTATGCAATGCAAAATTGCCTAATTCCACATTTC